>Ga0209169_10001596_pt1 | contig 13797 bp, 12 predicted proteins | sample HubBroMetageWRM4_FD_188346 | JGI IMG/M metagenome (GOLD analysis project Ga0209169, IMG submission 188346) | Warmed soil microbial communities from the Hubbard Brook experimental Forest, New Hampshire - Hubbard Brook CCASE Soil Metagenome WRM 4... | ecosystem: Environmental > Terrestrial > Soil... | reverse complement strand
GCCGGAAATGATGACTTTTTCCCCGGGTTTCAACCCGCCGGTGACCGCATAGTCATTCCCGATGGTGTCCCCGAGAGTGATGGCGCGCTGCTTGGCAACCGTGCCGTTATCCGCCTGGGTCGCGACATAGACAAATGACTGCCCCCCAATGCGTGTGACCGCCAGCACCGGGACCGTCGGCGTTGGTGAGGTGCTCCACACCACTCGCGCTTTTACCAGTTGGGCGTTACGGAACTGATCCAGCGAACCGTGGATCGGCGCCTTCACCAGGATGCCCTGGATTCCGTTGTCCACCTGCTGCGACACAAAATAGATTTGCGTGCTCTCGATCAACTCCCCGCTGCTGGTGACAATCTGCACCGGAAGCCCCATGTGGATGCTCGCAGACTTTTCCGTGGGAATGTAGATGTAGGCTTCCAATTCTGCATTCTCATCGACCGTAGTCAACAGCGTCTGCTGGGACACATAATCGCCGATGTGCACGGGAATGTCGCCGACGACTCCGTCAAACGGCGCAGTCAGGTTGTAATACGCAAGCTCGCGCTGCTGGGTGACCAAGCCCGCGGTCGAAGCCTCCCAATCCGCCTTGGAGTTCTCGAACGCCTGCACCGCCAGCTGGTAGTCCTGCTTGCTGCTCACTCCACCTTCGTAGAGCTTGCGCTGCCGCTCCACTTCAATCTGGTTGTAGTCGTAGGTGGCTTTCTTCTGCGCTTCGGTGCTGCGCTGCTGGTCGACGGTCGCCTGCTGTTTCAGCGGATCGATGGTCATCAGCATTTGGCCGGCGTGCACGTGGTCGCCCGATTTCACCAGGATCCGCGTCAGTGAGCCATCCACCTGCGGCTGAATGCTGGCCGAGCGCCGCGACTTTATGGTCGCCACATATTCATCCTCGCGCGGCACCGGCGACAGGCCAATGGTCTGCGTCTTGACCGGCAGTGGTTGCGCGGCGGGCTGCTTCGCCTGGGTAGTGTTACACCCTGAACTGAGCAGAACCGCGAAAGCCAACGGAATCAACGCCAAGATTTTAGTCAGATTGAGCATCGCCCGTTATTATCCTTAGTTGTCGTTCTAGGATGCTCGTGGCGCAACGAAGGATTCAGTATCCGGGGTAGAAACAAGCGACCCAGCCTGGGGGCGACCTTCGGTACCCGTCGTTTATCGGCCGCCATATACAATATTCAGGTCACCCAAAATCTGATCGGGGAGAGCTGTGCAGAGAGACGATCGCTCGGAAAATGTCGGCGCGGCTGTGCAGCCTGCAAGCGTCCGCCGCGCCAAGATCATCTGCACGGTCGGGCCTTCGTGCAACTCAGAAGCGCAACTCCGCGACCTGATGCGCCTCGGCATGGACGTGGCCCGGCTGAACTTCTCCCACGGCACTCATGAAGAGCACGGGCGGGTAATCGAGCGCTTGCGGCGGGCAGCGAAGAAAGAAGACCGCACCATCTGCATTCTGCAAGACCTGCAAGGACCCAAGATCCGCACCGGCCAACTCAAAGGCCATACTCACGTCACCCTCAAGGCGGGATCGAAGCTCACCATCACTCCGCGTGACATTGAAGGCACCGCTACACTGATTTCCACCACCTTTCGTGATCTGGCCCGCGAGGTCCAAACTGGCGCACGTATTCTGCTGTCCGACGGATTGATCGAGTTACGCGTCAGCCGGGTGCGTGAAAACGATGTGGAGTGCGAGGTCATCAATGGCGGCCCACTGGGTGAGCACAAAGGCATCAATCTGCCCGGAATTGCGCTTTCCATCCCGGCGCTCACGCCAAAGGACCGTGCCGACCTCGAGTTCGGGCTGAAGCATGGCGTGGATATGGTTGCGGTCTCCTTTGTGCGTTCCGCCGCCGATGTGGGCATCGCCAAACAGCTGATTGCCGGCCATGGCAGCGACGTCCCGGTCATTGCCAAGCTGGAGAAACCGCAAGCGCTGGAACATCTCGAGGAGATTCTGGAAGTCACCGACGGAGTCATGGTGGCGCGCGGGGACCTGGGCGTGGAAATGCCCCCGGAAAAGGTTCCAATCATTCAGAAGCACATCATCCGGCGCGCGTCAGACTGGCGGAAGCCGGTGATCACGGCAACCCAGATGCTGGAATCGATGGTCGAAAACCCGCGTCCCACAAGGGCGGAGGCCAGCGACGTGGCCAATGCGATTTTCGACGGGACCGACGCGGTGATGCTTTCGGCGGAAACTGCCAGCGGTCGCTATCCCCGCGAGGCGGTTACCATGATGGCCAGGATTGTGGTGGAAGCGGAACAGAACGTCCGCGATTTTCCCCGGCGGCGGCGCGAACGCCATTCGCTGAGCGTGGCGGAGACCATCTGCGAAGCAGTCGCCCACGCGGCCGAGGACCTTCCCATGGGTGCGATCGCAGTGTTTACTGAGACTGGCAACACCGCGCGTATGATTTCCAAATATCGGCCCAAGGCGAATATTTTTGCGTTCACCTACGTGCCGGCAGTATGCAATCGCATGAATCTGCTATGGGGAGTCCACCCGCTGGCGCAGGCGCCCGTCCACAGTGGAGATGATATGCTGGCCGCCGCGGAACAGGCGTTGCGATCCCGCGGACGAATTGCCGTAGGAGAAGTCCTCAGCGTGGTTGCCGGCACGCAGATGGCATCGGGATCCACTAACTTCATGCGGCTGCATGTTGTGACGGAAAGTAGCCCAGATACGGCTCCGTCGTCCCAGACGCCGCGCGCAATGCGGCGGAGGCGTCAGTCCTGACCATGACCGAAATACTGTCCCTCGCCATCTTTGTGCCACTTCCCGAGAGCGAGGAAGCCGCGCTGACTACGATCCGCGAGTTGGGCGCCGCCCTGGCGAAGGGCGCATACAGCAGGGACTTCGTCTATCGCGACATAAAGTCGGGCCAGTACATTTTGCTGCGTTATTGGCGGTCGGAGGAAGCTCGACGCGCGGCCCTGGAAGATCCCGATGTATTGCGCTGCTGGGCGAAGCTGGCAGGAGAAATCCGTACGGTGAGCGTGATGGAAACGCTGGCTGAGGTCGGAGACTGACCCATGTCGCCTCCGGATTGTGCGGCACCGTTCGCGGACGTATCGGTTGATCCTCCCGTGCGAGGGTTCCTGCATCGACCGGATTCACCGCAGAGTGGCGTCGTACTCACCCACGGCGCGGGAGGAAACTGCAAAGCGCCTCTGCTGCTGGCGTTGGCGGAAACCCTTGCCAGCGCGGCTTTCACCGTTCTGCGCTGTGACTTGCCCTACCGCCAGGCCCGGCCCTTCGGGCCGCCGCGTCCTGGTGATGCCATCCGCGACCGCTTGGGCCTGACGAATGCCGTGCAGGTGCTGAAGAAACTCACACCGGGTCGCGTTTTTCTCGGAGGTCATTCCTACGGCGGGCGCCAAGCCAGCATGCTGTGTGCGGAGCAACCGGAACTGGTGGAGGGCCTACTGCTGTGCTCCTATCCGCTGCATCCGCCCGGCAAGCCTGAGCGGCTGCGCACCCAGCACTTCCCTGCCCTACGCGTGCCGATTCTCTTTGTTCATGGAACGCACGACCCTTTTGGAACAATCGGGGAGCTTGATGCGGCGCGAAAGCTGATTCCAGGGAAGACGGCGTTGCTGCGGGTCGAGAGCGCAGGGCATGATCTGGGATTCAAAGGGAAGGCAAGGCGCGAAGAGTTGCCGGGAGAGATTGTGGCGAATTTTCAAAGCCTCGTTGGGTAAGAGGATTTATCCGGGTTGATCCGTGAAAATCCGTGGTCGCTCCTGCCTTAGTTGATCCAGCCGGATTTTGACCCGCCGTTTTTCTTATCCAGCTCGTCCGGAGGGACGTAGTTGCCGTGCTCGTCAAAAGTAACTTTCCGGTCATGCTTGCTCATATAGACTTCAAACTTGCGCGCGGCGCGGCGGCGTTTCCAGCGATAGTAGGAATTGCGAAGGTTGAAGTATTGTTCGGAAGCGCCGAAGGTAAGGCCCCGGCGGGGCATGAACTTCACGTAGAGAAAGCCGAAAAGAAGGCCGCCGAGGTGGGCAAAATTCGCCACTCCCTGCGAAGGTTGGAAGGTCGCAATCACCACCAGGAAGACCATGATGAGCACCATATATTTGGCTTTCATCATGAAGGGCAGCGGGAACATGAAAATCTCGCGGTCGCCATAAAGCAGGCCGAACGCGGCAAGGATGCCGTAAACCCCGCCAGAGGCACCGATAGTAGTCGTCCCCGGGCTGACCCCTGGAATCGGCGAATAAGCAACCACGATGGTCGTCAAAGCTGCGCCCACCACGCAGAACAGATAGAACTCGATAAACTTTCGCGATCCCCAATCTTGCTCCTGCTGAGCACCGAACATCCAAAGCATCAGCATGTTGATGAGGACGTGACCAACGCTGGCGTGGAGGAACGAATAGGTAATAAGCTGCCACACCATTCCGTAGTGCAGCACCAGAGCTGGAACCAGGCCTCCGTAAAGCTCTAGGATGGCCTTCGTTCCGGGCGCGACCGCCCCTAGTACCACCTGCAGGAAGAAAATCCCCACGCAAGCAATGACGATTTTCTTCACCCAGGGAGTGAAGGGCGGGAAGCTCAGCGAGAGAGTGCGCCCAGAAGGCATATGACCGGCTATCAGTTCTTGGTGGTAGTCTTCAGCCTAGTCTAGCACCTGCAAATCCACCAGGAAGTTGGATGAATCGTGGAGCCTGAATTCTGCATCATATCCCGCTTCGGGGGTCAAGATAGATTTTAGCGGTCCAGCACTTGACACCGCTGCGAGGGCCACTAAATATTATCAGTGTGGCCTGATAGAGACGGAGGCAATTATGGTCTTGTGTCCGGAGTGCGAGAATAATCTGGATGTCGACGAGGAAGAGGTTGACGAAGGGGAAGTCGTATCCTGCTCGGAGTGCGGCACCGACTTTGAGGTGGTGACGGTCAGCCCCCTCGAACTGAAAGCGATGGAAGAAGCCAAGTACGAGGAGGACGACGAAGAAGAGGAAGCCGAAGACGGTGACTATTCCTAGATTGCACCCGCGGCGATTCTTGGGTTTTTCCAGCGATGGAGTGGCACTTTTCATTTTGTTCCTGGGAATTGCGCCACTCAGTCTTGACTCCAAGCAAGCTTCTGCCAGCAATCTCTCCCAGAATGCGGTTCAAGGCCATCCCTATGCGGTGATCGTGGGAACGGTATGGGGGCCAGACGACACGCCCGTTTACGGAGTCAAGGTGAAAATTCGACGCGAGACCGACAAGAGAGCGCGCTGGGAGGTTTATTCCAATCACCATGGAGAGTTTGACGTCCGAGTGCCCGCGGGCAAGATAGACTACGTGGCTTGGACCGATTGGAAGGGCTACAAATCCAGCGTCAGCATCCACGTAGAATACGATGAGCGCGTGGATACCGGCCTGCATCTGAAATAACAGGCCGTGCTTGCAGAGTGATGCAGCATGAAAAAGCGATCAGCAATTCGGATGCTGCTCTTCATCGGTGTAATGGCCATTTCCGTGGTGACAGCAAGTCCGATTTCCCCCAAAGACAAGGACAAGATCGTCGGACGCATGTTGACCGGCACCGTTCTGGACAAGCGGGACAACCCGATTACCGACGCCGTGGTGTATCTCTCCAACACGCGCACTCGCGCGGTGAAGACCTACATCGTGGGCCCCGACGGCAACTACCGCTTTCCTGAGCTGTCTCCTAACGTGGACTACGAGGTTTACGCCCAGTACAAAGGAGAAAAGAGCGAGACCAGGGAAGTGAGCCAGTTCGACGATCACACCCAAATCAATATCGTGCTGAGGATTGATACCAAATAAGTTCGACTTCTCCGAAGGAGCACGTCTTGCATTCTTCCTCGAATCTCTTTGCTCAAGATCTCACCCATTGGCCGCGATACCTTCTCGTGATCCTGGCAGCGTTCGCGGCATTGCCTCTGATCAGTCGCAGCGCGAATTCGCCGGCGCCCAGCGGAGCGGCGCCTGCAACCGCCGTCCTCACCTTCCACAATGACGATGCCCGCACCGGCCAGAACCTGAACGAAACCATTCTAACGCCGGGCAACGTCAACTCCGCCCGGTTCGGCAAGCTGTTTACGATCGCGATCGACGGCAAGGTCGACGCCCAACCGCTCTATCTGCCCAACGTGAACACGCCTGCCCACGGCACCCACAACATCCTCTATGTTGCGAGTGAGCACGGCACGGTTTACGGGCTGGACGCCGATAACGGTTCAGTTCTTTGGCAAGTCTCCACTCTGCTTCCGGGCGAGAAGCCCAGCGACGACCGCAGATGTTCGCAAGTGACACCTGAGATTGGGGTGACCGCAACCCCGGTCATTGATCCCTCCGTCGGGGCGCACGGCACTATCTACGTAGTGGCCATGTCGAAGGACAGCTCCAAGAACTATCATCAGCGCCTCCATGCCCTCGACGTCGCCACCGGCGCCGAGCAGTTCGGCGGTCCTAAGGAGATTCAAGCTGCGTTCCCGGGTAAAGGTGACAACAGCTCTGGAGGCAAAGTAATTTTCGATCCTAAACAGTACGAAGAACGCGCCGGCCTGCTGCTGATTGATGGCGTGCTCTATACCGCGTGGACTTCACACTGCGATCATCGTCCCTACACCGGCTGGCTGATCGCCTATGACCAGAAGACCCTGGCCCAGGTCAGCGTGTTGAATGTGACTCCGAACGGCAGCGAAGGTGCGATCTGGATGAGCGGCGCCGGGCCGGCAGCCGACAGCAGTGGCAACATCTATCTGCTGGACGCTAACGGCGATTTTGATACCCAGCTCGATGCCCGCGGATTTCCCAGCCGGGGTGACTTCGGAAATGCCTTCCTAAAGATTTCGACCGGCAACAAGCAATTGGCGGTCGCTGATTATTTCGAAGCCTTCAATCAGGCAAGCGAGAACCGCGCCGACGAAGACCTGGGCTCAGGCGGAGCCCTGGTGCTGCCCAGCTTGGTTGACAGCGCGGGTAAAACCCGTCACCTGGCGGTCGGAGCCGGCAAAGACAAGAACATCTACGTCGTCGACCGGGACGCGATGGGAGGATTCAATGCTCAGTCGAATAACATCTACCAGCAGGTTTCAGGAGCCTTGTCCGGCAGCGTGTTTTCCATGCCCGCATACTTTAACAATACCCTCTACTACGGAGCGGTTGGGGATCAAATCAAGGCTTTCGCCATCAGCCAGGCGCGATTGGCGACGGCTCCCAGTTCGCGCACCAGCCACAACTTCCCGTATCCCGGAGCTACGCCGAGTATTTCCGCTCATGGAACGACCAACGCCATTCTGTGGGCTGCGGAAAGTGGCGATCTTGCCGTGCTCCACGCTTACGATGCCACTAATCTCGCCACCGAGCTCTACAACAGCAGCCGGGCCCCCAATTCGCGGGATGTCTTCGGCGAAAGCAACAAATTCATCGTCCCGACGGTCGTCAACGGCAAAGTTTACGTGGGGACAATCAATGGGGTGGGAGTGTTTGGACTGCTGAAGTAGGAAATCTTCCCCACCAACAAAAAGGCCGCCGTTTTCCGGCGACCTTTCATTTTTTGTTTGATCCGCGTTGATCCGTGAAAATCCGTGGCAGATGTGGCCTTTTTTGGCGTCAGTTGCTTTCGTTGCCGGCGCGCTTCCACGACATGAGCTCGCCGATGGTCGAGCCCCCGGTACTGGAGACAGGATGCTTGTAGGCCTCCACTTCCTTATGGGTCGCTTCCTCGCCCACCGCTTTAATGCTGAGCCCGACTTTCTTTTCTTCGGGATGCATCTTGATGATCTTGAAGTCGTGTTCCACTCCCGGCTCAAGCGTCAGCGGCTGGCCGTTACCGTCGACGGCTTCCGAGTTGTGGCATAGACCTTCGATGCCTTCAGAAATTTCTACGAATGCGCCAAAGCTGGCGACCCGTAGGACTTTGCCATGCATGACATCGCCCACATGATGCTTTTCGAAGAAGGCGTCCCAGACATCGGGTTGCAGTTGCTTGACCCCGAGGGAAAGACGCCGCTTGTCAGGCTCAATCGCCAGCACCACGGCCTTTACGCGGTCTCCCTTCTTGAGCACCTCAGAAGGGTGTTTGACCCGCTTGGTCCAACTCAAATTGCTGACGTGGACCAGACCGTCAATCCCGTCCTCAATCTCAATAAAAGCGCCGAAATCAGTCAGATTCCGTACCCGGCCTTCCACCTGCGCTCCCACCGGATACTTCTCATGCAGCGCGTCCCAGGGATTCGAAGCTAACTGCCGCATGCCCAGCGAGATTCGGCGTTCGGTAGGACTCACGCTGAGAACCACGCATTCCACTTGATCACCGACGTTTACTAACTTAGACGGATGCTTCATGCGCTTCGACCACGTCATTTCGCTGACGTGCACCAGGCCCTCGATTCCCTGCTCCAATTCCACAAACGCGCCGTAGTCGGTCACGCTGATGACGCGGCCGCTGACATGAGCGTCCACGGGATAGCGGTGTTCTGCATCCAGCCAGGGGTCCGGCGTGAGCTGCTTAAATCCCAGCGAAACCCGTTGCTTGTCTTTGTCGTATTTCAATACCTTGACGTGAATGGTGTCGCCAACGTTGACCAGGTCGCGTGGATGCGTCAACCGTCCCCAGGACATGTCAGTAATGTGTAGCAGGCCATCGATGCCGCCCATGTCGACGAATGCGCCGTAGTCGGTCAGGTTCTTGACCACACCGGTCAGGGTGCTGCCTTCCTCAAGATGCTCCAGTGTCTTGGCCCGTTTCTCACCCTGTTCTTCCTCCATCACCTGCTTGCGGGAAACCACGATGTTGCCGCGTTTCTTGTTGAGCTTGATGATGGCAACTTCCAGCACCTGACCCTTGGCTGCGTCCAGATTGCGAGTGCGGCGCAGATCGGCTTGCGAACCCGGCAAAAACGCTCGCGCCCCCATAATGTCGACGGTAAGCCCGCCTTTTATGCGCTCGACCACAGTTGCCTGAATCGGCTTCTTTTCGTTGTAGGCCTTTTCGATCTCATCCCAGGAGCGGATCTTTTGCGCCTTCTGGTGCGAGAGATTGATATAGCCTTCCTCGGTCTCGCCCTTGTCGCGCATCACGGCAATTTCGTCGCCCGGCTGAAACCTGGGTTTGCCCTCGTGGTCCAATACTTCCGCGAGCGGCAGCATGCCCTCGGACTTGGCCCCGATGTCCACCACTACGTGCGTGAGCGTCAGCTTGAGCACCGTGCCCTTGATGACTTTGTCATCGCCCGCAGCTTCTTCGCTTTCGGTGGTGAAGGTCTCCAGGGCGGAAGCAAAGTCGTCGCCACCTGCGGCGGCTGGCTTGTCGTCCGCGCGCTGGGTTGAAGATTCCAGCGCGATTTCCGCGGTGGTATCGTCGGTTGGAGCAGCAATGGGTTCAGTCATGGTTGAAGTCGAGGATTCCGGGTTGTGGGGGATGTTGTCGTCGAACAAGGTCATGGCCTCTCTGGTCAAATCGCACGTTTGAGTACGAAGGCTGCGGGGCTTACTTAGCAGACTGCTGGCATGGTTCTTAGGTTGTGTTGAGCCCGTCCTGGCGAACGGACTGTTGACAATCCCAGCGGTCGGACGTTTCCAAAAGCTAACCCGCGTCCTAAGGGAACTCTTCGACTATAGCAACCGCTTCCAAAGAGTGTCAAACCCCAAAAATGAGGAAATTTGGGGAGTGTTAAAGGCAGGTTAAAGGCCGGTTAAATCTCAATTTCTTCCACAAACCCAGTGGAAATCGACGTATGCTTGACTTGCTCGGTCTTCATAGCAGATTGCAGCACCGGTGCCAGCAACAACCGGAGCTGTTACGGTTACTAAAGTCTTATTCGGGTTTGATCCCCGATTCGAGGTGACCCCCATGAATCGCAATCTCCTCCGCTGCTACGAACTGCTCGCACCTTTCCTGGTTGCCCTGATTCTCGCGACCTGCGCGGCGGGTGCCAGCTCCACAGAGAAGCTGCTCCACCACTTCCAGGGCGGCAACGACGGTGCCGTTCCTCTGGCAGGCTTGGTGGCCGATCAAGCCGGAAATTTGTACGGAACCACCTTTTGGGGCGGCTTGGAGTCCGGGGAGTGCCTGGGCGACGACGGCTGCGGGACCGTTTTTCAGTTGAAACCGCCCGCTCTCCCGAACGGTGCATGGAGCGAAAATGTCATCTACAGATTTGGCCCGTTTGACCATCCCTCCGCCGGTCTGATCCTCGACCGGGAGGGCAACCTGTACGGCACGACTACGTACGGCGGGCCCTCGGGAGACGGTATCGTGTTTCAACTCAAGCCCCCAGCGACTCCGGGTGGCTCCTGGAGTGAGCGTACCCTCTACAACTTTGCCGGAGGCGACGACGGGGCCACTCCCCTGACCACCCTGGTCTTTGACAGCAAGGGAAATCTCTACGGAACCACACAATTCGGCGGCGGTGGACCGTGCGCGATCTTTCAACAGGGATCGGGCTGTGGCACGGTTTTCGAACTGACACCGCCCACCACGCCGGATGGTGCCTGGTCGGAGGCCGTGCTATACAGCTTCGCACCCTACAATGACTACCCGATGGCGGGCCTGGTCTTCGACCGGCAGGGCAATCTCTACGGAACCACGACCGGAGACCAGACCGCCAGTTTTGGCACGGTCTTCCAACTTACTCCGCCGGCCGCCCCCGGCGCTTCCTGGACTCAAACCACGCTGCATACTTTTGGATCTGTCGATCAAGACGGAGTTACGCCGTATGCCGGCCTGATTCTCGACCGGAAAGGCAATCTCTACGGAACCACCAGTCAAGGCGGCGCCTATGTCTCCGAGTGTCTAGACACGTTTGGCTGTGGAACGGTTTTTGAGCTGGAGTCACCCGCCAACTCTGGCCCCTGGACAGAGAAAATACTCTACAACTTCGCAAACGGGCGTGACGGCGCAGAGCCGGAAAATGGCCTGATTTTCGACCGCGCCGGAAATCTCTACGGGGTTACCGGCGGACCCCACTTGGGCTTTAACGGCACCGTCTTTTCGCTGGTGCCTCCGGCGAAACCAAACTCAGCTTGGACCGAGATCACACTGCACGTCTTCGGCAAAGGAAATGACGGATACGAACCCGGCGGCGCTCTGATCTTTGGCAAGAATTCGTTGATCGGTACCACCAGCGCGGGCGGCGGGAAGTGCTCTTACCCCTCGTCCTGCGGGATAGTGTTCGAAATAGTTCCGTAATCGATCTAAGCCTGATCTCGTCGGCGTTTCGGGGACCTTGGAGTCGTCTGTTCTTCAGCTTCGCAACCGGGATCGCTCGGGTCTCCCTGGATCTGCCGTGTGCGAATGCGTGGACGCTGCGCACTGTACCTTCGGCCACGCCCTCTTCTGGAAATCGGACCACATCGCCCATCGGTCCTAATAGCGATTGACAAGCCCTCCCCGCCGTAAGAACATCTCTTAGTTTTCGCGCCTGACTTTCGGTCCGCGCCCACCGACTGAGAACTTCGCCAACTAACCTTGAAAGGATGAGGGATGCACTATGAAGACTCAATCGACATCGGCCACCGGGCGGCTTCTGCTCGCCCTCGCGTTTGCACTGAGTTTCGTAGCCACAGCCATCACTGGCGCGCAGGCTCAACAGTTTAGCGTGGTATATAACTTCACCGGCGGCAGTGACGGAGCCAATCCCCTGAACGGTTTCATTACCGACGGTGCGGGCAACATCTATGGCACCGCCAGCTCTGGCGGCGCCTCCAATAATGGCGTCGTCTTCAAGTTCAACGGCAGCAGCCAGACTGTGCTCTACAACTTTAACGGGGGCAGCGACGGCTCGGGCCCGCAGGGCCTCCTGCTTCGCGATAGCGCCGGCAACCTCTTCGGCACCACCTTTTACGGCGGAACCTCCAACGCCGGGACAGTCTTCGGAATCACTGCCACTGGCCAGGAAGAAATCCTCTACACTTTCACGGGTGCGGCCGATGGAGCTAATCCCCAAGCTGGAGTAGTCCGCGACTCCGCAGGCAACCTCTACGGCACTACCTCCGCCGGCGGCGCCAACCATAATGGCACTGTGTTCGAACTGATCAGGCCCAAGAAACTAGGTCAGCCGTGGACTGAGCAGGTGCTCTACAGCTTCGGAGCAGCCCCTGACGGCGCAACCCCGGTCGCGGGCGTCACTTTTGACCACACTGGAAACCTCTACGGCACCACTTCCGCCGGCGGCACTTACGGAGTGGGCACCATCTTCCAGTTGGTCCCTCAAGGTTCGAGCTGGACGGAAAACATTCTGCATCAATTCCAGAATGCCGACGATGGCGCCGTCCCCTACGCCGGTCTGGTCTTGGACAAGGCGGGCAATCTTTTTGGCGCTGCCACCGAGGGCGACAGCGGAAATGAAGGCGGAACCGTGTTCGAGTTGACTCCATCCAACGGAAGCTGGAATTTCAACCTGATTTACACGCTGGCCGGGTGGGATATTTCCGGGACGTTCCGCGACGTGCTGCTCGATTCAGCGGGCAATCTCTACGCCACCACTCACTGTGATGGTCAATATGATGCGGGCACGGTGTATCGCTTGGCTCCCGCCAATGGCACCTGGACTTACACTTCGTTGTACGTTTTCACCGGAGGGACCGACGGCCTGTATTCCTTCAGCAATCTGGCCGTCTCCCATGGCAGCCTCTACGGCACCACCAACCAGGGCGGCTCCAGTGGCTACGGCGTCATCTTCAAGATCGCCCCGTAACTGGAAAAGAAAGCGCGGGTGCCCGCTCCTTCGCGTTCTGTGCGAAGGAGTGGGATCACCCTGAACTCCGCACCCACGCCTGATTACAGCTGTTGTCCTACAGAAGCCCCCAAAACTGATCCCACCGGAATGTTCACACTCGCCGCCGACTTGCGCCAAAACACGCCAATGCCGTCCACGTTGTGGATCTGGTCTTCAATCCCACGTTCTTTCCGGAAGTCCATCACCGCTTGCTGACAAGCCGCCACCGCCCCAAAGTCATCGACGATCACGAACCCGCCGCTGGAGACCTTATCGTACAAATTCGTCAGACCATCCATGGTTGATTCATACATGTCGCCGTCAAGCCGCAGAACTGCCAGGCTCTTGATCTCAGCCTTTGGCAGCGTCTCCGAGAACCATCCTTTGAGAAACACCACTTGGTCGTCCAGCAAATCATACTTGGCGAAGTTCGATTTCACCTGCTCCAGCGACACCGCCAATATAGGAAATGAATACAATTTGTCGTTGGCATCGGCGGCATATTTCGGATTGGGAGCCGGCAGACCACAAAACGAATCCGCAACCCACACCCGCCGATCGGTCACTCCGTAAGCCTTCAGGACGGCCCGCGCCATAATGCAAGCCCCGCCTCGCCATACTCCGGTCTCAATGAAGTCCCCGGGGACATGGTTCGTAATCACATGCTCTGTGATCTGTCGAAGGTTCGTCATCCGCTGGTTCCCAATCATGCTGTGGGCTTTCGACGGCCAGTCCCTGCCCAGTTCCCTCACTTGCGGGACGAAATTATTGTTCGACAAGAGACCCTGGCCCGGGTCCTCGTAGATTGTGTTGATGATGCACTTTTGCACCAAATCCAGATACAGCTTTCGCACCTCGGTGAGACCGTCCATGGTGTGTCCTTATTGAAGTCGTGATTGAAGGCTTGTGTTTTCAGCCTTCAGGGGACACATGCAATTCCCCTTCCTCATCCAGCTCTAATCCGCAAGTCCCTGGGTCTGACTAGCTGCGCGGAGCGCCCGAGCCTTGCACTCCGGTGTACACTTTCTGACTGAACCGCCGCAATCAGTTCCGCGCCACTCTTCCCATCCGGCGCGTAGTCGGCCGGGCCGACGCGGCCGCGCTCGA
>Ga0209169_10001594_pt1 | contig 13807 bp, 10 predicted proteins | sample HubBroMetageWRM4_FD_188346 | JGI IMG/M metagenome (GOLD analysis project Ga0209169, IMG submission 188346) | Warmed soil microbial communities from the Hubbard Brook experimental Forest, New Hampshire - Hubbard Brook CCASE Soil Metagenome WRM 4... | ecosystem: Environmental > Terrestrial > Soil... | reverse complement strand
AAATGCCGCTCGATATGGAGGCTATGGTCCAACAGGTGGACGGCAGCCTTTATCGGAATCGGATGAAGAAGTAGCGTCGCATTGGGCATGGCCGATATGGCGCCGTCGTGTATCTCCACATGTTTTTCAACCTCCTCGATTCTATCGGCTAGTTCTCTATTTGCCGCCAGCAACTCGCGCAATCGGACAAACGCGCGGACAATGAAAACACTCATTTCCACCGCCTGCTCTGAGTTGAGCACCGTTGCTGCCATGATTGCGCCGTGTTCGGTGAAGGCATATGGCAAGGAACGCCGGCCACCACGACCGATGTTTGAGGTCGCAAATTGCGACCGCAAAGATTTGTTTTCGTGGGCAGTGAGTTGGAACATGAAGTCTGCGGGAAATCTCTTGCGGTTGCGTTTCACTTGCTCGTTCAAACGCTTTACAGGCACATCGTAGAGATCTGCGAGGGCCGTGTCGAGAATGACTTTCTGGCGCCGCAGAATCAGTATCCGAAGGTCGATGGAGAGTGCAGCAGCTTTTTTTCGGATGGCAACGGTGCGCGGCGATCGTTTTGGTTTCGGCGAAAGGGTTCGCATCCTGCCATCGTAGACGTTTGCAAACAGTCGACGCTGTGACGAGCGGACGCTTTGAATGTGATGAACAAAACCCAGCTGCAGGGCGCTCTGGCGAGGGAATGCTTCGAGTTTGACGGAGAATCTTTGCGGTCGCAATTTGCGACCGCAAACAAAAGTTACGTGATACTCACTTCCGTATAGGTTCCATAAACCTGCCGCAGGGCTTCGCAAATTTCGCCTACAGTGGCATAGGCCCGAACTGCATCGACGATGTAGGGCATAGTATTGACATCGGAAATATTTCCATTAGTACCTGCGGTGGGAGTCTTGGCGGCTGCTTGTTTTAGAGCATCGAGGCAGCGCTGCACTCCTTCATTCGAACGGCGAGCGCGCAAGGCTTTGAGCTTCTTCTCTTGAGCGCGGGCCACCGATTCGTCGATGTAGAGGATGTGCGGAGATTCTTCTTCGATGACGAAATCATTCACGCCGACGGTGATTTTCTCGTTGGCTTCGGCAGCGCGCTGGTATTGATAACTGGACTCAGCAATTTCTTTCTGCGGATATCCACGCTCGATCGCTTTGACCATTCCTCCCATATTGTCGAGTTTCTCGAAGTAATCGAAGGCGCCGTTCTCCATGTCTAGGGTTTGCTTCTCGACGAAGTAGCTGCCGCCGAGCGGATCGACAGTTTGGGCAACTCCGGACTCGAAGGCAATAATCTGCTGCGTGCGTAGCGCAATGCGCGCGGCTTCCGCCGTGGGCAAGGCGAGCGCTTCATCATAGGCGTCGGTGTGCAAGGACTGTGTGCCGCCGAGAACCGCCGCCAGCGCCTGCAGGGCTACGCGCGCGATGTTGTTCATAGGTTGCTGTGCAGGCAGCGAGACGCCAGCGGTTTGAGTGTGGAAGCGCATCAGGCGGGTGCGGTCGTTCTTCGCACCGAAACGGTCCTTCATCAGGCGATACCAGATCTTGCGCGCGGCGCGATATTTGGCGATCTCTTCAAAGAAATCATTGTGCGCATTGAAGAAGAAGCTGAGGCGCGGCCCGAAGTCATCGATGTCAAGGCCACGGCGGCGCGCCCACTCGACGTATTCGACGCCGTCGTAAATGGTGAAGGCGAGTTCTTGGAGCGCGGTCGATCCGGCTTCGCGAATGTGATAGCCGCTAATGGAGATGGTGTTGAAACGCGGGGTAAACTTTGATCCGAACTCGAAGGTGTCGATGACAAGGCGCATCGAGGGTGCAGGCGGATAAATGTATTCCTTCTGGGCAATGTATTCCTTGAGAATATCGTTTTGGAGAGTGCCGGAAATTTTCTTCCAGTCGACGCCTTGCTTCTCCGCGACCACGAGATACATGGCCCAGAGCACGCTGGCCGGTGAATTGATGGTCATCGACGTGGTGATTTTGTCGAGGGGAATGCCGTCGAAGAGAATCTCCATATCTTCGAGCGAATCGATCGCCACGCCGCACTTGCCGACTTCGCCTTCGCTGGCGGGGTGATCGGAGTCGTAGCCCATCAGAGTCGGCAGATCGAAGGCAACCGAGAGTCCGCCTCCGCCGTGTTCGAGAAGGTATTTGTAGCGCTGGTTGGTTTCCTCGGGCGATGCGAAACCGGAGAACATGCGCATCGTCCAAAGCTTGCCACGATAGCCAGTAGCGTGAATCCCGCGCGTGTAGGGCGGTTGGCCGGGATAGCCGAGGTATTGATCGTAATTCCAGTCGGCGGGAAGATCGGCCTGAGTGTAGAGGCGGCGGATTGGAGCGTTGGAGATGGTGCTAAAACGGGCATGGCCGTGTTCGTCGAGATTAGTCCCGGTGGCAGCGCCGATCGGTTTTTCGGGAGCCTTGTCGAGGGTGGGCGCTAGAGTCTTCTCGGCCCAATCTTTTTCAGAATCGGTGGGATGACGCCCTTCGAAGACATCAGAAATCGGGCTTTCGGTGATCGTCTTGCGCACATCGGCTCTTGGTTTCTCTGGCATTCAGTCCACCGCGTTAGTTGCCACTCTCAGTTGATGATAGAGGAGCGATTGCCATGCTGCAAAATGGCGCAACCGACCGAGCGGTTGGTGAAGTCAAATTCTGAAGCAAGCGCTTGACGCTTGTTTTATTGCGCACCTATGCTTGTCTTCTTTCCGCGGAGGGAATCTGAGAGCTTTTCGGCGTCTGTTGCAGCGTACTCCGTTCTACGGCGTGTATAAGGCATTGGGCCATTATCCAGACTACTGGTACTGGATATTGCGCGGACGACCGGCGCGTTCTCCGCATCTGTTGAAGCAGAAAGTGGTGCGCGAATACGGCGAGAAATTCAAGCTGCGGACACTGGTCGAAACTGGAACTTACTACGGCGAGATGGTTGCGGCTATGAAGAATCGTTTCGATCGTATCTACTCCATCGAGTACGTTCCGGCATTAGCGGAGCGGGCCACACGCAAATTCGCGCGCGACGAATATGTGCGAATCTTTTGTGGAGATAGCCGCGTTGTTATGCCCGAGGTGCTCGCATTATTGACAGGCCCGGCACTGTTCTGGCTCGACGCCGGTTACTACGGCTGGGTTGGAATTCGAACGAATGAGCAGCGCCTGTCGGCGGAGTTGGAGATGATTCTTAGCCATCCGTACCCGCACGTGATCCTGCTCGATGACGCACGCGGATTGACGGGACGGGATGGAATTCCTTCGGTTGGTGACGTGAAGGCTTATGTAGAGGCGAAGTTTCCGCAACGGCTGGTGGAAGTAAAGTACGACATTATGCGCGTTACACTGCGGGAATAGGGAGACCTTCGGAAGATACGGTGAAGCATTTTTTGCATTTGCGTTTCTAATTACATCGTCTTCATAAAAACGGGCCGCCCGAAGACGGCCCTGTTTAGAATCCCTTGAGAATCTGAAGACTAGAATACGTCTCGGATAGTGCGGTTGACCAATCCCACGGAATTATTCGCTGCTTCACCGGCTGCATAGCTAAACGTCGCGGACTGATCCGGAAGACTGATGTTCTGCGATGTCAAAATGGTTGTGGTGCCGGAGGCGACGATCTGCACGAGATAGGTGCCGGCCGGTATGAATATCCCCTGCTCTGTATCAGGATTCGCGGTTACGGTGTAGGTTTTGGGGCTCTTAACATCCAATTGCGTCAGCGTCGCTTGCAAGGCTGGAGCATCGGCAGATTGAGCGAAGACGAAATGGGCATCGCCGGACGCTACTGGTGAGAAGTTATCGGTGAAAGTAAGCACGGCAGGTTGACCGCTACTGATCGCGGCTACAGCCGACACATTTGCACCCGGGCCCAGAGTTACCGACGAGTCAATCAATGGTGTATTCGTGCAAGGCGCCAAGGTATTAGCCGGGCTGATCTGGACGTCGTACGTTCCGGGAGCGAGCGTGTAAGGACCAGTTGTGCTGCCGAACGTCAGACCATGCGTAGGACACTTGCCGCCAATCGAAATGTCGATGGGCAGGCCGGGGTTGAGATTAGAGGCAACATCGCGGCCGGGAATGCCATGCACGATGTAAAGGTAAGCATTATTTTGGGCGAGGGCAGAGGCGCCCAGAGCCAGAGACAAGGTTGCGAGCTGCAGAACGACACGTGTGCGAAGTTTCATAAGTCTCCTTAAGGTTGTCTAAGTGTTGGAAAGGTGCGGCGCTAATTTGGTAGATGAAAGCCTCAACGCAGATAAGCTACGTCGAGCGATTCATCGTTTCACTCCTGCGACCCCAACCCGGAAGCGCTCTAGCTTCGTCTGAATGAAACCCGCTTTCCTAATGGAAGTTGCCCCGGACCGGAAAAAAAATTTGAAAACAAGAAACGTGGAGCACAGCTTGTCCCGCTGTGGCCTTACCTGGAAGCGCAGGCCAGCATGGCTATTTCGATTCTTGCTTATGCGTGAGTTCCCATGCCTTCGCATATTTCCACGAGACGTAAACCGCGTGGTAGAGGTGCAGGAGCAAGCCTTCGCGGCCATCGAGAAATCCGAGGCGGAAAAAATAGTTATAGATGAATGTTGCTAGTGGGCGCAGGACGATGTTGAAGAGGCTGAAGCCTTGTTGGCCTTTGGCGACTGCCATCTCCGCGCCGAGGGAGGAGTAGCGGTTCATGTGGTCGATGTAGTCGGCGAGAGTGGGGTAGGAGTGGTGGAGTAGAGAGCCTTGCAGGCTGCTGGTTGGCCCATTGAGTTGAATGTCCTCATGAACCGCTCGGTTCTCGAAAGTGCCGGCACCGCGACGGAAGAGACGCAGCTTCGGATCAGGCCAGAATCCACCATGCTCGATCCATCGGCCGAGAAAGTGATTCTTGCGGGGAATCCAATAGCCAGCCGGCATACCCTTGATTTTGTCGAGATGCCTTGATCCAGCGGATGCTTGCTCTGCCGTCAGGCACCAATTGTGGCTACGCTCTGCCGGATTGATCGCGCTGATCGCTTCATGATTCTCGAGTTCAGCAGCAAGGTCCGGCCCAACTTCTTCATCCGCATCCAAACTTAAAATCCAATCGCCCGTTGCTTTGTCGAGCGCTGAATTTTTCTGCGCGGCGTAGCCTTTCCATTCTTCGATGAAAACTTTCGCGTCATACGATCTTGCTATTTCGACGGTGCGGTCGGTTGAGTTGGAGTCGACTACGATGATCTCGCCTTTGCCGTGGGCGACTAGCCGCTGCACGCTGGCCAGAGTGCGTCCGAGGTTGGCCTCTTCGTTGTGGGTGATGATTACTACGGAGAGGATCACGCGAGGCTCCTGCCGCTGCTGACGGAGTACCTGCCGAGCTGTGCTCGGCTTGGACGGGCGGGGTCGCCCGTCCCCACACTAGCCTTCTCTACACTTGCCTTGCCGATCGCATAAAGCGTCACGGAGAGAGGATACGCGAGAGGCGTCAGGCGGCAAAAGAAAAACGCGCAAAAGGGAAACGCCGAGCGAGGACGCCCGGCGATCCATCGATAGTGTCTTGTGGTGCTACTGTTGCGGTTGCGCCGGCGCGTTCGCCGGGACTTGCTGTTCGGCTGGCCGCGGCGCCACGTGGGGAATATTCGGTGTGTGCGTGACCTGGCCGCGCACGGCGTCGGCAATCATGATACCGGCGTGATCGAGCAGGAGACCGATGGACCGATCCAGTTCGACTTCTGCTTTTTCATACAGCGCTTTGGCAGAGACGAGCGTCACTTCGGCCTGGGTTAGGGCTGTCTGGTTCTGCAGCACGAGAGTTGAAGTGGATGCGCCAAGCGCGTACTTCTTTTGTTCGGCGTCGAGAGACTGGCGAGCCAGATCCACGGCCGCTTGTGCGGAATCGACGCTGGCTCGATTCTGCTGCACCCCGAACTGCGCATTGCGCACTTCTATGCGGATCTGATTCTCGATCTGCTGGATACGTAACTGGGCTTGACGGTATTCGAATTCAGAGCGCACCTGCACCGACTGAGCCGCTCGGTTTCGTAGCGGGATATTAATGTTAACTCCCACGCCTTTGTCGGGTGCGGTCGAATTAATGAGCTGATTTAAGGTGCCACCGTAACTAACAGTCGGAGCAATTGGGACTAGGGTAGGGGGAGGGTTCGGCGGGACCTGGAATGCGGGGTTTGGACCCGCACAAAATCCCTGGGCCTGTTCGGACGGCGGCTGATTGGCGCAAAGATTGCCCGGATTTTGCGTTCCTCCTAGACCCTGGCCACTGTAATAGGCGAACAGATCTACAGAGGGGAGCAAGGCGCTTCGGATCGCTTTGTTACTGATCTCTGTGTTCGTGAGATTGATACGCTGTTCCGCGAGTTCCGGACGATGACTTAGCGCATCGTTTACCAAGTCTTGAGTGGGGACAACCGCCTCCTCGGCGGACAAATTCATCGTGGAAGTAGGAATTACTTCAGCGTCTGCCAGTAGTGGATCGACCAGCGAACGGCTGAGAGCATTCTTCATCAACAACTGTTGCAACTGCAGATTGGTGAGGGCCACGGTCAGGGTTTGCTGATCGCTGGCGACGGTACTCTGCGCCCGCACCACTTCGATCGGCGCCAGCGTCCCGATTTCTACCTGCTTCCTGGTATCGGAGAGAGTCTTTTGAGCGAAAGCCAGTTGCTCCTTTTGAACCCTAACGTTCTCGTAGTTGTACACCAGGTCCCAGTACATGTTTTCGATCTGGTCGACGGTAGTAATGATTTGCAGGCGGAACGCCACGTCGGAAATTTCACGATCATTCTTGGCAATCTGAATAAAGCGATTGTTCGCGGCAAATCCGAAGCCCTGCAACAGGTGCTGGGTCAGCTTGAAATTGAAACTAGAGTTGAGTTGCGGACTCAGGGTTGTGAAAGGTGCATTCCCCGCAGTCTGGCGGGTGTTGTTAAAGCCTACCGACAGATTGGTGCCCCAGGCAAAGCCCTGTTGATACGCAAAGTTTCCCGTAGTGGTGTTTAAGGGAGAAAGAGGAGTGAAAATACTGGATGAGAGGAGAGTATTGTGGTCGATCTGTAATGTGCCCGTGAGGATGGGATCGAAGCTGGTAATGAGCGGGCCGCTGCCAAGAGTTGATATTACCAGGCCGCCTGCGCCAGCACCGGCGCCGCCGGCACCGACTGACGTTCCACCCTGACCCGAACCGACCTGCGTGCCGAGACCGCCGACGCCACCGCCTGGCGTGTTCTGTATCACACCATTATTAACGCCGAGAATGGTGTTGGCACCTGATTTGGCACGCCAGATGTCGGTATCGGCGATGTTCAGGTTATAGCGCGCGATGGCGATATCGAGGTTATTTTCGAGAGCCAGGGCGACCGCATCGTTCATCGAGATATAGAGTTTGCCATCCTGCATAAGTTGGTCGATGCGCGGCGTATTGGCGAGGTTTGGCGGCGCCACATGTCGCGCCGTATAAGGAGCAATAGGATTGGGGAAGTGCGACTGTGGTTTCGAATATTCCTGCACGTCGAACGGCTGCGACGATGACGAGACCGCCTTTTGCGCCGGCATCTGTGCCGATGGCGCACTGGGCACGGGAGAGGCATCTTGCGCCCATCCAGCAGGTACCATAGTGGCGGCCAGCAAAAGGGCAGCGGCTCGTTGAAACGCAGTCGACAGAATAGAACGTTGCATTCGCATCATCTCCATAAGATCGAACTCAAAAGTTCAAACTCAAAATCGATCGGAATGAGATCGTCCGGACTCAAGCGATCGGGCTCGAGAGGAACGGACACAGCTGTCCGCAGTTTTCCTAACTTCTTCTTCCAACTCTGGTTAATACGCAGAACGACGGGCGAGAGTTCCTAGCAATCTTTTCCCTGGCAGTCCTCTCCTTGCAATGCTGGGCAAAGGCAATCTTTTCCATTTAGTGAAAGAGTGATCGTTAGTGAAATAGTATAGCTGACGGGCCATTGCACTCGGCAATGACACCGGCTAGCGACGGCGCTAAAGCTCTGTAAACAAATACGATGATTCTCAGACAGCTAAGGACTCGAAAAAGATCGTGCGTAATCTCAGACTGACCCTTTCTTATGATGGCTCCGAGTTTGCTGGCTGGCAGGTGCAGCCTGGCCGGATGACCATTCAAGGCACGCTGGCCTCAGCCATTGGACGGCTGAGCGGGGAAAATGTACTGCCTCAGGGTTCCGGTCGCACGGACGCGGGTGTGCATGCGCTGGCCCAGGTGGCGAGCTTTGCGACCGCGTCACCAATTCCGGCGGAAAACTGGATGCGGGCACTGAATGACATTTTGCCGGCGTCGATCCGGGTGCTCGAAGTGACGGAGGTTGGGCCCGAGTTTCATGCGCGCAAGTCGGCGCGCGCCAAGACTTATCGCTACCGCATTTATCGCGGAGCGGTCTGTCCGCCATTTTTGGCGCGGTACGTTTGGCATTACCCTTATCCGCTGGAGGAATCGGCGATGGTTGAAGCCGTTGGCGTGGTTGTGGGAGAGCATGATTTCACTTCGTTTGCGGCGGTGGATCCAGAGCGGATGGAACGGATGGCTGGTGAGGAAAGCGCCCACGCGGCTGGCGTTCCGACAACCGCGGTTCACACGACTAACATCCGGACGATCTTCGCATCCAGTTGGACGCGCGACGGTGACGAGTTGATCTATACGGTTCGCGGCAGCGGATTTCTACATCACATGGTGAGGAATCTGGTTGGCACATTTTTACTCGTCGGAAAGGGAACTATCAGCCGGGAAGATTTACGCCGCATTCTTATTGCTCGAGAGCGCACTGCGGCCGGGCCGACTGCGCCTGCCAGCGGGTTATATCTGGTCGAAGTGGAATACTGAGGCAAAGCTTATTTCAGAAGATGGGAAACTCTGGTACGGATCTTCTGTCCCGCGTACACTTCTCTGCAGATGGCCATCAACGCTGAATTCGCCGTCTCTCGTATCGCCTCGGTGAACCCGGCGACGGGCGAAGTTCTCGGCGAACTCGATAGTGCTGGTCCGACTGAAGTGCGCGCTGCGGTGGCCCGCGCGCATGCTGCACAGCTCGAGTGGGATGCCTGGGGCATCCACAATCGCGTCAAGGTAATGCGTCGTTTCCAGCAGATTCTTCTCGCGCATAAAACCGACATTGCGCGCCGCATAACGCAGGAAGCAGGCAAGCCTTTGGTCGAGGCGTTGCTTACAGAGGTCTTGGTTGTGCTGGATGCGACGCGCTTCCTTATCGAGAACGCGTTTGCCATTCTGCGCGAAGAGAAGTTGACGCATGGCAATCTTGCGATGAAGACCAAGTCAGGGCGGATTCTGCGCGAGCCCTACGGTGTAGTGGGAATCATCTCGCCATGGAATTATCCTTTTTCGATTCCAGCGACTGAAGCGCTGGCGGCTCTGGTTGCGGGCAATGCGGTTGTGCTCAAGCCCTCTGAGTTGACGCCCCTAATCGCGCTTGAACTACAGGCACTGCTGCGCGAGGCTGGAGTTCCTGATGACATTTTCCAGGTGCTTCCAGGCGATGGCGAGACCGGGGCGGCGCTGGTGAGAAGTGAAATCAGCAAACTGATTTTCACGGGAAGTGTCACCACGGGTCGGCGAATCGCGCAGGTCGCCGCCGAACGACTGCTCCCGGTGGTGCTAGAACTCGGCGGAAAAGACCCGATGATTGTGCTCGAAGATGCTGACATTGATGTCGCGTCGAGCGGCGCAGTCTGGGGAGCTTTCATGAACGCTGGGCAGACTTGTTTGTCGGTCGAACGCTGCTACGTGCATCAGAGTTTGTACTCCGTGTTCTTAGAAGCTTGCGCCGAGAAGGTGCGCAAGCTGCGCGTCGGCAATGGCATGGATCCGGCCTCCGAAATCGGCCCCATGATCCACGAGCGGCAAGTTCGTGTTGTGGAAACGCAAATTGAAGATGCGAAGCAGCGTGGTGCTCGCGTGTTGGTCGGAGGTACACGATTGCGCGAACTCGGCCCGACATTTTTTGCGCCTACAGTTTTGGCCGATGTTGATCACAATATGCGCGTGATGCAGGAAGAGACTTTCGGCCCGGTGCTGCCGGTTACTCCGTTTCGCGAAGAAACTGAAGCCGTGCGGCGAGCGAACGATTCCGATTTCGGATTAGCCGCCAGCATCTGGACACGCGATCGAGCCCGTGGAGAACGGTTGGCTCGCCAGATCAATGCCGGTACTGTCATGGTGAACGACGCGGTGTCGTGTTTCAGCATCAGCGAAGCTCCGCACGGCGGCGTAAAGGCTAGTGGCCTGGGGCGTACGCATGGACGTTGGGGACTGGAAGAAATGGTGCGCGTGAAGTATGTCGACAGCGACAGGCTTCCCCGGATAAAAAAAATCTGGTGGTTTGGATACGGTGGTGGATTCGGCGGCGAGATGGAAAGCTTGCTCGATCTGCTCTATGCGCGGCCGCTGCGAGAGAAACTGAAAGCCGCAGCACGCGCGGCTGGAGCGCTGTGGCGGCGAAAGCTTTAACGTTGGAACGACGTAAATAGAATTCGTCATCATTTGCGAGTGCCGCGTCCTATAATTCCGGCGCTGCGTGCAAGGACATAGGTCGTCCTTCACGCGGCTGAGGATGACGACATACGGAGAGTGATCTACTCATGAGCGAAACTCGTACATTCCTCCGCCACACCCTTGCAACCCTGGCCTATCGTGGCGCGAAGGCCATCCGCGATGCAGGGCCGAACTTTGCCGACTACGACTCGGATGAAACGGAGCGAACGCCGGCGAAGATCCTTGCGCATATTGGAGACTTGATGGACTGGGCGCTCGCCATGTCGGAGGGCCGACGCGAATGGCATGACTCGCTTCCGCTGCCGTGGGAAAAAGAATGTGAGCGTTTCTTCGCCGCCATGAAAAAATTGGACGACTATCTGGCGTCGGACAAACCGTTGCAAGTCTCGGCTGAAAAACTGTTTCAAGGGCCAATAGCCGACGCGCTTACGCACGTCGGTCAGATCGCGATGCTGCGGCGGATGGCTGGGGTTCCGATGAAGGGCGAAAATTATTTCGTCGCCGAGGTTACGATGGGACGCGTCGGCGCAGACCAGGCGGTGCCGCGTAAGCAGTTTTGACGAGGCACGATTTCGTCTCTGGAAGAAGTCAGAAGGATGGATAGTAGAATAGGTTGAAATCGGCGTGGACACTTCTGAACTCATCTACGACTGGAATCGTCAAAACCTTACACCGCCGCATCCGGCAGGGCCAGTGCGTCTGACTGATGAGACGTTGCGCGACGGGTTGCAATCGCCTTCCGTCCGCGACCCTTCGATCGAGCAGAAGATCGAAATCCTGCACTTGATGGAGTCGTTGGGCATTAACACGCTCGACCTTGGACTTCCGGGAGCCGGCGCCCGCGCGGTCGAGCACGTTACCGCGCTGGCGCACGAAATCGTCGCTAACAAAATGAAGATCACGGCGTACTGCGCCGCGCGCACGGTCGAGAACGATATTCGTCCTATCGCTGAGATCGTCCAGAAGACGGGACTGCCCATTGAAGTCGCCGCGTTTATTGGATCAAGTCCGATTCGCCGCTACGCCGAAGGTTGGGACGGCGACTTCTTGCTTCAAACCACCGAAAAGGCCGTCAAATATGCGGTTTCACTTGGACTCGAAGTTATGTACGTCACCGAAGATACGACTCGCTGCGATCCGGCGACGGTGAAACAACTGAACTCGGCGGCTATCAACTGTGGTGCGCGCACGCTGGTGCTCTGCGACACGACTGGGCACGTCACGCCTGTGGGTGCGGCGGCGCTCGTCAAGTTCGTCCTCGAAGAAGTGGTTAAACCTTCCGGTGAAAAAATTCGCGTCGATTGGCATGGACACTGCGACCGCGGATTGGCGATCGCTAATTCGATGGCGGCTTTGGTGGCAGGTGCAGGCTGTGTCCATGCGACGGCGCTTGGGATCGGGGAGCGCGTTGGCAACACGCAGATGGATCAGATGCTGGTCAATCTCAAACTCATGGGTGTCGCGCCATGGGATCGACAGGATCTGACCAAACTCAAGCAATATTGTGAGGCTGTTTCTGTAGCCACGGGCGTTCCGATTCCGGCGAATTACCCAGTGGTTGGCGGGGATGCGTTTCGCACCGCGACCGGCGTTCATGCCGCAGCTGTGATCAAAGCGTATAAGAAAAAAGACATCGAACTTGCGAACGCGGTGTATTCAGGAGTGCCTTCGCACTACTTCGGACTCGAACAGGTTATTGATATAGGTCCGATGAGCGGGAAATCGAATGTTCTTTTCTGGCTGGAGCGGCGCGGGCTTCCCGCGAGCGATGAGGTTGTCGAGCGCATCTACAAACGCGCCAAGGGTAGCGACCACACGCTGACCGAAGGTGAAATTCTGGAGTGCGTGCAAGCTGCGCATTGAGCGGTCGATTTTCTACTGCGGCTCGCGTGCCAATTCTGGACTCGGCACCGTGTCTCCTTCCAATTCCTTGTGCCGTGCCGCCCGCTTTTCATTCATCATCTTGGTTGCCGATGCTAGCTCCTCGCGGCCCTCTTTTTCTCGTCCCATCCGCACCAGCACCTGACCGCGCAGATAACGTGCGCCGGAATTTCCTGGGTCGAGTCGAACAATTTGATTCAGCTCGGACAGCGCCTCGGCATAATGATGCTGACGTTCTTCAACCTTCGCCAAGCCGAGGTGCGAGGTGACCATTTGTGGGTCGAGCTTCAACGCACTGCGATAGTTCTTAGACGCTTCGTCGTCGTTTCCAGCCACTGATTCCAGGCCACCTAACTGCTCATAGTTGAATTGAACATCTGGCTCTACTGCGATGTCCTTGTGAAATTCCTCGCGTGCGTGGTCGTAGTCCTGCTTATGTAAATACGTAAGACCGAGATTGAAGTGTACGAAGGGAAGCTTCGGATCGGCCTGTGCGGCAGCTTGCAAGTCCTTTATCGCGTCGTCATATTCTCCGCGATTCAGGTGCGCTTTGCCCATCAGCAAATGAAATTCCGGAGAACCTTCTCCAATCTCAGCCAGCCGCGCCCCGGCTTTTTCTTCCAGCGCGGTGTTCTTGGATTTGTATGCGGCAATATCCAGTACATAGAGATAATTGAGTTGATTTGACGCCTGCGCCCACAATGGTTCGAGCGTGCCGATCGCATCTGTCCAGCGATCGTTGAAGAAGTAGCACAGCCCCAGTAAATAACGAGCTTGAAAAGAGTCGGGTGACTGCCGCACAACCGATTCGAATGGCTGAATCGCCCGAGCGAAATCGTTCTGCCGGAAATATGCAAGGCCGATGTTCAAGCGAATTCCAGCAATATCCGGAGCGAGTTTCTCGGCCTTGCGGAGCATTTCGAGAGCCTGCGGCCACTGCTTGCGGCGCATGTGGATCACGCCGAGATTGGCGTAAGCTCCGGCAACGGTGGGGTTGATCGCCGCGACCTGCTGGAAGTCCCGCTGGGCTTCATCCAGTTTGCCCGTGTGCAGCGCGGCTTCTCCCGCTTCAAACAACTTCTGTGGATCGTGCGCTGCCGCATTTTGAGCGCTTGAACCGCGTGCAAAAAAAAGCAGGAAGAAAGCAACAACTAGCGCGGGGATGCTTGACACTCGATTCATCGTCCTGTAGTGTCCGCCAGCAAGAGGCTGAAATTCAAGGAGTCCATGGAATCTTCTGATTCGAAGCCTACGCGAAATACGTCGTCGGCGAAATCCCGCCGCACATCCGAGCCCTCTCGCAAGAAATCGCGCTCGTCAGCGGTCACTATCCGCGATGTCGCCGAACGCAGTGGATTTTCGTCCGCCACTGTTTCCATCGTACTGAACAACGCGCCACTGGCCCGCTATATTCCCGACACCACCAAGGGACGCA
>Ga0209169_10001590_pt1 | contig 13820 bp, 9 predicted proteins | sample HubBroMetageWRM4_FD_188346 | JGI IMG/M metagenome (GOLD analysis project Ga0209169, IMG submission 188346) | Warmed soil microbial communities from the Hubbard Brook experimental Forest, New Hampshire - Hubbard Brook CCASE Soil Metagenome WRM 4... | ecosystem: Environmental > Terrestrial > Soil... | reverse complement strand
TGGAGCGGGCGATGGGAATCGAACCCACGTCCGAAGCTTGGGAAGCTTCTATACTGCCATTGTACGACGCCCGCTCTGAGGCCATTGTACCTGCGAATAAGGCTGCGGGGAAGAGTCTGCATACCACGCTACTTGCTGGAGGGGCTTTCGCAAGGTTTGTCGTTGTAGGCTGGGGGATCGGGCAGGCTGCCGGCTGCGGGCAGGTGGCGGATATATACGACGATGGACCAGATTTCGTTGTCGCTCAGAATTCCGTTTGCTCGCGGCATTCCGCTGGGCCACAGTCCGTTTTTGATCACCCAGAAAAGCTGGCCGTCGCTGTAGGTCTGCACGGACTCGGAGGCCAACGAGGGAAGAGGTGGCGACATGGCATCCGCAAAAGGCACTCCTGTGCCTTGGCCGTCGAGTCCGTGGCAGACGTAGCAGTAGTGCGAAAAAGTTTGTTTTCCGCCGAGAATGTTTTGCGAGGTTGTGGGCAGAGGATTTCGCGCACTTTTGTTCTCGACAAGAAGATGGTGTTTCGCGGCGTTTATCATCAGTGTCTCGAACTTGCCCGCGGGTTTTGCCGCGGCGCCGCGCACGAGCAGAAATAGCCCCGCTGCCAGCGCCAGCAACACACCACCAGCACACATCGCAAGAATCGTCTTGTACACGTGGATACCTCGGCGAAGGTTATTCGGTCACTTCGACCTGGAAGGTCATCGATCCATGTCCCGCGCCGCAGAAGTGCGCGCATTGACCTGCGAAATGTCCTGCTTTGTCGGGCGTTAGAGGCACTTCGCTGTCTTTCCCTTTTTTGATTTCTGTCGTGTCGACGCCCAGGTCGGGAATGGTCAAGCCGTGGGTCACATCCGTGCTGCGCAGAACGAGCACTACGGGCTCACCCTTTTTCAGAGTGATTTGATTCGGGCTATACGCAAATTTACTTGCCGAGATCTCGATTCGACGCGGCGTTTCCGGTCCTGCGAACAAAGAGCAGCAAAGCAACAACGCGGCGAAAATTGTAGGGACGATTTTGTTAGCGAACATCCAAAGCACTCCTCATTGGTTTCAGTTACATTCAAGAATTTATGGAGCCAGAAATTTCAGGATCAATCTCTCGTCTTCATCGGTCAGCGTGGCTCGAACTCGCATGTGCCGAACGACGGCGCGAGCTTCGCGTGGAGAAATGCTCTCTGGCGGGTTGTGACAGCGGCCACAGTTTGTGCGAAATAGCTTCTCGCCACGCGCGCTCTCGCTCGGCGCGGTTTCGTGTAGGCTCGCCGACTGCGCGGTTTGCGGTTTGTTTTGTTTATCCTGTGCCAGCGCGAGCGTGCAGAAGAGCAACGTGCAGCCACCAGCAGCAATCGTGAACCAACGCGTTTTCATCGCGACGCTCCTGGCCACGCCGGAAACAGAAACCGGTACGTGATTCCGAAATCCCAAACGTTTGTATTCGTCGCGTTTGCCATGAGCTGACGGCCGTAGCTCGCGTTCAGGCGAACTTCGTGCGGAAGGTAATAGTTCAGACCAAAAGTGGGCTGTTGAGCGTTTGTGGTGGGGAGTCCGTCATTTGGAACCGCTTCGGATCTGAAAAACTGTTGCATGCGAAACACAGGTTCCAGCCGACCGATTAGCGAACTGTCTCCTTTTATTTGCGACAGGCGATACGAGGCTTGAATCCAGTAGCCGAATCCGCTCTGTGAACGGGCCCATTCGCCACGAATCTGGATCGGCGCTTGATACGGTTCCCAGGTGAGGTCTGCGCCTTCCGAATTGAAGCGCGTACCTTCCAACGTTCTGCGATAGGAGGTGCCAAGCTCGAGTCGGGTGTGAGGAATAAAAACGCTGACCCTGCCTCCCGTTCCTCGTTGCGACGTGAGCTTGTTGATCGTGCTTGCGACGGAGAAGTAACCCTCATAGTTGATTGCGAAGTCGTTGGTCGATACCACGTTTCCTCGCAGCATGAGCCCGTCGCTGTAGCCTTGGCCGGTGCCGATGGACGCAACGTATGGCGCATCCTGAAGCTTGCTTATCCAGATCGGAGTGATTCGTTCGTTGTATATGTTGAATGGAGTTAAGAAGCGCCCGGCCGTGATCGTGAGATGCGAATTCGCGTTGTAGTCGAGCTGAAGATATTCGAGCGTGGCGAAACCTTCGTTCGAGTAAGATCCGCCGGGGCCGTTCTGAAAATAAACTTCGCGCAGATCCGCGCGCGATTCGATCAGCCAACGGTCACCGAGCGGGACTGAGAGTACCGGTGCCAATACTGGCTGCAATACGTTCGTTCCACCTTGCGTCGAGGAAAGAAAGCCTGCGCCACCGGAAATGATGGGGACATCTTCTTGCGCCCCTGCAAAAGAACAACCGAGCAAACACAGAAACCAAAAAGCCAAGATCCTGCCTGCCATGAATTCGCTACCCTGGACCTCTCTGAAATTTCCGACTCGCCAACAGAATCACGGCTGCTGGTCGTGCCGTAGAACTGACTGACAATTTCACGCTAGTGCGTCGGCCTGTGCGCAGTTGTCATTGAGAAGTCGCGGGCGTGTCACGATTTTTTTGAGGACTTGAATTCGCGCCTAAAACGAGCCGAAGAAATGGCGCGGACACAAGGTTTGCAAGAGCGAGATGTTTCTTTGACAAACGGAAGGGAGCCCTCTTCTACCGTCGGTTTCTCAACTTCGGAAATCGAATAGGTAGGGAAATGAACATATTTGATACACACGGGATTCTCCCGGCATCGAAAAACGCATCCACCTATAAAAACGCGTCCACCTATAAAGATCTTTTTGGCAGATATCCCGGCGCGCGTGCGCGCGGTGCCGTTTGGGTGGCTAAGGCTCTTCTACTGTCTCTAGCCACATTGCTGATACTCCTGGCGACACCTGAACTTCCCGCCCAGACGCCGGGGACGGGCGCGATCGTAGGGACAGTGACGGACCCTTCGGGTGCGAGGGTGGCCGACGCGCACGTGAAGGTTGTTAACAATGGGACCGATTTCAGCAGAGAGGTTTTGACGACAACCGATGGCATCTTTCGCTGCACGCTGCTACCACCCGGAGATTACACGCTGACGATAGAAGCGTCGGGCTTCGAGACGCAGTCTACTCCCGACATCCACGTGTTGGTCAGCAACACGACAAGCATTGATTTCAAACTACTGCTGGGCACGAGCACGACGACAGTTGAGGTTGCGGCAATCGTTGAGCTGGCGGATACGCAAAGCTCGGCGCTTGGCCACACCACGAACGGCGACACAATTCAGGCGCTTCCGTTGGCCAATCGAAATTTCACGCAAATACTCGCTCTTTCACCCGGAGTGACTGTCGGCGTTCCGGACGCCGGCGCTTTTGGAAAGAACACGCAGAACGTGATGGTGAACGGCGCCAAGACGACCGCGAACAATTTTCAGTTCAACGGAATCGATGCGAACAATCTCTCGGAAAATTCAGCGTCAGGATTTGCTCCCGAACCGGGCATCGCGATTCCAGCGCCCGACACGATCGCGGAGTTCAAAGTGCAGACCGGAATGTATGACGCAGGCTACGGCCGCAGCACGGGCGCGAACATCGACATTGTAAGCAAGCAGGGCACAAATGAATTCCACGGCAGCTTGTGGGAGTTCTTTCGCAACGACGCGCTCAACGCGAACAATTTCTTTCTGAACGCAAATGGCCAACCGCGCCCCGTGCTCAAACAGAATCAGTTTGGCGGCACGATCGGCGGACCCGTTCGCAAAGACAAGACGTTCTTCTTTGGGTCCTATCAAGGAAGCCGCCAGATCAATGGCGAAGCGCAAGGCGCGCTGCAAACGACGATTCTTCCACCATTGACGAATGACCGGTCGGCTGCCGCGTTAGGCGCGATTTTCGGAGGACAGTCGGGAGCGTTCGGTGGAGTGGCGGTAGCGCCGAACGGATCGAACATCAATCCGGTGGCACTTGCTCTTTTGAATGCGAAGTTGGCGGATGGAAGCTTCGCGATCCCCACGCCGCAGACGATTTTGCCGAGCGGTGTCGGCGAGTCCACGTACTCTTTCCCGGGCCACTACCAGGAAGACCAGTACAGCGTAAATATTGATCAGAAACTCTCCGATCGGAATCAATTGTCCGGACGGTTCTTTCATTCGAACGACAAGACGAATCAGCCGTTCACACCTTTCAGCGCGACCGTTCCTGGCTGGGGCACCACGTTCACCTCGTCGAACTACATGTTCACGTTGTCGGACGTCCACACGTTCTCTTCGAACCTGACGAATCTTGCCCGGTTCGGCTACATGAGATTCACAGGGTTGCAGACTCAGGCGAATCCGGTGAACGCCAGCGACGTGGGAATGGCGACGCCCGATGGGCTGCCCACGCTCCCCGGAATTCAGTTGACGGGACTTTTCACAATCGGTTCGTTCGGAGAACCGTTCTATTTTCAAAACACGAATACATTCGTGTGGCAGGACACGGTCTCGCTCACCCGTGGACGCCACAGCCTCCGAATGGGTGGCGAGATCAAGCGGCACCAGCTTGTTCTGAATGTGCCGTTCACCACTGCGGGTTTTCTACTGATTCAGAGTTTTCCCGATTTTCTGCTCGGCCAAAGCGCGGCGCAAAATGGAAGCAGCCAGAGCAACATCTTTCAGAGTTCAGGGTCGGCAGGCCTATTTCGAAAGGATGAGCGGTATTTCGACGCAGCCGGATTTGTCCAGGATGATTTCCGCGCGACGCGCCGCCTGACGATCAACGCCGGACTGCGCTACGAATTTTTTGGACCACCGAGCGAGGTTCACGGATTTCTGTCGAGCTTTAATCCTGCGACGGCGGTTGGTCAGGTTCCGGCAACCGGCACCTTCTCTGGTTTCACGGTTCCGGGAAATTACAAAGGAGCCGTTCCAGACGGCGTAACACAGACGCCGGGCTCGAGCTTCTGGAATCCCGATTACAAGGACTTCGCTCCGCGCGTGGGATTCGCGCTTCAGTTGCCTGGCAAAAAGGCGCTCGTTCTGCGGGGCGGTTACGGAATTTATTACGAGAGGCTTTCCGGCGAAATGATTCTGCTCGACGTCGGGCAGATACCTTTTTCACTGACGCAGTCGCGTATCGGCTCTCCCAACGCAGCGGCCACTCTGCAGGACCCATTCGTTCCGCCGCTGCCGCCGAACTCGGCCTTCCCCATCTTCTTTCCGCGAACACCAACAAGTTCGCTCTCCGTGGGCGCAATCTCTGACTCGAACCGCAGTCCTTATTCGCAGCAATACAACCTCAACCTGCAATACGAATTCGCGCCGAATTTTCTCTGGCAGGTCGGGTATGTCGGCTCGGGAACGAGACATTTGGATGGCTGCCGTCAATTCAATCAGGCTGGAATCGCGACTCCCACGAATCCCATCAACGGTCAGACAACGACGACGAACGAGAATCTCGCCCAGCGCGTTCCTTTTGAAGGAATAGCCGGAGGATCTTACATTTGCGAGACGTCGTTCAATGCCGGCTACAACGCATTGCAGACGAGCGTTACGAAGCGCACCAGCTTCGGCCTGACCTTACTCGCCAGCTACACGTTCTCAAAAACTCTCGACTACACCAGCGGAACAGGCGGCATCGACTCGCTGGAGCTCGACTTCATGAGCGGCGATCAGAACGATCGCAACCAGTCCAAGGGACCGTCGGATTTCGATCGCACGCATCGAGTTGTTCTCAGCGCGGTGTATCAAACCCCGAATCTCAGGGTGGGTCCCGCGGTTGCGCAGAAACTTTTATCGCGTTGGCAGGTTTCCGGTGTGTCGGTGCTTCAGTCGGGCTTGCCGGTTACGGCGATCGACAGTACGGCGGGATCGGTTTACGGAAATCTGGTAGGAGACACTCGCGCCGAGTGCACAGGTGCGAATCCCGCGTCTTCCGGCTCGGTGACTTCGCGCCTCAACGGCTATTTCAACACGGCCGCATTTGCGCCGGCGCCAGTCATCGGAGACGGCACCGGGTTCGGCAACTGCGGCGTCGGCATTTTGCGCGGGCCGAGCGAACTCAATCTGGATCTCGGCGTTCAGCGGTCCTTTGCATTCACCGAACGGCACGTTCTCGATTTTCGCGCCGAGTTCTTCAATTTCACGAACACGCCGAAATTCGGAAATCCCATCAATGATTTCGCCGCAGGCCCGGCATTCGGCGTAATTACTTCGACGGTCGGAAATCCCCGCATCATCCAGTTCGCGCTGAAGTACAGATTCTAAGGAACCGGATGACCTCCAGCGGAATACCGACTCTCTTTTTACGCGCTCTCCGGTTCCACGACCAAGATAGAGAAGCGCTCCGAAACATTTCGGACGCCCAGTGGAAGCGGATTCTTGCCAGCTGGTCTACCGCAAGAATCGTAACGTCTCACCGCTTTGACCACCGCAACGATCTGCCCCTTTGGGTCGCCCAAAAAATCGACCAATATCGCGCGGATACAGCGCTCAGGTTTCAGGAAATCAAGCGCTCCTATACAACGGTCGCGAGCGAACTCCAGCGGCTCGGCACAGAGCATGTAGTCATCAAAGGGTTTTCCCTTTCTCCTGGGTACACAGAGCACCCGGCCCTACGCCCTCAAGGAGATATCGACCTCTACTGTCCGCCAGAGTCAGCTCCACAAGCCCAACAAATTCTTTCGGACCTAGGCTATTCGCCCGAGGGGCAGCAAGTGGCGCGATTGAAAGACCAGTTGCCAACGATGATGCCGAACACCGGATGGGCGCCTGGTCTCAACATCTTCGATCCCGAAATGCCGATCGGTTTCGAACTTCATTTCCGCTTCTGGGATGAAGACTTCATGCGGTTTCGCGCTCCGGGCCTCGATGAGTTTTGGAATCGCCGAATTATTCGGCAAGTTGACGGATTCACATTTCCCGGTCTGCATCCCGCTGACAATCTCGGTTACACCGCGCTGAACGTTCTCCGCGATCTTCTCCAGGGGATGCCTTCTCTCGAGCAGGTTCATGGCCTGGCGCGTTTTCTGCACACACAATCCAACGAGGAGCAATTCTGGGATTCATGGCAAGACCTTCACGAACCCTCGCTGCGCCGCCTCGAAGCGATTTGCTTCCAGCTCGCCACGGATTGGTTTGGCTGCAAGGTATCCCCGGAAGTCCAGGAAGAGATGGATCGACTCCCACCGGCGATTCAGGTGTGGTTTCGTGAAACCTCGCGATCCGGATTTTACCCGCGAACCAGTCAGGCGAAAGATGGCGCGTGGCTCCACGTTCTGCTTCTTGACTCACTCGGAGACAAGGTCGACGTGCTGCGAGAGACGATCTTTCGCGTTGGCGCTCCGCCGCAAATCGCAGCCCCCGCCGCCTCAATTGCAGATCCTTCAATCATCAAGCCAAAGCGCAGCCTGGCCGACTCCGGTCGCCGGCTGTTCGCTTATCCCGCTTGGATCGTATCGCGCTCTGCCGTTCGACTGAGTACGTTCCCGTCATTTTTTGGCCTGGGCTTCAAAATCTGGGCTTCGAAATTCGACTTGGGCAGCGGCTTTTGGTCGTTCTTTGCGAGCGATTTCTTTTTCGATGTCGGCATGTACGTCTTCTTTGTTCTCTACAACCTGTATTTGCTGGATCGAGGCGTCAAAGAAAATGTCGTGGGCTTGATCGCCAGTGCCTCCGCTGTTGGAGGCATCGCGGGGGCGATCCCCGCCGGAATACTTGCGCATCGTTTTGGAATGCGGAAGGCATTGCTGACATGTCTGACGATGGTGCCGCTCATTTTTGCGCTGCGTTCGATCGTCGCCAACGAAACCCTGCTCATCCTGCTCGCTTTTCTCGGGGGAGTTTTCATCACGATCTGGGCTGTCTGTATTTCTCCCGCGCTCACACAGCTCACGACCGAACGAAACAGGCCAGTCGGATTCAGCACGATGTTTTCTTCCGGAATCGCGCTCGGAATTCTCGGCGGACAGGCCGCGGGCCGACTTCCTGGTTGGCTCGGCACGATCGCGTCAATCACGTCGCCGGAGCGCACCAAGCAACTGGCGTTGCTGGTCGCCTGCGCGTTTGTAGCAGTCGGAGCGATATTCGTCTCGCGAATTAAATTTTCGTCGGCGCCGGCAAAGGAACGAAAAGTCTATCCCACCGGGCGTTTTATCAAACGATTCCTCGCCGCAATTGCGATTTGGACATTGGCCGGAGCGACTTTCGATCCCTTCTACAACATCTACTTTTCCCAATATCTCCACATGTCGGTGCAACAGATCGGTTCGATTTATTCTTACGCTCAGTTTTCGCAAGTATTGGCCATCATGGCCACGCCTTTTATATTTCGCAAACTGGGAATGGTCGACGGAATTGTATATCTGCAAATCGCAGCGGCGATCACGCTCGGAGCCCTCGCGTTTTGCTCGCGCATCACCACAGCTTCCGTCGTCTACGTCGGCTACATGGCTCTTCACTGGATGACCGAGCCCGGCATCCTGCTCCTCCTCATGAATCGTGTCGCTCCCGAGGAAAGAACCGGCGCTTCTGCGCTGAACTTCTTCGTGATCAACATTGCCTCCGCTCTGGCGGCTGCCATTGCGGGCGCTTCGTTTACAAAATTTGGCTATCCACTCGTCTTGACGGTCGCAAGCATCGTCGGTCTGGGAGCGGCATTTTTCTTCCGGCTGATGGTCGGCGACCGCGAACACGGGCGCATTCCAGACGCGAGTCTCAGTTCGCGAACCATTTCATAAAAGGGGATCATTGTGACAACAGCAGGAGCCGCAGTTCGCACCGCGATGGAGGCAAGGCCAGACTGGCCCCGAGACCCGCTTCGCTACTTCGATGAATTCCCGCTACGCGCCAATCACTTTCCCGTCGGCGTTCCCCTGGAAATCTCAACGAATTCCCCAGCGGTCCTCGACGCCGCTCGCCAGAGCTGGGGACCCTTCCCCAAAATTTTGGACGTCGATCCCATTCACGTGCGCGTCGGTGTCTCGGAGAGCAAACGAACGAATCTGCCCCCGTCCCCGTCCATCCTTGGCCAGCGCGGTCTGATTTCGATCGTCGGCGATTCCGAAAATTTTGCCACGTGCGACGTGACTGCGGGATTCAGTTTTGGCTGGATGACACCCGCCACCGTGGCTGACCAGAGTTTCTTCCGCTACCACTTCCTGGAGTTGATGGCCGGCCTTTTGTTTTCGCCGGCGTACTTTGGCGTCGTCCATTCCGCTTGCGTATCGATGAACGGACGCGGTGTGCTGCTTTGTGGCCACTCCCGGGCGGGGAAGTCCACTCTGTCGTTTGCCTGTGCGCAGCGAGGTTGGACGTTCATTGCGGACGACGCGGTTTATACGGTTCGCGGGGACGCGGGACGCAGGGTCATCGGCAATCCTCTCCTGCTGCGGCTTCGGCCGGACGCCCCCACGATTTTCCCGCGACTCGAAAATCGCGCGGTTATCCTCCGGCAAAACGGAGAATTCGGTTTTGAGATTCCAACCGCCGAATTGCCGGACATCACAACCGCGTTTACCTGCGAAATCGATCACGTAGTCCTTTTGAATCGCGCTCTGGGCGAATCTGCAAGAATCAATTCGTTTCCAAAGGACTACGCGCGCAAATGGATGAACGAAGTCCTGGATCTCACGTTCACCTCGACTCCCAACCCGAACGGAAACCGAACCGAAATGTTCCTCGCCAGTACAACGGCGCGAGAAGAACAGAGAGAATCGATCGAGGCCTTGCTGTCCGGCGGAGTACACGAACTCATCTACTCCGATCTAGATCCCGCGATTGATCGCCTCGAGTCCATCGTCCGCTCGTAGCCCGAGACGGCAGCCGATCAATTCTCGTTGTTTTCCCGAACGGGCCAGTCGCCTCTCGTCTTCAGGTAAAAGAGAATGTCCGTTGGATTCCAGTGAATCGGACACTCTTGCCGGCCGCATCGGTAGTGAGTGTCAGCTGTCGTATCGATGGGAATCATTGCTTTTCGGTGCGTTGGACAGACGGGCGATCTGTCGATCAAGTCGGGCTCCTTTACGTACTTGTACTTACGTAAGAGTGCGTAAGCCCTGGAAAAATACACCCTGCGGCAGAGGGTACGTGAAAATAGGGTGGGCAACTCATAAGTGCAATTAAATAAGCGGCTTACACGTCTCTCAGGCCGCCTTCGGGGGCTTGTTAAATTTTCGTCGTGCCCCTCGATTCTCGCCGACTTCTGAAAATCTTCGTGCAGCCTCCGTGGTAGACTCCTGCGCACATCTTCTGGTCGGAGAACGTCAGCTTTTTTGTTTGCGTGCCCGAATGGGGTCCGCAGTGTCCGCTGGTGTGCGCGCTTGGCGGCGCAAGCGGTATCAGGCTGATGAAACGACAATGTCCCCTAACTTGGCGAAAAGAGGCCCCAGGTCACATGACGGGAATAAGATTGAGGCGCAGCTTTGCCCGCGCAACACAGGTCGTCCTAGGTGTGGTGGTGGTTGTTCTGCTCTCCGGAGCAGCATTGACGTTTGCCCATAACAACAGCGAAGGCGAAACTCTGATCGTCTGGGCGGGAGACAAAGCACATGAAGCTCCCGATTTTCTCGCCGTCGTCGATTTTGATCGCGACTCGCAGCATTACGGCAACATTCTTCGCATCGTGCCACTTCCGGCAGGCGCGCTCGGCTCCGGCGCGGTCGGCAACGAGCCGCACCACGCCGGTCTATCCAGCGACGGACACACTCTCGCGCTCGGCGGTCTGCTGAGTTTCCTCCGCGGCCAGCCTCAAGTCTTTTTCTTCGACGTGTCTCAGCCGCGCCGGCCGAAATTTGTCGGCTCCAGCAATCCGTCCGACGCCTCGATCACCGATGAGTTCGCCCCGCTCAACAACGGCGGCTTTCTCGGAACATTTATGGGCGGTCCCGCCGGCGCTCACCCCGGCCGAGTCGTCGAATTTGACGCGCATCACAATATCGTCAAGTCGCTGCCGACTCCTGACGACGATGCGCAGTATCCATTCAATCCCCACGGTATTTCGATCGATGAAGCGCACAACCTCATGGTCACGAGCGACTACGTTTGTCCGGTTTCGACGCTCCACGTCGGCGGCGGCGTCCCGCATCTCGACGGCAGCGTCCGCGTCTGGAATCTCGCCAAGCGTTCGGTCGTGCGCACCATCCCCGTCGGTGACATGGTTGGCACGATGGATGTCCGCTTGATTCCGGGAGACGCGAAGCGACGCGCGTTCACTGCGGGTATGAACGACAATCAGCTTTATCTCGTCGACACCCAGGGCGGCACATCGAAAGCTGTTTTCGATTTCAGCTCTTACGCGGTGCAGGCTGTTCCAAATCCTCCGATCTGGCCGCAGCTTCTGGTGGTCAGCAAAACCGGCAATCGCCTTTTCGTGACGCTGAATTTTGCAGGTCAGGCGGGCAAGGTGGTGATGCTCGACATCTCCGATCCGGAATACCCGCAGGCCCTAGGTGTTGTCGATCTCGGCCTCAACTCCGGTCCGCACTACTTGCGCCTTACAGATGATGAACGGCGCCTCGTCGTCTCAGATTATTTCCTCGTCGAAGACCTCGTGCCGGGCGGCGTGATCAACGCCGAAGGCGACATGAAGGTCCACGTCATCGACATATATAAGGATCACCTCGATCTCGACAAGAATTTCAATCTCGATCTCAGCCACGACGTTGCCACTGGACCGGCTCGACCGCACGCGGTGATCGTGCTCCCGGGCCGAGACGAATAGCGGAAATCAGGCCGAGCAGGGGCGGGCGCCCAGGCGGAATGTCGACTCAGCTAATTATCCTCGACAAATTCCGCTTCTGGCGTCGGCAACCGATCTGTATCTCTCGCAACCCATACATACAACGTCGGAAGCAAAAAGATGCTCAAGAGCATCGCTCCGACAAGTCCGCCGACAATCACGATTGCGAATGGCCGCTGCGAGTCGGAACCGATCCCATGCGAAAGCGCAGCGGGCAACAGTCCGAGCGTCGCCACCAGCATCGTCATCATGATCGGGCGGAGTCGCAGCACGGCGCCTTCGATCGCCGCCTGTTCGATCATGTGACCTCGCGCGCGCAGTTGATTGATGTATTCCAGCATGATGACGCCGGTCTGAACCGAAACTCCGAACAGCGCGAGAAATCCCACCCCCGACGACACGCTGAAATGTGTCCCCGTGACGAGCAACGCCAGCAATCCGCCGATTGGCGCCATCGCCACGTTCGCCAGCAGCAGCGCCGCCCACTTGAACGACCGAAACATCGTGTACAAAATTCCCGCGATCACCACGAGCGTGAGCGGCACGATCAGCAGCAGTCGCGCTTCGGCTCGCTTTTCGCTTTCATACTCGCCCGCCCAGTCGATGTGATAGCCGCGCGGTAGTTGGACATTCTTCCTCACCTTGTCGATCGCATCTTCGACGGTGCTGCCGAGATCGCGCCCGCGAACGCTGAATTTGATCGCGACGTACCGCTGATTTCCTTCGCGATAAATTTCCGATGCGCCATCGCGCTCTTCGATCTTGCAGAGTTGCTCGAGCGAAACGCGCTCGCCGCTCGGCGACAGCAGTCGAATATTCTTGATCGCCTCGACCGAATCTCGATATTGCGGCAAATAGCGCATCACAAGGTCGTATCGAGCTTCGCCCTGCAAAACTTGCGTCAGAGCATTGCCGCCAATCGCCGTCTGCACCGCATCTTGCACATCCGACACATTGATTTGGTGTCGCGCCGCTTGCACGCGGTCGATCTTGATGTTGATGCTCGGCTGACCGAGCACGCGAAGCACTCCCAGATCCTCGATTCCCTTGATCTGTCGCATCACTGCAACGATCTGATCGGATTTGTCTTCCAGCGTCTTCAAATCGTCGCCATAGATTTTCGTCGCCAGCTCCCCTTTGACTCCGCTGACGGCTTCTTCCATGTTGTCCGATATCGGTTGCGAAAAATTCCAGATCACGCCCGGAATTTTCTCCAACTCTCGATTCATCGCCGCAAGCAGCTCCTCTTTGCTTTCGTGAAATACCGGGCGCCACTGTTCTTTCGGCCTCAGATCGACGAAATATTCCGTATTGAAAAATCCCGCCGTATCGGTCCCGTCATCAGGACGACCCACCTGGCTTGAGCACTGCGGAACTTCCGGGAAGGAACACAAAACAAGGCGTGCCTGATTCATCAGCCGGATTCCTTCGGTCGGCCCGGTGCTTGGCGCGAGACTTCCGCGCACCCACAGGGCGCCTTCGTCCAGATGTGGCAGAAACTCGGAACCGATCACGCCGCTGAAAGCAAGGAACGCCGTCAAACACAATCCGAGAAACGCAACGCCGCACGTGACCAATCGATGCTCGATCGCCCACTGCAAGCTTCGCCGGTAATGCGCTTTCAGCCACTCCATCACCGGATTTCGCCATTCCTTGATGTCGTGAGTCAGCAAAACGCTCGCTAGCGCAGGTGCGAGCATCATCGAAAACAAAAGTGCACCGAGCAACGCGAGCGCAACGGTCCAGGCCAGCGGATGAAAAAGCCGCCCTTCGACACGTTGTAACGTAAAGATCGGAAGATATGCGGTGATGATGATGGCGATCGCGTAAAACACCGGCCGTTGTACTTCGTGCGCTGCTTCTCGAATCCGCTCCAGAGGCGTCTTGTACGCGGTGCCGGGATGCGTTACGTGGCGCACGATGTTCTCCACCATCACGACCGCTCCATCAACCACCATCCCGAAATCCAGCGCGCCGAGCGATAAGAGATTCGCGGGAATTCCTTTGAGCTTGAGACATGTCGCGGCAAACAGTAGCGAGAAGGGAATTGTGAGGGCGACAATGACCGCGCCACGAACGTTGCCGAGAAAAACGAAGAGCACAATAACGACGAGCAAAATCCCTTCGACCAGATTGTGCAGAACCGTG
>Ga0209169_10001589_pt1 | contig 13827 bp, 11 predicted proteins | sample HubBroMetageWRM4_FD_188346 | JGI IMG/M metagenome (GOLD analysis project Ga0209169, IMG submission 188346) | Warmed soil microbial communities from the Hubbard Brook experimental Forest, New Hampshire - Hubbard Brook CCASE Soil Metagenome WRM 4... | ecosystem: Environmental > Terrestrial > Soil... | reverse complement strand
TCCCTGATGCGACTTCTACGGAGATAGAGGAGTAGGGGTCTTTCGACTCCACACAATTATTGGCTTCGCCAACAATTGTGCTGCGCTCAAGATGACAGTTGTTATGAAACAAGATGACAAGCTGTTGTGAAAGAAGATGACAGTTGTTATGAAACAAGATGACAGCTGTTGTGAAAGAAGATGACAGTTGTTGTGAGACGCTGCAGGGGAATTTACCAAACTTTCATCTCCTCGCAACCCACGGTTATTTTTCTGGGGCTAGCGTTTAGCCATGAAACCCGAAAATCCAGGTGCATCGTCAGGGCTCGGGATTGCTCGCGCGCCTGCGGTCGGCGATACGACGAGCGACAAGCGACTCAAGCTTACTCTGGAAGCCGGGCACATTGGCAGCGCCGTAGTACTGCATTGTCAGGGACGAATTATCTTTCATAGCGAGGCGCGGGCGCTTTCTGCCATTGTGGCGGAGGTGCTGCCGTCGGCGGGTCGGATGGTGGTGGACTTAGCGGGAGTCGATTCCGTGGACAGCGGCGGCCTGGGCGAACTTGTGCTCACACATATGTGGGCGGAAGCGGCGGGATACACGTTAAAGTTCGCCAGTCCCAAGAAGTCTGTGCGAAATCTTTTCGAGATCACAAATCTGGTATCGATGTTTGATATTTATGGCAGCGTACCAGAGGCGATGACGGCCATGGTGCAGGAAGAAATACACTCCTCGTAGGTTTTTTGGCTGGACGCGATAGCAGCCGCCTCTTTTGTGGTTAAAACTTGGCCCGTTCACCCCAGAGGGCCACAGGGTTACACAGGGAAACTTCCACAGGGGAAAACCAGGCCGCTCAGCCCGCGGAGTGGTTTACTTTTCTCTTTGGAAGCGATAGCGGCCGGCTCGGTCTTTTGCAACCTGCTCTGCTACTTTCAGGAATGCTCGGCCGGCGTGGGATAGGGTGGACTCCTGCCTATAGACGAGGCGCAGCTTGCGTTGAAAATGCAGATCGCGCACTGGGACGCGGATCAGGTCTCCGCGGAGGATTTCATTTTCCACGCTGATCTCGGGCACCAACGCTACTCCATTGCCCATGCAGACGAAACGCTTGATGGCTTGCAGGGTGGGGAGTTCAACGTCCATGTGGAGGGGAGTTTTGTGGCGGCGGAATGCTTCGATTACCTTGTCGCGATATGGAGAGGCGACGATGTGGGCTACGAAGGACTCCGCGCCGAGCTGGCGAATGCTGACCTCTCCGGCCGATGCCAGGGGATGGCCGGGTGGGACTACGAAGGCCAGTTCGTCGAGATAAACGACTGCTGACCGCAGTTGCGGTTCCTGCGGATCGAACGAAAGAACCCCTAGTTCTACGTTGTGCTTGAGTACGTCGTCGGGAATGTGACTGCCTAGCGAACGCCTTACCGTGATCTTGATGGTCGGATGCAGGCGGCGAAATTCGGCCAGGACGGGTAAGAGGTAGAGCGCAGTAAATTCGTTGGCGGCGATGGTGAGTTTTCCTTTTTGTAACTCGCGCATCTCGACCAGGGCGGTCTGCGCGTCCTGGCGGAGATTTAGGAGTTTTTCGGCGTATTCCTGTAGGACGCGTCCGGCGTCGGTGAGAACTCCGTCGCGCGAAGAACGGTCGAATAGGGGTTCGCCGATTTCTAGCTCAAGTTTGCGGATGGTTTGGCTGACCGCTGATTGGGTACGAAAAAGCTTTTCGGCGGCGCGGGAGAAGCGGCGCTCGCGAGCTACGCTTAGAAAGACTTCGAGCTGGGAAAGGTCCATGGGTTTTCGCCGTCAGCGCTCAGCCATCAGCTTTGACTTGGAGTCTGAGAGGCTTTATCAAACTAAGATGCTTGATAACTAATACTAATAGTATCACTTTTTCTACTGCTCTTGTAAACATAATCATCTTTTCTTTCGCCTTCTCGCGCCGATAGACTGTACAGGCATCCTTTAAATAAAAGCAAATTTTTCGGAGGCACTCCATCAATGGATCGGGCACGCATCGTTATTTTCGACACTACGCTTCGTGACGGCGAACAGTCGCCGGGCTGCAGTATGAACGTGCAAGAAAAACTGCGACTGGCCCAGCAACTCGACCGACTGGGTGTTGATGTGATTGAAGCCGGATTCCCTATCGCATCCGATGGCGACTTTGAAGCGGTACAGAGCATAGCCGCGTCGTTGCGCCGTCCGGTGATTGCCGCCCTGGCTCGAGCGTGCACCGGCGATGTGGATCGCGCTTGGCAGGCGTTGCGAGAAGCGGCTCGTCCTCGGATACATATTTTTCTCGCGACCTCTGACATTCATCTCAAATACAAGCTGCGCATCACTCGGGAACAATGCCTGGAACAGGCGCGGGAATCGGTTCGTCATGCCAAATCTTTGTGCGCGGACGTGGAATTCTCGCCGGAAGATGCTACGCGCACAGATGTTGGATTTCTTTGCCAGGTGGTTGAAGCGGTGATCGCAGCTGGCGCGACAACCGTCAATATTCCTGACACTGTCGGTTACAGCATGCCAGAGGAATATGGACAACTGATTCGCACGCTGTATGAGCGTGTCGCGGGGATCGAGAAGGTTACGATATCCACGCACTGCCACAATGATCTCGGACTGGCGGTTGCGAATTCGCTGGCGGGAGTGCAGAACGGGGCGCGACAGGTTGAGTGCGCGATTAATGGGATTGGCGAGCGCGCTGGAAATGCTGCTCTGGAAGAAATTGTTATGGCGATGCGGGTACGGCCTGACCGCTATCCTTATGAGACGGGAATTGCCAGCGAGCAACTGTTTCCTGCAAGCCAGATGTTGGCGGAGATTATTCGCGTTGCCGTTCAGCCCAACAAAGCGATCACCGGACGGAACGCGTTTGCGCACGAGGCGGGGATTCACCAGGATGGAATGCTTAAGAATCCGCTGACCTACGAAATCATGACGCCGCAGTCGGTGGGTGTGCCAGACTCAAGACTGGTTCTGGGCAAGCATTCGGGACGGCATGCGTTGGCTCTGCGCTGCGAACAACTGGGACACCAATTTGAGCGACGTGAACTTGATGAGGTCTATCGCAGATTCGTCGTTCTTGCCGACCGCATCAAGAAAGTTCAGGACAGCCACTTGCTCGAATTGATCAGGGATGTTGTCGATGGGAATGGCGATGGCACTCGGAGCCAGACTAAGAAATTTCCGGCAGCCGCGGCGACTCTGCCTTTCCCACGAGCGGTTGCGGCGGCCGCGAATGTTGCTGCTGGGGACTTGCATCCGGCTCAAATATCCGGCAGCACCGGGCAGGCGACCGTGTCGATTCCTTTCAATGAGCATCACAGCGAACAAGAAGACTATCTCTGGGGCGTTTAGCTAGTGGGTATTTCAGCAATCTCCTGAAACCGGGCTAGCACAGCGGACTTTCCTCGTATATTCTTTTGGAAACTCGAACACGAGGATCCCATGCAACTCCGCGTCACTTCTCTACCCGGAGACGGAATCGGCCCCGAAGTTACGTCCCAAGCCATCTGTGTACTCGAGGAAGTGGCGAGCGGGTTTGGTCACGATCTCGAACTCGACGAAAAAGAAATTGGCGGCGCAGCGCTGACGAAATACGGCAATCCCTTGCCGGATTCGACGATTAAGACTTGCCTGGCCTCCCAGGCGGTGCTGCTAGGAGCAGTCGGCTCTCCCGCCTTCGATCACAATCCTCGCGAACTTCGACCTGAAGCGGGACTGTTGCGGCTGCGCCAGGAACTAGGAGCCTTCGCCAATCTTCGGCCAGCGATTTTTTATCCGGTGCTGGCAGCATCTTCGCCGCTGCGGGAGGAGATCGTCAAAGGAACCGACATTCTCATTGTGCGGGAGCTACTGGGAGGATTGTATTTCGGACAGCCACGCTCCATAGTTGCAGATGGCGAACCGGGCGGGCATTATGCGGTTAACACCATGCGCTATAGCGAGCCGGAGATTGAGCGCATTGCGCGTGTTGCCTTTCAACTGGCGCGAACTCGCCGCCAGCGGCTGCTTTCGGTCGACAAGGCGAATGTGTTGGAGTGCTCGCGGCTTTGGCGCGAAGTGGTCACTCGTGTGGCTTCCGAGTTTTCCGATGTGCAACTCTCGCACATGTATGTGGATTCGGCGGCCATGTCGCTTGTGCTGAAGCCGACGGAGTTTGACGTGATCCTTACAGAAAATATGTTTGGCGACATTCTCTCCGATGAGGCGGGTGGCATTGTGGGATCACTCGGACTGCTTGCTTCGGCCAGCATTGGAGGCCCAGTGGGTCTGTATGAGCCGGTGCACGGATCCGCTCCCAACATCGCGGGAAAAGGGATCGCGAATCCTCTGGGTGCGATTCTCTCGGTGGTTTTGATGCTGCGCCATACTTTTAATCTGAAAAAAGAAGCGGAGTGTGTGGAGGCGGGGATCATGTCGACTTTGATGGGAGGCTTGCGTACACGCGACCTGGCGCGACCGGGTGAGCGAACTGTCTCCACCGAAGAAATGGGGGCGCAGATCGCTGAATTCGTGCGTCTGGCGGCAAATACAACCAATCGAGCTGCTTCGTAGTTAGAGCAAAAGCAACGGCCGCGGACAAGAATGTCCGCGCCACACGATCTAAAGTTTTCCTGGTGAAGGTACGGCCGAAGCGGCGTAATCTCCGGTCATTGCGTTCCAGCGTATCCGTAAAAGTTCTACGAACATCCGGAGTCCGTCGCGAAGCGGGTTCAGCCGCGTGCCTTCGCTGTGCGCCCACAAAACTGGGACTTCTTCCACCCGCAAGTCGGCGCGCCGCGCAAGAAAAAGAATTTCGGGATCGAATCCCCATCGTTCAATTTTCTGGAGGGGGAAAATACGTTGCGCCGCGTCTCGTCGAAAGGCTTTGAATCCGCACTGCGTGTCGGCGAAACGCAAACCCAAAATGAGTCGCTGGGCGAGGTTGAAAATTCTTCCAAAGGCCTGCCGATAGAGGGGCTGACGCTCGGTTTGGAGCTCGGTTCGCAGCCAGCGCGAGCCGATCGCGATATCCGCTCCTCGATCGATCGCGTCGAAGAGCTTCTGCGCTTCGGTGATCGGCGAGGACAGATCAGCGTCCGTGAACAGGCAAATATCGCCGCGCGCGTGCAGCATCCCATTGCGCACGCTATACCCTTTGCCGTGATTGCCGGGATTCTCCACCAGCAGAACCTGCGGGTGCGTTTTGCCAAATTCGCGCACGGCTTGCGCCGTGTCGTCGGTGGAACCGTCGTTCACCACCAGAATTTCGGCATCCCAATTTTGTTCTTGCACGTGGCGCAGCAGTGCATGGAGCGTGGGCCGAATGCGCACGCTTTCGTTATAGGCGGGAATGACAAAACTGTAGGTCACGGCCATTAAAAGATTAAATCATTGAGTCGCTGAAACATTGAGTTATTTAGACGCGACTCACGCTACTTGCTGCCTCTTGTCTAGCATGCCGAAGAACTCCGACACCAGTTCTTCGTCCCAGAGGCCGTTGCGCGCTTCGGTGCGCATGGTGATCGCGGCCTGCTCGTGGCCGAGCGCAGGCTTATAAGGACGCTCTGTCCGCAAGGCATCGTAAATATCGACCACCTGCAAAATGCGCGGCAGGAGCGGTATCTCGCCATCGCGTAAGCCATCCGGGTAACCGCTGCCATCGGAGTGCTCGTGATGATGGCGAATAATCGGAAGCACCAACCGCAGTGATTTTAACGGACGGCAGATAGTCTCGCCGGTAACGGGATGCTGCTTCATGATTGCCCACTCTGCAGGCGTCAGGTCGCTGCCTTTTTTCAGGATTTCATCGGGCACAGCGATTTTTCCCAGATCGTGAAGGTAGCCGCCGCGCTGCAGCGCCAGAAGATATTCTTCCTCCACTCCGAGGAAACGTCCCAAATCGGTGGCGTTACGCGCCAGTCGCTCACAGTGGCCTTCGGTGTAGGGATCGCGGGCTTCGACGCTGAGTCCCAACGTGCACAGCACCGAGTCTACCGTTTCCAATTCGTCGGTAAACTCCTTCAGTTTGAGCAGCGAACTTACGCGCGCAAATAATTCCTCGGAGCTGATGGGCTTGGTCAGAAAATCGTCGGCGCCGGCTTCGATTCCCTTGAGACGGTCTTCGCGATCGGTGAGGCCGGTGATCATGACGATCGGAATCAGGCGCGTCTTGGAATCTTCTTTGAGTTCGCGGCATAGATCATAGCCGCTCTTGCCCGGCATGACGACGTCAAGCAGGATGAGGTCGGGAGCATCACGGCGGATTTCCGCCTCGGCGGCAGCCGCGTTCTGCACAGCAGTCACTTGATAGCCGCGGCTCGTAAGCAGCTCCTTCATCAGCACGGCATTCATCAGAACGTCGTCGACTACCAGAATCGACTGCTTCCGGCGGCCCGCCAGAAGATCACCCATATTCAAGTAAGAGCTTGATTGTGGAGAAAAAGTTGTCCGGCGCTGGCGTGGGGGAAGAGTCATCGCTTTGATTTATGTTGCTGGAATAGTATCTGAAATTTATGGGCTGCGATATAAGGGCTGCAATGTATTGGCTGCGATATTGCAGGCCTGGTCGCAACTAAATCACTTCTCCGAAGCTTTCGCGGCGGCCGCCATTGTTTTGTGCATTTTGTGCGCCGTGTCGCACTTGTGCACATTGAACTGCTGCTGTACACCTGCCTGCCCTAGTTGACGAGGATCTGCCGTGAATTGCATGTGACAGGATTCACAGGTCCCGAGCGACGGGACACTGCTGACTCGCTTGAGTATCCGAAGAGTGCGCTTTGGCATGTTTCAGTTTCCCACAGCTCTCTGGACTGCGCTAGTCATGGGCCATGCGCCTGGGGGATGCCGAGCTTTGCTCGGCTGGACGGGCGAGGACGCCCGTCTCTCCACAAACCGAGCAACTCTGCCAGCAAACCGAACATTTTTCTTGGTCACGGGTCATTGCATCGATTTCCGCGCTTGTGCCAGTGTTTCATCATGCTGCGAAAGATGTTGCCGATGTGGGCTATTGTGTTCGTTATGCTCTGCATTAACGGGAGCGAATGTGCGGCCATTTCTAAGCCGCACGTCATCAATTTTGGGAAATGGACATCTGCCAAGTGGCCCAATGCCACGGGGAAAAAGCTGCTCGACCTGAAAGTACGCGCGTTGTTTGTCGATACTCGGCTTAAGGAATATACGACGGGAGCTCCGCATGAATTGACTGATCGATTGTTTGTGGTGCGGCGAGCTTTTCGCGTGAACGATGCGCTGCCTACTGAAAATTTGAATCCTGCGCATTGGCTTTGGCAACGCGGCGGATGGCTGCTGGTGGATCGTGTCACAGGACATGTCTCCCAGCTCAATCTGCCGGAGTTCGATCCTTTCTATTCGACCGCGAGCTGGTATCGCGACTATATCGCTTATTGCGGTGTCTCCGAAGATGGCAAGAAGCTTTACGCGGTGGTCGCGCAGGTGGGTCGGCGCAAGCCGATTCTAAAGAAGGACGCGGGCGAGCCTGGTGGAGACGACGACCCGGATACTGAGTGTCCGCCGCCGGTCTGGGAGCGTACGCCGATGCGAGTTACATTTCAGCCCGATGACGATCAGAAGTTGGTGTTTTCGATCCGGAGCAGAGTGGTCGATGTGGTCAATGACGCGGAAGAGCCGGAGGAATAATTTTCGCTTTCTTATGTCTATGCGAACCTTGCTCGTTTGGACAGCGCTGGCGAATGTCGTCGGTCACTGCCTGAATTGTGGCGGACGGGCGAGGACGCCCGTCTGTCTACTAGCGAAGCGTCTGGCTCAGTCTCCCGCAGTTTCGACTGTGGCGAGATCTTCTGCCACGGTCCGGCTTGAGACCTTGGCGCTTGTCACTAAGACTACCGATGCTATGACGATCGCGCTCCCCATCAAAATATAGCGGTCGATGCGCTCGTGGAGAACGAGCCATCCTAGAAAAATCGCGACTACGGGATTGACGTATGCGTACGTGGAGACCTTCGACGTTGGAACGTGCTGCAGCAGCCAGATGTAGGCGGTGTAGCCGATCCACGATCCGCATACCACTAGATAGAGGATTGCAGCCACGCCGCGGAAGCTCCAGGTCACGTTGGCATGCCGCTCGAAAAGTGAAGCGAAAATCAGATTGGCAATTCCGGCAAAGAATACTTGCCACGCGATGGCGCTGAAGGGATCGGCGGCGGCGGTCTGCCATTTTTTCGAGAGTACGGAACCGAACGCCCAGCTAAATGATCCGAGTTGCAATGCGAGCGACCACCAGAGTTCGCGGCGGCCAAGGGAATTGGGATGCAGGAGATCGGGCCAGATGAGCACGACCACGCCGGCGATTCCGATGATCAGGCCGATCTTGCCGCGCCGCGAGATGTGGTGATCTCCCAGCAACAAACTATCGAGTACTAAGAACCATAGCGGCGTGACCGCGATCAGTAACGCGGCGAGGCCGGTGGGGACGATCTGCTCCGCGTAGGAGAGCGTGAGATTGCCGCCCATCAAAAGCAAAATGCCGACAGCGGCGAGATGACCGAGTTGGCGCGTGGAAAAAAGAATGCGGCGTCCGGTTAACGCGCAATAGGCAAGCATCACCGTGCCTGCGATGAGGAAGCGCGTCGCGCACATGATGCCGGGAGGAATTTGTTCGACTGCGATGCCAATGCCTAGATAAGTTGAGCCCCAGAAGATGTAGACGAGTGCGAAGGCGAAAATGATCTTCCACCGGCTTGCGGGCGTGGGGCTGGTCATGGGATTGCGGGGAAAAGTTCAGAATATCAGAGGACGGGCGTTGTCACGGTTCGGGGCTGGGCGCTATTGAGTCGCGCAGTTTTGGAAGAAAGGCCAGCGATCAGTGGAGATTTATACCGCTGAGACTCCGATATCGGGCGGCTTTGGATTCTTTGGATCAGTCGGCGTGTTGGCGGTCTACGGACCAGACTTGCGCCGAGTCTTTTTCTAGCGGATAGAGATGGACCATCCAGTTGAATACGATGGGAAGAAATTCTCCGCCGGCGGCGTCGCATTCTGCCTGCGTGGTGATCGAGCCCCTCAGGCCAAATTTAGGATTTGACCCCAACGACTCCAGCCTGCGACCGACGGGTGCCCTGCAGAAATTCACGTGTTCGTGCCACTGGGCAATACTCAGCGGAATGCGCTGGTTTAAATCGTCTTCGGTGAAACGCTTGGGGGCCGTGTACATCAAGCCAACCAACCGGTAGTTGTCGCCTGTCTTTTCATAGAGCAATGAAGTCGGGTGCTCGGGATTGAAATTAAATGCGGCTTCGAATCCGAAGCGATAGTTGGTGAAGTGATATTGCTTCTGCGGAATTTCGGGATGGAAGATCTTGAATCCTTCGTTGAGGGCGACGTGGTAGTCCTTATATTTTTCCATTACGCCGCGCGCTGTTTCTACGATCTTCTGAGCTTTCTCGGCGTCGCCTGGCTGCGGAGTGCGGAGCGCGGTCATCTTCATGTGCGGCCCCATGTCCATGTGATGGCCTTCCATGGAATTCATGGCGTGCATACTTGCGTCGGGGTCTTCACCCGAACCTTGCGGCGCGTCATGACCGCTCATTTGCGACATGTCGTGGCCAGACATGTCCATGCCCTTCATATCCTGTGACGAATTTTGCTGTGCGAAGCACAGCGTTCCGGCGAGACAAAATAGAGCGAAGAGCATTTTCATAGCGGTTCCCTAGCTTTGAATATCCTAGTTATATTAACCCTGCCTCTGGATTATAGTTTTCCGCAACTGCGAATCGGCTGGTTACATTACGGCGGTAATTGCTAGACGAACGAGGACGCCCGTCGCTCTACTATTATTCGGGCAATGCGGAGGACCACATGCCCATTTCGGCTAGGATTTTACTGGCCGCTTCGGTGCCGGAGCGGACGCAGTCGGGGATGCCAATCCCGTTGTAGCCATTGCCGGCGAGCGCCAGGCCGGGGAGTGTCTGGCGGCGAGATTCGATACGCTGCACGCGTTCGAGGTGACCAACGGAATATTGAGCCATGGCGGACTTCCATTTATGGACGCGGGTGAACAGAGGCTCGGTATTCAGGACAGAGCTATTGAGCGTAGAGCTCAAGATTTGCCGCAGTTCGTCGCGAACAATTTGCAGAATTTCTTTTTCGCCGCTCTGCAGGATTTGTTCGTCGCGTGTGCCTCCCAGAAAGCAGCGGATGAGAGCGCGATTCTCCGGTGCGCGATGGGGAAATTTGTTGTGAACAAAAGTGGCTGCCAGCGTGCGATGGCCCGCGCTGCGTGGAATTAGAAATCCGAAGCCCGGTGGAAGAGCCCGACGGACTTTTTCGTCGTAACCGAGCGCGACTGTCACGGAGGAACTGTACGGAATCTCGCTTAAGTCGCGGGATAGTTCGCTGTCCGTACCTTCGAGCAGTTCCGCAGCGGCGTAGGTTGGGGTCGCGATGATGACGGCGTCGAAGTGATCGGTCTGGTATCCGGCGCAAACCGTCCAACCGTTATCCTGTCGGATCACGGACTGGACCGGTGAATTTTTCTTTAGCGATTTCGCGTCCAGATTTGCTACGAGGGCATCGACCATCTGTTGCATGCCCTCTTTGAGTGAAGTGAAGATGGGACGCGGTGGAGCGTTCTGGGCTGGGTTTACTTTTTTGTCTTTATTCTGGTCTTTATTTTTGCCTTTATCTTTACGGGCCGCGAGCATAGCGCGTCCTAGACTGCCGTGTTTCGATTCCATATCGGCGAAGCGCGGCAGCACCGCTCGGGCACTTAGCTGCGAGGCTTCGCCGCCGTAGACTCCGGAGAGCAGCGGATCGGCTAACAGTTCGACCATCTCGTGACCGTAATGGCGCTTCACCATCTGGGCGACGGTTTCGTCCTCAGTCGATTGATGCGGACGATGAAACCATTCGGCAGCCATACGAATTTTTGTGCGCAAGGAAAAAAGCGGAGAGCGCACGGTGGGCATGACCTTGGTGGGCACCATGAACATGAGCCCATCGGGCATCTCGACGAGTTTGCCTTTGGCGAAGATGTAGGTCTTACGCTCGGAGTCATTCGAACCGATCAGTTGGTCGCTCAACTCAATCTTGTTGCAGAGTTCAGTGGCCCACGGCTTTTCGGTGAGAAACGAATCGGGGCCAGCTTCGACGACGCATCCGTCGATTTGTTCGGTGTGGATTACTCCGCCGAGACGCAGACTGGATTCGAACAAGACGTAGCCGATGGGTGCGCCGGACTGACGTTTTTGTTCGAGTGTATAGGCAGCCGCGAGGCCGGAGATTCCGCCGCCGATGATGGCTATGCGTTTCATCGTGATGCAGGTCTCAGGTCTTATGTTCCCCGTTTGCTTTGAATTCTGCTGAGTATTCGCGGATGAAATCGCAGAGCGCTTTCACATTTTCCACGGGAGTTTCGGGAAGAATGCCGTGGCCTAGATTAAAGATGTGGCCGGGGCGTCCAGCGGCTTGGCGCAGAATATTTTCGGCTCGCGATTTTATTTCTTTCCATCCGGCGAAAAGTAGCACAGGGTCGAGATTGCCCTGCACTGCGCCTTTCAGGCTGAGGCTCCGCCATCCGGCGTCGAGCGGAATGCGCCAGTCTAGACCGATGACTTCGGCGCCTGTTTCCTGCATCGAGGGCAGAAGAGTTGCGCTGTCGGTGCCGAAGTAGATTACCGGTACTCCTGTATTTTGCAGGCGCTTTACGAGATCGGTGGCGTGCGGCAGAACGTAGCGGCGATAATCTTCTACGCTCAGGCATCCTACCCAGCTGTCAAAAATCTGGATGGTGTCGGCTCCGGCTCGAACCTGCTCCGCGGAGTATTCGGCCGTGACTGCGACCAACTTCTTCATCAGCTCGTCCCACACAGTGGGCTCGGAGTACATCATCTTTTTGGTGAAAAGATAGTTACGCGAGCCTCCACCTTCAATCATGTAGCTGGCGAGGGTGAAGGGCGCGCCACAAAATCCGATCACGGGGAGTTTGCCGGCGAAGTGCTTGCAAACTAATTTCACGGCTTCTGAAACATAGCCAAGATCGGCGGCGCGATCGGTGCGGAGATGAGCGACGTCTTCGGCGTTGCGCACAGGCCTTTCAATTCTCGGACCTTCGCCGGCAGAGAAGTGAAACGGCAGTCCCATGACTTCGAGCGGGAGAAGAAGGTCGGCGAAGATGATGGCCGCATCGACTTGGAGAATCTCTGCCGCTTCGATGGTGACTTGGGCCGCGATCTCCGGCTTCTTGCAGATCTCGATCAGCGAATATTGTTTGCGGATGGCGCGGTACTCGGGCATGTAGCGTCCAGCCTGGCGCATGAACCAGACCGGAGTGCGTTCGGTGGGCAGAACCTTCGTGGCACGGATCAAGAGAGAATTGGGCGCGGACATGAACCATTCAATTTAGCATTGCTGAGGGATGGACGGTGGACCGAATCAGACGCTGAATCATAAGGAAGGGATTGTGCCCTATTTGCCGCCGGATGGGTTCAGTCTTTAAGCGGGAGCGGTCGAACCCCTTGACGGACGCGGGGGCGAGGCATATGTTTGCAGTCGTCCTAGCCGAAGCGGCTTCCCCCACGCCCAGCCCTACGACTGCACCCGGCATAATTTCAATTGTGGAGGTATCCATGACCTGGAAAGATATGTCCAAGACCGATACGCTTCGTGGTCCTTTTTTGTTAGCGAGAGTTTTTGTGTTCCTGATTCTGGCACCACTTGTCACCTTTGCACAGCATCCGACCGGTAGCCGCTTCTTGCCTGCCGTAACGTATTCTTCCGGAGGCAGCTTCGGTAACGCGGTCGCTGTGGGAGATCTGAATGGCGATGGAAAACCAGACCTTGTGGTAGCGAACGGTTATAACGCAGATAATAATGGCGGTGTGGCCGTATTGCTTGGCAATGGCGATGGCACCTTCCAACCGGGGGTTACTTATGACAGTGGAGGCACGGCCTCCTTCGCTAACTCAATTGCTATCGCTGACGTCAATGGCGACGGCAAACTGGATCTGGTCGTAGCAGACTCTTGCAATGACAGCGACTGCAAAAATGGTAGCTGGGTAGCTGTGTTGCTGGGCAACGGCGATGGAACCTTTCAAAAGGCCGTTAAACGCCGTTCGGGAGGCGCAGCCTGGGCGGTCGTGGTGGCGGATGTAAATGGAGACGGAACGCCCGACCTGATCGTGGGCAACGTGTGCAGCGGCACCAACGATATTCTGACCTGCACAGAGGGCGGCAGCGTGGCAGTGTTACTGGGTACTGGCAATGGCGAATTCATGACAGCCCAGACTTATAACATGAACGAACCTGGGAGTTACTCTCTTTCAGTCGGCGATCTCAACGGGGACGGAAAGCTCGATGTAATTATGACGAGCTTTTGCACGGATCAGGGATGCGCGAATGGGGGCGATGTTGGAGTATTTCTGGGCAACGGTGACGGAACTTTTCAGCCTGTCGTGACTTACATGACGGGAGGATTTGCCAACGCGGTCGCTGTGGCTGATCTTAATGGCGATGGCAAACTCGACGTCGCAGTGGCCAACGGCGGGTCCGATACCGTCAGCGTATTTCTCGGCAATGGGGATGGTACGTTACAGGCACCGACGATCTACAGCTCGGCTGGATATGCATATGCTATCGCTATTGGTGACGTGAATCAGGATGGCAAACCGGATCTGGTTGTCACTACTGGGGACTACACCATGATCGGAGAAGTAAGCATATTGCCTGGAGATGGAAACGGTAGGTTCCGATCACCGATCGCCTACAGTACGCTGGAATTTGGCGCAGATTCGGTCGCGATTGCGGATTTGAACGGAGACGGCAGACCTGATCTAGCAGTGGCCAACTACTGCAACAGTTCGTCTTGCACGGCGGGCCGGGCAGGA
>Ga0209169_10001588_pt1 | contig 13830 bp, 13 predicted proteins | sample HubBroMetageWRM4_FD_188346 | JGI IMG/M metagenome (GOLD analysis project Ga0209169, IMG submission 188346) | Warmed soil microbial communities from the Hubbard Brook experimental Forest, New Hampshire - Hubbard Brook CCASE Soil Metagenome WRM 4... | ecosystem: Environmental > Terrestrial > Soil... | reverse complement strand
AGGTCGCGTCCGATTTATCGAGGTCATGCTCTTGGATTCCTGGAAGAATCTGTTGCTTCGTCCGTTGACATTTGAAATCAAACTTGGCAACGGGTGTCCATCCGCCGTCATGCTGCCTTCGTGAGTTCTTTGTATTCGAGGTTGTCAGAATGAATGAGTCGAAGCATGGTGTCACGGAACAGGAACGGGTACTTGCGATCGCTGAATCGCCTAGTCACTTCGTCGAAGTAGGCTGGGGATGCCGATCGGCCTCGCGTTCTTTCCTACCCTTGACACGGCCATAGCACGCCAACGCAAAACCCACGGCAACTACGATGAGCAACTGCAAAGCTTGAGTCATAGCTAGCGTCTCCCGTCACCTTGGATGCCGAAACACCAGCCGAGCACTCACCTCCGCAGGTAATCCGCCGTCGCTGAGTGCTGAATGCTGAGTGCTCCTCCCTACGGAATCTCCCCCTCAAACCCAGCAAACTGCCCACTGCCACTCAACTCGAAGCGACCGGCCATCACACTGCCGTCGTTGAGTCCGTCGACGCGCGTGCTGGTGCCGTTCGGATCGTCAAAGAGATAGAACACTCCGCCTTGCAGCAACGCTCCATGATCGACGCCGTAATAATCTTCCCAGGTAAACACAATATTGCCCGATTTGTTAATGCCGTGGGCATTCGATCCCAACGCGCCCGGTACATTGATGGTAGTGAATTTAGCCCCATTGTACAAAGAAGTCTCGGCAAAGTTGTGGCTGTCCGTCCAGTCCACCGTCATCAAACCGTTGAAATTGATCGCCCACACAATCGCATCGGTCCCGCCGGGAACATCAATGCTGGTGTAAGTGTTGGCCTCGAACATAAACCCATGTTCAACGTTGCTCGAATCGAAGTACGTGCCGGTGATAACTCCCTCATCATTGATGCCATAAGCATAGCTGTTGCTGGCGTTCGGAAAGCCGATGTCCTCATACGCCCCGTTCGTGTAGAGAAATCCTTCCTCGGCGCCGGCCGCAGTGATATAGCTGCCCACAATCTGGCCGGATGTATTAATCCCCAGGCAAATCGTGGTTTGTGCCTGCGCTTTAGGGTCGTCGATGTTGGTGACCGTGCTGCCCGCCAGCATCAAACCGTGAATGGTTCCGGTGGAATCCGTGTACCAACCCGCCATGACATCCGAATTGTTGATGGCATAGATGCTGGTGTTCTCCGCATTCGCCACCTGCACGGTTGATAGCGAATCGCTTTGCGGCGTGGCCAGATAGCCATAGCAGGTGGTACCGCTAACGCCAAAACAGTTGCCGGTTCCGGGGCCATAGTAGTAGCCCACATACGACCCTGCATTGTTCACCCCAGAAGTGAAGATGAAGTCGTTGGCCTGGAACTGGCCCCCAATGTCAGTAAATCCATGGTAGGTCTGCGCGCTGTCCTCGTACCAGCCCGTAATTTCCCCTGCATTGTTAACACCTACCAGCGCCGTTTGTAATGCTCCAGGAAAATCGACTTCGGTAATGTTCCCATTCGCCTGGCGAACAAAACCGTGCGAGTTGTTATTGGAATCGTAAAACTGACCCACGATTTCGTTCGAGTTGTTAATTGAGAGCGCGAATGTATTGTCGGTTCCACTACCGTAAAACGTGGTGACCGTGCCGCCAATATTCACAAAGCCCTGGTTCGGTCCGCCCGCGCCCGTCGCCCCCACAAAGTTGCCGGTATTGTTGATGCCGAAGATCGACGTCGACACCACTCCCTTATTCACGTCGTACTGGCTGAATTTGGTGCCGTCATTGGTGACCATAAAGCCATGATAGAAGTTGTCGGTCCCGAAAAAGTCTCCGACCACGACGTTCGAATCATTGATCCCCAAAATGCGTGTGTAGTTGTTAGATTTCGGGGCGGAGAATGTCTTGAACTTGGCGCCGCCCAGATAGGCGAACCCCACCACAGCATTGCTGGAGTTGTAGAAGTAACCCACGACATAGTTGTTCTTATTAACCCCATTGGGAACAGCCGCGGTTGCGCCCGCAACCGTAATCTGCTGCACTTTCACCGCCTGCGCAGTGCCATCTGGCGCACTCAGCACCGCGAACATTAGCAGCCACGTCGCGGAAACAATCTTGCCGGCACAAGAGCGGGTGAGTTTCATAACTTCCTCCATCGTAGAGAATGGATCTCCTCGCCTCTTCAAGACCGACCTTGGCCTTGTGAGGGCGGATGCACTGCGCGGCGGGGAACCGCAAAATTGTGGCGAAACATTGTGGTTCACGTGGCGGAACGGGTCAAGATGAAAGAATTTGCACACCGCGCTGCCTCCGTTACAATCACCCTTCCAATTCTCTCTACGGAAAACCGCTATGAAACTTGCACAGATCGCATCGACTCTGGGCGCCCGCCTCGAAAACGGCTCGCCTGAAAGCGAAATCACCGGCGTCGCCGGCATTGAAGAAGCTGGGCCGCAGCAAATCACCTTCGTCGCCAATCCCAAATATGCACCCGCAGCCCGGACCACCAAGGCGGGTGCGGTGATCGTGGCCGAAGACTTCCCCGCCATCCCTTCCGCCATGCTGCGCAGCAAGAACCCTTACCTCGCGTTTGCGCAGACGATTGCGCTCTTTCATCAGCCGCCAAAGTATGCGGCGGGAGTGCATCCCACCGCCGTGATTCATGCTTCGGCGACGATTGGCGCCGGAGCGCACATTGGGCCCTACGTAGTGATCGGTGAAGACGTCCAGATCGGTAAGAACGCCGTGCTGCTGGCCCACGTCGTGATCTATCGCGGATGCAGCATCGGCAACAACTTTTTCGCCCACGCGCATGCCGTGGTGCGCGAGGGTTGCCGCATGGGAAATAACGTCCTGCTGCAAAACGGTGCAGTCATCGGCGCCGACGGCTTTGGCTTTGCCAAAGACGACGCAGGACGCTGGCACAAGATCCCCCAGCCGCAGGGGGTAGTAATCGAAGACGACGTCGAGGTCCAGGCGAACTCCTGCATCGACCGCGCCAGCGTGGGCGAGACTCACGTCGGCCGTGGGACCAAGATCGACAATCTGGTGCAGGTCGGGCACGGTTCGCAGATTGGCGAAGACGCACTGCTCGCATCCCAGGTTGGCCTGGCGGGATCCACCGTGATCGGCAACAAAGTCATCCTCACTGGCCAGGTAGGCGTGGTCGGCCATTGCAAAGTCGGAGACGGAGCCATCGTGACCCCGCAGAGCGGCGTTGCCGGGGACGTGGAAGCGGGAGCAATTGTCAGCGGCGCTCCGGCTGTGGAACACAAACTGTGGTTGAAGTACTCAGCGCTGCTGAGCAAATTGCCTGAGATCGCGAAAGCTGTGAGAAGCAAAGCTTTAACCACAGAGGCGCACAGAGAAAAATCTTCAGACTGACGCGGTGCTTGCGTTAGTTTGGAATTCCGCCGGCAGTCCGCTCTCAATCGCTCTGCGAACTTTTTCCATCAATTCGTCGCGCGTGCCGAAGTCTTTCGGCTCAATGGGAGCGTGAAAGATCACATTCACCGTCCCCGGCTTAATCGCAAATTGCTTCTTAGGCATGACGGCGTGCGTGCCTACAATCGTGATCGGCACCACCGGCACCTTGCATCCCTCCGCTAGATAAAACGGGCCTTTCTTGAATGGGATCAGTCTGCCATCGAAGGAGCGATGGCCTTCCACATAAACCGTCATATTGATTCCCTGGCGCACCACTTCAGCCGCCGCTTGCACGGCTGCAATGCCGGCATCTCGATCTCCACGATCCACTGGCACAAGTGACCCCATGCGCATGGCTTTTCCAAAAACCGGAATATTGAACAGCTCTCGTTTCACCAGCACCGAGGTGCGCCGTGGAATCAGCGGCACCGTGATCGGAGGGTCGAGGTTCGAAACATGGTTCGACATGAAGACATAAGTGCCCTTGGGATCCAGTCTGTCGAGACCCGTAATCCGCGTGCGCACCCCGGTCAGGCGGACGCCCGTTGCGGCTCCCCACATGAAGACCCGGTACATCAACTCGACATTGCCGACAGCAAATGACCAAGGGATGAAAAACAACGCCACTGGAATCAGCGCCAGCCCCCAGAACGTCAGCATCGCCACGGTGCGGATCACAGTTTCGTTCCTGTCTCCATTGCCCTATTGCCCGGCTTTGGCCGGGTTCGCCGCCAGCGATTGCAATCGCTGCGGCAGCTTTTCGTAAATGCCGCCGAAACCACCGTTCGAAAGAATCGCAACCACGTCTCCCGAACGCAGCTCCGGCGCGACCAGTTGCACAATGCCCTCAACCGTTGGCACGATGCGGGCCCGATGCCCCTGTTTCTGAAGATGCGCCGCAACTGCGGCCAGATCAAGCCGCTCAGCTTCAGGAATAGCCTCGGACTTGAAAACTTCGGCCACTATGACTTCATCCGCCAGGGCCAGACTTCTCGCCAGGTCATTTTGCAGAACATTGCGTCGCAGCGTGTTCGAGCGCGGCTCCAGAATCACCCACAACCGCGCCCGCGGATAACGCGACCGCAATGCGTTCAGCGTACCCGCGATCGCGGTGGGGTGATGAGCAAAGTCATCAATGATGGTGACCCCGTTTACCGTCGCGCGCACTTCCAGGCGGCGCTTTACGCTCTTAAAGGTCTTCAGCGCAGCCGAGATGTCTGCCGTGCTGATGCCATAACCCGCCGCCAAAGCCGCCGCAGCCGTGGCGTTCCAAACGTTGTATTCACCGGCAAGAGAAAATTCAAAGTCTGCCCATGGCTTGCCACCACGCAAGACTGTCCACGTCGTGCGCGCGGGATCCATACGCAGATCGGCGATTCGCCAGGCCGCGTTCGAACTCGATCCGTATCGCTCGACCGGACAAAACGCCCGCGCCAGGCAGCCATCTATGCTCTCCCCGGTGTCGAATCCGACGATTCTTCCCCGCCTCGGCACCAGGTTTACCAGCCGATTGAACGCAGTTTCCACCGCTTCTAAATCCTTGTAAATATCCGCATGATCGAACTCAACCGACGTTAGGATGACGGCATCGGGAAAGTAGTGCAGAAATTTCGGGCCCTTATCGAAGAAGGCGGTGTCATATTCATCGCCCTCAAGGATGAAATGCCTGCCTTCGCCGAGTTGAAAACTGCTGCCGAAATTCTCGGCGATTCCACCGATAAGAAACGACGGCTGCAACCCCGCGCTGTGAAATATCCATGCCAAGATCGAGGTAGTCGTAGTCTTGCCGTGCGTCCCGGCTACCACCAGCACTTCTTTGCCATGCAGGAACTCGTCATGCAGAATCTGCGGCAGAGAGCAGAAAGGAATGCGCTGATCAAGTACTTGCTCGAGCTCGGCATTGCCACGAGAAATAGCGTTGCCGACCACCACCAGGTCCGGCCGGGGATCAAGATTCTCCACCGCAAAAGGCTGGCGGACGGGGACGCCCAGCGACGCCAGAAAATCGGACATCGGCGGATAAGCTGCTGCGTCCGATCCGGTAATGCGAAACCGGCGTCGCTGCAACATGCCGGCAAGCGAAGCCATCGCAGTGCCGCAAACGCCGATCAGATGAATATGTTTTGCGTTAGTCATGATTCAAGGCGATAGCCACGGAGAAGCCGGAGGACATACGGGGTCTCTCTGTGCTCCTCTGTGCCCTCCGTGGTTAAGAATGTTTCCGCGCATGCAACGACCTCGCTGTGGTTGCTGCCTCCAGAATCTTGAGGCTTACTTCCCCGCCCTTCACACTCAACGCCGCCCGCACCCCGATTGGTAAGGTCACGTTGCCGCGCGAAACGTGCCCCGAGCGCAGGCCGTAGGCGACCGGCACGCGCAACTCGCCGACCACCCGCAACACCACTTCTTCCAGCGTGTAGCCTTGATTCTGGTGCTGCATGCAGTCCAGCATTTCGCCAAACACGATGCCCCGCACCCCCTTCAACTTCCCTGCCAGTTTCAATTGCATCAGCATGCGATCGATCTGGTAAGGCCGGGCGGCAACGTCTTCAATGAATAACACGGTTCCGGCGGTCTGAATTTCATAGGGCGTGCCCAACGACGCGACCAACATCGAAAGACATCCACCGTAAAGGATGCCTTCAGCTGAGCCTTCGACCAGAGCCTTCACCCCCGCGAGATTGAGTGCCCATTCAGAACTGGCACCCAACGCCACTTTCCACGACTCCAGATCTACTCCGTCCGCGTGCGCGAAGTCTTTGGCTACCATCGGCCCGTGAAATGTGACCAGGCCCGCCACATCGGTAAAGTGGGTCAGCAGCGTAGTAATATCGCTATACCCGACGAAAATCTTGGGGTTAGATTTTATCTTCGCCAGATCAATGGCACTCAGCAGATAATTCGCGCCGTATCCCCCCCGAGCGCAGACGATCGCCCGCACCTCCGGCCGCAGGAACATCTCTTCAAGTTCCTGCGCTCGCCGCTTCACGGATCCCGCAAAATACAGATCTTGATCAAAAATGGACTCAAAGTAGAAGGGCTTGTACCCGAGCGCACGTAACGCCTCGCATCCCGATTCAAGCAGTTCGCGTTTAATGTTGCTGGCGGGGGCGACGATGCCCACCGTGTCACCAGGCTCAAGGGCTGGAGGCTTGACGCGCGAACTCGGCGGCATGGGCGGCATGAAGTCCAATCCTAAAGCAAAAATTCTCCGCGGCAGATCAATCGCGCCGGTCCACGCAGAAACACTTCGCCCTGCCAGCGCACCGTTTGCGTTCCTCCAGGAGCGTGCACGCGCACGGGAGATTCCCCCTTTCCGACGGCGATCGCAGCAACTGCTGCTGCGCACGAACCGGTCCCGGACGACTGCGTCTCCCCGACTCCGCGTTCATAAAACCGAGTAGCGATATTCCCCTTATCCTCAACAACAACCAGCTCGACATTGATCCCCTGCTTGAAGCCGCCGTGTCGTCCGATTTCCGCGGCTTCCGTCTGCCATCCCGAAGCGAACTGCTCCACAAAAACCACGTAGTGCGGGTTCCCCATGGAGACCGGGACACCTCGAACTTCTCGCGACGGCAGCTTGATGGCCAGTTCATTTCCGACCTGCGGTTCGCCCATGCCAGTCTCGAATTCATACTGCGTGTCGCTGCGGGAAGTCAGGGTACAAGTTTTCAGTCCCGCCCCAGTCCGCACTACAACTTTTTCATTAGCCCGCTCCGCGCAAAGATACGCTGCAACACACCGCGTACCGTTGCCCGAGATCTCTGCCTCCGACCCGTCCGCGTTAAACAGCCGGGCATAGACATCGGCGTCAGACGCCGGAAAAAGCCACTCCACACCATCTGCTCCTATGCCTTTATGGCGATCGCATAGACGTTTGCTGAGCGCAGTCAGGTCCTCGCGCACTTGTTCGCCGTCAATGATCAGGAAGTCGTTGCCACAGGCACTGGCTTTCACGAAAGGGATGACCGTACCCGGCGAGTTCATTCAGCCCTGCACTCGCCCTACTGAAACCGCCCTCTCGAAAACCGTAGACTGCTTGAGCGTACGGAAAACCTGTTGCTGTTCCTTGCGGGTGCCTTCAACATCAAACTGAAATCGCACGTGCTGCGGAGTGGCGGCAATCTGCACATTTTGTGTAATCGCGTGAATGCCCTCCAGGGCCCGGTTCACCTCTGCGCTTAGCTCTTCCGCGCTCTTTCCCGCGACTTCATAAGTGTGCACTGCCAGCTTTAGACTGAATTTGTCCTCCGCGAGACCCAGAAGATAGAGACAAATTAAGATGAGCCCGGTCGCGAACGTGGCCGCCAGATAAAAACCGCCGCCTACCGCCATGCCCACCGAAGCCACCACAAACAACGTCGCTGCCGAGGTAATGCCGGTCACCAGATCGCGGCCGGCATGAATAATGGTGCCCGCGCCGATGAAACCAATGCCAGGAATAATCTGTGCCGCGATCCGAGTGTGATCTCCAATATGCTCCACGGCCAGAGCGTCAGAGAGCAGCGTGTACATCGCCGCTCCCAGGCAAATGAATAGATTGGTACGAAGTCCCGCGGGACGGTGCTTCAGCTCACGCTCCAGCCCGATCAACCCTCCCAGGATCGCTGCCACCACCAGCCGCGTCATCGAGACCCCAACCATCGAGGTCGTCCAGGTCTGCAACATTTCGTACATCTGATGAGCGCTCGGCATAGTTAAGGTGGATTTGGCTGGATTCTATCACCGGAAAACCCCGCGGCTATGGCTTCCTCAGCCGACTGAGTTAACCCGCCTGATTACCGGGTGACGCGGCCCGTCCAGTAGATCGTAGCCGCGGGCTGGCCCACTGTATGAACCACCACCACCGAAGTGAGTCCCTGTTTCTGCACACTGGTCGCTACCGGGTCTCCGTCCATGGCAATCACATAGTCGGCGTATTGATGGGGGTCCTTCAAGGCGCGCTCCCATAAACCTTCCTCATCCGCCGGCCTCTCCCATGGCCGATGATTGCCCTCGTTGATCGTTTTGCGCAGCGGAATCCCCGCCCGTTGCAACGCACCAACATGATCGCCAAGGTACATGAGGAGTGTTGCGTCATGCGGCAGCAGTCTCAGGTGCGAAGCTAATTCGGCCTCCAGAGTGATTCGAGTCCGCGAATTGACCCAGGCTTCTCGAAAGCAGATCGGCTGCGCCCGCCAGACCGAAACGTAGCTGGCCACAACCAAGCCTGCGATGACCACGCCCAGCGCGATTTTCATCCCGCGTCCCCGGGCCAACGCCAGCAAAACATGCGAGAGTAGCGCAGCAAATACGGCAAAAGCCGGAAGCATCTCCAACCCGTAGCGAGCGTTATACAAGGAGAACGGCCACCACGGCAGCAGATAGATCGGTACCCCGCTGTAGCCGATCGACAGCCCATAGAAGATCAACGGCGTCCATAACAAGAGCAGTGGCCACAGCCGGAGATCGAAAAAGAAAACCGCAAGCGTACCCAACATCAACACTCCAACCCACAGCCTCTGCCAACCCGCTTCTGTCATATTCAGCTCTGCGGATTTCAAGAAGTAACTAAAGGCAACTGGCAAATCCCGCGCCCCGGGATGGCTCTGCATGGTTTTTTGCTCAATGGCTCGGGCCGAATACGGTCCATTGGCGAACTCTAGCGGATTGCGGTAAACCGCAGCGTTGTAGCCCAGCCACAGCACCGGCGCAGCCGCCGCCAGCAGGACAAAGCGGGTAAGAGCGGGAGCATAAGCGCGAATTTTGCCTGAACGGATCACCAAGAGAACGGCTACCGCGGATATGAGTACCGCCAGCAACCATCCGTCATAGCGGGTGAGGCACGCGGCGGCGAGGCAGAAGCCGCACTTCGTCAACGATGAAGATGGTCCTGCGTTTTTCGGCGTTCCCGTGGCCGCCCGAACAAACTCGCTGAAGTGCACCAAGGCCCAGACGAACAAAGCCAGATACAACGGCTCAGTCATTGCCGTGGCCTGTAGATACAGCAAATTAGGATTGCCGGCGTAAATCGCGGCGGCGAGCCAAGCAGAGATTCGCGCGGGTCCGTTCGTCCTGTCACTGCGACTCAGCGCTCCGACTGCTAAGCGAAACACGCCCACAGTGCCCAACACGTATGCCACCATGGACGGAATCGCGCCCGCGATCCCCGTTTGCCAGGCGGCATCGGAAAGCAGAAACGGAATCATCAGCAAGTGAGGCAGCGGCAGCCAGACTGTGCCCAATTGCAGCAGACCGGGAGTCTTCGAATCAATCACCCGGCGCGCGATGTTGATGTGGGCCACGGCGTCGCCATAGAGCAGCAGATCGCCGTGCCGGAAGTAGAACAAGAACGCTACCAGCGACGCAGCGGCGGCAAGCTGGCCTACGAGGGTGGTCTCACGGTCCCAGCGGCCTGTGGGCTGGAGCTTCATCCCAGATGGGTCAACTCGCGGAACACCCCAAAGCGGGCGTCGATTTCTTCGCGAGTCAGGTTTTGCAGGCGTTCGGTACCGAAACGCTCCACCGCGAATGATCCCATCACTCCGCCATAGAACAGCGCCCGCTTCAGTACTTCGCGGCTGAGATTTTCCTGGGATGCAATGTATCCCATGAAGCCTCCGGCAAACGAGTCCCCGGCGCCAGTGGGGTCTTTTACTTCGTCGATAGGTAGGGCAGGTGCCCGGAAGGGATGGTGTCCAATCCCAAATGCACCTTCGCGAAAGAAAATGGTCGCCCCGTATTCACCGTGCTTAATAACCAGTGCCTTCGGCCCCATGGCCAATACCTTTTGTGCAGCTCGCGGCAGATTTCGCTCCCCAGCCAGCATTTTGGCTTCGCCATCATTGATCAGCAGCACATCGATGAGCTTCAACGTCTCCAGCAATTCCGCCCGCGCGCCTTCGATCCAGAAATTCATGGTGTCGCAGCCCGTCAGTTGCGCATGGCTCATCGTACGGCGGACTTGAACCTGCAGCCGCGGTTGAATGTTGCCTAGAAACAGATACTTCGAGTCCATGTATTCTTTTGGAATTCGCGGCTGAAATTCCTGGAAAACATTCAGCTCGGTGAACTCGGTCTTGGCCTCGTTCAGATTCTCCAGATATTGCCCGCCCCACCGGAATGTCTTGCCTTTAGCGTGCTCAATGCCCCGGATGTCGATCTTACGTTTCTTGAATACGCTTTCGTGCTCGGCGGTGAAATCTTCGCCCACCACCGCCACTAAGCGGACCTCGGTAAAGTAGCTGGCGGAAAGGGCGAAGTAAGTGCCCGATCCGCCGAGAATGTCGTGCACCCGCCCCGAGGGCGTGGCGATCGAGTCGAAGGCAACCGAACCAGCGGCCATAATGCTCATGCAGTTTTGTTTTCCAAGTATTTTCCCAGGATGAGTTTCAATTTCTCTCGCGTCGCCGCAGGAATCTTGCTGCGGTCGGTCAGGATGGCATGCGCCAGCGCCGATCCGCACTTGCAGCTTCGCCCCGCCGGCAATGCCGCCACAGTCTCCCGCACCACCGTGCACGCGTTCTCCGCATTCTTTAGCAACACCGCCACAATCTGGTCAACGGTAACCGAATCATGATGCGGATGCCAGCAGTCGTAATCCGTCACCATGGCAACGGTCACGTAACAAATCTCCGCTTCGCGCGCCAACTTGGCTTCTTGCAGGTTGGTCATGCCGATGACATCCATTCCCCAACTGCGATACACATTCGACTCAGCCTTGGTTGAGAACTGCGGTCCTTCCATGCAGACGTATGTCCCGCCGCGCTTTCCAGCCACACCGACTTTCTCGCAGGCTGATTGCACAACGGTGGCCATTTCCGCGCAGATGGGATCGGCGAAGGCGATGTGGGCCACCACTCCATCCCCGAAAAATGTATCTACACGGTGGCGAGTGCGATCGAAAAACTGATCGGGAATGACAAAATCCAGCGGCTTGTGCTCTTCCTTCAGCGACCCAACCGCCGAGACCGAAACAATGCGTTCTACGCCAAGTTGTTTGAACCCGTAAATATTGGCGCGGAAGTTCAACTCACTCGGCGAAATCAGGTGCCCGCGGCCGTGACGCGCCAGAAAGGCAACCTTGCGCCCTCCGAGCGTCCCCAGTACATATGCGTCAGAAGGATCGCCGAAGGGAGTCTGCTGGCGCAGTTCTTTGCCGTCGCTAAATCCGGGCATGGAATAAAGCCCGCTCCCGCCGATAATGCCAATCTCCGCTGCTGACAAGGGTGTCCTCTAAAACGTTGTATGAAGGCGAATGGGAATTATACAAGGGAACTAGGCGCGAGCCCTTCGCGTGAATTCAACCTACCTCGCATCCGCCGTGATCCCCAGCAACTCCTGCGCCAGCCGCTCGGTCGTGGCTTGATCGAAACTCTCCGTGACCAGCACGCTCGCCGCCTGCACTACTATCACCACCGGACCCTCTTCCGTCAGCCAGGTGTGTGTCCCGGTCAGACTCTCGGGGACCGGCAAGCGAGTAACGTCCTTGCTCGCGTTTTTCTCCACTTGATGCACATGTTTGTATCTTTTTTCCAATCCACTCGCATAAATGGCTGCGAACTTTGCCGCACTTTCCGCATCCGACCAGCGCGAGAAATAAAGCACATCCAGGGGTGCCGCCGCATCGCCTTTCGGTTTCGCTGCATAGTAATAACCGCCTCGCCAGTGCGGATATAGCGAGTGCGAGGCCTCCACTCCTGCATACTGGTCCACCAGCAGAGCCACGTCGAACTCACCCATGGCCCCAATATCAAAGCGCTCGTAGTCCTTAAAATCGTGGTCGAAGTCCGGCAAGCGCATCGGCTCCAACGTTTCTCCGGAGAGATACGTCTTTGGCTCCATGATCTGGCGCGTGTTGCGCGGCGGGTGGGTGAAGCTTTCCGCAAACGCCTTATCTTTTCCGCCACTGCGCAGCAGTTCCGCTTCGAAATCCAAACCGTAACGGTACGGAAACGTCAGCGATTCCTTCAGAAAAATCGGAGCGTTCTGGAACTCTACTGAATCTGCCGTGCCTGTGAGCATGCCTTCTTCCAACGCTTTGGCGACCTGCGGCGATCCCAGCAGCGACTGCCCCGTAGGCTCCAGCATATAGTCGACGAGGGTGACCATGGCCTGCCCCTCGACCACTGCCTGCCGCGCTTCGCCGATCTCGTCTTCCTCGATATCGGCTGCCGTTGGCTCTTTCTTGTCGTTGATATCAGTATCGAAGTTCAGCCATTTATCCAGGTCGAAAGACTGGTCTTGCAGGGCATGAGTCAGTTCATGCGCCAGCACCGGACGCTGCGCCTCAGCATCCAGCCAGTCCAGCAGGTTCACCGTCTTGGTCTTCGCATCGTAGTATCCCGCCACTTGTTCACGCAGCAGGGCGACCAGAAACTTCTGTAGATCAAAGTCCTGCGGCAAAAGCCCGAACTTCTTCAGCACCAGTTCCGAGCGCCGCAAACGTTGCGCGTCCTTGTCCTCAGCCATGGACTTTTCCAGATAGGCGACAACTTGATCGCGGCTGACGAGTTGGCGTTTCACCTCGTGCTTAATCGGCAAACCCGAGTCCTTGCTGGCAAACTTAAGGATCTTGTCAACGTCGTGGAAAAGTTCTTCGGCTTCCTTCGGCGAGATTGTTTGCTCTGGCGGAGTCTTAGCTTGTGGAGGTTGGACGTTCCCGCCCGGCGTTTGCGCCCGCGCCGACCACGTCAATCCCAACCACAAGATCAGGCACCGCACCAGCACTTTTGGATACAATCGGTGCAACTCCTTCATGCGTTATGTCCGCCGACGAATCCCGCCAAACCGCCGACGAATATTTCCACCAAGCCTACCAATTTCAGATGCAAGGCGAGTATCAGCAAGCCATTGATTTCTACACTCGTTCCATTGCGGCGTTTCCTACGGCTGAGGCTTACACTTTCCGCGGCTGGACGTATTCTTTTCTCGGCGATTACGACCGCGCCATCGCTGAGTGTCTGGAAGCAATCAAAGTTGACCCTGAGTTCGGCAACCCTTACAACGATATCGGGGCTTACCTGATCGAACAAGAAAAATGGGACGAGGCCATCCCCTGGTTTCAAAAAGCCATGATCGCGCCACGCTATGACGCCCGGCCATATCCCTATTTCAATCTCGGCCGCGTGCATGAACATCAGCACAATTGGATCAAAGCCAAAGAGTGCTACGCCATGGCGTATTCGCTGGACAAACGCTACATTACTGCTCTAGCCGGATTGCGCCGGCTCCGCGCAATGTTCAATTAAAGCTCAAGTCATTCTGAGCGAAGTCGCTTCCTTCGTACGGCGAAGGAAACGGGAGAAGTCGAAGGATCCCTAACGGCTCACCAGCGCCCGCGACACCTCAGGGAATTCTCCCCTAACCGCCGCCCACTCTCCCTGCCACCCACTCTCCTGCTTCCCGCGTCCCCAAACTCCCGCCAATATCCT
>Ga0209169_10001587_pt1 | contig 13831 bp, 11 predicted proteins | sample HubBroMetageWRM4_FD_188346 | JGI IMG/M metagenome (GOLD analysis project Ga0209169, IMG submission 188346) | Warmed soil microbial communities from the Hubbard Brook experimental Forest, New Hampshire - Hubbard Brook CCASE Soil Metagenome WRM 4... | ecosystem: Environmental > Terrestrial > Soil... | reverse complement strand
TTCGTCAACGAACAACTTGAAACCATCATGGTCGAGGCCTTCAATGACGTTGTCCGCTTCGCCGACGCCCATCATGTCAACAACCGCATCGCCGCCTATATGCTGGCCATCGATCGCGTGGCCGTCACCATCCGCCAGCGGGGCATTTATGCGTAATGCGAAGACAATCTGCGCCGGGCTGGCGTTGGTGCTGCTTGTCGCCGCATGTTCTGCGACCAGCGTCGCTCCACAAGACAATCCCTCTCAGACTCCCGCCGCCACATCTAAGACCGCTCCCGCCGCGCCCTCAGCCTCCGACGTTGCGGCCGCCAAGGCCAGCCACAAAGTCTGGGTCAATCTCGACTCGGGTATTTATCACAAGGGAGGCCGGTGGTACGGTAAGACGAAGAACGGCAAGTTCATGACCGTCGACGATGCCAAGAAAGCCGGGTATAAGGCGGCCAAGCGTGATTGACGACCCGCGACGACTTTAGGTGGAGCAGCGCTTCAGCGCTACCTTAAGCGCTTTTCTCATTGCGCGCTTTAGCTCCGGGGGTCTCTGCGGCGCGCTTCGCCTGTCCCCCATGCCCACCCCGCACCTTCGTGCAACCCCGCCCAACTCCTGCGTTGCTTTCGCTCTCCGAGGTGGAGGATAATCTAGACGCGTCAGATACACGTCCCGGTGAATCTTCCCAATTCCATCACGCTCACCCGCATCATCAGCATCCCGCTGCTGATCTGGATTCTTTCCACTAACCGTTTTCAAAGTGCGGGCGGTGAAAAGGAACTGCTGGCATCGGCATTGTTCATTTTGGCGTCCATCACCGACGGTATTGACGGCTACCTGGCGCGCCGGCGTGGGCAGATCACCACCATGGGAATGCTGCTCGATCCGCTGGCTGATAAGCTGCTGATCGCAGCCGCCTTTGTCACGCTGGTGCAATTCAATCCCAGCCTGGTTCCGGCATGGATTGCAGTGGTCATCATCGGGCGGGAGTTTCTGGTGAGTGGGCTGCGGTCGATCGCGGCGTCGGAAGGGTTCACCATCGAAGCCAGCGACTTGGGCAAGTTCAAAATGCTGGTGCAGAGCATCTCCGTGGTGGCCGTGATCCTCGACCATCGCTGGAAGGAATGGACGGTTTACGGCCCTTACATCTTTCCCGTCCACTGGATCGCGCGGCTGGCCATCTGGTTCATGGTGCTGCTGTCGCTACTCTCCGCCGGAGATTACTTCATCGCCTTCTGGTCAAAGATCGACCGCCAGGTGGTGAAGAGCCGCCGCCGCGCTTTCGTTCTCAGCCGACGAAGGAAGCGCGATGTCGCCGCCACCTGACCTCCATCTTGCGCGCAGCATGAATTTACTCAGTGAATTTACTCAGGAAGAGCGCCGCATCCTGTTGAAGTTGGCGCACACCTCCATCGAGGCTGCTCTCGAAAAACGCGGAATCTCGCTCGGCCCTCCCTCGCCGCATCTCGCCCAGCCGCGCGGCGCTTTCACCACGCTTTATTTTCGCGGGCAGTTGCACGGCTGCGTCGGATTCGTTCTCCCTACGGCTTCGCTCTATCGCACCGTTGCAGAAACCGCCCGGGCTGCCGCGTTCGAGGACACACGCTTCCTGCCCGTCACTCGCGAGGAAGCCCCGCATTTGCAAGTTTCACTTAGCATCCTCTCGCCACTACGACCGCTTGGCGCGGAAGATGTAGAAATCGGACGCCACGGCCTGCTCATGAGCCATCACGGACGCCGCGGCCTGCTGCTTCCGCAAGTCCCCGTCGAACATGGCTGGGACCGGCTGACGTTCCTGGCTGAAACCTGCCGCAAAGCCGGGCTGCCGCTGGATGCATGGCAGCACGGCGCTACCATAGAGGCCTTCACCGCCGAAGTGTTCGGAGACGAGGACCAAACGTATTCTTCGGTTACTGCTTGACTAACAGTCGACGAACTCGGGCCTACCAATAACTCCGACGTCCATCGACAAGCAGAAAAAAACCACCAGCCGGGGAGCCGGTGGTTCGCGCTATAACGGATCGGGTGTTTGAGGTTTCTATTCCGTTACAAATCGCGCAAAAATGGCGCTGAACCTTTCGTTCGACATCTTCCGATACGCGGTCGCAACCTCATCCAGAAGTTCGCGCACCAGCGTCGCGTTCTTTTCAGCTCTCGCCTGTTCAAACCGCTCGCGCCATGACTGCAAATTGAAACGCATTTCAAGTCCTCGCGCAAGATAGTGCCAAACTCTACCTTTCCCTCGGAATCCGGTATTTACTGGACGAACAAAAGACGAATTGTACGGGACGCCCGGATGAACGATGCCCGCAACATGGCCTGCGGTGCCTTTGCACAGTCGTGCGGTGATTCGTGTTCTTCATGAATGCTGATTCGCTCCTTCGTCCGCGTGTTCAGGGTGCTGAAATCAGAACATATCCCGGCGTCTACCAGATGCGCTCGATTGTCACCGGTACTGCAACAAGAGATTGTAGGAACAGGGTTATGCGTGCTCGACGCTTAGAAGACAAAATCCGAGGACTGTGTGCACACGCGCTATTCGCGGAACAACAGGAGTTGAATGAGATCGTGTCGGAGTTGCGGTCTTGTTTGCGCGAACACGCAAAGCGTCTGCGCGAGAAAACGCTAAAACGCCTTACCAGCGGCGAGTTCAAGGAGCGGCGTCGTTCCCCAATCTATGTATCAGGAAGTCCTTGGGACTTCGCCCAGTGAGTTTCAAACTACCACAGCGCATCATGCAGCCAATTCTAGGTTCGTCTACCACATACACAGTATCGAGTACCGTGCCGCGACCGTAGCAATCTATCGTGCGTGCCATCTCGTTGCCGTAAGCACCACATCCGCGAACTCTGCGCTCTGGCTACAGCAGCGAACCTCGCGGCTTCGAGGCGCTAACCTGGGTGACGCGCTAGCTTCGGGACTGAGGTGGTCTTTTCGCAATGATGTGGAAAACTAAAAAGAGAGAAGCCTTTCAGCTTCTCCCTTGACTTTCAGCGGGTTGAAGAAAAATGTCTGACCGAAGTTTACTCTTGCGGATCCAACTCGACGCCGTCCCCCAAATGCAGGTCTTCCATGGCGAACACGATCATGCCCGTGGAAGTGGAGGGCGTAGTCTCCAGCACCAGGATCTCACCCACCGCCCGGCGCGGGAAAGCCGCGACCCGAATGTTGGGACCCGCGGTGTGGTTAAACATTGACTGCTCGATGGAAGGCGGTTTGGCTTGCGTGTCTTCCGCGGTCGAGGCTTTGAATGAGAGCGAATCCACCGGATTGTGCAGGTCCGCCTCGTAGGAGCGGACGGCGCGGAAATAGTCGCCCACCTTGACTCCCTGGTTGGCGCCAAGATTCATGTACACCTTCATCCCCGTTCCCAGTTCGGCGTCGAAATCCTTGGCCATGACAATGCGCCCGCTAGGCTTGCCATTGGGCGGGGCAAAGCGGTCAAAACGCAACGGAGGATGCTGCGGCAGCCGAGGTCTGTCGACAAACGCAGTTACGATGTCGCCCGGAACCAACGGGGCACAAGCGAACTCGACGTGGGCAATCGCCGACTTGCTGCGCGTGTCCACCACCCGTACCATCGCCAGTTCGGCGTAGGGCTGTCCCATGGCCTTAAGCATAGAGAACTGGCCATCAAACTCCTCAAAGCGATTGGGGTCGTGCAGTTCGCGCACAATGCGGTAGCGCTTGCCCAACTCATAACCTTGGCCAGCCAGGAAGATCAGGTCGCCTTCCGAATAGTGTGCGGTGTTGGGGGTGTCGAGGCCGCCGATCACGTAGGTGGCATTCGGCACCGGCTGCTTATCCACGAAGCCCGCGCATTGCAGGTCCGTAAGATTCGGATTTACCACGCTCTCGATAGGAAAGTTAACGTTCGTGGATACCGTCCCCTGCGGCGTGGGCTGGCCAGCCGCGCCCCCGTTGGACTGTGCGACGGCCACTCCCATAGCCAGCCCCAAGGCCAGCAACAATCGTGTTTTCTTCATGTTACCTCCGAAGCCGGAACCCCTCAGGCGCCCCGCCTCATCTCCCTTAACTTGCAGAAAAATAAAAGACTTCCAGCCCGGACAGTAACAACTGAGGTAAGCGTGGTCAAGGTTACGCAGGTGTCAGAACCCTGGCGCATGACCCCGACCTAACGAAAAAACCTCAATCCCCTGTTGCATCTGCAGTTACACGCCTGTAATATCGCGCCACTCTATAAAACAGATGACGGCAGCCCCCAACCAGTTCGTAGCTCGCCTTCGACCCTTACGTTTGCCACGGGTTTGCGTGGCCGTTACCGCCTCCGACGCCATTGAACTGATCGACAAAGCCGAGGCCCTGGTTCGCGACAATACCTTCCTGGAGTTTAGGTTAGACTACCTCGCTAAACCCGCGCTGGCGCTCGCCCGCATCAAGCAATTCACCGAATACCATCCCCATGTGTCCACCATCGCCACCTGCCGGAGGGTGGCCAACGGCGGCAAGTTCCGGGGTTCCCTCGCCTCGCAGTTGGACATTCTGACCAAAGCCGCCGCTGCCGGTTGCCAGTTAGTGGACATTGAGTTGCAAAGCGCCCTGCGCTGCAAACGGGCGCAGTTGGAGCGTCTGCGCACTCGGGCCGCGCTCGTCCTTTCCTATCACGATTTTCGCGGCACCAAAAAGCTTGAAGAAACTCTGGAAGAGATGGTGGCCCTCCCCGCCGACTTCTACAAGATCGTTACTACCGCCACCACTCTGCACGACAACGTGGTGATGATGAAATTCCTCGAAAAGAACAGCGACCGGCATTCTCTCGTCGGTTTATGCATGGGCGAACAGGGCATCATCAGCCGCGTGCTCGGAGTGCGCGCCGGCAGCGCTTTCACCTTTGCCGCGGTTAGCGAGGACGAGAAAACTGCCCCCGGCCAGGTGACCGCGCAGGAACTACGCAGCACTTATCGCATCGAGCAAGTGGATCCTGCGACCCGAGTTTATGCGGTAGCGGGCGATCCCGTGGCCCACTCCTTGTCGCCCGCAATCATGAATACCGCCCTGCGTCGCGAGACCGTGAACGGAGTGTACCTGGCCCTCCATGCCAAGACTCTAAAAGATCTTCTAGGCTGCGTGAAGGACATCCCCATTCATGGGCTCTCCATCACCATGCCCTACAAAGAGGCCATCATCTCGCATCTCGATAACACCGATGCGCACACCACCAAGATCGGCGCCTGCAACACCGTGGTGCGCGCTCAGGATGGCAAGTTGTACGGCTTCAATACCGACGCGGCAGGAGTGGTTCGTCCTTTGCAGCAGAGAATTTCACTTGAGCAGGCCAAAATACTGGTTCTAGGCGCGGGAGGCGCAGCTCGCGCGGCGGTTTATGGACTCAAAGAGCGGGGCGCGGAAGTTTACATTTTGAATCGCACACTGGGACCGGCGCAGAAGCTGGCGCGCTCGGCGCGAGCCCGTTTGGTCAAGCGTGCTGACCTGAAAAAACTGGCCTTTGACGTCATCATCAATGCCACTTCCGTGGGCATGGGCAACACCAAGGAGTCGCCGCTCAACGAGAATGAAATTAAAGCGCGTTACGTGTTCGACATGGTCTACGATCCTCCCGAGACCCGCCTTATGAAGATGGCGAAAGCCGCCGGAGCCGAGGTAATTCCCGGCATCGAGATGTTCGTGCAGCAAGCCGCGCGCCAATTCGAGATCTGGACTGGTAAGCCCGCGCCATTGGGCGAAATGCTGCTGGTGGTGAACCGGGTCATCGAAGAACGCGCCGCCCAGAAAAACTCCAACCAGGATTCCAGAAAGAAATAATGGTCCGTTTCAGCCGCGAAGCGGCGCCACGAAAATGCCGGCCGCCAAGTGCCAAATACTAATGGCTGAGTGCTGGCGGCTCACCGCTATTCCAGCTTCGCCAACTCCGCTTTCGCTTCTTTCAGGATAGGAATGTCGGGATCGGCGTCTTTCCAGAGCGTTAGAAAATCCTTGTACGCAGCCAGCGCGCGGACGCGCGCCGCGTCCGCATCCGCGCCCTTCGATGTTCTCGCCTCCAGAGCATTCGCTCGAGCCACCCCCAGACGGGCCAAAGCTCCCGTCCAGCAGTTCCACACCATGCCGCTGTGGTCGAGAATCTTTTGAAACTCGGCGGCCGCAACCCTGCCTTGTCCAGCCGCCAGGTATGCCTCGCCATCCGCGTACACGTGATAGAGGCAGGACAAATTGCTGGCGAACTGGACTTCTCCCAATTCAATGGCTGCGTCGCTTTGCGCAGTATTGACGGCGCCAGCCAGATTCTTTTTCCCCAGCGCCAACTGCGTTCGAATGGCCGGCAGCCACAGCGACTGCATCTGGCTGTCGAGCGGAAAGCGTTTTGCCAAGTCATCGCCTAGCGCCTCCGCCCGTGCGCTGTCGACTGCCAGCGCAAATGCGAGTGCCGCTTCACTCTCCACTCCAGCACTCGCCGGATCAAGCTTCAGCGCCTCTTCAGCTTCCTGCCGGGCATCTCCAGGATTGCCATAAGCCGCTTCTCGCTGCGCCGCAATCGCCTGCCAAATTGCCGCACTCTCCTTGCTGTCAGCCCGCACAGCAGAATCCACCGCCCGCCGGGTCAACTCCCGCGCGATGCGAAGATGGCCCGCATACGCCTCCGTATCAGAGGCTATTGCCAGTCCCCAGTTCTCGTATGCGGGCTGGCCTGCGAACCATTGCTGCTGCTCCGCCATTGCAGCCGAGTCGCCGCCCAGAAAGGCCAGACCATACAGAGCATTATGCATAACATAGGAATCCATCTTTCGCGCCTGCGCTTCGTGGATGACCTCCCGCGCTTCGTCAAAATGCTGCAACGCCAGCGCATCATTGGCAAGATTCGGATACCAAAACGCATTGTCCGGCGCCAGTTGCAAGGCCTGCCTGGTGCTCTCCGCGGCTTTCTGATATTGCCCCTCATCCCCAAACGCTATACCCAGATAACCGTACTCATCGCTCACCCGCGGATAACTCTCAATTTCCTCCTGATACGTCTGGATCGCCTTATCCAGTTCTCCCGTCACGTTCATGTAATAGTCAGCCGTAATCGTCAACTTCTCGCGCTCGCTGGTATGTCCCCGCAATTGGAACGCCTTGGTGAAGTATTCGCTCGCCCGCCCCAGTTCGCCGAGACCGAAATACTCGCCGCCCACCTGGTCATAGCCCATAGCAAAATTCGGATCCAGATCGATGGCGCGTTGATAGTACGGGAGTGATGCCGTCGGGCCTTTTTCGTGCTCCGCCTTAAGGCCGAGGCTAAACGCTTTTAGAGCTTCCAGCGACGAGGTTGTTGCCTCTGCCAGCGGGACATCAAACTTCTGCACCGTCGCCAGCGATTCGCCCAGTTCCCCGCGTAGCTTCGATGCCGCTCTGCCCAACTCATCCAGCACCTTCTCCTTGGTCGCCGCCGTCGCTTGTTGCTCGGCCAGCGTGTCCCCGGTCTGGCAGTTCACCGCTTTCAATCCCAGCACATATTCGCTTCCCAGACTCCCGATCGCGCCGGAAATGTATGCCTTGCTCCTCGCTCTCAGGCAAAGCTCGCGTGCTACTTCGAATGTCAGCTTCGTGCTCGCCGGACGAGTCATCTCCTGCAAGGTCTTCGTCACTTCGCTATCGGAAAGCACATTCAGGAAAGGCGATTGCCGCAGAGAAACATTCAGCGCGGTCTTTAGGGTGTCGTCAAACACGGCGTCGCCTGTGCTGTTGGCAAAATCGGTCAGAACGACGGTGTCTCTATCGGTCAGGCGTTCGGTTCGATGCGAACGATAGTAAAGTCCGCCCGCAATAACAGCAGCCACGACGACGACAGCGACCCCGAACCACGTTGGGATAGTCGACCCAGCCTGCCCTGGGCGAACTCCGGTCGAGCGCAACTCGACTTGCTCCTCACTCCCCGCAGCGGAAATTGCCGTTAGATTCGCCGCCGGAATCGCCGTGGGAGTTACCGTGGAAGAGCGGGCCTTCAGGCCCGCGTCACTCGTCCTAGAAGACCAGGGCTTTAGCCCCTGCATTTCCAGTCCCGACAGTTCCTCCCTGCTCACACTAGCAATCTTCCCCGTCTCCGTATCCCGCTTCAGCCGCCGTAAGTCTGTCCGCAAATCCGACGCATGCTGGTACCGCAAATTGCGATCTTTCTCCAGGCACTTGTTGATGATCCCTTCCAGATCCGGCGGCAAGTCCGGGTTCAGCCGCAATGGAGGCAGCGGAATACGGTTCATGATCCCTTCCAGCACCACTCCCGTGCTCTCCCCGCGAAAAGGCAGATTGCCCGTCGCCATCTCATACAAGACCACGCCGAACGAGAACAAGTCGGTACGGTTGTCCAGCGCTTTGGCCCGGATCTGCTCCGGCGACATGTAAGCGATCGTGCCCAGCGTCGATCCCGGGCTGGTCAAGTGCTCCTCGCTCATCGCTGTTTCGAGCGCGGTCCCTGCCGTCGCCTCCGACCCTCGGCTGCCCGGCGTTAGCTTGGCCAGGCCGAAGTCGAGAATCTTCGCGTGGCCGCGCTTGGTCACGAAAATGTTCGCCGGCTTGATGTCACGATGGACGATGCCTTCGGCATGGGCGGCGTCGAGTGCGTCTGCAATCTCGATCCCCAGCGCCAGCAGTGTCTCCGTCTCCAGTGGCCGTCCCGCAATGCGATACCGCAGCGTCACCCCATCCAGAAATTCCATGGCAATGAACGGCTGCCCCTGGTGCTGGGCAATCTCATAGATCACGCAAATATTGGGATGGCTGAGCGCCGATGCCGCCTGCGCCTCCCGCTGAAAGCGGGCCAGGGCCTGGGGATCGCTGGCAACGTTCTCGGGAAGAAACTTCAGTGCCACAAAGCGGCGCAGAGTTATGTCTTCTGCCTTGTAAACCACGCCCATCCCGCCACCACCCAGCTTCTCGATGATGCGGTAGTGCGAAATCGTCTGCCCGATCAAATAGCCCGAACCTCAGCATCGCATGTTAAGGACGCATCTGCCCCAAGTCAATGCAGCGTCTGGGCCTGTGTGCAGGTATCGGGGGATCCTCTTGAAACTCACTTCAGGCGGATGCCGCCGACGTAGTCTTGGCTGGGAATGCCTTTGCTGGTATCCATCCAGGCGGCGATGAAGTAGTTGGGGCCGTCCCAGGTGTTGCCAGCATAGCTGCCTAGAGTGCCTTCGGCACCGTTAAAGTCGGGATTCGAAGATGCCTTGGTCAACTGCACGTTGGGCAGGAAGGTTTCGCCGCCGTCGGAGGAGATTGCGGCATACGCCTGATAATTAAGATTTGCAGGGTCGTTGCGGCGGTCGAACCAACTCACGCCGACGAGCCCGTTCGGGCTGACCGACAGCCAGGGAAAGAATTGGTCGTGTGTGTCGCTCGGCGGCGCGACCGCAACCGGCTTCGACCAAGTATTGCCGCCGTCGGTCGAGTGAATCACCTGCACTTGCATGTACGTTCCCGTCCACTGGAACATCGTGGCGTAAAGGCGTCCGGAGTATGGTCCGTTGCCATTGTCCACACCGAGCGTGGGCGTGTTGGGCGAGCTTATTTTGGTATTCGGTATTGTGCCGAACGGGTAACAGCCGCAAGGACTGGGCACTTCGAGCACCTTCGTGATGATCCTTGGTTTTGACCAGGTGACTCCGCCGTCGCTCGACTGCGAGAATGCCACGTTCTCTATGTTGTTCGCGCAGTAGATGCGAGCGCCAGCAGGGGGGCAGTGCATCCAGGCTAAGTAGACGGTGCCGTCTTTGCCCACGGTAAGGTTGGCGTCGTAATCCACGGAATTGCCATCGGTCGCGGCGAGTTCTTGAGTCCAAATGCTGCCTTCGTCGCGGGAGTGCGAGACCAGGAGTTGATTCCCCTTGTGGTTCACTCCGGCGACATAGACGCTGTTGGCATATGGGCTGGTCTTGGCTTGATCCACCGCAAGCGCAGCCCAGCCGATCGCGGAACTGCCGTCGCCCATGGCCACGGTTGGGGTGTTCCAGGTGACGCCGTCGGCGGAGGTCTCGACGCCAATGAGCGAGTCAAATTCGCCATTATCCTCGTAATCTCCCGCGATATAGGCGGTTCCTTTCGAGTCGTAACCAACCATAGGAAGACCTGCGGGCCCCCATCCCCGCCCGAACTTAATGAAGGAGCTGAGGCAGGTCGTGCTCCAGGTGGCTCCGGCGTCGCTCGAGACATGGAAGCCGACCGGAGTGTCGTCGCCGCAGTTGTAGTCCTCGCTTCCCACGATCAGCTGCCGTGGGTTCTTTGGGTTGGATGAGACCGGAGCGAAGATGTCAGCATAGAACCCCGTGGATGCCGCCGTGGGCGGCAGCACGCAGGGGGCGGGGCAGCAGCCGTCGCCGGGCTGCGAGGAGAGCGGACCTGCGAGCGTCAAAGCTTCACGCAGCCCCTCGTGCGATTGTCCACCGGCCTGCGAAGACAGAAATGCCGCCAGCAAAACTGCGAGTAAACAGAATTGAATTCTCATCGCAAATCGCTCCTCCGCCATAAGTCCAGACCGGGGGCTCCCAGCGCGAGCATGCCTAGCATTGCGGGCGGGCCATCGGTCCCACCCAGCGAGGCATGACTGCCCGTGCCGCCTGACCTGGACGGCACAGGATCAATCTGGCCGCCCTCGGTTTTACCCGCAACAATGGGCTGATTCGCCACCGTTTCATAGGCGTAGCCCTTCACCGTCGCGATGACCTGGAAATTCGCTAGAACCAGAACACTCAGCCGCACCCAGCCGTAGTGAGTCTGTCCCGCAATCGCGAACTTCACTCCAAGATAACGGTTCTGAACCGTAATCCAACTGCCGATGGCCTTGTTGCCGAAAGACCAGACCATACGCTCGGCCCCACCATGGAAAACCGCTTTGGGGCCAATGTTCATGCCCGCCTTCATGGCCACTGCGCCGTAGACGTTGTAAACCACCGCGTTGGATTGAGACGGCGTCACCGCCAGCGATTCAATCTGAAAGCAACTGGTGTCAAGAGTGCAGTATCTTCCCGGAACATTGCGGATGGTCAAATCGTTGGTTCCATCATTGTTCAGGTCTACCGAAAAGACTGACCCGTTCCCAATGACGTGGTTGGCAGGGGTGTAAACGATTTCCGCCGCCGCCGGCTCCGCCAATGCCAGCAATCCGACTCCAGCCGCTCCAGCGATGAGGGCATACGAATCGAGATGACGGAGCACTGCGTCAGAGAGTTTATGCCCGTTGGCAGACCGCGCTGGATGTTTCATCGCTTGTTCTCCCGGCAGAAATTCGTTCCCATCGAAACGTCTGTCCAACGCGCCCTTATGGCGTCAGCTTGAACACTGTGCCGCACCCATACTCAATGTCGTAGTCGATGCAGATATTGCTGAAAGGCCCGCCATACCCGGTTGCACCGTAGAGATTGCCTTTTCCGTCGGGAGTCAGACCTCCCACCGGATAGGCGCCATCACCGCTCCCCATAAAGTAATGCAGCACGGTTTCCTTTCCTGATGGATTCAGCATGAAGATAATTCCACAGCCGGGGACACCGTAAGAGCAAGGGTCTCCGCCGCTGGTGGTTTCACCGTAGAGATTGCCGGCGGCGTCCCGGAATAGAGGTGAGAAAGCAGGAAAACTCCCGTCTTCAGGCGGTCCCAAAAAACTGTACAGAACGGTCTCCTGACCCGCAGGATCCAACTTAAACACGGTTCCCAATCCCGCAGTTCCGCCGAACTGAGTTGTCCCGTAAAGATTGCCTGCAGAGTCAAGAATCAAGCCTGCTTCAGGAGTAGCACCGTCACTGGTGCCCCCTGTAAAGGTGTACAGCACGGTGTAATTACCCTGAGCGTCGATCTTGAATACAGTGCCGCAGCCGTATCCGCCGTCACAGTTGGTATCGCCTCCGCCGCTTGCGGTCCCGTAGAGGTTGCCCACCTTGTCACTCACCAGGTTCGCAATAGGCCAACCTCCGTCGGCGTGGCCGGTAAAGATGTGCAGTTGCGTCTCCTCGCCGGTCTTAGAGATTTTGAAGACCATGCCGCATCCCATGCCATTGCCACAGCCGGGTTTGCCAGCGTAAAGAGCGGTGCCGTAGAGGTTGCCGGCAGCGTCCTGCAACAAACCGCCTTCGGGATATTCCCCGTCGCCGGCTACGCCGGTGAAGTTGTGCAGCACAACCTCATTGCCCTTGGCATCGATTCCGAATACCGTACCCAGACCGTAGGAACCGCCGTAGAGCGTCGCGCCGAAAAAGTCGCCGCGCGCATCTTCGATCACCCCGGAAAATGGGTTCGAGCCGTACCCCGCCAGGAATTTGTAAAGAATGGCTTCCTGATTCAGCGGGTTCAGCTTGAACGCCGTTCCGTCATAGGAATAGCCGCCATACGCGCTGGTCGTCCCGTAAAGATTGCCTTGCGCGTCTACGATCACGCCGTGCGGATAAGCGCCATCATTCTCACCCTGGAAGGAGTAGAGGATGGTATAGGTTTGAGCTTGCGCGGAGGGAATGATTGCTGACGCCGCCAGCCATGCGAGAGACAACAAAGTGAGGCGCGAAGTCCAGTGCTTGATCTGGAGTGGGGGTGCCATACTCGCTCCTTCAGGTACGGACAGACCGAGACGGGGAGGGTTTACCTGCGTCGAGAATTATACACCTGACGAGAAGACAGTCTAGAGCCGGTTTTCTCAATGCTGGAGTGCTCTGTTTTGTGACCGGTCAAACTGCGGAGGGGTTTGTAGAGCGGGCTTACTTGCGTTTTTTCTCTTTGCCCATTTTTCTGGAAATTTCTTCCATCAGTTTGGGCTTGAGATCGGCCAGCACGCTGTCTACGATGCTGGCAATGGCGCCAGCTTCTTCCTGGGTAGCAGTGTCATCTTCGGATTCAGATTGCGCGGCGGAAACCGTTTCTGCCTGAGGTGTATGCGTCTCAGCCACGGCATCGGCGGTTAGTGATTTGAGCTGCGGCTCGACCACCGACTCGCGAATGTGCTTCCAGCTCTCCCACGCCGCCGCCAGTTCAGATTCGCGCTGGCGCTCGTCCAGGTTAGAAGGTGCACCGGCATTGTAGGAAACTTCCGACGGCACGGTTGACTGGGAAACCGCATCACCGCCCACCGCTGCCGCGGCGGCAAATGCTTCCCCTTGACGCTCCTGTGTAGTCGGCTCGGCGGAGGACTGAGGCAGAACCGAATTGACCAGGTCCGACAAGGTGGTGAAAGCCGCCTCGTTGCTCGTCACAGCGGGCTGCGCCGCGGTCATCGCCGCCATCAGCGAAGGGGAAACTTCATGGTTGCCTTCATGGTTGCCTTCCTGGTTGGCAACGATTGCATACTCCGCTGTAGGTGATTCGTCGACTTCCTGGTGCGCTTCCTGAACTACGCTGAAGGTGGAGTCGTCCGCTGCGGCGGCCGGCGGGTTGGTCTCGGCAGTATCGGCGATTGCCGCGGCCGCCGTTTGCATCTCATGCGCTTTTTGCATCTCCTGCTCTTTTTGCATCTCCAGCTCGAGGATCAGCGCGGACTCCGTCTCGGTTACTGAAATCGATTCGGCAATCCAGCGCGGACCGCTAAACTGCTGAGCCGGTCCATTTCCGTTTGCCGGGACCAATGTCTCCAGGGCGGCGGCGAATTCATCCCGCTCCTCCGGCTTGTGGAACGCTTCGGGAGGAATGGCAGTCGCGACCTGTTCCGTAGGCGGCTGGATTTCGGAAGCTGCATTTGGCACAACGTCGGCCGTCACTGCTTCCGCCGCGTTCGGGGACTCGCTTCCTGACTCGGTCTCCACGCGCTCAGGGTCGGGTTGATTCTCCACAGAAGCAGCAGTGGCGAAGGTCGCAGGCGGCTCGTCTTCCGACACCATTTCTGGTTTTGTCACTTCCGGCGGAGTGGCAATCTCGTTTGCA
>Ga0209169_10001586_pt1 | contig 13837 bp, 10 predicted proteins | sample HubBroMetageWRM4_FD_188346 | JGI IMG/M metagenome (GOLD analysis project Ga0209169, IMG submission 188346) | Warmed soil microbial communities from the Hubbard Brook experimental Forest, New Hampshire - Hubbard Brook CCASE Soil Metagenome WRM 4... | ecosystem: Environmental > Terrestrial > Soil... | reverse complement strand
AGACCAAGCGCGAGGCGCGCCGGATGATCGATGCTCATGCGTGCGCGAGGCCGAAGGCGGAAGCGAGCGATGCCGCACCGTCGGATTCGCGAAGGATGCCGGTGCGCCAGTTGGCTGCGTGAAACCGTGCGACCAGCGCGGCTTCCCGCCGCTCGACGGCGTTGCGGAAGGCTGCACGCTCGCGCCTGCCGACGTACGCGCGTAACTGTCCGCCTTCGACGCCGCGCAGCCGCACGATCCCGCCGAGTGGGAGCTCGTCGTACCACGGATCCCGTGCGATCAGTGCGGTGCAATCGAAGCGCGCCCCAAGATCGGCGAGGTCGCGATCGAGTACTGGCAGCAAATCGTACCAATCGCCGATCGCTAGGAGGGCGGTGCCACGCGGCAAGGCAGCGCGCGCCGTGCGCAGCGTACGCGTGGTATTGAATTCGGCTCCTTCGGCGCACCCACAGAGCGCGCGATGCGCTCGGCGCTGCAGTACCGGCGGCGTCACCGCGTCGGCTTCGACGCGGATGCAGCGATCGTCACCCGTCGCGGCGCCGAACCAAGTTTCGAGCGCTTCGCGGGCCGCGTCGAGCAGCGGTCGCCGGCGACCCACGCGCATCGACGCCGACGTATCGACAATTGCGCCCAGCGTAAGCGCAACGTCTTCCAAGACGACGCGGGTCTGCAGATCGCCCGAGCGCGCGGTAGCGGCCCAATCGATGCGGCGGACGTCGTCGCCGGGCACGTAGGCGCGTAGCTCGACGAACTCGTACCCATCGCCGCGATAGATCGTGGGAGAACCCGCACCGAGGTGCCGTGGGCGTCGCCGCGCGCGCAGCAGCGCCTCGCGAATCGTCACGGCGCAGGCACGGCTGCGATCATCGCTTCAATCGCCGCGTCGGGGTTGATGCCTTCCACGGCAAGACGATAGTTGAAGCCGATGCGATGTCGAAGCGCATGTGGTGCAATCGCGCGGACGTCGTCGGGGAGCGCAAAATCTCGTCCGTCCAGCAGCGCGCGTCCGCGCGAGAGAAAGGCTAGCGCCAGCGTCGCCCGTGGGCTCGCGCCGTAGTCGATGAGATCGGCGACTCGGAACGTCCCACCGGAGTTCGAAACGACCGTCACGCCGCCGGCCTTGCGAGTCGTCGCGACCAGCTCCACGATGTAGCGCTTCAGCTTTTCGTCGATGTGAACGCCGTGCGCTTGGGCTCGCCAACGCCGGACATCGTCGAGCGTCGCGACCGCGCGCACCGGCTGCGTGTCGGCGACCGCGAACCGATCGAGGATCCGCAGCTCTTCCTCGGGCGAAGGGTAGCCAACGTTGACCTTCATGAGAAAGCGGTCCATCTGCGCGATCGGAAGCGCATAGGTGCCCTCCGAATCGAGCGGGTTCATCGTCGCCATCACGACGAACGGATCCGGAAGCGCGTAGGACTGCGGCCCAATCGTTACTTGCCGCTCCTGCATCGCCTCGAGAAGCGCGGATTGAACCTTGGCAGGCGCGCGATTGATCTCGTCGGCAAGCACGACATTAGCGAAGATTGGGCCGAGCACGGTGGCGAAGGCGCTCTCGCGCTGGTCGAAGATGCGCGTGCCGACGATATCGCTTGGCAGCAGGTCCGGCGTGAACTGAATGCGCTTGAAGTCGCCCTCCAGCGCCGCGGCGAGCGAACGGCACGCGAGGGTCTTGGCCAATCCCGGAGGGCCCTCCAACAGCACGTGACCGTTGGCGAGTAGCGCTAAAAGCAGCGCTTCGATAACGCCGGGCTGTCCCACGATCGTTTGCGAGAGCGCCAGGCTCAGGTCGCTGGGAGTACGCGCTACGATCATGGCGCGGCACCGATGTAACGCTCGAGCGCGGAGCAGGCGTCGTCGATCGCGCGGGGCAGGTCGTCGTCGTAGGTGAAGGCGCTACGCTCAAGTGCGATGAGCAGCTGACGCGTTATTTCGTCGTGAGAATCTGGTCGCTGCAACACGTCGCCGAGCGTTTCGCCGTCGGATGCGCCGACCATTCGCCAGATCGCGGCACGAACGGCAACCGCAGCGGGTCGCGAACGTTCGGTCCGTAACACGGCGAGGGCGTCCTCGGCCTGCTCGCGTCGGGAGCGCACGACGATCGGCAGCCGGGGCGGCACCGGCGGCGGCACATATGTTACGACCGCCGGACGGCGCCGGCGACGGAAGATCAATACGGCGGCGAGCACGATGCAGCCGATACCGAAGAGCCAGAGCAAGACCCAGAAGAGTGCAAGCGCGATCGCCCGCAAGAGTTGCAGAGCATCGCGCAGCACGTGCGGACCGGCGCCCGCGACGCGCAGCGTGAGGCCGTTCGTGTACCACTCCTTCGGCTTGCCGTCGCGCGCATCAATGGCTTGCAACGTCGCCGGCGCGATCGCAATTCCGCCGGCCTGATGCGCGACGACCGTAATCGTCTCGCGATACTGCGTGCCGCGAGGGCCGGTGACGGTCTCGCGCTCGTCACCGAGCAGCTCGAGTTGAGCGAGCATCGGCAGGTTAATGTTTGCGATCTGGCTTACGCGCTCGCGAACGCGGAGCGTCAAAATCAAACGAAACGGAACCTCGATCCGCGGGACGTTCGTGTCGGAGGCGAGCGCGAACGACACAACGGTCAACCGCGCCAGCCCTTGAGCAGGCGCGGAGCCGGCCGACGCGAGAAACGCGACGAAGAACGCTAGTGCTGCAGCTCGTCTAACCATTGCGCGAATAGTCCTCGAGCGTCAAAGGGTCCAGGCGAGGCCTCAGGATGAAACTGCACTCCCACAATCGGTAAGGTGCGGTGGCGGAAGCCTTCGTTCGTCCCATCGTTGAGGTTTGTCAGCGTCGGCTCCAGCTCGTCGGGCAGCGAGCTTGCGTCGACGGCATAGCCGTGGTTGTGCGCGGTAACGAGCACCTCGCCGGCGGCTATATCCATCACCGGTTGGTTTCCACCCCGGTGACCGTAAGGGAGCTTGTAGGTTTTGGCGCCGCAAGCCAGTGCCAAGAGCTGATGACCGAGGCAGATGCCGTAGAGCGGCTTGCGACCGGCCAGACTGCGCAGCAGCTCGATCGTTCCCGCGAGATCGGTCGGATCGCCCGGACCCGGGGAAATGATGACGGCGTCCGGATCGTCCGCCAGCACGTCGGCTTCGCTGACGTCGTAGGGAACGACGACAACCTCGGCGCCGAGTGCTTCAAGTTGCTGCAGGATTGCGCGCTTCACGCCGCAGTCGATCAAAACGACGCGCCGTCGGTTGCCTGCGCCGACCGCGAATCGCTCGCGCGTCGCGACGCTCGGCACGAGATCTTTGGTGCCTGCATGCCGAGCGAACTCGCTTAACGCACGCTCAGCGTCCTCGATCGCGATCTTGCCGGTCGCGAGCGCCGCCCAAATCGTTCCATGCTCGCGGAGGGTGATCGTGATGGCGCGCGTGTCGGCGCCGATCAGGGCGGGCACCTGCTGTTCGTCGAGCCAGGACGGTAAGTCGATCTTCGCGAGGTGGTGCGAAGGGTGGTGGGAGATCTGTTTGATAACGGTCCCGGCAACGCAAGCGCGCGGATACTGCGCCGCGCTGCCGGAAACGCCATAGTTACCGATCATCGGATAGGTGAAGGTCAAAATTTGACCGGCGTACGACGGGTCAGTTAACGCCTCTTCGTATCCCGTCATGCCGGTGTAGAAGACTGCCTCGCCGAGCGCCAATCCCTCAAACCCCAGGCCGTGCCCGTCGAAACGGCTGCCGTCGGCAAGGAAGAGCGCCGCGGGTGGCGGCGTCATGCCATGGACTCGGGCGCGCGATAGCGCACCTGACCGCCGACGATCGTTGCGAGAACTTTGCGCGGAAGCCGATGCCCCGCAAAGGGCGTGCAGTGGCCTTTTGACGCAAACGATCGCGGATCGACGGTCCACTGGCGATCGGCGAAGATCGTGACGTCGGCGGGCGCGCCGGCGGCGAGCGTTCCGCCCCGCAGGCCAAGAATGCGCGCGGGGTTTGTCGAGAGCAGCGCCACGAATCGCGTGAGCCGCAGGCCGGGAACCGCGGCGGCGTACGCGCCGACGGCAATCTCGAGCCCCGAGAAGCCAGGAGCGACGAAGCCGCGCTCGCCGCTCTTTTCTTGGGCCGTATGCGGCGCGTGATCGCTGGCGAAGGCGTCGACGAGTCCGTCGCGCACGGCCTGGCGCAGTGCCTCAACGTCATGAGCATCGCGTAACGGGGGATTAACCCTGGCCGCGGCACCGAGGCCGGCGGCAAGCGCTGGGGTGAAGTTCAGATGATGTGGCGTCACTTCGCACGTTACCCGAGTGCCCCGTTCGCGTGCCTGCATGACGAGACCAAGCGCGCGAGCCGTTGAAACGTGTGCGATGTGCCACGACTTCGCCGTTTCGGCCGCAATCTCGAGGTCGCGCGCGACGATTTCGTCTTCCGGTTCGCAGTGTGAGATGAACGGGCCCTGGACTTCGCGCGCCCGCAGGGCAGACTCGCGGAGCACGGCGGCATCACGCACCGTGTCACCGTCGTCGGAAAAGGCAACCGCGCCGGCATCTGCGAGCGCCGGGTAGTCGCAGGACGACTTTCCGAGTCGGCCACGCGTGATCGCCGCGATCGGATAGACGCGGCAACGCGCGCGAGGTTCAACTTCATCCATCAAAGCGGTGAGGACGTCCGGCGAATCGAGCGTAGGATTGGTATTCGGCATGCAGGCGACAGCGGTGAAGCCGCCGCGCACCGCGGCTTCGGTCCCGGTCGCGAGTGTCTCTTTCTCGGGAAATCCAGGCTCGCGAAGATGCACGTGCATGTCGATAAATCCAGGCGCGACGATCGCGCCGGTGGCATCGATCGTTTCTTCGCCATCTGTCTGCAGATTCGGACCAACTTCAGCCACGACACCGTCTCGCAGGCGAAGGTCGCAGAGGGCATCGAGCGAGTTTGATGGGTCCACCACCCGTCCGCCGGTAATCAGGAGTGCCTTCATCGAGCGTCTCGCGTCGTGCGGCGGTGCGATGGCAATTTCCTGGACGCTGGCTGGACGGCTGAGACGATATGCTGCGGCCGCTGGGGTGCTTCTGGCGCTCCCGTCACTGCTTCCCCGTCAACAGAAAGGACTTTCCTCCATGCTTTTTCAGAGTATCTTGCGCCGCCCGGCGGCGATCCTCGGCGTCCTGGCGCTCGGGACGACCATCGGCCTCTCCAGTCTGGGCATCGTGCGGGCCGAGCACATGCAGCCTGCCAAAACGTGCAATAAATCGGTGCCATGCCTCACCGAAACCAACACGAACGGAGCGGCCGCCCAGCTGACCTCCTCCAACACCAACGTCCGTGCTCTCTACGTGTACGCGACGAATTCGGGTGCGGACGGCACCGACATCAACGGCGGTTACATCGGCATCATCGGGCGCGCACCGGCCAATAGCGGCTTGTATCCCCTCGTGCTCACCGATTCGAACGCCACCGATCTAAACTGGACCGACACTTCCGGCAACTTCTACTACGCGGGCTCGCTCATCCAATACGCAAAGATTCGCGGCGGCCAGCAAGTCGCTTCGTATGGCTGCCAGAGCACGACGCAGTCGATCGAGGACGTCGGTTCCGCGCGACTCAACAACGGCGTCGCCTTCGTTCATCTGCATCGGACTTTCGCGCAGGCGATCGAGCTGCAAGCCGATCCCTACCGCATCTTTCTGACACCGAACGGTGACAACCGCGGTCTCTACATCGCGCAGAAACTGACCAACGGCTTTATCGTGCGCGAAAGTGAAAAAGGCCGCAGTAACGTTGACTTCGACTATCGCGTCGTCGCGACTGCCCTCGGCCACGCCGGCGAGCGCATGGGTGTCACCCAGCTCCCGCAAATGCCGCGCGCGCCGATGGCGCGTTAGAACCGCTACCAAACCTTCGACGAAGGGAACCAGCCGCCGGCAGCAATCTGCCGGCGGCTATTTTGCCGCGGCAAACGCCTCGCGAATCGCGCGGTTATCGGGAACCGCTAAGAACGTTCTCCTCGTTTCCGCTTCGTCGATGGCTTCCGCCAACCGATCGAGCAGCTTATGCGCCCGCGACAGCAGTTCGCGCGCTGCCGCTGCATCCCCGAGTTTCGCCGCGGCACGCGAGGCGATCCAGTACGCGTAATGCGACCAAAACGTCGCGGCCGACTCGTCTTCGCGAGCGGTGCGCACGGCCTCCAAGGCCGACGCGCCGGCCGCAATGTCATCCATTTCGGCATAGGCCAAGGCCAAATCGGCTTGCTCGTGCACGAGCTCGACTCCGAAACCGAGTCCGCGATAGGCTGCGGCGCTCTCCTCCAGGTGCTCGATCGCCTTGGCATACTCTCCCAACTCGCGTTTGCTCGTGCCCAGGATCGACAGGGCGCCGGCAATAATGAGCGGATCGCCCACGGCCCGCGCCTGATCTAACCCTTCGCCGGCAAGCTCTTGCGCTGCTCGAAACTCGCCGCGATGCAGCGCAATAAAGGCGGCGGTATTTGCGCAGATCGCCAGACCCCGCCGGTCCTCTAAGAAGTTGAAGTTTGCGCGGGCCTGCGCGAGGTCCGCGATGGCGTCGTCAAAGCGACCGACGTATGCATTGAGGGAAGCCAGATTGGCTTGGCTGACCGCAACGCCCCGGCGATGGGCGATCGCCCGGAAGCGGTCGCGCGCCGACAAAACGCATTCGCGTGCGTCGCGCAAGCGCAACGCGCACGAGAACGCCGGCGCTTGATCGTTCAGCGCCGTCGCTTCGCCTTCGGCGTCGCCTAGGGAGCGGTACTCTTCCGCCGCCTCACCGGCGAGCCGGCGCGCGGTTTCGTACTCGTGGCTCCGAAACGCGGCGCGTGCAGCTGCAAGCGTGGCGCTCGCGATGGCGTTTCGGCTCTGCGAGAAAACGGCGTGGCCGCGAGCTTCGTCGACCAGCGCGCGAGCTTCGGCGTTGTGGCCGATTCGCATCGCAACGTGGGCAAGATGACCGAGTGCTTCGACTTGGCCGGCAACGTCGCCGAGCTCGCGCTGGAGTGCGAGCGCGCGTTTCGCGGCCGCACGAGCTTCGCCATATTGATTCATCAACGTCCGATATGCGGCGCGAGCAAGCAGCACGCGCGCTCGCCACTGCTTCGAAGCGATGCGATCGGCAAGTGCGCTCAGTCGTTCGATGCTCTCGACTTCGGCGTTGCGTTCGCCGAGCGAACGATGAAATTGAAGTCGCCGCCAGAGCGTTTCAGCACGGCGCTCGTCGTCTTCCAGCTTTTCGGCGTGGTACGCGAGCGAGTCGAGCGCAGCCCGTTGCAGCGTGCGGTCGCCGCGCCGGCCGTGGACGCTCTCTTCGATTGCCGCGGCCACGAAACGCTCGGAATCGCGGCTGGTTACTGCCGCAGCGCGCTTTGCGTGCGCCAGGGCTTCATCGAGCGCGCCGACCCCAAGCGCCGATTCCGCCGCATCGAGATACCAGCCTGCGGCGCGGTCGGGTAGGCCGCCGCGATCGTAGTGCATCGCCAAGTCCAAGGCGGTGGTTGCGCCACGCCCTTGATGGACGCGTTCCAAAACGTGGCCGATCCGGCGGTGGCGGCGCCGGCAAACGGCAAGCGGGAGGCGCCCGTAGACTTGAGTGCGGACGAGATGATGCGTGAACGTGCAGTCAAATGCCGATCCCCCACGGCTTTCGCGCACGAGGCCCCGATCCATCACCTCGTTGAGCGCATCGAGGACGTCCCCCTCGGGCCAACCACTAACTTCACGCGCCGTCTCGACGTCGAACTGATCTCCGATGACCGATGCGATCTCGACTAACGCACGCGCCGGCGCCGATAATCGTTCCAATCGCGCGGCGATGAGTGCATCGAGCCCTTGCTGTGCGACGGTCGCGCCTTCCCCGGCGCGATCGAGGAGATCGCTCAAGGCGTAGGTGAGAAAGAGCGGATTGCCCTCGCTTTTCGCGTACAGCTGCGATCCGACGTCCTGTGCCTTGCCGCCGAGCTCAGGCATCACCTCGAGCGCCGTCGTGACCGATTCACCGGAGAGACGGCCGAGTGCGAGGTGTGTCAGTTCGTCGCTCGATTGCAACAGCCGCCGAAGCCCCGGAGATCGTCGCGCCGCTCCGACCTCGTCGTCGCGGTACGTCCCGAGAATCATCAACGACGAATCGTACGGGCGCTCTGCGAGAAAGGAGAGCGCCGCAAGCGTCGCCGCCCCGGCCCAATGGAGATCCTCGAGTACCAGCAGCAGCGGACGCGGCTTTGCAAGCGCCTCCAACGTGATCGCGAACGCCTCGAACAATCGGCTCTGTTCGCGTTTTGGATCGATCGCCGGCGGTTCCGGTATATTGGGGAGCCGCTTACGCAGACTCGGCACCGCCCGCGCGAGCACCGAGAGCCAAAGGGGATCGACTACGTTAGACTCCAACATTGCGACCGCGCTGCGCAGCGCTTCACCGATCGCCATGTAGGGCATGCGTTCGGGATACGTGGTCGCGCCGTAGAGGACGCGCGCACCTTGCGCTTCCGCGAAAAGGGCGAACTCGCTGGCAAGGCGCGTCTTACCGATGCCGGCTTCGCCCGCGACGAGTACGATCTCGCGCTGCCCGGCGGTCGTTCGCGACCAACATGCCCGCAGTGCCGCGAGCTCGTCGTCGCGTCCGACAAGCGGAATGACGAAACGTCCTGGGCGGCGCGCAAGCTCGACGCCGACTTGTTGCTCGGATGCCGTCGTCGGGAGCGGCTCGTTGTTCAAAACGCGATCGCGCAGCGCACGCGTTTCCGGCATCGGCGGAACGCCGAGTTCTTCGTCCAAACTCGCGGCGAATCGTTCGTAATCGTGCAACGCGCCGCCGCGGTCGCCGCTTTCGTAGCGGATCGCCATGAGTTGGCGCAACGCGTCTTCACGCCAAGGGTCGGTAACCAGAAGCTTCTCCGCGTAGGCTCGAGCCTGCTCGAAGCGGCGGTCTCGCCGTGCTTCGACCAAAAGCTCTTCGAGCAGCGCGAGATAGCGGGCGCGCAGGCGCGCGCGATGCGGCGCCAGCCACTCCTCGTCGGAGTTCTCGAGCAGGTCGCCGCGGTAGAGATCGAGCGCGGTGCTGCGCTTCTGCACGTCGTTTGCTAGCCGCTCGAACTCAAATGTGTCGACGCGCACATCCGTGCCGTCGATCCAGCTCACGCTGTTTTCGCTGGTGGAAAGCCAAGGCGTCCCGCTGCAGCGCGTCGGAAGCGCACGCTGCAGATGATAAAGGTGCCGGCGCAGATTCGCTCGGCCCTCGGTTTCCCGCGCGTCCGGCCAGAGCGCGAAGGCGATGCGCTCACGCTCGACTGTGCCGTGATGCAGCAGCAGATTAGCGAGCACCAATTTGGCCTTAGGCGGCGCCGACAACCGGCCAGGCCGGCCGTCGAGACTCAGACGGAACTCCCCGAACAACGCGATGTCCAGCAGTACCGGGCCTGGCGTTGCCGGTCGCTTCTGCGATATAGCCACCGCTAGGCTCTTTCTTTTCGACGAGGGGCCAAGCGGCCCTAGCGCGCGTTGACCAATAAATCCAGCACGGCCATCCGGACCGCGACGCCGTGATGCACTTGGCGGGCGTAGCGCCAGCCGGCATACTCTAACACCGAGTCGTCGAGCTCCATGCCTCGGTTGTACGGACCAGGGTGCATGACGATCGCGTCCTTGCGTATCAGAGCCAGACGGCGCCGGTCGAGCCGGTAGGCATCGACATACTCGCGATCCGAGATTGGCATCTCGACGAAACGCTCGCGCTGGATCCGCAGCAACACGATCGCATCGACGTAGGGAAGCACGGCGTCGAAATCGCGCTCGACTTTGATTCCGTCATTGGCATAGCTGCCCGGCAGAAAGGATTCGGGTCCGACGAGGACGACCGTCGCGCCGAGTCGGATGAGTCCGCGCATCGTCGAATGCGCGACCCGGCTGTGCAGCACGTCGCCGACGATCGCAATCGTCCGCTCGCGCAACTCGCCGAACTCCTCGATCAACGTGTAGATATCGAGCAGAGCTTGCGTAGGATGCGCGTGAGCGCCGTCACCAGCGTTGACGACGTGACCGTCAAACTTGAGCGCGATCCGTTGCGGAAAGCCTGCTTCGTGGTGCCGCACGACGAGGACGTTGACTCCAAGCGCCCCAAGCGTGAGGCCGGTATCTTCGATCGTTTCGCCTTTGGTCGTGAGGCTTAAGCTTTTCGGCCTAAGGTTGACGACGTCGGCACCCAGGCGAAGTTCGGCGAGATTGAATGATGTGAACGTGCGCGTGCTCTGCTCGAAAAACATGTTGACGCAGGCTTTGCCTTTGAGCAGAGGGCCGGGCTCGGTTCGCTCGAACTGCGCGGTGCGCGCAAAGATATGCTCGAGCTCTTCGGCCGTAAGATCGTCGAGGTCGATGAGGCTACGGCGTATCCGCATCGGCGACGACGATCTCATCGGAAGGGGCGGCCTCAGTGGCCATGACGACGCTAACTCGCTGGTTCGGCGACGTCGGGATGAAGCGGCCGACGTAGTCGGGCTGGATCGGCAGTTCGCGGAGCCCCCGATCCACCAAGACGCAGAGGCGAATCGCCGCAGGGCGCCCGAGATCGGTGACGGCGTCCAGCGCGGCACGCACCGTGCGTCCGGTGTAGAGCACGTCGTCGACGATCACGACGATCCGTCCGGAGAGTTCTTGCGGAATCTGCGACTCGGGAAGCTCGTGCGTAACACGGTCGTCCCGGTAGAGATTGATGTTGAGAAAGCCGAGCGACGGCGCCCGGTCGTTGATGCGTTCGATAGCCGCGGCCAACCGCACCGCGAGGGCTTCACCGCCGCGGCGAACGCCGAGCAGGACGAGTCCCCGCTCCGACTCGTTCGGCTCGAGGATTTGGTGGGCCAGCCGCGCGACGATGCGGTCGATCTCCGCACCGCGCGCCTGCACGCGCCGAGCAGACGTTGTGGTCACGCAGGCTCCTTTAACTCGGCGAGCGCCGCTTCGACCCGTACGAGATCGCTGCGATAGCCGCCGAGTTTCTCGCGCTCTTTAGCGACGACGTCCGGCGCCGCCTTGGCGACGAACGCTGCGTTGTCAAGCTTCTTCTCGCCACGGTCGATCTCGTTGCGAAGACGCGCCACTTCCTTGTGATAGCGCTGCGCCAAGAGGTCGCGAGGGACGTTTGGGCGGACCGCCGCGAGCGCCTCGTCAAGGCCCCCTTCCACTGCGGCGCAGCTCGCGACCGAGGCGCCGGCAAGGAGCCCGAGGAGCTCCGCGATCTCATCGGGTACGTTCGTTGGGACGTCAACGTCCACGCGCTCGCGGGGATGGAGGCCCATCTCGGAGCGAAGATTCCGGACTTTTTCGACGGAGCGTTGCAGCAAGGCAAACTCGCCTGCCGCGTCCTCGAAGACCGGGATTTCGAGCGGGTCGGGCCAGTTTGCGGTCACGATCGTTTCGCCGTCGTGCGGCAACGCGAGCCAGACCTCCTCGCTAATAAACGGCGCGATGGGGTGGAGTAAACGCATCGCCGCGTTCCAAACGTACGAGAGCACGGCCGCGCGCGTCGCGCGATTCCCTTCGGCCTTCGTCGCTTCCAAATACCAATCGCAAAAAGCGTACCATATGAATCGCCACATGGCCTCCGAGGCGTTGCCGAAGTCGAACCGGTTGAGCAGGTCGCTCATCTGCACGACCGTCTCGCGCAGGCGTGTGAGAATCCACCGGTCGGCGAGCGTCAACGCCGCCGGGGAGGGAAGCGTCATCGGCTGCGGCAGCCCCTCGGGCAACGCGAGAATAAATCGGGTCGCGTTCCAAATCTTGTTGTTGAAGTTACGGGCCTCTTCCGCGCGCGACTCCTGATAGCGCATCTCCTGACTCTCGAGCCGCATCTGACGCAGAACCGAAATTCGGAAGGCGTCCGCGCCGTACTTTTCCACGAGGTCCATCGGATCGATCATGTTTCCCAGCGACTTCGACATCTTGCGACCCGCTTCGTCGAAGACCAGCGGCGTAATGACGACGTCGCGAAACGGCACCTCGCGCATGAAGTGGAGGCCGAGCATCACCATCCGGGCGACCCACAAGAAAATGATCTCGCCGCCCGTAAGCATCACCGCAGACGGATACCAGCAGCGCAACTCGGCGGTCTCCGCCGGCCAGCCGAGAATCGAGAACGGCCAGATGCCGCTGGAGAACCACGTATCGAGGGTATCCGGATCTCGCGTCAGATCACGCGTGCCGTAGGCGCGCTGCGCGAGCTCGATCGCTTCCGCTTCGCTTTCGGCGACCACCTCGTGACCGTCGGGCGTATACCAGACCGGAAGTTGATGCCCCCACCAAAGCTGCCGCGAGACGTTCCAGTCGTGGATGTTTTCGAGCCACTGCGTATAGGTTCGGCCGTAGCGCTCCGGCACGATGCGCACGCGACCGCTGCGGTACGCTTCGAGAGCGGGCGCCGCGAGCGGTGCGGCTTTCACGAACCATTGCAGCGAGAGCAGCGGCTCAACGATATCCCCGCTGCGCTCGCTCGTTGCGACCGTATGGCGGTGCGGTTCGGCCGCGACGAGGAAGCTTCGCGCGCGCAAATCGTCGACGATCTGCGCACGCGCCGCAAACCGGTCGAGACCGGTATAAGAACCGACGTTGACGTCGGCGCTGGTGATCGACGCATCGAAGCCGATGACCGACGGCATTGGAAGGCGGTGGCGCAGTCCGATTTCGTAGTCGGTAGGATCGTGAGCCGGCGTGACTTTGACGGCGCCGGTTCCGAAGTCAGGATCGACGGCATCGTCGGCGATGATCGGAATGGCGCGTTCGAGCAGCGGCGGCAACCAGACGCTGCGACCGATCAGGTCGGCATATCGCGAATCATTCGGATGAACGGCGATGGCAACGTCGGCAAGCATCGTCTCCGGTCGCGTCGTCGCCACATCGATGCCTGCGGTCGGCTCTTCCTTTGAAAACGGATAGCGAACGCGCCAAAGCGTGCCGTCGCGCTCGACGTGCTCGAGTTCCGCATCCGAAACGGTCGTTTTTCCGGTCGGATCCCAGTTGATCAGCCGCGTTCCGCGGTAGATCAGGCCGTCGCGATAGAGCTGAACGAAGACGCGGCGCACCGCGGCCGATAGATGCTCGTCCATCGTGAACCGCGAGCGTTGCCAATCCGGTCCGAAGCCGAGCCGGCGAAACTGCTCGTCGATCGCACCGCCGTAGGTGCGGGACCACTCCCACGCGCGCTCGACGAAACGCTCGCGCCCAAGATCCTCGCGGCGCAATCCCTCACGCCGCAGTTCGCGAACCAGCACGGCCTCGGTCGCGATCGCGGCGTGGTCCACACCAGGAAGCCAATCGGCGTTCTCGCCGAGCATGCGATGGTATCGGGTCAGCACGTCCATCGGCGTATACGTCGACGCATGTCCCAAGTGCGCGCGCCCGGTGACGTTCGGCGGCGGCATAAAGATGACGAACGGGGGCCGGGCGGGGTCGGGCTCTTCGTGAAAGTACCCGTTGCGTTCCCAACGCGCATAGAGACGCGGTTCGACCGCCTTGGGATCGTATTGCTTCGGGAGATCCATCGGTGCCCCAGCGTTCAGCGCCTCTTGCGCTGCAGCCTCTCAGAGGGCTGGCAGGTCCTAAGGGTTCAGTTTTGCCCCAGATCGCGAAGCGGCCGGTCGAAGTTTACAAGTTAGTAATCGAGACCGGCCGCGACAAAGATATGGGGCAAAAATGGACCCTTAGGCGGGCATGTCCTTTTTTTGTTCGTGATATACGAGCGTTGGGGACTCCTTCTTCTCGATGACGTCCTTGTTGACGACGCATTTCTTAACGCCCTGGAGGGAAGGTAGATCGTACATAACCTCGAGCATCGTCTCTTCCAGGATCGATCGCAGCCCGCGCGCGCCC
>Ga0209169_10001584_pt1 | contig 13862 bp, 14 predicted proteins | sample HubBroMetageWRM4_FD_188346 | JGI IMG/M metagenome (GOLD analysis project Ga0209169, IMG submission 188346) | Warmed soil microbial communities from the Hubbard Brook experimental Forest, New Hampshire - Hubbard Brook CCASE Soil Metagenome WRM 4... | ecosystem: Environmental > Terrestrial > Soil... | reverse complement strand
CGACTAACGGCCGTGTTCGACCACGCGGTTGCGTAGTTCGCCCAGCCCGGGACAGGTGATCTGCACGACGTCGCCGTCGTGCAGGAATTCCGGCGGATCTCGCCACAGCCCGACTCCCGACCCGGTTCCGGTGAGGATGACGTCGCCGGGAAGCAGCGCCATCCCCGCGGACAGGTAGGCGATCAGCGCGGGAACCGTCCAGTACATGTCCGCGGGCCTGAAGTCCTGTTTGACCGCGCCGTTGACGGTTAGCTTGATGCGCAGTTCGGCGAGTTCGGGCATGGATGCCGGGGTGACCAGGTGCGGCCCGAGCGGGCAGAACCCGTCCAGGCTCTTGCCCTTGTGCCACTGGGCGGCGGGGCCGTTGGCACGCTGCAGGTCGCGCGCGCTGACGTCGTTGGCGAGGGTGTAGCCGAAGACGTGCTCGATCGCCGCCTCGGGCGGGATGTCGGCGCCGCCGACGCCTATGACGACGGCGAGTTCGGCCTCCCAGTCGGCTTGGATGGTGACCGCCGGGTCGACCACCAGGTCCTCGCCGGGACCGATGATCGTGGTCCACGGCTTGGTGAAGATGACCGGGTACGGCGGCAGCTGGCTGCCGCCCCGGTCGCCCTCGGCGAAGTGCGGGACGTAGTTCAGACCGGCGCACAGCAGGTTCCGCGGCGTCCGGGTCAGCGGGGCGCGCAGCGGCTGTCCGGCCGGCCATTCTGCTGCCGCGCCGGCCGCCTCGCGCTCCACCGCCGCCCAGGCCGCGGGGCCGGCCTGGATGAGTTCCTCGACGGTCCGCAAGCCCCACAGGGACAGCGGGGCTATCGACCCGCTCGCCGTCAGCACGCCGCCGACCAGATCCGGGCCGACCGGCTCTGAACCGGCGACGGTTACCAGGCGCATGGGCGCAGACCCGGGATCATCCGGTGTCCTGGGCGAGCCGGCCCAGGATGTCCATGCCCTGCAGGTAGGCCGGCAGGCCCGCGGCTATCACCGCGTGCTCGACGACCGACGAGAGCTCCGCCATGCTCGCACCCTCCCGGCGGGCGAAGCGAGCATGGTGCTCCGCGATGGCGGTATGACCGAGCACAAGCAGCTGGGCGAACTGGATGAGCTGCTCGGTCTTGGCATCAAGCGCGGTCTCCGCGACGAGCGCGCGCTTGAGGTTCTCCACCGCCTCGAGCGCATCCATCCGGCCGCTGAGCTCCGCCAGCTGCATCCTGGCCTCGACCGGCGCGGGGACCTGGGCGCCCCGGGCGGCATAGATAGCCCGGATCCTGGCCGCGCCCTCAGCGCCGCCATCCGGCTGAAGTTCCGTCATGGCCGGGCTCCGTTCCTGGCCGGGACATCCGCGCCACCACCCGGCTGAAGTTCCGTCATGGCCGGGCTCCGCCTGGTCGTTCGGAATAATCGGTTTGTTTTTCTTGTATGGCGGGCTGCGGCTCGCCCAGTTGCAGCGGCTTGGCCCCGCCCAGCCGGTCGGCGTGGATCTCGCCCTCGGCGGCCTCCTCAAGGACCGTCGACAAGGTGACGGTCTGGGCCGGCGTCGACCCGAAGACCAGCGAGCCGTGGTTGCCGAGGATGACGGCGTTGGTGCCCTCGTGCTCCTGCACGCCGGCGACGATGGTGTCGATCCATTCCGGCGTGCCGCGGCGGCGCCACGGGATCACCGGCACCTCGGCGGGCTGCCCGAACCGCATGGCCTCGTAGTTGCACGGTAGCGGGCGGTTGGCGAGGGCGAACGCGAGCACGTACGCCGAGTGGGTGTGGATGATGCAGCCGATGTCGGGGCGCAGCCGGTAGAGCCGCGCGTGCAGCTCCGCGATCTCCATCTTGAGCGAGTCAAGCTCGCCCTCCACCACCTCGCCGTCCAGGCTGACCATGGCCAGTTCCTGCGGCGTCAGCCCGCGCAGGCGGCCGGGAATGGTCAGGATCAGGTGATCTTCCGGCGCGCGCGCGGACAGGTCGCCGTGGCCGGTGCGCGACATCACCCCGTGGGCGAACAGGGTGGCCGCGGCGCCCGCCACCGCCTCGCGAACGTCCAGGTAGGACAGCCCGTTACCCATGTGGTCCTCCTAGCTGGTGACGTAGTAGTACTCGGGCACGGTGGCGTCCAGGACCTGGTACCAGCCGGTCAGCGGCTTGGCCATCGCGAGCACGGGCCGCACCTCGACCAGCGGGATGGTCGGCAGGTCGGTCATGAGGGTGGTCTGCATCTGCCCGGTGAGGGACGACAGCTGCGCCCCGGAGGCCGACTGCGCCTGGGTGGACAGCGCGTCGAAGGCCTTGTTCGAGTAGTGCGTGGGGTCGACAAGGCCGCCCGTCGCCGGGGTCTGGTAGAGCAGCTTGGTGAGGAAGGCCGCGGTGGGCACCGACGGCGAGGAGAAGTCGAACAGCGACATCGGCATGTCGCCGGTCTGCAGCTGCTTGGTGGCGAACTCGGACTGCGGCAGCGGCTGGAGCGTGATGTTCATGCCGATGGCCGCCAGGTTGGTCTTGATCCGGTCGGCCACCGGCTCGAGCAGCGACGAGCGCTCGGCCACGAAGTAGAACTGCATCCCCGAGCTGTATTTGGCCAGGCCGTTGCCGCCGGGGAAGCCGGCCTGCGACATCAGCGCCTTGGCCTTGTCCAGGTCGGTCTGGTAGGTCATGTTCGCCACGTAGCCGTCGAACGTGGACGGCACCTGGCTGTACATCCGGCGCGCGAAGCCCAGGTAGTCCAGGTTGACGATGTCGTCGTAGGGAATCGCGTACGCCACCGCCTGGCGCAGCAGCCTGTTGGTCGGCAGGTTCCACGGCGGGTAGGAGTAGTTCAGGCAGATGAACGCGATGTCGTTGGTGTAGCTGCCGACAAGGCTCACCGAGTTGTCGCTCTTCAGGCTGGCGAGGTCGGCGGGATCGAGGTACTCGGCCATCTGCGCCTGGCCGACCTTGAGCGCGGCCACCCGGCTGCCGGCCTCGGCGACGGCGCTTGTGATGATCCTGGTGTACTTGGGGGCCGGCCGGTAGTAATTCGTCCGCGCCTGGTAGACGATCTGCGTGCCCGGCTTGTAGGTCGTGATCATGTACGGCCCGAAGCCAGCGCAGTTCTGGTTCCCCCAGGTGTGAGACCAGGGATCGCTGGCGGTGGCGTGCTTCTTCATCGCGACCGAGTCGAAGATCGTCAGGTTCGTGTCGGCCAGGGCGACCATGAACAGGCGCCCGGTGGCCTCGAACAGGTTGAACTGGACGGTGTACTTGTCCACCGCGACGACTTCGTTGGTCAGCAACTTGGCGCTGGCCGGCGCCTTGGGCGTCACCGGCCCGTAGCCGATGATGCCGCCGACGTTGGCGAGGAACCACGAGTTCGGCGCGCTGCCGCTCACCGATTTCGCGCGGCCGAACGTGTAGACGACATCCGCCGAGGTCAGCTCGTTGCCGTATTGGCTCTTCACGCCCTGGCGGAGCTTGACGGTCCACTGCTTGGGGCTGTTCTGCGTCCACGACTCGGCAAGCAGCGGCACGAACTGGTCGATGTCGGCGCTGAAGTTCGGCACGAACGCGCCGTCGATGAGCGGCTGCGGGTAGGCGACGAGCCCGTCGAAGGTGTTGTAGTTGGCCTCGGCGAAGCCGGGGTCGGTGTTCGGGCCGTCCCGGTCGAACCCGCGCGCGATGACGTCGGTCAGGCTGATCAGGCTCAGGCCGCTCGATGACCCGCCCGAGCTGCCGCTGCTGCCGCTTGACGAACTGCATCCGGCAATCGCCAGGCCGCCGGCCGCCAGGCCGCCGGCGATGAATCCGCGTCTGCCTACGGCTGGCCGGATAAAGCCGGCCGGATCGCTATGGCTATTTTGGTCTTTCATTTAACCCGCCCTTCGCTCCTGCATGAGGATCGCTGTTTCGCATTTGAACTGATCGGGGTCACTCGCCGCCGGTGGTTGGGGCCGTCGGCAGGTCACCGGCCCGCCAGCAGCGGACTACGGTGCTCGTGTCGATCTGGATGAGTTCCTGCCGCTCGGCGCTGCACTTGCCGGTGACGTACTTACAGCGGGAGGCCAGGTAGCAGCCCGCCGGAAGATCGATCGGGCTCGGTATCTCGCCCTTGAGTTCGGCGCCCTGGCCGGAGCGAGTCAGCCGCTGGCGCGGGTCCGGGCGCAGCACGGCTGCCAGCAGCGCGCGGGTGTACGGGTGTCGCGGCGAGGTGTACACGTCGGCCTTGGGGCCAAGCTCGACGATCTGCCCCAGGTACATGACCGCGACGAAGTCGCAGAAGCTGCGCACCAGGGACAGGTCATGCGAGATGAACAGATAGGCCAGGCCGAAGTCCCGCTGCAGCTCGGTGAGCAACCCGAGGACATCGGCCTCGGCCTCGGGCGCGAGCGCGGAGGTGGGCTCGTCGAGCACAAGCAGGCGCGGCTCGCTGGCCAGCGCCCGCGCGATCGAGCACTTCTGCAGCACGCCGGCGGGCAGCGCGCCCGGCAGCAGGCCAGCCGCCACGGCGGGCACGCCGACGCGGTCCAGCAGATCGGCCACCCGCCGTTTGCGCCCGGCCGGGGGCAGGTCCGAGAACACCTTGAGCGCCAGCTCGATCTGGCTGCCGACGGTGAGCACCGGGTTGAACGACTCGGCGGGCTCCTGGAAGACGATCTGCATCTGCCGGCGAAGCCGGCGCAGCTCTCGCTTGGAGGACCCGGTGATGTCGGCCGAGTCCAGCAACACCGAGCCGGACGTCGGATCGATCAGCCGCAGCACGCACCGGCCCACGGTGGTCTTGCCGCTGCCGCTCTCGCCGATCAGGCCGAGCGTCTGCCCGCTGTAGAGCTCGAGCGAGACGTCGTCGCAGGCGTGCACCAGCTTCCTGGAGTTGCGGATGGCGAACTGCTTGCTGAGGTGGCGCACCTCGAGCACCGGCGCCTCCGGGCCGCCGTTCACCGGGCCCGCGGTCATCGGGCGAGCTCCGCGGCCCGGCCGACTACCACCGTGGTGCGGTGGCAGCGGACCTCGTGCCCTCCGCCGATATCGGACAGCTCCGGATGCACCGTGCGGCAGCCGGACCCCTCGTCCATGAACGGGCAGCGGGTTTGCAGCCAGCAGCCCTCGGGCAGCTCCCGCCCGTCGACCGGCAGGCCGCGCAGCCTGAACTGGAGCTCGGACAGGTCGAGCTGCGATTCAAGCAGCGAGACGCTGGCCGGATGGCCGGGCGCCGCGAACAGCAGCGACGTGGCCGCGGTCTCGATGACCTCGCCCGCGTTCATCACGTACAGCCGGTCGGCGTAGTTCGCGATCACGCCGAGGTCCTGGGTGATCAGCACGAGCGAGGAGCCGACTTCCTGCACGGCGCGCTGCAGGTCGTCCAGGATCTGCGCCTGGATGGTGACGTCGAGCCTGCTCGTCGCCTCGTCGGCGATGACCACGTCGGGGCGGCACACGGTGGCCATCGCGATCACCGCGCGCTGCGCCATGCCGCCGGAAAGCTCGTGCGGGTACGCCTCGAAGCGGCGTTCCGGGTCGTTGATCCCGACCAGGCGGAGGGCCGCGATCGCCGCTGCCCGCGCATCGGCCCTTTTCGCACCGGTGTGGGTGGCGTAGACGGTGGCGATCTGCTTGCCGATGCGGATGGTGGGGTTAAGGCTGCTCCGCGCGTTCTGGGTGATCAGGCCGATCCGGCGGCCGCGGAACTGGCGCAACTGCTTCTCCGACAGTCCGCCGCCGACCAGGTCTGTTCCCTCCAGCCGGACCGAGCCCGCGGTGATCCTGGCGTTCCGCCTGGTGAGCCCCAGCAGGGCCAGCGCCAGCGTCGACTTGCCAGAGCCGCTCTCGCCGACGATCCCGACGACCTCGCCGCTGGCCACGGACAGGCTCACGCCGTTGACCGCGCGGCTTATCTCGCCCAGCGAGGAGTATTCGACGCTTAGATCGCTGACCTCGAACAACATGATTCAGCCCTCGCGTCCGAGTGCCGTCTGGATGGTGTCGGCGACGACCGCGAAGCCGAACACCGTCAGCGCCATGGCCAGGCCAGGGAAGACCGAGGGCCACCACTGCCCGAGGATGATCCCCGACGAGCCGGTGCTGATCATGGAGCCCCACTCCGGTGTGGGCGGCAGCACCCCGGCGCCGAGGAAGGACAGCCCGGCGGTCGCCAGGATCGCCCAGCCGATCGTCACGCTCATCTGCGCGACGACCGGCGCGGTGGCGTTGGGCAGCACCTGCCGCCAGGCGATCGCGAGGTCAGAGAGCCCGCTGGCCCTGGCCGCCTCGACGAAGGCCCGGTCCCGGATCCTGAGCACCTCGCCGCGCATCAGCCGGGCGTACAGCGGCATGTTGAGGACCGCGATGACCACGATGATGTTGCCGATGCCGTGCCCGGTCAGCACGACCACGATGATCGCGAGGATCAGCGCGGGGAACGCCTGCAGGGTGTCGGTGGCGCGGATGGCGAGCGCGCCGAGCCAGCCGCCGTAGAAGGTCGCGAACAGGCCGATCGCCGATCCCACGACCAGCGCCAGGGCGGTGGCGAGCAGCGCGATGCTGACGTCGATACGGGGCGCCGCGATCACCCGGGAGAAGATGTCGAGGCCGCTGCCGTCGGTGCCGAACCAGTGCGCCGCGCTCGGCGCCGCGTTGACCAGGTTGGTCGCCGCCGTGGTGTTGTACGGGGCGAGGAGCGGGCCGAAAATCGCCAGGAAGATCGTGGCGAACACGATCAGCAGGCCGATCTTGGGCAGCGTCTCGCGCCGCACCTTGTGCATGATGTGCGAGCGCAGGGTCGGGTAGCCGAGGATGACCTCGCGCTCGGCGGTGACCGGGCTCTGCTGCTCCTCCCCCGATGGCAGGGGCTCCGCGAGGGCCATCTACCTGTTCCTGACGCGGGGGTCGAGCAGCGCGTACAAGATGTCCATCACGATGTACACGAGCAGCGCGATGGCCGTCATGACCACGACGGAGCCCTCGATCGAGGGGTAGTTCAGGGCCAGCACGCTCTGCAGCGTGTAGACGCCGAGTCCGTTCAGCGAGAACACGGTCTCCACCAGGACCGCGCCGCCAAGCAGCACGCCGAACAGCACTCCGGTCAGCGTCAGCACCGGGGCCAGCCCGTTGCGGACGATGTACAGGGCGATACGCGGCCGCGACAGGCCCGCCGCCCGCGCGTACAGCACGTAGTCCGCGTTGACCTCCGTCCGCATGCCCTGGCTCGTCATCCGGATGATCGGGCCGACGACCACGAACGCCAGGGTCAGCACCGGCAGCGCGAAATGATCGAGCGCGTCGAAGAACGTGCCGACCTGCCCGCGCAGCAGCGAGTCGATGAGGATGAACCCGGTGACGGGCTGCGGCGCCACGGCGATGGGCGACAGGATGCCGAGCGGGGCGGGGAAGATCCTGACCAGGTAGAAGAACAGGTAGATGAAGACCAGCCCCCACCAGAAGTCCGGCTGGGATCCGGCGAAGAGCGAGAAGATGCGCAGAAAGCGATGCTGGCGGCGGCGCCGGCCGCTGCCTGTCGACAGGACGTAGCCGAGCGGAATGCCGACAAGCAGCGCCACCACGGTGGCCATGACTATGAGCTGCAGCGTGATGGGCAGGTGCTGACCGATTTCGGCGCGGACCGGCAGATTGGTCTGCCACGAATTCCCGAAGCTGCCGTGCGCGATATTGCTGAAGAACGTGCCGAGCTGGCTCAGCAGCGACGCGCTCAGGCCCAGCCGCTGCTTCTCAAGCGCGTACGTCGCCTGGGTCGCGGTGGGCCCGACGATCTCCGTTACCGGGTTGGCCGGCAGCAGCCGGAGCAGCACGAACGTGACGATCGCGACGATCACGAGTTGCGGGATGACCTGCAGAAGGCGGCTTGCGACGTATCTCTTCACTACGGCGACCTGACAAGAAACGCCAGGCCTGCGTCCTCGCCGACGACGGTATCTGTCCCGGTGCGCGCCGAGTGGACCACTCGAGTCAGAGTGTCCCTGCCGTGGTCAACCTCATTCGCTCGGCGCATGTGCCGACCCCTCACCGGTCCGCTAGGCGGAACGATGTAACATCGTCCGATGTCCGGAGCCTAGCCATGCCCTCAGAGGCTGTCAAGCACCGATCCGCGGTTGTAACAGTGCGGAAATATGGCGTTGACCAGCGATGAAGGCAGCGATCGTGGCGGCGTGCACGTCAACGCTTACTCGTATACCCGCTCGCGGCCGGTGGAGACAGCCGTCGCCCAGCTTCGTACCTTCCGAACCGGTGGATCAGCAGCCGGAACCAGATCGGCGTCAGGTCCGAGCGGTTCCGGCAAATAAATGCTTTATTCGCATATCGGCGGAAATCATCCAGCCGATCACGGCCAGAATCGGCTTGCTTTGCCGTCGCCGGATCTGGACCTGGCAGATGATGAACATGAGTCCTATTCCGGGCTTATCATCGGATTCATGCTGCCGACGGATTATCTACCGTGGCGGCGGGTCCCCGATGATTCAGGCACCGTGCCTATCTGCCCTGCGATGACGACCCTGAGGTCGGTCGTCGGCCGCCTGGCGCTGGTGGTCCGATGTGCGGCAATCGCGTACATCGCGGTGCAGGTAGCCATCTGGTACCCGTTTTACACGGCCCATCCATGGCGCCTGGCAGGCCCCGCCGCGGCCGCGGCATGGGCCGTGGCGGTAATTGCTTACCTGCAAAGACACACGCCTGCCCCCCTTTTCGCCTGCGCGGACTCCGCCGTCTACGTGGCGTTCGCGCTCGGCGGCGAGGGGTTCGTGCCGCCCGCCATCCGCGGCGCCGCATTCAGCTGGCTGCTGATAAGCATGTCGAGCCAGCTCCTCGTCCCAGTTTGGTACGCGCCCGCCGCCTACGCCATTTCGCTCGCGGTCGTTTCGCCGGTGGCCTACTGGGTCGGCGCGGAGGCGGCGGGCGCGAGCGCCAGGACGATGGCGGCGGCGGTGCTCTTGCTGATCGTGGTCGCGGGCCTGCACAGCTACGGCCGCAGGGAACTGTATAACCGGGCCGCCGCGGCCGACGCCGCCCTGGACGAAGCCGACCGGGCCGCCGGCGAGCAGTACGTCATCCTGTCCAGGAACATCGAGCGCCGCGAGCATGAGCGCCTGCTCCATGACACGGTGCTCAACACCCTCACCGCCCTGGCCAGGGCCGGCAGCGATGACGTGGCCGAGGTGGTCAGCCGGTGCCGGAAGGATGTGGCCCTGATAGAGGCCGCGCTCAGCGGTCCCGCTGACCCGGAGACGGGCGCCGGACCGTACGGCGACCTGGTCGGTGGCGTGCAGGCGGTCGCGGCCGAGATGCGGACCCGCGGGCTGAACGTCCACGTCGAGGTCAGCGCGGACGGGGCGCCGCCCTGGAAATGGGCACCCGTCCCGGCACCGGTCGCCGCGGCGATCTCGAACGCCGCGCGCGAGGCGCTGTCGAACGCGGCGGCGCACGCAGGGACCGGGGAGGCCTGGGTTGAGGTAAGCCTGGCCGCGCCGGACGGGGACGCGGCGGAAGGGGACGCGGCGGCGCGGGTGACCGTACGGGACCGGGGCAGCGGGTTCGACCTCGCCCGCGTCGACCGGGCCCGGCTTGGCCTGCAGCGGTCCATCATCGAGCGCACCGCGGACTGCGGCGGGCAGGCGTCGATATGGTCGGCGCCCGGACAGGGCACCACGGTGAGCATCTGCTGGCCCGCGGTCGCCGACGGCGCCCAGGCAGCCGGGGCGACCCCGGCCGGCTGCCTCCTCGCGGCGGAGAGCCTGCCGTGGTGAGCCATCAGGAAGTGGTGCGGGACTTCACCGAGTCCGGGCTGTTGCGGATGGCGGCCATGCTGGCGACGATCCTGCCGTTCGCCGCGCTGGTGCAGGTGCTGGCCAACACGGGGAGCTACCGTCAGCCGGCGGTGGTGTGCGCGATCTGGGTGGCCCTGATCGCGGCGGCGCTCTGGTTCGTGCCACGGATCCGCACCGGCGGCCTGAGCAGGGGCGAGGCGGGTGCCGCGGTCCTGATCACGGTCACCGCGGTGGCCATGATCGGATGGGAACACCGCGCGTATTACCCGTTGGGAAGCGTCGACCTGGCCATCCTGGGGACGGCCTGGCTGCTGGCCCTGGTCGCGCTGAGCCATCCCGCCCGCGTCTGGGTCCCCGCCGCGCTGATGGTCTTCGGCGTGCATGCCGCGCTGCTCATCCGCACCGCGGGCGCCGACCCGCTGACCCTCTCGCTGCTCGAGGCGGCCGGGTACATCCTCGCTGTGACGGTGGGCTCGTTCGCCGTCATGCAGCCGACCCTGGCCATGCACGTCAGCATGGCCGCACGCCGCGCGTCGCTGGCGAGCAGGTCAGTTGCCGAACGCGCCGCGGCGGCCGCCGTCACCGAAGACCGGCGGAGCAGGCTCGCGCTGCTGGAAATGGAGGCGCTTCCGCTGCTCCGCAGCATCGCCGAAGGTACGCTGGACCCTTCCGCCGGTGACGTGCGGGAGCGGTGCGCAAGGCATGCGGCCGTGCTGAGGCTTTCCCTCACCGATCGCGCGCCGGGCGATGACGGCAGCCTGCTGGCGCGGCTCCAACCCGCGCTGCGGGCCGCGAGCGCGCGAGGGCTGCTGGTGAAGGTCCAGGTGATCGGCGATCCGGGCGTTCCCTCGCCGGAGGTCGCTCACGCGGTCCTTGCCGCGGTGGACGCCGTGATCAGCGAGCTTCCGCCGCACCAGGTCATGCTTACGGTGCTGGCTTCAGGAGATGAGACCGAGTTGTACCTGACCTTCAGCGAGCCGTTGCGGGTCACCCCCGACGTGGCGCGCTTCGGGCTGGAGTTGCCCGCGGCGGCACGCTGGCAGGCGGCCGTGACCCCAGAGAAGAACGGAGCGGAGAACGGAGCGGAGACCGGGGCGGGATGCCTGGAGGTCAGCTGGCGGAAGGCGGTGCCGGTTGACCGACGTCATTGACGTGGCGGCCGTAGATGACCATCCGATCATCCTCGACGGCGTGGCCGGCTGGGTCAGGGCGGCCGAGGGCGACATCCGGGTGGTAGGCACCGCGGCGACCGTAGCCGCCCTGCTTTCCGGTCCCGGCCGCCGCGCCGACGTTGTGCTGCTCGATCTCGAGCTGGACGACGGGACTTCCGTCGAGCACAACGTGGCCGCCATCCTCGCCGCGGGCCCTGCGGTCCTTGTCCTATCGGCGTCGGACAAGCCGCTCGCGGTCCGGGCCGCGATGCGCGCCGGCGCGCTCGGCTATGCCCTGAAGAACGAGCAGACTTCCCAGATACGGACCGCGATCAGGGAGGTCGCCGCTGGCAGGGACTGGATCTCCGCCCGCCTCGCCTACATCATGGCCACCGATGACGCCGCCGACAGGCCGATCCTCAGCCACCAGGAGCGGCGCGCGCTCCAGCTCTACGCCACCGGTTTGCCGATGAAATCCGTCGCCAGGAAGATGACGATCAGTGATGAAACAGTGAAGCAATATCTGGGACGGGTGCGCCAAAAATACGAGCGCGCGGGACGGCGTGCGGCATCAAAATTGGAGCTGTATTACCGCGCCGTCGAGGACGGGCACCTCCCCCCGCCCTCTTGAGCTGTATTATCGAGCCGTCGAGGACGGGCGCCTCCCTCCGCCCTCTTGAGCCGCTAATTCCCCCCCTACGCGGCACAGGAGCAGGGACGCACCCGTCCTCGACCTTTCGTTGCGTCGATAATTTACATTCGATCACCAGCCGTGTCATGACCCCCATTCGGGGGTCATGACACAACGTAGTCACTGCTTTCCCACTGTGCACAGAGCGCTGCATTTACTGCTGGTGATTTACCGCGCATTTATCTGTGCTTGCTCTGGGCCCGCCGACGCTGCCGTGCAGGCGGCAGAGGCGACAAGGCCATCGGGTACTGTCCGAGGACGACTGTCGAAGGTCCCCGGAGGAGCCATGAAGATCGGCGGATCGGTCGCCCTGGTTACCGGCGCCAACCGCGGCCTGGGCCTGGCGTACGCAAGGGAGCTTGTCAGCAGGGGCGCGGCCAAGGTCTACGGGGCGGCGCGTCAGCCGGCCCAGGTCACCGAGCCCGGCGTGACCCCCGTCGCGCTGGACATCACGGATCCGGAACGCGTCGCCGAGGTCGCGAGGGAATGCGCTGACGTCAGCCTGCTGGTGAACAACGCCGGCGTGATGACGGCCAGCACGTTCATCGGTGCGCCGAGCCTGGATGCCGCCCGGGCGGAGATGGAGACGAACTACTTCGGCACGCTGCGCATGTGCCGGGCCTTCGCGCCGGTGCTTGCGGCCAACGGCGGCGGCGCGATCGTCAACATGCTCTCGATCACCAGCTTCTACACCAACCCCCTCAACCCCTCCTACGGCGCCTCGAAGGCGGCGGCGTGGTCGCTGACCAACGGTGTCCGCCTCGAGCTCCACCATCAGGGCACCCTGGTGGTCGCCGTGCACTCGGGCTTCATCGATACCGACATGGCCGCGCTGGTCGACCTGCCCAAGATCAGCCCAGAATCAGTCGCCCGGCAGGCATTCGACGCCGTCGAGGCCGGGCAGATAGAGGTGCTCGCCGACGAGCGGACCCGAACCGTCAAGGCCTCGCTGTCCCGTGACCACGAGCTGATCTACCCGGCGGTCCAGGAACGCTGGGATGAGGCGCTAGAGAAAAGCCCGTAGCGTCCTGAGCCGCCAGGGGACGGGGGGCGGCGGCGTGGATGCGGTCGAAGTGCCGTTGGCTACGTTCTTGCGTACCCAAAGTGCCATCGACCGCGCGGGGGTGAGCGCCGCGAATCGGTGGCGGTGGGCGTCCGGGTCACAGGCCGAGGACGGGGAGGCAGTCCTGGACTCCGGTGAGCTCGATGTCGGTGCGCCGGGTCTTTTCCCAGCGGTCCCTGGTCAGTTTCCAGTGGGTCAGCGGGGCGGGTTCGCCGCGGCGGGTAGCCCAGCTGGTGCCGTTCGGCTGGTAGCCGAGCGCCTGGGACACGCGGTTGGACGCGCGATTGTCGGCGAACGCCTCGCTGGCCGCCTCGCGCGCGGCCAGCCCGTCGAACGCCAGGTGCAGCGCGGCGGCGCGCATCTCGGTGCCGATGCCGTGCCCGCGGTATCCCGGCCCGAGCCAGGAGAACGTCATGACCGTGCCGAAATCGGCGAACTGCACGCCGATGATGTCCTGCATCCCGGCCGGCTCGTCATCGACGAGCACCACGAAGTAGAGCCGCCACCAGCTCCGGTCCACATGCGCCCGCCCCGCCCAGATCCCCCGCAGCCACCGCCACTCCCGCTCGGGACCGTCCTCATACAGCGACATCGGGTCGTCGAATGGCAGCGGCCCCGGGCCGACCACGCCGGCCCTGACGACCGGGATCAGCCGCTCAAGCAGGTCGTCCGTCGCGCCAGCCAGCACCAGCCGCGGCGTCCGCACCCGAAGGCCGAGCGGCGGGTATGAAGGTGTCACGAACGGACCCTACACGCATCGGGCGGCCGGCCTGCCTGCCGCTGATCGTGGTCACCACGCCGCCGAGAGGGGCAGGACGCGCCCGGGCCCGCGCCTCGGCGATCAGGACCTGCGCTTCGGTGTCGTGCGCCGTGCCGTCCGCGGGCCTGGCGGCGGCATGCCTATCAAACGGGACTGGAAGCGGCTAGGGACGGTTAACCACGGTCCGTTCGGGATAAATTTTTGAAATTCTTTTTGGCCGAACGAGCAGTGGTGGGAGTGCCGCGGAACCTGGTCCCTGGCGGGTGCGGCCTGGCGGGCATCCGGGGAAGGCGGCGAGCGCACCATGGCTCGTATCGCGGCGCGGTGCCACCGGCAATCACCGCTTGCGTCATCCGAGGGACTTGGGGCGCAGGGTGCTGCCGGGGCGGAGGGCGCCGTCCTCGTCAAGGTCATCGAGCACGGGCGGCAGGCCCGCACGGAGCATCTTCCTGCGGACGTGGCC
>Ga0209169_10001583_pt1 | contig 13866 bp, 9 predicted proteins | sample HubBroMetageWRM4_FD_188346 | JGI IMG/M metagenome (GOLD analysis project Ga0209169, IMG submission 188346) | Warmed soil microbial communities from the Hubbard Brook experimental Forest, New Hampshire - Hubbard Brook CCASE Soil Metagenome WRM 4... | ecosystem: Environmental > Terrestrial > Soil... | reverse complement strand
CGAGGAGGCGCAGGGCTGGGCACCGCCGCCGGACCGCGCTCATCGCGACCGTGACCGCAGCCGCGGCCGTCGCGATCGCCGTCGTCCTCACGTTCTCGCTGGCCCCCGGCGGTACGCCGGGGTCTGCAGGGGCGGCGGCTGGTCACCGCACGGGCGCGACGGCCAGCGTCGGCAGCGTGGCGACGCGGGCCAGGACCAGCCCGGACGCCAGCCCGCGCAGCCCGAAGGCGCAGACCAGCGCCAGCACAAGCACTAGCGGCACCGTCCCGCTGCGCGACTTCACGCTGCGTGTCCCCGCGACCAGCGGAATTAACGATGTCTCGTTCAGCGCGGACGGCAGGCTGCTGGCCGACACCAGCGCCGACGGCTTTGTCTACGTGTGGAATCTCGCCACCGGCGGGCTCGCCAAGACCCTTGCCACCACGAGTCAGAGCACCGGCACCGCGGCGTTCAGCCTGAACGGCACGCTGCTGGCCACCGGGACCGAGTCCAACGATCGCGTCTATGTGTGGAACGTCGCCACTGGCCAGCGTGTGGCCACCCTGACCAACACGCGCAACAGCGTCCAGGCGCTGGCGTTCAGCCCGAACGGCAAGTTCCTGGCCGTCGGCGATGCCGAGCACGTCTTCCTGTGGAATCTCGTCAGCGACACGCTCAGCTTCGACTTCGCCACCGCGAGCGTCATCGACGGGGTGGCGTTCAGCCCGGATGGCACGCTGCTGGCCGCGGCCGGCGGCACGAGTGCGGGCCCTGTCTTCCTGTGGGACGTCGCCACTGGTCAGCGCCTTGCCGCTCTCTACGCGAAGGGCACCGCGGGTTACGGCGTCCAGGGCGTCGCATTCAGCCCGGATGGCACGCTGCTGGCCGCCGCAAGCGGCGACGGCGACGTCTACCTGTGGGGAGTCACCAGCCATAATCTCGCCGCCACCTTCCGCACCAGCCCGTCACGCCTGCTGAGCGGGGTGGCGTACAGCCCAGGCGGCACGCTGGTGGCAGCCGGTGTCTGGGGTGCGGGCGTCGACGACGTCTACCTGTGGAACGTCACCACCGGCAAGCTCGCCGGCACCGTTCCCGACCCGGGCGCAAATAACATCTGGGACGTGGCGTTCAGCCCGGACGGCAAGTTCCTGGCCTTCGCCGATGGAACCGGCGAGATCTACGTCAAGGTCACCAGCCAGCTCGTCCCGTGAACCACGGCCGGCGGCCGGTACTGAGTGCCCTCAGCCGAACGCGCTGGCCACCGCCGCCCGCGCCCAGCACATCCGGGCCACCGCGGTCTCCGGGTCCTCGCCGTACGCCTGCGCGACCCGCGCGGCGCAGCCCACGTCGCCAAGCGAGCCGACGACCGCGGCGACCGCCTGCCGGACCTGGCCCGCGCTGGGCTCGTCCGAGCGCTGCAGCGCCGACGCGAACAGCGCATCGGCCCGGACGGCGCTGATGCTGAGGTCAAGAACCGCCGACCCCATCGCAGCCTCCCTGCCCGGCACGGGCCTGGCATTCTCGCCGTGCCTGCTACATATTCGGAGCTGAGACCACTGTTCGTTCGGCTCAAAAGATAGAAATTTTTTTATCCCGAACGGGCCGTGGCGCTACGGCCCAGCCCGCCCGACTCCAGGTCTTCCGCCGGCAGAGTCCTTCCCCTGCTGACCCTGCGACGACCCGGAAGCGCTGTCCTGGACTGGCTAGCCGCGGAGGACGTCGCGGCAGATCACCAGCGCGCGCTGCACGTCCTCGGCGCCGATGCCGTGGTGGGTCACGAAGCGCACCAGGTCCTGCCCGAGCGCCCCGCCGAGCAGCCCGTCGCCGGAGCACGCGGCCAGGAAGCTTGCCGCGTCTGCCTGCTTCAGCCGGAAGTACACGAGGTTCGTCTGGACCCGGCTGAGGTCGCAGTCGATCCCGGGTAGCCCGGCCAGGCCCTCGGCCAGCACGCGGGCGTTGTGGTGATCGTCGGCGAGCCGGTCCACCATGGTGTCCAAGGCCACCAGGCCGGCCGCCGCCAGCACCCCGGCTTGCCGCATGCCCCCGCCGAGCATCTTGCGCCAGCGCCTGGCCTGCCTTATCTTCTCCGCCGGCCCGCACAGCACGCTGCCGACCGGGCAGCACAGCCCCTTGGACAGGCAGAACGTGATGGTGTCCGTGTGCCGCGCCATGGTCCGGACGTCCGTCCCGGTTGCGACGGCGGCATTGAAGATCCGGGCGCCGTCGGTGTGCACGGCCAGGCCGCGGGAGCGGGCGGTTTCGGCCAGGCGCTGCAGGTCCGTCAGCGACCAGGCCACGCCGCCGTGCCAGTTGTGGGTGTTCTCGATCATGACGGCCGCGGACAGCGGCTGGTGGTCATCGTCGTCGGGCCGGAGCGCGGCCAGGACCTGTGCCGCGGACAGGATGCCGCGCTCGGTCGGCACCTGCCGGACCTGGACGCCGCCGACCACCGCCGCCCCGGCCGCCTCGTTCAGGAACAGATGGGAGTCGGCGTCGGCGATGACCTCCTGGCCGGAGCGGGCGCTGACCAGCAGGCCGAGCAGGTTGCCCATGGTCCCGCTGGCGACGAACAGCGCGGCTTCCTTGCCCATCCGGTCCGCTGCCGTCTCCTCGAGCCGGTTCACGGTGGGGTCGTCGCCGAACACGTCGTCGCCGAGCGGCGCGCTGGTCATGGCCCGCAGCATGTCCGCCGTGGGCAGCGTCACCGTGTCGGACCGAAGGTCAATGACGCTCACGTCAACTCGCTCCCGTGCTGTGGGCGGCCGCTGGTCTGCGGAGCCGCCGCCCGTGGATGCTTCCCGGCGGAGTCCGGCGGACTCGATTGCGCCAATTTACTCCGGCAGGCCGCCCACCCGGCAGGCGCCGGGGCCGCTGCCCGATGGCACTGCTGGTGCCAGCGTTACACCTGGTCTTCCGCGAGCCCATGTCCGTGACCGATGCGGGATGCGGGCCGCCCGGCACGGCCCAGAAGCGCACCTGATGAGGCGCCTGGCAACTACTGACACGTCAGTGCCGCGCCCGCGCCGACCGGGGAGGTAGTGGGTGCTACAACGCCTACCGATTTCGGTATGCGGTGCCACACCCACTACCTGAGGGAATGCCGGGAATACCTTGAGGGGGTGCCGGGAATCGTGACGGATGGGGCCGACTGCCTCCCCTGGCACTATCCCGGCCGCGGTCTGCCAGCTAGTTCGCGAGCTGGCTGACTGCGGCGTCGTCGATGTGGATGAGGACGGCGCGGCGGGTGGCGTACCGGGGCTGGTGTGCTGGGTTCCAGGTTGACCGGGGACTCGGGTCTGCTGCGCTGCCGGTGCTGGTGGTGGTGATGGTTCCGGTGCGGACGATTCCGTAGGTGCCTGCGAGGGTGGCGGGGAGCTTGCCGTAGTGGCGAGTGCGGTGCAGGTGCCCGGCGAGGATGCCGAGTTGGGCGGTGGTGAGCCGGGCGAGTTCGGGGTTGGCCGCGGCGAGCCGGGCGGTCGCGGAGATACGCCACCGCCATTGGAGCCGGAAGGTAATGGCGTCGCGCAGGTGCCTGGCACTGCGGGCGGCATCGGGTAGCCGGGTGGAGGCGGCGGTGGCTGCGGGCCGGGCCAGCAGGATGGCGGCGGTGACCAGGAGTGCCCAGCCGGCCGGGCCGCGGCGGGTGAGGGCGGCGGCCAGATCGCCGAAGAGCTGGTACCAGAAGAATCCGGCGGCGGCGAGCAGGGCGGCGGCGGCTAGGCCGTTGACGGCGCTATAGGCAGCCAGGGCCTTGTCCTGGCGGGTCACGGGGCGCTGGGCGGTGAGGCTGGTGAGTAGCCTGGTGATGGCGCCACGTGACCGGCGGGCCAGGTCGGGGACGCCGGCCGCGTCGGCGAGCAGCCAGGATCCGTCCAGGCCGGTGAACGGAAGAAGGTTGCTGGCGATGGTCGCGGCGTTGAGGATCACGAATCGGTGCAGCAGCGGGATCGCGAACGGCAGCGGTGTCAGCCACAGCCAGATCCCGATCAGCGAGGTGAACTGCCATTCGGCCCATACCCCGGCAGCGGCTTGCACGATCCGCTGCCGGCGGGTGAGCAGGACCGCGCTGGCGGACTCGACGTAGAAAGCCGGGGTGCCCAGGTGCAGCCGGACCCCTGCGGCGTCGATGGTGCGGCCATGGCGGACCACGACCAGGGCGTGGGCGAGCTCGTGCACGGCGACCGCGGCCAGGCTCAGGGCGATGACGACAGGGATCTGCGCCGGGCGGACCCGCAGGACGAAGTGCTGGCGTGCGGTGATGGCGGCGATGACGGCGGCCAGCCCGGCCAGGGCCAGCAGGATCTGGATGACGACGGCGGCGGGCCGGAACAGGCGCCGGGCGCCGTGCTGGTAGGCGGCGGTCACCAGCCGCCCCGCGCCGGTCCACCGCAGATCCAGCCGCGCGCCGCTGACCTGCACGGCGCGCCGCGCCAGCGGAGGCGGATCGCTGGCCAGGAAGCCCTGCTCGAGCAGCTCCGCCGTGAACGCCGCAGTGGCCGGGGTGGCATCGGGGACCTGGCCCGCGTCCAGCTGCCGGCAGATCGCCGCCTCAGCATCGGAGAGCTCGATCAGCTGGCCGGTGCGGTGGTTGACCAGCACCCGGTAGGTGCGGCCGCCGCGGCTGGGCTCGGCGTGGGTCTCCACCCACGAGCCCAGCGGCCCGGGCGCCGCAGGAGCGGTCGGGCCTGCGGGTGAATCCGCGGTCATCGTCATCGTCAGACGCCTTCCTATCCGAGATGGCGGGCCGGGCTCCTCGCGCCCGGCCGCCAGTCTGCTGATCGTTGCGGGAAAGCTGAGTCGGTTACGGGTGGTAGAGCCCGAACGTCCGCCGGGACGGGTGGCTGATCCCGAACGTCCGCCGGGACGGGTGGCTGATCCCGAACGTCCGCCGGGACGGGAGGTAGCGCCCGAACGTCCGCCGGGACGGGAGGTAGCGCCCGAACGTCCGCCGGGACGGGTTGCCCCGGCCGAAGGTGCGGCGGGACGGGTTGCCCCGGCCGAACGTGCGGCGCAGCATGCCGGTCGGCCTGCTAGCAGCCGGGGCGCCGCTCAGGGTTGCGTCGGGCCGGACCGGGATGATCGGCAGCGAGGCGGGCCGGTCGCTGCTGGTGTGGGACTTGCGGAACATGGGTCTCTCCTGTCTGCTCGGAGCGGGAGGATGTTTCCTGCCGCTGAGTGACAGGCTGCCTTGTGCGCCTGCTGCCAGGCAGGGGCCGGATTGCCCCTTTCACGCTTCAGGCGCCGCTAGGCAGAATTGCCTACGCGACGCTGATCGCGATGTGTCCCGGGCACTGGCCCCGAGTTCCGGCTGGCCGAACCTTGTCCTAAAGCCAGGTCGTGGCGGTCAGCACAGGCGGCCAGCGCCCGTGCTGACTAGCCGGGCAAGATCGGCCAGGGTCTGCTCGGGGGTCATAGCCGAATTGTCCAGGCGGGCCGAGCCGGGATGCCGCTTACGCGCATGGATTTCCGCGTCGGCTATAAGCCGGGAAGGGCCGCGGCCCGGCAAGTCGGCGCAGCGGGCGATCACGGTCTGCGGAGCAGGGGCCAGCGTGACGTGGTAGACCTCCGCGACCGGGCACAGGTGGGCGAGGACTGGCGCCGTGTCGAGGGGGTCGAAGAGGCTGTTCCCGCAGATGATGACGGTTTGCCAGCCGTGCTCGAAGAGCGAGACGGCTAGCTGCGCGGCCTGGGAGAGCACCATCGCGTTGCGGGCGTCGTCATAGGCCAGCTCAAAGCGGGCGTCCACATTGAAGTAAAGCTGGTCGGTGTCAATGGCGGCGGCAGGATGCCCCCAGGCGTCCGCCATGACCCGGTATCCGAGCCGGCAGGCCGTCGTCTTGCCCGATCCCGTCGGCCCCGACAGGAGGACACAACGCCAGGGCGGATGAGGAGCCATCCACCGACCATAGCTGGCTGCCGAACGGGCAGTGGCTATACGGTTCGCATTCGTCCGACGGTGCGTTTACCGGCTATTGCGGCCGATCCGCGTATCACAGCTACCCCAATAAGCGGGAAATCGAAGTAACGGACTCCGGCCCGACTGCTTGCTACTGGTAAGTAGCTGTGGCATGAGGGCGTCGTGGGATCCGAGTAGGCATGACGTGAGCTAAGCGAACGAAAGTGCCTTGATGCCCGATTTGCCCCTGGCGGCCGGCGTCTTCAGGATCGGATAAATTTTAGACTTATTTAATATCCGGAAACGCCTTTGACCGAATTACCATCGGTCGTACCCTTTGGGGATGCTGGCGCGGTTATGCAGTTCACGGCGCTGCCGCATTAGTCAGCTATAGCCGGACGGAACGGTGGGACGACTGGTGTCGGGTCAGCAGCCGATGATCAATTTCCTGGTGCACGAGGCCAGGGCGCTGCAGAGCGGCGGGCGTGAGGACTTCGAACAGATGCTGGGGCTGCTCGTGCAGGCTACTCACGGAGAGGCCAGGCTGGTTTTCGCCGACCCCGGCGACTGGGGCATCGACGTGCTGGCCGGTGACCTGAACGGCCGGGTCACCATATGGCAGGCGAAGTATTTCGTCAGGGGATTTAAGAAAAGCCAGGAAGACCAGGTCAGGAAGTCCTTCGCGGCTGCGCTCAAGGCGGCGCGTGAGCACGGCTACACGATAGACCGCTGGGTGCTGTGCATCCCGTCCAGCATGGACGGACTGGCGGATCAGTGGTGGCGGCGCTGGAAGGCCGACCGCCAGCGGGAGACCGGCGTGATCATCGACCTGTGGGACGAGACGGTGCTGCGGAGGCTCCTGCTCCGGCCAGAAGCCGGACATGTCCGCCGCCACTACTACAACCCCTACCGGCAAGACGGCGCGGCGGACGAGCCAGCGGAGTCCCGGCCCGCACCGCCTGCTGGTGCGCAGCCGCAGCCGGAGCCGGCGTGGGCGGGCGGCACCGAATTGCGCCTGGCCGGTTCGGTGTACCTCCTGCACGACACGCCGTCGGAGCGGTCGAGCCGGGACATGTCGTGGGTGTGGCGCGAGGCGACCGCTGACCTGATCGAGCCTGGCGGGGGACGAGTCCGGCTCCGCCGAGTCGAGATCGTCCGGCGGGTGGCTGCCGCGGAGCACCAGCATGCCGGGCTGGCAGCGCAGGCCAGGCTGCTGGACCGGATGAACGGGCGGGCGGGCCTGCCGCGCCTGCTCGGGACCGTCACGGAAAAGGACCGTGTCACGGTGGTGACAGCCCATCCCCGTGGGTCATCGTGGACCGAGGTGTTCGGGCCCGGCCGCACCCCTGCGGACCGGTTCACCGCGGCGCGTGCCCTCGCCGCGGCCGCGTCTTTGTGCGTCCCGCTGGACGCCCTGCACGCGTCCGGGGCCAGCCATCGCTCGCTGCACCCCGGCGCGATCTTCGTCGAAGGTGACCGGTGCTTTCTCCGCGATGCGGGGCTCGCGGAGATCCCCCCGGCCACAGACGAGGGCGAAGCACCCTACCGGGCGCCTGAGCAGTACCGCGCGCCGTTCGCCGCCGGCGCCAGGACCGACATCTACCAGCTCGCGGCGGTCGTGTACCACACGCTGACAGGTCATCCCCCGGCTCCGGCGGGATCGCCGCCGGTCCGTGCCGCGCTGCCCGGCTTCCCTGAGCAGGCCGACCGGATCCTGCTCGGTGCTCTTGACGCCGATCCGGCGGGGCGCCCGGCCGGTGCCACCGCGCTCGCGTCCGCACTGCGCGCGGGCCGGGCCGAGCTCTCACAGGCGGCTCACCGGTGAGCGCGCAACCCGTGTCGCTGCGTGGTCCGGTCGCGGTCATCCCGTCCGCGAAGGCGGCCGAGAAGATGGCCCGCGAGCAGTACTGGAGCGGCGGGGCGGACAGCATGGCGACGGTCATCGCCGAGATGAGCCGGCTAGCGGAGGCCGGGGCGCTGCCAGCCCGGGTCGAGGATGACCCGGAACGGCTGGTCGTCTATACCCGGCGGCATATGGTCGCGCTGTACGTGACGAAATACGGCGACGCCTACCGCCTCGGGCACCTGGCCCCGCTGAGCTTCCGTGATCACGAGCGGTTGTCACGCGGAGCGCTCCTGCTGCACTGCCCGGCTGGCTGGCATGCCTACCACCAGGTCAGCGACCTTCCGCGCGGGCTGTCCGCCCGCTGGGACATCATCCGGGCAGCGTGGTCGCAGGCAGATTTCAGCGAGCCCGCAGCCGGGACCATGCCGCCCCATCACGCCGACTACCTGGACCTGCTGACCGAGGTGGTGGAGGCAACGCGGGACATCGAGATCGAACGGCAGCGCGCCGCCCCGCCGGTCCATTACCGCCGTAAGGGCAGTACCAGGGAAGAACGGCATTCGGCCCGCGGCGTCTACGAGTTCCAGCTGCTCCGCCCGGCGCAGCTGGCCGTCGGCGCACCTGTGTATATCACCGGCGAGCCCGATCTGCGCGGCAGGGTGATCACGATCGCCGGTCACGACGTAGTCGTCCGGTTCGACACCGCCATCGACTACCGGAAGATCCCGCCCCAGGGCGCCCTGCAGGTGCTTCCCAGCGACCGCGTCTACCGGGCTCAGCTGGCAGCCATCGACGCACTACGGCATCGCCAGGCCGCCGCCCCGGACCTGCTGGCCAGCCTCGTCGACTGGCGCCTGCGCGGCTACGCACCCGACGCGCAGGCCCGGCCGCGCGAGCATCTCGACCCCGGGCAGCTCGCCGCGTTCCAGCGGGCCCTGACCGTACCGGACAGGCTCGTCGTGCTGGGGCCGCCGGGGACCGGCAAGACCCGGACCATCACGGAGATCGCGGCGGCCTGCGCAGCCTCGGGACAGCAGGTGCTCGTCACCTCGCAGACCAACCGCGCGGTCGACAACGTGCTGGAACGACTGCCCGCGCACATCCGCGCGGTGCGGGTCGGCAACGAGGACGCGATGACCAGCCATGCGCGGGGTTTCATGGTCGAGACGCAGGTGGACAGGCTCCGCGAGGAAATCCTCGCGGCGACCGAGAGCACTGCCTCCCGGCTGGCCCCGTTCACCGGGGACGACAGGCCTGTCGTGCGCTGGCAGGAGTTCCTGACCTCCCGGCTGGAGGATGCCGCGCGGGCCGACGCCGCCCGGCAGGCCCACGAGACGGCACTGGACGCCATTGTCGGGCGCATCAGCCCGCCGCTCGCCGCCCGGCTGGCCAGCGGCGCGGCGAGCGTGCACGATGCCCGGGCTCGCGTCACCGCGACCGGCGACGCCCTGCGGGCAGCCCTGGACCGGCTGGGCGAGGCGCAGACCCGCGGTGCCAGCGGCGGGCTCATCGGCCTGATCTTCCGGTGGATTGGCCGCCGCAGGCGCCGCAAGGTGGCCGGCCTTGAGCAGGCGCTGCCGCAGCTGCGGGCGGCGCTCGGTCAGGCGGAATCCTCGTATTCCGCGGCCCGCGCGCAGGCCGATGAGGTGGTTACCCATGATCCGGAAGGGGCCGGGCTTGCGGCATCCCGGACGGCCGCCATCTCCGCCCGCCAGGAAGCGCTGGCCGAGGCAGGACGAGCCGCGGACATGGTCCGCGCGGGGCTGCGAGCCGTGGTCCGGGTCCCAGAAGGCGCACCGGAGGACCTGCCTGGCTGGGCGGATTACGAGCGAGCACTGGGTGCGGCGGTGGCGCTGGCGACACGGCGCGCGGAACTGCTTGGCCTATGGCGGGCACAGGTACGCCAGGCCGGCGACGACCTGCACCACGAGGTAGTTCATTACGCCGATGTGGTCGCCGCGACCTGCATCGGCACCGCCACCACCCAGCTTCTCGCCGACCTGACGTTCGATCTGGCTATCGTCGATGAGGCCGGGCAGATCGCCACTCCTAACCTGCTCGTTCCGCTCATCCGTGCCAGGCGCAGCGTCCTCGTCGGCGATCACCACCAGCTTCCGCCGTTTCTCGATGACGAAGTCAATGGCTGGGTGGAAGACCTCGGACGGTCCGGCGAAGTCCCGCCTGCCAAGGCGCAGGAGATCGCTGATCTGCTCCGCCGCAGCGCATTCGAGCGCTTTTACGAAAGCGCGGACGAGGCGCACAGGGTCATGCTGGCCGTCCAGCGGCGGATGCCCGAGCCGATAGCCCGCTTCGTGTCGCAGGAGTTCTACCGTGGTGCCCTGCGCACCGAGCACGGCGGAGGCCCCGCGGACCCGGTCTTCAGGCAGCCCTTCGCCATGGCCGACACCGCAGACCATTCCCCGCAGGAACGGAACGAAAGACGCGGCAGGCGCAAGGAAGAGTGGGGCAGGCAGGGGTACAGCAACGAGTTCGAGGCGGCGCTGATCGCCCAGCTCATCACCGAGTACGCCGGCTGGTATCCGGACTGGGCGGTGATCGTCCCCTACCGGGCGCAAGCCGAACGAGTGGCCGAACTGCTGGCCAGGTCGCTCGGCGACGGGGCGGCGGTCGCGGATAGCGTCGGGACCGTCGACGCGTTCCAGGGCGGCGAACGTGACCTGATCGTCTACGGCTTCACCCGCAGCAACGACCGCGGCGACATCGGGTTCCTGAAAGAACTGCGCCGCCTCAACGTCGCCATCACCCGGGCGCGGCGGCAGCTCGTCCTCGTCGGCGACAGCGAGACCCTGCTCCGGGCGCGGGACAAGCAGTTCGCCGAGCTGATGAAGTCGATGATCGGCTATCTGCGCGAATACGGCGACATCCGGCCATCCCGCGAGGTCGTCGACCGGATGGCGCGCCTGCGCGAGGAGCACACGTGAGCACCGGCAGGCGGATCTATCCGGCCAGGCGCGCCGTCGAGCACGCCACGAGCATCCCGGGAATGAGCCCGTTGCGGCTATTTCCCGTGCTCTGGCCGCTCTGGCAGGCCGAAACGACCGCCAGCGTCTACGACGAGCAAGCGTACGAGATGATCGACCGCTTCCTCGTCCGGGCCGTCATGGACGCCGGGCTGCACCGGATCGATGAGCTGACCGCGTTCTTCGGCATCCCGGAAGCGCTCGTCCGGCGGTGCCTGAAGTTCCTCGCGACCATCGGGCACGTCCGCGAAGACGCCGAAACCGTGACCCTGACCGAACTCGGACGGTACTCCGCCAGGGAAGGCGTCCGCTACGAACCCAAGGAGAGCCGCCAGGAAATCCTGATCGAGCAGTTCACCGGGCAGCCGCTGCCGCGCGCCTACTACCAGGGTTCGGTCCCCGTATTCCCCGGCACGCAGATCCCTGAGGACAGGCTCGCTGACCGCAGCCGCTTCCAGCCGCTGTTCGCCGCGACGATGTTCCGGCCCGAGATGGTCGAGTCCCTCGCCCAGCGTCCGGACCGGACGGAGCTGAACCTGCCGCGGCAGCTGCGCGACTTGCGCTTTACCGGTAAGCGGGACGTCTGCCTCCCTGCCTACGTCATCGAGACCGCCGGGGCAGGCCTGCTCGTCTATACCGCGCTCGCCGCCGAGCCAGACGCCTTCTTCGCGGGCGTATGCCGGCAGGTGCCCGATGTCGCGCAGCTCATCAATGCCGAGAAGAAAACCGACCCGCGCGAGATCTGGACCGAATGGCTCGCCGACGGCAAAGCCGGACCGGGAACGCTCTGCCAGCTGCCCAGCGGAATCTGGCGTGCCACGCTCCGGGCCGCTGCCTTCGGACCCGACGCCGAGCTCTCGCTGAGCAAGGTCGGCTCCTACGAGCTTCGCAAGAGGCACTTCCTCCAGCTCTGGTGCGACGATGCCGGACTGCGCCGCCGTGCGCTGATCGAACGCGGCCTCGCCATGACCTCGGCATCGGACATCACCACCGCAGCAGACATGCGACAGCGCGTCACAGCCCTCGCCGGGCAGCTCCAGGTAGCCGAACCAAGCCTGACCGACCTACGCGAGTACGGCCACAAGCACGGCATGCACGCCGCCATCGCGCGCCTGGACGCGCTGGCGTAACCAGCCAAGCAGCAATCCCAGCTGCCTTCCGGGAGGCCATCCGGCTTGACGCGCATGATCCAGACGTGCACAGCAATCTCGGGCTTCTGCTCTGCTGCCAAGGCCGGCAATCCGAAGCTCAGGCCGAATTCCGCGTGGCCGTGAGCCTCGACCCTACCTGCGTGGAAGCCCAGATAAACCTCGCCGGAGTATCGCAGTATCTCTCGGAGCTAGCGGAATACGAACCCTATCAGCCGGGACCATTCGTGGCCTGGTTTGCCGAGAGATGGAACCGTCGCAACTCTGAGTAAATACGCTCGAGAAGTACCACTGCCCGTTCGGCCAAAAAGCTTTTTTATTATGCCGAACGGGCAGTGGTTATCCGGTTCGCGTCCGTCCGACGGCCCGGTTGCCGGCGGCGGGGCGGGTTAGTTGAGGCTGGCAGGGGATACCAGTTCCTGGTGGTACGCCCCGGAACTGTCCTGCCAGTAGAAGTCCAGGTCCCCTGAGGACGCGAAGACTGCGATGTTCAGGCTGCCGTTGTTCATGGTGGCGGCCGGGGCGGCCCCAGCGCCCCCGTCCCCGTACGCTGCCTGGTACTGCCAGGTCCCGCTTCCGTTCTCGGCGGAATCGACGCTCAGCGTGCCGAACAGCGACTCGCTGACGACGTGCACCCCGTCGCGGTTCCCGGTGTAGGTCGTGATGGCGGACGAGGTGATGTCAGAGCCGGGCAGGGTCCCCGGGTGCCAGTTCGCGGTGCCGTTCTGCGCCCAGTAGAACTGCGGATCGAGCTGCGGTCCTTGCGCGACTATGTTGACGCTGCCGTCGTTCGCGGTGATGGCGGGGGCCGAGTAGGTCGTTCCGTCCGCGGCCACGACCTCCGGGTGCCACGGCGTGGTGCCGTTCTGCTGCCAGTAGAAGTCCAGGCTGTTGCCCGGTCCCTCGGCGACCACGTTCGCCGAGCCGTCGTTGGACACGATGGCGGGCGCAGAATAGGTGGTGCCGAACGTGGCGACCGACTCCCAGGTCCAGGTGGAGCTGCCGTTGAACGCCCACCAGAAGTTCAGGCAGTCCCCGGGCCCCTGGGCGACGATGTTCACGCCGCCGCCGTTGACCGCCAGCGACGGCGCGGAATAGGTCGACCTCGCCCCGGCGACCGTCTCCGGATTCCAGCCGGTGGCGCCGTTCTGCTGCCAGTAGAAGTCCAGGGAGTTGTTCGGGCCTTCCGCGGCGATGATCACCGTGTTGCCGTCCTGGGCGATCGTCGGCGCGGAGAAGGTGGTCCCGTTGGCCGCGACCTGCTCGCCGCGCCAGGTGTTCGTGCCGTACTGGTTCCAGTAGAACCGCAGGCCGTCCCCGGAGGTCTGCACGGCGATGACCGTGTTGCCGTCCGCGACCGTGATCGCCGGCGTCGAGTACCAGGTCGCCGCCGACGCGCCGGGCGCCGACGCGGCCATCGCGGCGGCCAGGCCGACGCTGACGCCTCCGGCGGCGAGGATCCTGGCCCATGCCCGGGCGGTGATCGCACGCCGGGGTGATCCGATGATTTTCACTGTTCCCCTCGTTCCTGTCCGTCGATCCGCGCCGCGCTCGGGCGGCGACGCTGGTCCCTCTGAGCCCAGCCGCATCTAGAGGTCACTCACCCGGCAGAGCCACGGCGACGGAGGGAAATACGGTGAATTCGGCGACCGGCAGGAGATGGCCGCCGGCGGCTAGCCCGGAGCGTGTCGTCCCGATGCTCGCGCGGGTGCCGGGCGGGGTTTTAGACTCGTCCTGTGGGTCGGCGCGAGGGAGGGGCGGTGGCCGATCAGGACCCGGTGACGTTCGGCGGTTTACTGCGGCGGCTGCGTTCGAACGCGGGGCTGACCCAGGAGGAGCTTGCCGAGGCGGCGGGGGTGAGCACGCGGTCGGTCAGTGATCTTGAGCGGGGCATCAACCTGACCGCCCGCAAGGACACTGCGCGGCTGCTGGCTGATGCGCTGCAATTGGTCGGTCCGGTCCGGGTAGGGTTCGAGGCGGCCGCGCGGGGTCGGCTCGTACCTGCCGGGGCCGGGG
>Ga0209169_10001582_pt1 | contig 13866 bp, 6 predicted proteins | sample HubBroMetageWRM4_FD_188346 | JGI IMG/M metagenome (GOLD analysis project Ga0209169, IMG submission 188346) | Warmed soil microbial communities from the Hubbard Brook experimental Forest, New Hampshire - Hubbard Brook CCASE Soil Metagenome WRM 4... | ecosystem: Environmental > Terrestrial > Soil... | reverse complement strand
ATGCGCGTGCGATCGAGAATCGCCATCGCGCGATCGGTCTGCGCGGATTCGAGCAGCGCTTCGACCAGCTTTTGCGACGGACCAAAATTTTTCGGATCGGCGTCGAAAATCTTCTGCGCCAGCGCGGTCGCCTGATCCCACTTCAAGCTCTTGATGTAGAGATCGAGCAGCAGCTCGGCCTGTTCGCCGCCTTTTTCGAGGTCGGGAACCTGCTCGAGCACTTCGGCGGCTTGCGAGAAATTGCCCTGCGTCGAATGGACGCGCGCCTTGAGAATGACCGCGGCAAGATTTTTCGGATCGAGCTTGATGGCCTTGTCGGCAAGCTTTTCGCACTCTGCCTGATCGCCACGAGCAAGCGCGCGCTGGCTGGCCGCGATGTAAGCGTCAACCGCTTCGCGATTCTGGCCCATCGCTCCATACAGATCGGCGAGGCGCACCTGAATGCGCAGGTTGTCGGGCTCGGCAGCCAACAATTTCTTCAGGAGCGCGACTGCTTCTGGCTGGCGATTGTTCTTTAGATGAATTTCGGCCAGTTGCAGGAACAGTGGCCGGGCCTCGCTCATGACGCCTTGCTGGACGTACAAATCAGCAAGTTTCTCGAGCGGGCGAATCTCTTCGGGCGCAAGCTTTGCGATGCGCTTGTAAACGGCGATCGCCTTGGTCAGAAAACCGTCGCCGACGAAAATCTGCGCCAAGCGCTCGAAGTAATCGATGGCCTGAAAGGTCTCGCCCTGGCGAATATACAGCTCGCCGACGGTCATCAAGGTGACCTGATCGCGGGGTTCGTGCTTCAGAATCTGCTGGTATTCCGCGATGGCCTGGGCGACTTTGCCCTGGTTGAGAAGTTTTTGAGCGGCTTCGACGTATTTGCTTTTGTTATAGGCCATTCGCGAGCTCAGACAATGCGCCGTCCGCGCCTGCTGCAGCGACGCAAATCCGCGCCGCGCGGCGTGAGGCCGGCAGAAGTCGTGCTTTAGGTACGCTACAGGCGGGCAAAACCCAAGTCAACGCACCCAAAGTTTGTTGTTAGCCACCAGTTATCCCCGTTGCTAGTAGGAAACTTGTCGGCGAAGCCGCGGCGAAGGAGTTTTTGACCAGCCACTGGTGACGAGGAGCTAACGTTCAGCGAGTCCTGTGAGGCTTAGAAATCTTTGAGAAATAACGGATTAAGGTTGGCTCCAGGACCCAGCCTCAGTCCGCGTCAGCGGACAGTTCCTCGGGAACAGGAACCGGATCGGGGAGCAGGTCGATCTGGACGGCGCCGCTGGCCCAGCAGCCGGATTCGCGCACGGGAGCGAAGGAGTAGCGGTGGAGCGGCGAGGCGCCATGCTTGCGGAGCGCTTCGAGGTGTTCCGGCGTGGCATAACCCTTGTGCTGCGCCAAGCCATATTGAGGATAGACCGCGTCGAGTTCTTGCATGCGCGCATCGCGGTAGGTTTTGGCGATGATGGAAGCCGCCGCGATCGAGACGCACCGGGCGTCGCCCTTGATGAGGGATTTCTGCTCGATCAGCACGTCGAGCTTCATCGCATCGATCAGCAGGTAGTCGGGCTGGGTCGCCAGTTGCTGCAGCGCGGCCATCATCGCCTGACGGCTGGCCTGGTAAATGTTCCATGCGTCGATGCGCTGCGAGTCGATCTCAGCGACGGCCCACGCGACGGCGTGTTCCTTGATCCGCTCGGAAAGCACTTCGCGCCGCTCGGCCTGAATCTGTTTGGAATCGTCGAGGCCGACAATGCGCCGCTTCGGATTGAGAATCACGGCGGCGGCGACGACGGGGCCGAAGAGCGAGCCGCGGCCGACTTCGTCGAGCCCGGCGATGCGCGTCCAGCCCAGTTTGCGGGCCTCTCGCTCGTAGCGTGCAGAGCAGAGGCGCGTCATTTGAAATTGATTGCGTGCATGGAATCTGTCGAACGGCTGCCCGTCGGCGATTCTAGCACGCTGTCCGCGTGATTAAGATCATTCGCAGCGAAGTGCATCCATTGGATCAAGGCGCGAGGCGCGCCAGGCTGGTATGAAGCCGGCGGCCAACGTGACGCCGACGATGACAAAGGTAACGGCAGCGAAGATCACCGGATCAAGCGGATCGACTTTGAACAGAACGCTGCGAATCAACTGAGCGGAAGCGGCGCCACCCGCAAGGCCCAGGACTAGCCCGACAACCGTCGGACGCAGTCCATCGAACAACATCATATGCAATATGCCGCCTTGCTGCGCGCCGAGCGCGACGCGCAGGCCGATTTCACCGGTGCGCTGCGTGACGAGATACGAAAGCAGGCCGTACAGCCCGACAGCGGCAAGAATCAACGCGAGCACTGCAAATAAAAGAATCAGAAGCGCGTCAAATCGCGCTCCCGACGCCGACCGGCCGATGATTTCTTCCATCGTCAGCACCTCGGAGACAGGAAGATCGGGATCGATGGCCGCCACTTCTTTTTGTATCGGCAGCGCGAGAGCCGTGACGTCTCTATTCGACCGCACGACCAGGGACCCGGCGCCGTCTCGACCTTCGTTGAGAGGCATGTACATCGTCGGTTCCTGGGGACGGTTGAGATCCGAGATGACGTCGCCGACGATCCCGACAATTTCGTAGTGCGGGTGCCCGTTCCAATCGAGGATCAGAACCTTTCCAAGCGCATCTTCATTCGGGAAAAATTTCCTGGCCATCGATTCGGAGATGACCATGCCGTTCGCGTTTTCACGCTGGTCGGAGTTGGCGAAATATCGGCCGCGGCGAAGAGGAATGTCCATCGCGCGGAAATAATCGGGATCGGCGGAACGCACGGCTGCATCGAGAAATTGTCCGGGCTGCGTAGCGCGGCCCTCGATGTTGAAAGTGTTGTCGGAGAAATGGCCGTTGCCGGGAACAACCGTCACAAATCCCGCAGCGGTAACGCCCGGAGTGGAACGCACGCGCGACAGGAGGTTGTCGAAGAACTCCGTCTTCGGCGGGCCGTAGTCGTATTTGGCGTCCGGCAGCGATACGCCCATGGTCAGCACATTAGCGGTTGCGCAACCCATGTTTACCGAGCGCAATTCCGCGAAGCTTTTGAGCAGCAGACCCGCGCCGATCAAAAGCACAACCGTCAAAGAGACTTCGGCAGTGAGCAACACCGTGCGTAGTCGCGTGCGGGTGCGGCCGCCGCCAAGCGAACGAGTCGTTTCTTTCAGCGGCGAGAATGTTTCCATGCGTGTACCAAACAAAGCCGGGAGAAGCCCGGCGAAAATGCCGCTAAGGAGAGTAATGGCGGCAGTGAAGAGTAACGCTTCGCGATCGAGGTGAATCGAGTTGACGCGCGGCAGATCGGCGCGAAGAGCGACGAGCCAGCGCACGCCGGCATACGCGAGCAAAATACCGAGCGCGCCGCCGAGCAATGTCATCAACAGGCTTTCGGTGAGTTGCTCCTGGATAAGCCGTCGACGGCTTCCGCCCAGCGCCGCGCGCACGGCAGTTTCGCGACGGCGAGTGGCGGCACGCGCAACAAAGAGATTCGCGACGTTCAAGCATGCGATCAGCAACACACAGCTGACCGCACCCATCATCACGTAGAGCGTTGTCCGCACATCGTGCACCAGAGTTTCGCGGAGCGGATAGGCGCGCGCATGCTTGCCGACAAGTTCATCGGGATATTGCTTGTGGATCCCCTGCTCGATGGCGTCGACTTCGGCACTCGCTTGGGCGACGGTCACGCCGGGCTTGAGTCGCGCGGTGACGTAGAAACGGTGACTGCCGCGGCTGCTCTGATCGCGTTCGGATGTCACCTGAGCAACCGGCAGCCAAAGTTGAACGCGCGTGTCGGGATAGTCGAACCACGATGGAAGCACGCCGATCACGGTGTAGGGCTTCATGTCGAGCAGAATTGTTCGGCCGACTGCGGCGGGATCGGAGGCGTAGCGGCGCTTCCAGAGGCCGTAACTCAAAACGACTGTGCCGCTGGCTCCGGTGCGATCGTCCTCTTGCGTGAAAAAACGCCCGTACACCGGTTGCACGCCGAGCATGGGAAACAAAGTGTAAGAGCACCAGCGAGTTTCGATGGCTTCGGGCAATTTGCCCCCGCCATCGGCGCCGCTATCGGAAAGATTTGCGGAGTCGTCGCCGACAAGCGACATTTGTTGAAAGCTGGTCGCTTGTTGTTGCCAATCGTGAAATTGCCCGCTCGCGACAGGATTGTCTTCGTCGGAATCGGTACCGACGGAGCGCTCGTAGAGACTCACTAGCCGGCCTGGCTCGGGATACGGCAGCGGATTCAGCAGAAGGCTGTGAACGACGGCAAAGAGCGACGTGTTGACGCCGATGCCGAGAGCAAGCGTCATGATCGCAAGAAAGGCGAATCCCTTGTCTCTACGGAGGCCGCGAAGCGAGAAACGGATGTCTCGTCCGAGAGTTTCGAGAAGCGGCAGGCTGCGTTGTTCGCGATACGACTCCTTGGTTTGCTCGACGCCGCCAAATTCGCGGTGTGCGGCAGCTCGTGCGTCTTCGCTGGACATCCCGCGGCGGATGTTTGCTTCCGTGAGCGCGTCGAGATGCGCACGAAGCTCGTCGTTCAGTTCGCGTTCGGCGTGCGAGCGGCGAAAAAGACCGCGGACGCGAGAGGCAAAGGTACGCATGTAGCTCACGACTGCTCCTTATTCATAGCGCAGCGCCATCAGCGGATCGATTCGCGTCGCGCGGCGTGCAGGGAGGTACGCGGCGAGAAACGCGACGACGAACAGCAACAGAGCCGCTGCGGCAAGAGGCAGCGGATCGTGCGCTGGAACCTCGAAAAGCAACGAGCTCATGAGCCGCGCGCAGAACCAGGCGCCGAGCACGCCGGCGGCGGCGCCCACAATCGTAAAGCGTCCGATGTTCCACAGCACCATGCCGAGAATATTTTGCGGAGTGGCGCCGAGCGCCATGCGGATGCCGATCTCCTGCGTCTGCCGCGCGACGATAAACCCCACGACGCCGTAGATACCGATCGCGGACAGCGCGACACCCATGGCGGCGAAGAGCGTGAGCAGCACAGCGTTGAAGCGCGGCCGCTCGGCCAGCTTTTCGACGCGAGTGCTCAAGCGCTCGATCGAGATGGGCAAAGTCGCATCTTGTGCCCTTGTGGTTTCGCGCATCCAGGTCGCAACGGCGTTGGGATTGAGCGGTGTACGAACCAGAATTTGCGCGTTGGAGAGAAATATAACGGGATCGCTTTTCCAGGGCAGATAAAACTGTGGGTCGGAATTTTCGACGAGCCCGTTGTTGCGAACGTCTGCCGCGACACCGACGACCGTGTACCATGGCTTTTCCGCCCTGAACAATCGAATCCGCTGGCCGATGGGATCTTCGTCGGGGAAAAGCCTGCGCGCGAGCGTTTCGTCGAGAATCATCGGATGTTCCGAAGGTTGGTCGTCCTGGGCGAGAAATGCTCGACCGCGCACGATCGGAATATTGAGCACGGAGAAAAATTCCGGAGAGACGGCGCGCCACGAGACGGGTCCGCCGGTTCCTTCGGGCAGCGGCGGGCGGCCCTCCGGTTCAACCGCGGTGAGAATCGTGGAGCGCATTTGGCCGGCGGGCGGCACAGAGTCACTGATAGCGATATTCGTGACGCCAGGAATGCTGCGAAGTCTCACTTTCAGCTCTGTGAGAAACGCCAGCTGCTGCGCTGGCTGCGGATAGCGGTACTCGGCGAGCGCAACGGTTTCAGTCAGCACGTTTTCGGTCGACATTCCAGTAGGCGCACGCTCGAGATTCCACAAGCTGCGTAGCAGCAATCCCGCGCATGTAAGAAGGATCAGCGAGACCGTGACCTGACCCGCGACGAGTGCTTGCCGTAAAACGCTTCGGGGAGTGGCGCGCAATTCTTTGCCACTGAGTTGCTCTGGACTCGGATTTGTCAGCGCCGGCGCGACACCGAAAAAAGCGACGGAGATGAGAGTGATCGTGAACGTGAATGCGACGACACGGAGATCGAGCGCGGCTTGCTGTAACCGGGGAATGCCCTCGGGCGCAATCGAGACGAAGAGCTTCAGCAGAAGATGAGCGATCCAGCATCCGGCGGCGCCGCCGAGGACGCCGATCGTCAGGCTTTCGACCAGGCCTTGACGAAAGAGTCTTCCGCGGCTGGCTCCAAGCGCCGCGCGAACCGCGATTTCGCGTTGGCGGCCCGTCGCGCGCGCGAGAAGCAGACTCGCAACGTTGGTGCACGCGACGAGAAGAACGGCAAACACGGATCCGAGCAGCACCCAGGATGCAAGGCGCGCGTCGCGAGACTGGCGATCGCGGATCGAAACGACGGAGAGGTGTACCTCTTTGCGGAACGGCGCCGGAGCGGCCTGCAACGCGGCATCAAACATCGGCTGCAAACCAACGATCGCTTCCGCAATGGTCGCGCCCGGCTTCATGCGGCCGAACGTACGCAACGGAACTCCGGAGCCCGATTGCCGCTGTTGGTCTTCGTCGAGCGCGAGCGGAAGGAGGGCATCGACCGGATTAAGCAACGGCATTTCAAAATTTGCAGGAAGAATGCCGACGATGCGCGTTTGCTTTCCGTTGAGCGCGATTGTCTTGCCGATGACGCCGGGATCGCCGCCGTAGCGATTTTTCCAGAGCGCGTACGTCAGGATCGCTGCACCGTCGGCTTTCGGCCGATCCTCTTCAGACGTGAAGTTTCGCCCGAGAATTGTTTCGACGCCGAGCGTCGCAAGAAAGGACTGCTCGACATGCGCACAATTGATACGCGTGGGATTTTGCTCGGTGACGTCGCATCTCGCGACACCAGGCTGCATTGCGGCGACTTGCACGAAAGGCGCGGGATCGCGGCGGAAATCGACGTAGCCGGCGCCAAGCAGGAATTCGTTTTTCTCGATGGGTGCTGTGAGGCCGAATGAGACGAGGCGATCGTCCTGCGCGTAGGGGAGGCTGCGAAATAAAAGGCGATCGACGACGCTAAACACAGCGGTCGTGGCGCCGATGCCCAGCGCTAGTGTGAGGATCGCGACGACGGTGAACCCCGGATTTTTCGCGAGCATGCGAAAGGCAAAACGCAAATCGAGAACGAGCGAATCGAAGAACGGGACGCCGCGCTGGTCGCGATAGGCCTCTTTTGTTTGCTCGATGCCGCCGAATTCGCGATGCGCGGCGGCGCGGGCGCCTTCCAGATTCATGCCCTGCTTGATCTTGGCTTCGACGAGCGCTTCGATGTGCGCGCGGAGTTCGGCGTCGAGTTCAGCTTCGCGGCGGCGTTTTGCGAAGAGTCCGGCGATGCGGCTGAAGAGTATTTTGAGCGAGGTCATTCGTGCCTCAGCGCAGCGAGCGGATCGATTTGCGTGGCGCGGCGCGCTGGAATAAAACAGGCAGCGAGCGCGACGGTAGTGAGCAACAGCGCGGCGCCTGCAAGCGTCAGCGGATCGCCGGCGCTCACGCCGTACAACAAATCCTGCATCAAACGCGTGAGTACCAGCGACGCCGCGATGCCGATCGCTACGCCGAACAGCGCCAGCCGCGCTCCGTGTGACATCACCATGCGGCTGATGTCGCGGCCGTCGGCGCCGAGCGCGACGCGAATGCCGATTTCGTGGCGCCGCTGGCCCACGGAATAGGCGAGCGCCGCGTACAAACCGACGGAAGAAAGAACCAGCACGATCCCAGCAAGAAACGAGAGCAGAAAGAGCGTCAAGCGCTTTGGCCCGAACGCATCGACGACAATCTGATCCATCGTGTTGACGTCGTCGACGGGTTGCTGCGGATCGATTATCGCGAGCGCGCCGCGAATCGACGTCAGAAGCTGCGTCGGATCGATCGAGCTGCGCACCACGAACGCCATGTCTCGCGGCGGATCGGTCTGCTGCGCCAGCGCCAGGTACATTTCGGGGCGCGCCGGCTGCTCGATCACTCGCGTTTGTTTGACGTCGGCGACGATTCCAACAATGGTGAGTACGACTTCGGGAGCATCGGCGCTCGCGTACATTTCACGGCGTCCATAGACGCGGCCGAGGCGGACGCGTTTGCCGAGCGCGTCGCCGTCTGGCCAATACGCGCGCACCATCGATTCATTGATTACGACAGTGAGCGGTGCTTTTGGGCCGTCTTGCACGGAGAGTTCGCGGCCTTGCAGCAGCCGCATTCCCATCGTGCGGAAGTAGCCGGGGCTGACGATTCGGAAGTTTGCGTTTTCGTTGGCGTGCGCATCTTCGGTGGGGCGGCCTTCGATGGAAAAATCGCGCGACGCGAGATCAACGGTGCGATCGACCATCGGCTGCCCAGAGACGACGCCCGAGGCATCGACATTCGGCAGAGCCTGGATGCTCGCGACGGCGCGCTCAAAATACCCGGCGATCTGTTCACGCCTCGCATAGCGCGCCTCGGGCAACGATATCTCGAAGCTCAGCATGTGATCGGGTCGAAAGCCGAGATCGATTCCTTGCAAGCGCCGATAGCTTTGCAGCATCAGCGCGCACGCCGCGAGCACGATGAGCGACATCGCGATTTCCGCCACGACGAGACCGCTGCGTGCGGACCGGCCGCGGCGATCCCCGCCGATTTTCGATCCGCCCTCTTTCAGCGACTCGACGAAGTCCTGACGCGCGAGTTGCAGCGCAGGCGCAAGGCCAAAAAGCACGCCGACGGTTCCTGCGATGCCGCAAGCTACCGCGAGCGCGCGAATGTTGACGCGCACGAGCTCGGGGAAGGTCGTCAGCCACTCTGACGGAATCATATGGACGAGCAGCGGAAGCGTGGCCATCGCGACGCAAACTCCGGCAATGGCGGCGATCAATGCGATGAGCAGGCTTTCTGTCAGCAGCTGGCGGATAATTTGCCGCGGTCCCGCGCCGAGCGCCATGCGAACCGCAATTTCTCGCATGCGCGCCGTCGAACGCGCCATCAGCAAAATAGCGACGTTTGCGCTGGAAATCAGAACGAGAAATGCCACCGCGGCCGCGAGCGTGAGCAGCGCCGGCCGTATGCCGCCAATCACCGCTTCGTTGATGTTCCAAACGGCGAGCGTCCAGTCGCGATACTCAGGCATTGAAGTACCGTAGCGCTCGGCCAGTTGCATCGAGAGTGCTTGCAGTCGAGCGTTAGCTTGCTTCTCGGTCACACCCTTGCGCACGACGGCGACGATCCAGTTGCGTCGATCGGACCGATTCTGATCGGCGAGATTGAGTTGCAGCGGAATCCAGACCTGCCCTCCCCAAAAATCGAAGTGCGGCGGCATCACGCCGACAATGGTGTAGGTCACATCGTTGAGACGAATAGGCTTGCCGAGGATGTTGGGATCTCCGGAAAATTTGCGATGCCACAGTTCGTAACTCAGCATGGCAACGAGCGGTCCGCCCGGGCGATCCTCTTCCGGGAGAAATGTTCGGCCAAGGATCGGCGCGACCTGCGTCATCGTGATTGCGTTCGCGCTGACATGGGTGCCGCCAACGCGCTCCGGGAATTCGCCGGCCGACAATGCGAATCCGTCGCCATGAACCGCGCCGACGTCCTCGAAAATGTCGGTGAGCTGCTTTACTTCCAGGATTTCCGGCGTCGAGAGGTAGTTGGCATAAATTTTCTGAGTCGGCAGGTAGGCGCGCACGACATCCCAGCGATCGACAACGGGATACGTGTTGCTACGGAGCAGGCATGCGTCGATCAGGCTGTAAATCGCGGTGCCCGAGCCGATGCCGACTGCGAGAATCAGAATGATGACGATGGAGAGCGCCGGCGTTTTTGTGAGCAGGCGCGAACCGTAACGCACATCGCGCCACAAAGCGGAAATCCCAGGCCAGCCGCGCTGGTCGCGATACTTTTCTTTCGTTTGCTCGAGGCCGCCGAATTCGCGATGCGCGGCTGCCCGCGCCTCGTCTGCGTTCATGCCGCGGCGGATGTTTTCTTCGGCGAGGAGTTGGAGGTGTTCGCTCAGCTCGGTGTCGAGCTCGCGACGCGAAGCGCGGACGAAGCCAAAACTTTCGAGCGTTCGCGAAACGAAAACGCGCAGGCGTTGCATATCATGCTCCCTGCGTCCGAATCAGGCGCTGAATGACGGCGGCCATGCGCTCCCAGCTTTCGGTTTCGGTCGCGAGCTGTCGGCGGCCCAAGCGCGTGAGCGTGTAAAACTTCGCCTTGCGATTGTTTTCCGAGACGCCCCACTTCGATGAAATCCAGCCGCGTTGTTCTAGGCGCAGCAATGCGGGGTAGAGCGTGCCCTGATTGAGCTTGAGCAAATCTTCCGACACCTGCTGGATGCGCACGGCGATTCCGTAGCCGTGCTGCGGGCCCATCGCGTCGAGCGTTTTGAGCACGATCAGATCCAGCGTGCCTTGCAGAACTTCTCCCGATGGAGGTGTCACGGGCGCTCCTGGCTCGGCGAATTCGACGGTCAGGCTGAAAGTCGTAGTGAGCCTGGCACTCCTTTAGACGGTCAACAGGAAAATACGTTTCGTCCTGTTGATTGTCAACAGGAATTTAAGTCGCAGGGAACAACGGTGCGCGAAAGGGCCTCTCGCAGCCCGATCTGGCCTAAGGCGTACCGATATCGGCGAGTTTGTCGCTTGACGCCACCCAAGTTGTTGGGTAAACAGAGCGAATGAAAACTCTTCCACGTTGCAGCGCTTTCGTTTTGCTCGCGGCCGCGATGATCGCATCCTCAGGCCCGGCCTACTCACAGGAAGTGCAGAAACTCGACCCAGCGCTCGATCAGATCGTCGCACCCGGCACAAAGGCCGAAAAAGTTGTCGGCGGCTTCAATAAATGGACCGAAGGCCCCGCGTGGACGCGCCAAGGCAGCCTGATCTTCGCCGAAATCCCCGCAAACAGTATCGATCTCTGGATTCCGGGCAAAGGCTCGCAGGTTTTCATTCATCCGAGCGGCTACGAAGGTTCCGATGCTTACGGCGGCCCCGAGCCTGGCTCAAATGGAATGACGATCGATCCAAAGGGTCGCGTCACGATCGCGGGTCACGCACGACGGAACGTATGGCGGCTCGAGACGCTCGATCCGAAAGGACAAATCACTGTTCTCGCCGATTCGTACGAAGGCAAGAAGCTCAACAGTCCCAACGATGTCGTTTACAAATCCGACGGCTCGCTCTACTTCACCGATCCGCCGTACGGACTAAGAACTCAAGGCGACGACGATCCGGCGAAGGAGCAGAAGCTCAACGGCGTGTTTCGTATCGTCGACGCGACTAAACAAAAGCCCGGCGCGCCGCCCGACCACGCGAAGATTCAACTCATCATCAAGGATTTGCCACGGCCCAATGGCATCGCATTTTCGCCCGACGAAAAAATTCTCTACATCGCCGATTCCGGCAAGCACGTTTGGCTGAAATATCCGGTGAACGCGGACGGGACCGTCGGTGAAGGCACACTCTTCGCCGACGCCAACGTCGACAAAACTCCCGGCAGCCCCGACGGCATCCGTGTGGACAAAAACGGCAATCTCTACGGCTCAGGCCCCGGCGGCGTCTGGATTCTTTCGCCCGAAGGCAAACACCTTGGCACCGTCAAAATTCCCGAAGTCGTGAGCAACGTAGCCTGGGGCGACGCCGACGGAAAAACGCTCTACATCACCGCAAGTACAGGCCTCTACCGCATCAAGCTGAACGCGGCCGGCGTGCGCAATTAGCACGCTGCATTTCCACACGTTTGGTTGACGTGCCTTTCAACGGCGTGTCAGCATAGCCTCGCCAAATTTGTCGCCGCTCCAGGCGCGTGTGACGCGCAATCGCTATGCGGCGCAGGAGTCCCCATCGATGAACTCCAACGACGATCAGTCGTCGCTCTCAGCCGCCAAAATTTGCTCGCAGCATCGCCGTCACGACACAAAGCCCCGCACGGCGCGCGGCGTCGTTCTCACGCTCCTCGCCACAGCCACACTGTTCATCACCTCTCCGCGGTTCGCCGCCCAAACACCAAGCGAGCCGCCGGCGCAGCCGCAGCAGCAATCTGTGCCTCCCGCACGCACGATCCAACTCGACGACTTCACCAAAATTTCATCCGTCTCCGATCCGCAAATCTCGCCCGACGGAAAATCGATCGCCTTCGTCCTCTCTCGCATCAATCTCGAGCAGGACCGCGCCGACCGCGATCTGCTCATCATCGACATCGCGAGCGGCGCGCCGCGCGCCCTCACGCACGATCGCAAAGGCGTCGGCTCGCCGCGCTGGTCGCCTGAAGGCGATCGCCTCGCCTTCGAAGCCATCGATACCGCCGCGAAAGATCCGAAGCTCCAGCTATTCGTCCTCCCGATGACCGGCGGCGAAGCGCATCGCCTCACCGACGTGCCGAACGGCATCGAGCAATTCGCCTGGAGCCCCAATGGCCAGCAGATCGCATTCGTCACCTCCGACGAGCCCGAAAATAAAAAGGAAATCGAGAAGCACAACGACGCCTTCGAGGTCGGCGACAACGACTATCTGACTACCGGCCCGACGACGCCGTCGCATCTCTGGCTCGTCGCCGCCGAAGGCGGCAAGCCGCGCCGTCTGACGCAAGGCGCGTGGAGCCTGGCGAAAAGCGCTCCGCCAAGCTCGCCCGCTTCTCCGATCAACTGGTCACCCGACGGAAAATCGATCCTCTTCACGCGCCAGGAGCATCCGCAATTCGGCGACGCCGATCTCACCACGCTGCAAATCATCGACATCGAATCCGGCGCGACGCGACGCGTCACCACGCACGAGAAATTCGAGAGCTTCGGACTTTTTTCGCCCGACGGCACGAAGATCGCCTACTGGTATCCGCACGATTCCGATCCCAACAACCAAGTCGAAATCGTCGTCACGCCAACTCCGGCGTCAGGCGGATCGCCCGCCGACGGCGCCATCGCCACCAGCGCGATCGATCACAACATCGCGCGCGTCATCTGGATGCCCGACAGCAACTCGATCATCGTCGGCGGTCACGACGCGACGCAGGTTTCGATGTGGCTGCAACCGCTCGGCACAAACGCAGCCGCGCCGAAAAAACTCAACCTCGGCGACATCAGCCCCGCGTGGGCGTTCTGGGTCGACGCATTCGTCGGCCGCAAGGGAGAGATCGCATTCACCGGCTCGACTCCGACGCAGCCGTCCGAGCTCTACTACATGGCGTCGGCCAATGACACCCCGCGCCGCCTCACGAACTTCAACGCCAGCATCGCCGCGCTCAAGCTCGGCAAAGCCGAAAAAATCGAATGGCAAGGCCCCGACAATTTCGCTGAAGACGGCGTGCTGATTTATCCGCCCGATTACAGCAAAGATCAAAAATATCCGCTCGTGCTTTACGTTCACGGCGGACCGACGGCGTCTTCCATCACAGCGTTCAGCTTTTTCGCGCAGTATCTCGCGTCGCGCGGCTACATCGTCTTTTCACCGAACTATCGCGGCAGCGACAATCTCGGCAACGCCTATCAGCGCGCGATTTTCAACGACGCAGGCGATGGCCCCGGCCGCGACACGATTGCCGGCATCGACGCCATCAAGAAGCTCAACATCATCGACGAAAATAAAATCGCCGTCACGGGCTGGAGCTATGGCGGCTACATGACGAGCTGGCTCATCGGCCATTACAATTTCTGGAAGGCTGCGGTCGCCGGCGCGCCCGTCACCGATCTCTACGACGAATATAATCTCTCCGACGGCAACGTGACCGGCCGCTACAACTTCAAGGGCTCACCGTACGTCGGCGACAATCTCAAGGACTATCGAGCGCAATCGCCGATCACCTATTGGGCGAACATCAAGACGCCGACGCTGATCCTTCACGACACCGGCGACGCGCGTGTCACCATCACGCAGTCTTATTCGCTTTTCCACGCGCTCAAGGACAACGGCGTCGAAGTGAAATTTTTCGTCTACCCCGTCGGCGGACATTTCCCCGGCGATCCCGTCCGCCAAATGGACGTCTACCGCCGCTGGACCGACTGG
>Ga0209169_10001581_pt1 | contig 13873 bp, 9 predicted proteins | sample HubBroMetageWRM4_FD_188346 | JGI IMG/M metagenome (GOLD analysis project Ga0209169, IMG submission 188346) | Warmed soil microbial communities from the Hubbard Brook experimental Forest, New Hampshire - Hubbard Brook CCASE Soil Metagenome WRM 4... | ecosystem: Environmental > Terrestrial > Soil... | reverse complement strand
CAAATGAAGTCGTCATCGCTCCGATTCATCGCGGCAGCCGCCGCTCTTCTGCTCGCTCCCATTTTCGCCGCATCCACGCGCGTCGCTGCCCAGCAGACGCCGGCCACTCCGCCCGCAAGCTCCACGCCCGCGCAGCAACAGACTCAACCGGGACAAAGCCAGACCACTCCGTCCACCGACACACTTCCCAGCGCGCTTCCTTCGGCCACCGTCGATCCCGCCGAAGAAACCGACTACAAAGCCTTCGCCGCCCTGAAGCCCGAAGACACCGACAAGCGCATCGCCGCGGGCGACGCCTTCGTCGCCAAATATCCCAACGGCCACTACACCGGCGCCGTGTACTCCGCGCTCACTTCCGCCGAATACGCCAAGCAAGACATCCCGAAGGTCGAAGCCGACGGCGAAAAAGCCATCGCCGCCAATCCCGACGACATCAGCAGCTTGATCATCATCGCAACGCTGATCCCGCGCGATAAAAACACCGCGAGCGACCCCAAGCAGCTCGACAAGGCCGAAGCCTACGCCAAGCACGCGCTCACCATGATTCCGTCGTTACAGAAGCCTGCGACGCTCACCGACGATCAGTTCGCCGCCATGAAGAACAACGCCGAAGTACAGTCGCACAGCGCGTTGGGCCTCATCTACTTCCGCAAACAGAATGTCGATGGCTGCGTCACCGAGCTCAAGGCCTCCACCGCCGACGCCAAGAATCCCGACGCCACCGACTACTACGTGCTCGGCATCTGCCAGAACGCGCAGTCGAACTACGCCGATGCTGCCGATTCCTTCACGAAGTGCGCGAACCTCCAGAGCGCGCTCAGCGCCGGCTGCAAACAGAAAGCCGACGAAGCCAAAGCCAAAGGCGGGAATGCAAAGCCTAGCCTTTCCAAGTAAGCTCTCGGAGGTACCCGTCTCCGATGGCTCATACCGGCAAACGTTCGGTTCAAGAAAATAGTTCGGCGCTCGAAGCGGTGCTCGGCCACCGCTTCGAGCATCCCGAACATCTCGACCTCGCCCTCACGCACCGCTCCCATCGCCAGGCCGTTCACGATGCCGACAACGAGCGCCTAGAATTTCTCGGCGATCGCGTCCTCGGCCTCATCGCCTCCGAACGCCTCTGCCGCGCTTTTCCTACGTGGGATTCCGGACAGCTCTCGAAGGGTCTCGCGCGTCTGGTTAACGCCTCGTCTATTTCGGAAGCCGCGAAAAATCTTGGGCTCGGCGCCTTTTTGCGCCTCGGCCCCGGCGAAGAAAAAACCGGCGGACGCGACAAGAAGCGTTTGCTCGCGGACGCGTACGAAGCCGTCCTCGGCGCGATTTATCTCGATGCCGGCCTTGCCGCCGCTGCGTCTTTCGTTGAACGCACGCTGCTCGATCCCGCGCTCGCCGCGCACGCCGACGTGCTCGAGCGTGCCGACCATAAATCTCTGCTTCAAGAGTGGGTGCAGAAACGCGCGCTCGCTGCCGTCGAATACCGCATCCACAGCGAATCCGGTCCGCAACACCAGAAAACTTTCGAAGTTGAAGTCTGGCACGCGAATCTCCGGCTAGCCGCGTCGCACGGCCGCAGCAAAAAGGAAGCAGAGCAGGATGCCGCTCGCGCCGCGCTCGAGCTTCTTCGCACGCGCGATGGATCGGGAAATGGGCCGGGCGCGGCCTAAGGCCAGCTGAATCGGAATGACGATCGACAACACTCCTCTCGACAACACCGCCGTCGCGCCCTCCGCCACGCCGCCGCTCGTCGCCACGCACACTGAAGCCGAGCCGCCTCCTGCGGCCGAAACTTACACGCCGCAGCAACCGCGCCGCGTGCGCCATCGTACTTATTTTTCGGAATTCGCCGAATCGCTGCTCGTCACCATCCTCATCGCGCTCTTCGGCACAACCTTCATCCTTCAGGCTTTCAAAATTCCGTCCGAATCGATGCAGCCCACGCTCTTGATCGGCGACTACCTGCTCGTCAACAAATTCATCTTCGAAGGCCGCGGCGCTTGGTACGAACGCTTCCTCCCGTACCGCCCCATCCAGCGCGGTGACATTATCGTTTTCAAATTTCCGTTCGACGATCACCAGCACTACGTCAAGCGCGTAATCGGCCTGCCCGGCGATCGCGTGCGCATCTTCGAACAGCGCGTTTACGTCAACGGCCAGCCGATCATCGAGCCGTACGTCGTGCATGACCCCGCGTTCGAAGATCCTTTCGGCGATAATTTTCCGCCGGTGAATTCGAATTTTTTCCGCATGGGAGTTCGCCCTGAATGGGCCGATCAGATTCTCGATCACGTGGTGCGCGGCGAACTCGTCGTTCCGCCCGGCCACTACTTCGCGCTCGGCGACAATCGCGACCACTCGCTCGACAGCCGCTACTGGGGCTTCGTCAGCGCCGACTCCGTCATGGGCCGCCCAATGCTCGTCTATTGGTCCGTCCGCGCCACAGGCTCTGACTACGCCGACCGCGACCTTTCGAGCGCCCTCTACCGCATGATTGACACCGCGAGACACCTGGGCGCCCGCACCCGCTGGCACCGCCTCTTCCACACCGTCCACTAGCCAGCGGTGGGGTAGGCATTCCTGCCTGCGCAACGCTGCCCACACCTCTCCGAACTGTGTGCGCACCTGTAGAGGCCGGTTCCGCTCCGCGGAAGCCGGCGCCTTCGTACGCAACCACTGCGCCAGCTTGCGAAAAAACGCGCAACCCGCCACTCGCCCCACGTGCCTTAGGCGAGCGCAGCGAACTGTAGCTTAGGCTTTCGTGCCTGAGCGCGACCAACTGAGAGTTGGTCGCGGGTTTAGCCCTTTCAGCCCCGCCGAGCTCGATCCGAAATCGACCAGCGCTCGACTATCGTGGCACTGTAGGGTGTCCGCCCGCCTGCTGCTTCGTCTCCGTGACGGCATTCAGCTACCCAAGCACCTCCAGTACTTCCCGTATTTGTCCCCGCACCCACCTCTGTTAGCGTATTCTCCGCGTCTCGGAGGAAAAGCATGGGCTGCATTGTCCTGATCATCTTTCTAGCCTTCCCAAGAATCGCCCTGATCCTGCTTTTCCTTTTCTCGAACTATTTGCAGCGCGCCTACCAAGGCCTCCTGATCCCACTGATCGGTTTTATCTTCCTCCCGCTAACCACCTTGGTGTACGCCTGGATCGTCAACTCGCATCTACCCCTCTCCGGCCTCAACCTGATCTTTCTGGTCATCGCCGTTTTGGTCGACCTAGGCAGCCTAGGCGGCGGAGCCTCCCGCCGTCGCGGCGACTAGCCGTGGGGTAGACATTCGTGTCTGCGCAACGCTGCCCACACCTCGATGCTTCCAACGAACACGAATCGAACGCCGCACAAAAACCCATTCCCAATTTGAAACTGACTGTTAGTCCTTGACAATTAGATAACTCTCTGGTAATCTCCCCAAGACGAATCGCGCAGGGGCGAGGAGCACAATGCCTATCCCTGCGCCCGCCACACAACCCGCCGCCGTCTCCCACAGCACTAGCCCCGCAGTCACACCCAGTCCCCACATCGAATTCCATATTTCTAATCGCAACTCGAAATTATTAGAAACCTCCGTAACTCCAACAAAACACTCACCCGGGGCAGTTTCTAATCGCAACAAAAACACACGATCGTGCGGTAGTCAGTTTTGGCTGCGCAACGCAGCCCACGCATCCAAGATTTGTGCGCGCACGCAGCTCCGTGTAATAGCCTGCCGCGCAGGCTGTTCTCCGACGACCCCCAAAATCTGCCGATCGCTAGAAACAGTAGCCGCACCACTCATCCAGCGACGCCTACCTGTAGAGGCCGGTTCGCCGCCTTCGCGAAGCGGGCGCCTTCTGTCTGTACGCCACCCCGCCGTCAACTGCGCCCGCTTGCGGTTAACCCCCGCGCAACCCGCCCCTACTGGTAGTCCGCTCCAAATACTCAATCCGGGATCACTTCGCCCACTCGTCAGGTTTTCCGCTCGCAAGAGAACAGCCTGCACAGCAGGCTATTCCACGGCCCGTCCCTCGAGCGGGCAACGCCCCACCTCTGTGTTGGTAACGGCGGGTCAGCGCAGCGCTTTGACCCGGCAGCGTTTGACTTTCCTACTCACAACCCCAATTTCTAATCGACACTGGATGCGATTAGAAATCGCCGTAACCCACACAAAACAAACACCCGACCCATTTCTAATCGACACTGAAAACGCGCTTTTCTCCGTCGTCCGAGCCGCGCCGATGTGGCGCTCAACCTCATCCTCCAAATCCGCCTTTTATGAGAAAGTGTGAGCGTGTCTGACGCCGCTACAATTCCTGCCAGCGCCACTGATGCGGAGTCTCCGCGACGTGGGTGGCCTCGCTGGCCGCTCTACATCGCGGCGTTCGTCGCGTTCGTCTGGCTCGCCGGGATCCTGATCACATTCCTGATCCACCACACGCGCCTCCAGCAAAAGCTGACGCACCGCCTCGAATCCGTCTTCGGCCGCCACGTCGAAGTCGAAAATTACGAATTTTCTTTGTGGACGGGGCCGACACTCGTCGCGCAGTCCGTCACCTTCAGCGAAGATCCGCGCTTCGGGCACGAATATTTTCTGCACGCAGAATCCGTCGCGGTGCGGCTGCACTGGCAGAGCCTGTTCCGCGGCCACATGGACCTCGGCACGGTCACGCTCGAGCGCCCCAGTTTGAATTTAGTCCGCGATGCGGCAGGGGACTGGAACGTCGCCGAATGGCTGCCGCGCATCACCAACGAATCTTCCTTCGCGAAGGCAACATCTGCGCCAGCGTCAACGCCGCCGACCGAGCCGCAGCCCTACGTCCGCTTCGACCGCATTCTTTTCAACGAAGGCCGCATCAATTTCAAACGCGTGGACGAAAAAATTCCGTTCGCGCTCACCGGCGTCACCGGTTCCGTCGAACCCGACGCACCGGGCCGCTGGCGCATTGACCTCGAAGCAATTCCCACGCGCGCCGCCGTGCCGCTGCAGCAGCCGGGAACGATTCATGTCGCCGCGCAAGTCGGCGGCACATCTTCGCGTTTCCGGCCGGCGACACTGGCGGTCACTTGGCAGGAAGGTTCGGTGCCGGATCTGCTGCGCCTCGCGCGCGGGCACGACTTCGGCGTCCGCGGCGATTTTGCGTTTGCCGCCAACGCTCACGCCGAAGCCGACGACTGGCTGGTGGAGACCACCACGCGATTCCGCAGCATTCACCGCTGGGATCTCACGCTGCGTCCCGACGATCCCGATTTCAACGTCGTCGCGAAATTCACCGTGCATCCGCAAGCGCCGGGCTTCGACATTGAACACGCCACAATCGAAGCGCCGCACTCGCGCGCCGAGGCTGCCGCTCACATTTCGTGGGACCTCGCGCCCTTCACCTCGCGCGCGCTCACGCTCGTCGCCGGCACGCGGGCCGTTGCAGAGCCGCCGACCACGGTGGAAATCACGCAATCGCAAATCGATTTTCGCGACGTGATCGGCTGGATTCGCGCGTTTCATCCCGAAGTTCCCGCGGACACCGCGCTCACAGGTTCCGCGACGGCCACGGCGACACTCGCGGCTACTCCCGCGCGGCTCGTCGCGGCCGACGTTCACACGAACGGCGCCGAGCTTTCGGGCTCGGCGTTGCGCGCGCCGGCCGAACTTTCGCCAATCGATTTTCATTACGATCACGGAGCGGTGACGCTCGCGCCTGTGACGGCAACGTTCAGCGATCCCGCAAACGCGCTGCGTATCGACGCCGCTTCATCGAAAATCGCCGGCCGAGAGAGCGGCGGATATCACGTCGCTGGATCGGTCGCGCAAGTTCGCGATCTCGTCACCGCCGCCTCGCTGCTCGGCTGGCACATTTCGCGCGGATGGGATGTCGCCGGTCCTGCACGCATCGATCTGCGCTGGCCTGCGGCGGATTGGCCGTGGAAATCCCAGCCCGCTGGCACGATTGATTTCGGCGGCGAAGCCGGTCCTGCGATTGTGTCAGCACCAGCGAACTCCGGCGCCGATCGAGACGCCACTTTGCTGGCGCCGTTTATCAACGAGCCTGTGCGCGCAATCAAAGCGCACGTGGACGTGCGGCCGGACTACCGCCGCGTCACGCTCGCTTCGGCCGACGCCTTCGGCGCGAGATGGACCGGCACGCTCGAGCGCCACGAAGCCGTGCCCGGTTGGCAATTCGCGCTGAGCGCTGATCATCTGTCCACCGCCGAAGTGGATCGCTGGCTCAATCCGCGTTGGCGGCAAAGCCTGCTGGTGCGGGTGCTCCCATTTCTCGGCACCACTGCTCCGTCCGCCACGCCGGAAGACCTTTACGCCGACGGGCGCCTGGTGATCGATCAACTCACCGTCGCGCCGTTCGTTGCGCATCACGTGCAGGGCAATTTGAAATTGAAAGGGCGCGAAGTGGAGTTTGCGGATGCGTCGGCGCAAATCGCATCGGGAACTGTGAATGGCAGGGCACTCGCGTCACTCGCCGCGGTGCCAAACTACGGCGTGAAGATGAACTTCAGCGGTGTGGATTTGTCGGAGCTTACGGCGGATATGCCATCGCTCGCGGGGCAGTTTGATGGCTCAGCTTCAGGCGAGATGACGATCATATCGAAGGGTGGAACGCGCGCCGATCTCGTCTCGTCGCTCGGCATTATTGGTTCAGCGCGCATCGCGAACGGGCAACTCCGGCGGGTGAATCTGGAACAGTCGCTGCGGCAAGGCGAAATTCGCGCGGGGTCGGAAACTTTTCGCGACGCAATATTGGAATTCGACCTCGGCGATGGCGTCATCGACTTCAACAGGTTAATGCTTTCTACGCTGGCAGGACGGCTCGAGGGCACGGGGACCATCGATGTGGCGCGGGGAATGAATTTGACGTTTGTGGATACGGCCCCGCCGGACACGGGCAGCTACTTACTGACTGGTTCGCTTGCATCGCCACAGATGAAAAAAATAGCTGCGGCGAAGCCATGAATGTGGACAAAGGCTGCGATTTGGAAGCTACGGCTGGGTGGTGCTGAGGTTGCGGTTCTGCCCCGGAGTGAGCTTGCGGATCAAAAATTCCTGCAGCACGTTTGCAGCGGCGGTGGTGCCGATGTCAATCAACGTGTTCTCGAAAACGAGCGCCGCGCCGCGATCACTCGCCGGGTAGTACGCATTCGAAATTCCGCCTGAAGCGAGATCGCCGAGAATCGCGGAATACGCCGGCTGCCACTTCCGATTGTCGCCTTTGCAAATCACCGCATTCGAAATCGCGTAAAGGAATCGCGAGCGCACCGTGCCGGTGCCTTTATAGAAGTAGCGCGGATCCTGCTTCAAGAGCGACGGAAACACCGCGCCGCCGAGAAATGTGCTCGTCACGGTGTCCGCGTAAACCGCGCCGTAGCGTTTGCCGTAACCCTGCGCGCCCTGGCCGTATCCGCTGAAATCATTCTGCCACTGCTGCACTCCGGCCACCGCGCCGGTGAGCGCAAACGTGACCGGATCGATCGTCGAGCGCCACGCGAGTTCGAATTTCTGTTTCGAAGTGAGCGCGACAGCGTCCGGGTCGTAGCTCACGTAGAAATTGGGAAACACGCCGAGCACGCGCTGCTTCTCTTCCACTTTCAATTCGTATTCCGCGAGTTCCACCTGGCTCACGCTCACTTGCACCTGCGTCGATGTGCTGGCGACGGCGAGTGTGATCTGCGGAACGAGTGCCGGTGCGTCGGCAAGCTGAGTGCCACTGTAGGTCTGCGACGCGAACCCCCGCGCTGCGATGAGCAGGTGGTATGGCCCGGGGCCGACATCGGTGAAGGTAAATTGTCCGTCGCCGTCGGCGGAGGCGGTGCGCGCGGGAGAGCCGTCGTCGCGCGTGAGCGTGATCTGTGCGCCGACCACAGCGGCGCTTGTGGAATCGACGACCGTGCCGCTCACGGTTCCGGCCGACGCCTGCTGTTGTGGGACGGACGCAGCCGTTGCTGGCGCCGCAGAAGCCTGAGATGCAGACGCCGGTGATTGCGTTTGAGCCGCGGCGGACGAGGCGCTGAACGCGAGTGCGGCGATGAGCAGGGAAGAGTGAGTGAGCGAGAGCGGTAGGGCGCGGACAGCGGTGGTCCGGCGTGCACTAGCGGAGGTTGAGCGCGCCGTCAGGAAATTCACAGAAATAGTTTAAACGGATTCCTTTCGCGCGCGAAGCTCCGCGGGCGCGTAAGTTTCTTTGGCGCACCCTGCGCAGATGGTACACACGCATGTGCGCTGAAACTTGGAAGTGGTTCAGGGGGAAAGTGTTGCATCGCGGCCGCGAGTTTTTCTTGTGGCGCGATGCCCAGCAGAATCGGCCGCGAGCGACCGCCGCACGCTCGCCGCGCCGTGCGGTCGCTCGCGACGCTACAAAATTAGTTGTGGCGCGTGGGCATTTCGAACCGGATGCCGAGTGCGAGTTCCACTTCGCGTTCGCATTCCGGTCCCCAGTGCCGCGTCACGTCAGTGAGTACGCGGTTGACTGCAGGCTGATGTTCGGCGCCCATACCCTCAAGTCGCGCAAGGTTGGTCTCGGCCCAGCGAATGGCCCGGTCCCGCATCATTTCGTAGAATTCCGCCGGGACGCTCTCGTTCGAGTTCAGTGTGGTCGTTCGGTTCTCGTCCATGAGTGCAGCCTACTTTGCGCGGAGGCGAAGACAAATCCGAGAATCGCTGTAAAGCTCACCGGGTTGTCGCTGTAGCGTCTAAGTTGCTGTAGGGCTTGGAGATTGCTGCGCCAAGGGCCCTGTGTTAGCGTCCCGACGATGCTACGAAAGGCACAAAAATCGAATCATCTGGCGAACATGATGCGCTTGGTCGCGGCAGGCGTTTTCGTCTGCGCGATGGCTGCGGCTTTCTCGTGGCCGGCGACGCACGCTGCGAGTCGCATCCGGATCGTTCCGCGATTCACCGCCGGACAAATTCTGCGCTACCAGGTGGAGACGCGCACGAGCACGTCGGGCAAAGCGACCTCACCGATTGCCGATCCCGAGGCGGCGACGAAATTTTCCGAGACGGCGACGCTGATCGTGCGACTCGATGTGCTCGACGTGAAGCCGAACCCCGACGGCTCGACAGCGCGAGTGCGGCTGCGTGCGACGTACGAAAAATCAGACGCGGTGCTCGAAAGCGACGCCTACGATCCGAGCGCGGCCGCGCTGCAAGACCAATACGAAAAGCTGCAGGGACGCGCGTTTCAATTCACGATCGAGCCGGACGGCAAAGTTACGAACGTGTCAGGCATCGACGACCTGCTTACGAACCCCGCGGCTTCGGGCGTCGCACAGGGATGGATGGACGGCGTGGCGTCTGCCGCGAAATTTCCGGCGGAGGGAATCGCGATCGGGCAGAAGTGGTCGAGCGAGCGGCCGATCGACAACGCGCCGCTCGCAAAGCTGAAGTTCCGCACCGAATCGACGTACGCGCGCGACGAACAGTGCCGCTCCGACGCGATGGACGCGCATTCGCATTCAGCGAGTGCGTCGCCCTCGGTCGCGCCTGAAGGCAGCGTGGGCGTGTGCGCGGTAATCCTCACGCAGTTTAAAATTTTCCGTCCCGGCTTCGGCGGGCCGGACGACGACGCGACGCCGGAAAGCTACGTGAAAAATCACCTTCGCACCTCGGGCACGTGGACGGGCAGCGGCGAGAGCCTCGACGACATTTCGCTGGCGACAGGCATGATCGTACGCTCTACGCAGACTTCGCATCAAGACATGGACTTTGAAATCACCAGCGCCTCATCGAATTCCAGAATGCAGTACAAGGGCCACGTCGATAGCCAGTCGCTAATCTCCCTACTGCCAAACACTCCGGACGACACCGCCGTTCCCGCTACAAAATAGCGCCTGGCCCCAACGCGTGCGTCAGCGTGCCGTCGCACTTGCGTGGTGCGTTATAATAGAAGGTTCAGGACACCGCATTTTTCGATCCTGAGGAGCGCGCCATGAAATTCGAGCTAGCCAGCAGTTACGAGCCCCGCGGCGACCAGCCGGCTGCGATCGACCAGCTTGTGCGCGGCGTGAACGACGGCGACCGGCACCAGGTGCTGCTCGGCGTCACCGGATCGGGCAAGACGTTCACGATGGCGAAGGTGATCGAAGCGGTGAACCGGCCGTCGATCGTGCTCGCGCACAATAAGACGCTCGCCGCGCAACTTTTCCACGAGTTCAAAACTTTTTTCCCGCGCAACGCCGTCGAATATTTCGTCAGCTACTACGACTACTACCAGCCGGAGGCGTACGTCCCCGCGAGCGACACGTACATCGAGAAGGAATCCACGATCAACGACGAGCTGGACAAGCTGCGCATGAGCGCGACGCGTTCGCTGCTCGAGCGGCGCGACGTGATCATCATCGCGTCGGTCTCGTGCATTTACGGCCTCGGCTCGCCCGAAGCGTATTACGGGATGATGCTGATGCTGGAGAAAGGGCAGTCGATCGCGCGCGAATCGATTTTGCGCAAGCTCGTGGAGATTCAGTACGACCGGTCCGAGGCGCTGGGGCGCGGCAGCTTTCGCGTGCGCGGCGACATGATCGAGATTTATCCGCCGTACGAAGATTTCGGCTACCGAGTGGAAATGTGGGGCAGCCAGATCGAGGCGATCCGCAAAATCGATCCAATCACCGGCGTGATTTTGGTCGATCCGGGCGGCGAAGAAATCACGCGCGTGCCGATTTATCCGAAGTCGCACTACGTGATGCCGGCCGAGCAGCGCGAGCGCGCGATTCAATCAATCTACGAAGAACTGGAATGGTGGAAGGCGGAACTCGATAAGCAGGGAAAAATCGTGGAGTCGCAGCGCATCGTGCAGCGCACCCATTTCGACATTGAAATGATGCGCACGATCGGCTACTGCCACGGTATTGAGAATTATTCGCGGCACATGTCGGGCCGGTTGCCGGGTGAAGCGCCGCCGACGCTGCTCGATTACATTCCCGCGGATTATTTGCTGTTCATTGACGAATCGCACCAGACGATGCCGCAGCTGCACGCGATGTACGCGGGTGACCGTTCCCGCAAGCAGACGCTGGTGAATTACGGATTCCGCATGCCGTCGGCGCTCGATAATCGGCCGCTGACGTTTGAAGAGTTCGAGCACCGCACAAATCAAGTGGTTTACGTTTCGGCGACGCCGGGGCCGGCTGAGCTGACGAAAGTCGGCGGCGTCGTGGCCGAGCAGGTGATTCGCCCGACGGGCCTCGTCGATCCGGAGGTTGAGATTCGTCCCGTGAAGGGGCAGGTGGATGATCTGCTCGAGCAGATTCGCATTCGCACCGAGCGCAACGAGCGCGTGCTGGTGACGACGCTCACGAAACGTATGGCCGAAGACCTGGCGGAATATTTTGGCGAAGTGGGCGTGCGATGCCGCTATTTGCATTCGGAAGTGGAGACGCTCGAACGCGTGAAAATCCTGCGCGATTTGCGGCGCGGCGAGTTTGACGTGTTGATTGGCATCAACCTGCTGCGCGAAGGGCTCGACCTGCCGGAAGTTTCGCTCGTCGCGATTCTCGACGCCGATAAGGAAGGCTACCTGCGCAGTGCGACGTCGCTGATTCAGACGATTGGCCGCTGTGCGCGCCACATCGAAGGCCGCGCGATTCTCTACGCTGATCGTATGACCGACTCGATGAAGCAGGCGATTGGAGAGACTAGCCGGCGCCGCGCAAAACAGGAAGCCTACAACCGCGAGCACAACATTACGCCGATGAGCATCGTGAAGTCGCTGGACATGGAGCTGGCGAAAATCGTCAACGCGGATTACCTGCCGGTGCCCGACGACGTTCCCGCAGCCGCGGATATTCAGAACTCGGCGCAACTCGCAGCCGCGATCACCCAACTCGAAACGCAGATGCGCGCCGCCGCGAAGAATTTCGAATTCGAGAAAGCCGCGGCCCTGCGCGACCGCATTCGCGCGATGAAGCAACGCGACATGTTCGCGATTTTCGGCGCAGCGGATCCGATTACGACAGCGACGGACGCGACTCCGGCTGCGGGCGCAAGCGGCAACGGAGCCGCCGGCGCACCAGCGCAGGATGCAACGACCGCTCCCGTTGCAGCTGAAGTGTCAGGCGTAAATGCCGAGCCCGGGCCTGCTGCGGCGCCACGGAAGCCGCGCGCGTCCGCAAGAAAAGCCGCTAAGAAATAGCGCTATTTCGCCGGCGTGGATGCTGCAGCGCCATTCGCGCCGGGCTTCCAGTTCTTGACGTAGGTGTCCATCCAGCGGTTCATTTCCCAAAACATGTCGAGCACGGACTCGCGCGCGGCGTAGCCGTGAGCCTCGAGCGGGAGCAGCACGAAACGCACCGTCGCGCCTTGACCCTTGAGCGCGGCGAAGAGCCGTTCGCTCTGAATCGGAAACGTTCCGGAGTTGTTGTCTGCCTCGCCGTGAATCAGAAGCAACGGCGTTTTGATCTGATCGGCGTGCATGAAGGGCGACATCGCGTTGTACACGGCCGGCGCCTGCCAGTAGGTGCGATCTTCATTCTGAAAGCCGAACGGCGTGAGCGTGCGATTGTAGGCGCCGCTGCGCGCGATGCCTGCTTTGAAGAAATCGGAATGCGCGACCAGGTTCACGGTCATGAATGCGCCATACGAGTGGCCCATCACGGCGACGCGATTGCGGTCAACAACTCCAAGGCGCACGCCTTCATCGATCGCGGCTTTGGCGCTGGCGACGAGCTGCTCCACATAGGTGTCGTTCGGTTCGGCTGAGCCTTCGCCGATGATCGGGATGCTCGCGTTCTCCATCACGGCATAACCTGTGGCGACAAACGGCACCGGCGAGCCTGGATACAAGAACACGAATTCGTAGGGCGACCCGGTGATCTGGCCGGCGGAAGCGCGCGTTTTGAATTCGGCGGGATAGGCTTCGATCAAGGTGGGCAGCGGGCCGTCTTCTTTTTTGTAGCCCGGCGGGACATAGAGATTGGCGCTCAGCTCCACGCCGTCCGCTCGTGTGTATTTCAGTACCTGCTTCACGGGCAGCGGGGAATTGCCGTAGGGATTCGGGAATTTCGTCACTTGGGTTTCTTGCGTGCCGCCGCTCCAAAGAAAATAATTCGGACTCTCGGTGGGAGTTTCGCGGCGAATGAGCAATTGCATTTTGGCGGGATCGACCGCAACCAATGGAAGTTCGTACGCGCCGGCTGCGGACTCCCAAACTTTGTGAGTTGTACCGTTCGTGAGCGAGCGCACGGCTACGAACGGCACGTCGCCCTTCGGCGAGGCACCGTTGCCGCGAAACACGGCGGCGCCGTCTTTGGTGACGAGGCCGACGGATTTTCCCGCTGCGTTGTCCTGCATGAACGGAGTTCCCGGATCGTTGTAGCGGTCTTCGAACGAGCCTTCGAACATCGTGACGGGCTTTGCGCCCGGCGTATCGGCGACGGCGAGAATGATTCGTTTGCGGTCTTTCCAGCGGCGCTCATCGACGAGCGTTGTGTGTGCGTCGGTCCACGTAACGCCCTCAAAGCGCAGTGGAAGTTCAACGAGCTTCGCCGCTGATGCGCTGGTGAACGGCGCGGCCAATGTGTAAATCGTGTCGCGCACGGGCACGTCTTTGCGCGGATCTCCGCCGTCGGCTGCTTCCACCCACGAGAGCGTCGCGGGAGCGTCGCTGCGCCAGTCGTAGTCGCGAGGCCCGGCGACTGCCGCGTCATGCATATTAGGCACGCTGTCTTGCAATGGGCGGTCGTTCAGTTCTTTCGTCTCGCCGGTGGCGAGATTCGTCACCGACGTCCGCTCGGGAAACATCGGATACGGGAGCAGGTAGGTGTACGGCCGATGCTTTTCGGTGATGAGCGCGTAGTTCGCATCGGGCGACGCGGACGCCTTCGCGATCACGCCGGGCTTGCCGACGTTCTTCATCGCCCCGTCGAGCGAGACGACTGCGACTTGCGACGTTGCGTAGTAATCG
>Ga0209169_10001580_pt1 | contig 13874 bp, 14 predicted proteins | sample HubBroMetageWRM4_FD_188346 | JGI IMG/M metagenome (GOLD analysis project Ga0209169, IMG submission 188346) | Warmed soil microbial communities from the Hubbard Brook experimental Forest, New Hampshire - Hubbard Brook CCASE Soil Metagenome WRM 4... | ecosystem: Environmental > Terrestrial > Soil... | reverse complement strand
GCGCCGCCGTGCAGCGGCCCGGACAGGCTGCCGATCGCGCCGGTCACCGCCGAGCCGATGTCGGCGCCGGTGGACGCGATCACCCGGGCGGTGAACGTGGAGGCGTTGAACCCGTGGTCGATCGTGGAGACGAGGTAGCGTTCCAGCGCCCACGCCCGCTGCGGGTCCGGGCGCTGTCCGCTCAGCATGTACAGGTAGTTGCCGGCCACGGAGAGATCCGGGTCCGGCGGCACCGGCTGCTGCCCGCTGCGCAGCCGGTACAGCGCGGTGAGCAGGACCGGCGTCTGCGCCGAGATCTGCATTGCGTTGTCGTAAAGCTGCTCCGCCGGGATATCCAGCCAGGAGCGGAAGCCGGCCCGCTGCGCGGCGAACGAGATCGCCGTGCGCAGCGCGGTCATCGGATCGAACGGCTCGGTGGCGGCGACCAGGCGCAGGAACGGGACCAGGTCGTCGGGCAGCGCCCGGTGCGAGGCGATCTCGCGGCCGAACTCCTCTCGCTCTGCCTTGGTGGGCAGATGGCCGCGGAACATCAGGTACCAGACGTCCTCGAGTGACCGGCGCCGGTTCAGCTCGATCGCGTCGTACTGCCGGTAGTGGTAGAAGCCCTCGAGGCCGCGGACATCGCCGATCTGGGTATGCGCAACCACCACTCCCTCGAGCCCGGCGGGCGCCTCGGCCTCGTCCCTATTCGTTACCTGCGCGGTATCTGGCATCTGTGATCTCCTCCGGCCGTTGCGAGGATGAGCCGTCGTTACTGGCTTGCCCAATTGCGGTGACATGCCCTCACCTGACACCGATAGCCTGAGGCATGCAGTCCATATTAGTCAACATTGACTAAAGTCAATATGCTGGTCCACAGGTGACCGTGCGGGGCCACGGCGAGGAGCGGTAGCGTGACGGAGTGGATCGGGGCCGCGGACGCGGCGAAACGGCTTGGCATCAAGCCAGCCAGCCTGTATTCGTACGTGAGCCGCGGTGTGCTCACCCCGCGCCGCGGCTCGGACGGCCGGGCCAGCCTGTTTGACGCCGCCGAGATCGAAGACCTCGCGCGTCGCGGCAAGCCGCGGCGAGGGGCGGGCGGCGCCGAGCTGGTGATCGAGTCGGAGCTGACCGAAATCGCCGACGACCGGCTTCGCTTCCGCGGGCATGACGCGATCGCCCTGGCCACAAGCAGGAGCTTCGAGGAGGTTGCCAGCCTGCTGTGGACCGGGTCCTTCGACGACCCATCCGCCAAGGGCCCGTGGCGGGCCACCGGCGAGGCGATCGCTGCCGGGACCGCCGCCCAGGCTGCGCTTCCGCCGGACACCTACCCGCTGGAGCGGCTGCAGGTGATCGTCCCCGCGGTGGCAGCAACCGACCGGCTCCGGCTGCACCTGGACCCGCCCGCCGTCATCGCAGCGGCCAGCAGCCTGATCGCCGCCATGGCCGACTGCCTGCCCGCGGCTGGCCCGGACGCCGCCGTGGCCGACGACGACAGCATCGCCGGGCGGCTGGCGACAAAGCTCTGCCAGCGTGGCCCTTCGGCGGGCCTGGTCGCCGCGCTGCGCGCGGCCCTTGTGCTGGCGGCCGATCACGAGCTGGCCGCCTCGACGCTGGCTGCCCGCGTCGCCGCGTCGGTGCGGGCCGACCCGTACGCGGTGGTCGGCACCGGGCTCGGCACGATGAGCGGCGCCCTGCACGGCGGAGCCTCGCTCGGCGCCGAGGTGCTGCTCGCGTCCGCCAGTGGGCCGGTCGACGCGCCGCGCGTGGTCGGCGAGTTGCTGCGCCGCGGGGAACGGATTCCCGGGCTCGGCCATTTCGTGTACCAGACCGGCGACCCGCGGGCCATGCTGCTGCTCGACCTGATCAGGGCGGCGGCGCCGGATTCCGGCCGGCTGGCCGTGGCGGAGGCGGTGCTCGCCGAGGCCGGCCGCCGAGCGCTGCCCGCGCCGAACATAGAGCTGGCACTCGCGGTGCTGGCCTCCGTGGCCGGGATGGTTCCCGGTGCTGGCGAGGCGGTGTTCGCGGTCGCCAGGACGGCCGGCTGGCTGGCACACGCGCTCGAAGAGTACGCGCGCGCCACGCCGATCCGCCCCCGCGGCGTCTACATAGGCCACCCCGCGATCACATAGCCACGCGCCCCGCCCGGCTTCCCTGCTCCGGCCGGCGTCCGCCCACGCGCCGCGCCCGCTCACGCGCCCCTGCGCCCGCGCCTGCGGGAATCAGACCGGCGGCCGCCGCCTTCTCTCTTGCAGAACGCCGATCCTGGAGACCAGCCATGGCCGTACGCCGCCTGAACCACGCCGTCCTCTACGTCAGCGACCTCGCCAGGGTCGTCGACTTTTACTGCTACACGCTCGGGTTCGAGGTACGCATGCAGATCCCGGGCCGCGCCGCGTTCCTGCGCTCGCCGGAATCGGCCAACGATCACGATCTCGGCCTGTTCGAGGTCGGGTCGGCACCGGTGCCGCGCAATCCCTACGTGGGCCTGTACCACCTGGCCTGGGAAGTCGGCACGCTGGCGGAACTGGCGGAGATCCGGGGCAGGCTCGACGAGCGCGGGGCGCTGGTTGGCGCGAGTGACCACCGGGTGTCCAAGTCCCTGTACGCCAGGGACCCGAGCGGCATCGAGTTCGAGGTGATGTGGCGGGTGCCGGCGGAGGACTGGGAACAGGAAATGCAGAGCGGCGAGATGATCGCGCCACTCGACCTGGAAGGCGAGATCGCCCGGTGGGGCGACCGGATCACCGGCGCTGCCGCCGGCTCGGTGACCTGACCGGGACTATCCGGCCCCGGGCGCCGGGGCGAGTCGGCCCAGGGATGCGGCGGCCCACGGCGCCCGCCGCCGGCAGGATCGCCTGATCGGCTTGGGCGTCTCTGGACCGTCCGCGCCGGTCCGTGTCAGCGTTCCTGCGGCTTGGTCCTGGTCTCGATCGTGCCCTTGTAGGCGATGCCCCTGACGTGCACGGTCGGGGCGTCGTGCGGCAGCCGGAGCTCCGTCTCTTCCTCCGCCGACCAGCCCTTGCTCACGCCGAAGCCGTCCATTTCGACCCGGACCCCGGGCGGGACCAGGATGTCGATCCGCGACTTGTACGCCACCGCCACCACCGTGGTGACTGGCCCGGTCAGCTCGGCGGCGCGCAGGTCGAGCCATCCGCCGCCCTTGTAGACGACGGAGGTGAAACGCTCGGGCACGCGCCACCGGCCACCACGGCGGATCGAGTTCTTGTACGCCACCGCCCACCGGCCCGGCGCCTTGCCCCCGACCGATGGCGCGCTGCTCTGCGGCGCGGCGGCGGGCAGGTCGCCGGTGAGGCGGTCGAGGTCGGCGCTGGTCCGCGCCGTGAGTGCGGCGCGCATCCGCTCGTCGAACTCGTCGTCATCGAGCCGCCGCTCCGCGAAAGCCTGCTGCAGCCGCTGCACGACGGCATCCCGGTCCTGGTCGGACGCGCGGATTGCCGGAGGCTGTCCGGGCTCGGGATCACCATCCGGCCTGATCGAGATCTCTTCCGGGCTCAAATCGGACCTCCCGAGCTCCCTCGCTGCGTGTACGAGACCTCCTCGCCACGTCCACGAGACCTTTCCCGCCGCATCCACGGTCAAGAATTTGCGATATATCTTAACTCAAGCGGCTGCCTCGGGGCGGCCAATGCGAGCCGGCACCCGCTCGGAGTGGTCCCGGCGGGCCGTTAGCGGCACGACCGGGAAGAACGATCAGCCGGAACGGGGGATCCCGGCGAGCTCGGTGTACAGCGCGACCGTCTGCGCGGCGATGCTGGGCCAGCCGAACTCGGCCTCGGCCCTGGCGCGGCCGAGCCTGCCCATTTCCGCGGCCAGCGACTCATCGAGCAGCAGCACGTTGATGGCGTCGGCGAGCGCAGCCGGATCGCCGGGCGGAACGAGCAGGCCGGTCTTCCCGTCCGCCACGACTTCGGGGATGCCACCGACCCGGGAGCCGACCACCGCGGTGGCGCAGGCCATGGCCTCCAGGTTCACGATGCCGAGCGGCTCGTACAGGGACGGGCAGGCGAACACGGTGGCGTGCGTCAGCAGCTGGATCACCTCGCGCTTGGCGAGCATCCCCGAGATCCAGATCACGCCGGACCTGCTCGCCAGCAACTGCGCGGCGAGCTCGCTGACTTCCGCCTCGAGCTCGGGCGTGTCCGCCTGGCCCGCGCAGACCACGAGCTGCGCCGCCGGGTCGAGGTCCGCGGCCGCCCGCAGCAGCACCGGGAGCCCCTTCTGCCTGGTGACCCGGCCGACGAAGATGACGGTGGGCAGGGCGGGGTCGACCCCGTACCGGTCAAGCACGTCGGTCGCCGGGTCTGGCGAGTACTCGCCGGTGTCGATGCCGTTGCGGATCACGCGAACGCGCCCAGCGGGCACGGCTGGGTACGCGGCGAGCACGTCGTCCCGCATGCCATCGGAGACCGCGATGACCGCGGCCGCGGCCTCCACGGCCGTCCGTTCGCACCAGGAGGACAGCGCGTAGCCGCCGCCGAGCTGCTCGGCCTTCCAGGGACGCAGCGGCTCCAGCGAATGCACAGTGACCACGTGCGGGATCCCGTAGAGCAGCCCGGCCAGATGGCCGGCCAGGTTCGCGTACCAGGTGTGTGAGTGAACCAGGTCGGCGGCGGAGACCCCGGCCGTCATCGATAGGTCCGTCGAGATCGTCTGCAGCGCCGGGTTCGCCCCGGCGAGGTGGGCCCATGGCCGGTGCGCGACCGCCGTCGGCCGGTCCCCGCCCTGGCAGTGCACGGTGAGGTTCACGAGGCCGGACAGCTCGCGAGCGAGATACTCCACGTGCACGCCGGCTCCGCCGTACACCTCCGGCGGGTACTCCCTGGTCAGCAGCGCCACGCTGAGCTTGCCGGGGAGACCGGCGGTCACTGCGGCACCATCTGGCCCTTGCCTACCACGGTGATGCCGCCCGGCGACACGGTGAAGCCGCGGGCCCGGTCGCGTTCCTTGTCCACGCCGACCTCGGCCCGTTCCGGGACGATCACGTTCTTGTCCAGGATCGCGTCCTGGACCACGGCGTGACGGCCGACTTGGGTGTTGTGCAGCAGCACCGCCCGCTCCACCCGGGACCAGCTGTTGACCCGGACCCCGGGCGAGAGCACCGAGTTTCTGACCAGCCCGCCGGAGACGATGACGCCGTTGCTCACGATGCTGTTGATCGCGTGCCCGACGCGGTCACCGCTGTCGTGCACGAACTTTGCCGGCGGCTGCGACGGCACCTGCGTCAGGATCGGCCACTGGGCGTTGTACAGGTTGAACACCGGCTGCACCGCGCACAGGTCCATGTGCGCATCGAAGTACGAGTCGAGGGTTCCCACGTCGCGCCAGTACCCGGCGTCGCGTTCGGACGCGCCCGGCACCTCGTTGTCCAGGAAGTCATAGACCTCGGCGAGGCCCTGCCGTACCAGCATGGGGATGATGTCGCGGCCCATGTCGTGCCGGCTGTCGCTGTCCTCGGCGTCCTTGCGCAGCGCGTCGACGAGCACATCGCTGGTGAAGACGTAGTTGCCCATCGAGGCGAAGGCCTCGTCGGGGTGACCGGGCCGGGCCGGAGGATCGGTCGGCTTCTCCAGGAAGGCCTCGACCGTGCGGCCGTTCTTGGCCGTCTCGATGACGCCGAACGCCGTCGCTTCCTCCCGCGGCACGGGAAGGGCCGCGACGGTGACGCCGGTCCCCGACGCCACGTGCTGATCGATCATCTGCGTCGCGTCCATCCGGAACACGTGGTCGGCCCCGAACACGATCACGATGTCCGGCTGATCGTCGTAGATGAGGTTCAGGGACTGGTAGATCGCGTCGGCGGAGCCGGTGTACCAGTACGGGCCGAGCCGCTGCTGCGCTGGCACGGGCGTCACGTAGTTGCCGAGCAGGCTGCTCAGCCGCCAGGTCGTCGTGACGTGCCGGTCCAGGCTGTGGCTCTTGTACTGGGTCAGCACGCAGATCCGGCGGATGCCCGAGTTGACCAAGTTCGACAGCGCGAAGTCCACCAGCCGGTAGAGGCCGCCGAACGGCACTGCTGGTTTGGCGCGGTCCGCTGTCAGCGGCGCCAGCCGCTTTCCCTCCCCGCCCGCCAGGACAATGCCAAGCACCCTCCGCTCGGGCATTCGCCCACCTCCCCGGGCTGATCACTTGGGCCACTTCCCATCCTGGCCCCGCCGGGCGCGGGATGGATAGGGCCGAAGCCGGCCAGAAGGCCCGAAGTTCGCGGAACGTTCGCCCGATTAGACCCCGTGGGTCACGCGCAGCTTTGACTGCCCGTGCGGCAGCAATTCCCAGTCATCCATGAACCTGCCCTGCAGGCCGTGGCCGGCTGCCAGCGCGATCAGGGTCTCGGTCCGGTAGTAGAAGTCCTCGTGCAGCACGTGATGCTCGGCACCCTCGGTCCGGTCGAAGGTGAAATCGAAGAAGCCGCCGGGGGCCATCACCCTCCGCACCGTGCGCAGGCACTCGTCGATGACCTCGATGGGGGAGTGCGAGAACACGCTGTGCGCGTGCACCACGGTGAAGTGCCCGTCGGGAAGGAAGCGCAGGCTCATGTCCCGGACCACGGTCAGGTGTGGCAGCTTGGCCTGCAGCCCGTACTCCCCGACGGTGTCGGTCGCGGCCAGCAGGATGTCGGGCGAGATGTCGATGCCGAAGTAGTTCCCGGCGTCCAGGTAGTCGATGAAGAGGTGCCCGGCCCGCAGGTTGCCGCAGCCGATCTCGAGCATCCGGTCGCCGGGCTTCAGGCCGTGGCTGATCAGGTAGTCGAACTGCATCTGGCCGATCTTGATCCACGACTCGTGGGTCCTGCTGCCCACGGCGCCCTCGTGGCTGCGGGCGGAGTCCGACGCCATGACGGCCCGGTAGTAGCTCAGATGATCGCGCGACTGCAGGCTCAGCCAGGTATCCCGGCAACGGCGGCGCGCGTAGCCGGCGATCCGGTCGGGGTGTTCGACCGCATACCTGATCTTGAACAGGAGCCGGGAACGATCTTTCGCTGTCACGCGACTAAGACTAGGGACACCGGCGCCCGGGATCCGGGCTGCCGACCCGCTCTACTCTGACGTGTCCTCCGGCCCGGAGACCCGCTTGGTTGCGAAGCGCAGCGCGAGCATCCGCGCAACCTGGACGCCTACCCCGAGCAGGATTCCCCAGGTGAGCGCCTCGCCGAGGGCGACCTGTGGATCTTCGGGATGCTCGGGTGGCTCTTTTCCGGTGATCTTCTTCCAGGCGAAGATGAGTATCTTCCGAGCACCGAAGGCCGCGGCAAAGCCGACCACCCCGCTGAGCAGCTTGTTGCCGCCCCGCTTATCTGCCATCCAAGGACCTTCCTCCCGACAGTCTGCTGATCATCCCACGGGGGTGCCGCCGGCGCGGGCCTGCGGCCGCGATCGCTCGATGGCGGCGGCAAGCTCCGCCGGCCGCCTGGAGCCGATCAACCAGTAGGGCCGATCCTGGTGTTCCCCGATGACCTCGATGTACACCGCGAGCTTCAGATACGGCCGCAGCAGCATAAAGGCGGCCGGATCAGCGCGGGGCCCGCGCAGGGCCCGGGCTTGGGTCTCGTCGAGCGCGACCACCTCGCCAGCGATGGCCAGCGGCAGGGTGGCATCACCCGCCCGAAGCTCACCGCTGGACACCTCGATGGTGGTGCGGCCCCAGAGCAGCAGCACCGCGGCGACTCCGCCGCAAAACACAACGTAGGACGCGACGGCCACGACCAGGTTGAATCCACCCCATACGAAGCTGGCGAACGTCACCGCCGTCAGCATGTCGAGCCACCAGTAGGCGGCAGGCACGCGAAGCCGTTCGGTGTAACTGCGCATTACCCCACCGTAGTTGGTTACATGGATGTCATGAGCGGGTGGTGGGCATGGCGCGGGCACCGGGGCACCGAGGCGGACCCGTCCCCGGGAGGCCAGCTGGCTACGGCGGTCCAGCGACGGCCGGAGGCAGACGAGACCGGCAGTGCCGCCGCAGGCGAACCCCGGGCCGGTCAGGCCGGCGATGCCGGGCAGGACGCCGGAACGGGCGACGCGGCGAACGGGGGCCTGAGCAGGCCACAAGCCGCGTCGGGTGACCGGATCGCACCGGAACCACCGGTGCCGAGGGCACTGCAGAAGGCCGCTGCCTGGTCCTGGCGCCTGCTCGTGATCGGCCTGCTGATCTATGTGGCGTTCCGGGTGGCAAGCGCGCTCAGCCTGGTGGTCTTGCCGTGCATCGCGGCTCTGCTGCTGACCGCGTTGCTGCAGCCGCTGACCGCCCGGCTGCGCCGGGCCGGGCTGCCCTCGCTCGCCGCGACGTGGTGCACGGTGCTGGCCGCCATCGTCATCCTCGCCGGGATCTCGATCCTGGCCGCGGACCGGGTGTCGGCCGATTACCCGCGGCTGCAGACCGAGGTGAAGCACACCGCGCACGAGGTGCAGGCCTCGCTCGCCGGCGCGCCGTTCCACGTCAACAGCGTGCGGCTGCAGGAGTACTACAACGACATCGTGCACTTCCTGTCTCAGCACAAGTCGCTCATCGCCGGCACGGTGCTCACCGGGGGGAAGATCGTCCTCGAGCTCCTGACCGGCCTGGTCTTGATGATCTTCATTACGTTCTTCCTGCTAAAGGACGGTGACCGGATCTGGGCCTGGCTGATCAAGGGGCTGCGGCCAGAGTCCAGGCGGCGGGCGGATAACGCGGGAGCGGCCGCATGGGCCGCGCTGGTGAACTACGTGCGCGGCACCACGGCGGTCGCGGCGATCCATGCCGTGTTCATCGGTCTTGCCCTGTGGCTGCTGGGCGTGCCGCTGCTGCTGCCGCTGATCATCCTGGTGTTCCTCGCCGCGTACGTGCCGCTGGTCGGGATTCTCGTGGCTGGAGCGCTCGCGATCCTGGTGACGCTCGGCACCAAGGGCTGGATCGCGGCCGTGATCCTGCTCGGCGTCTTCCTGCTGGAGAACCAGATCGAGAGCCACCTGCTGCAGCCGCTCGTGGTAGGGCGGATCGTGCGGCTGCACCCGCTCGCGATCATCCTGGTCCTGGCCGTCGGAGGTATCGTCGCGGGAATCGCCGGGGCGATCGTCGCGGTCCCCGCAGCCGCGGCCATCAGCTACGCGTGGCCGCACCTGCGGGGAGCTCCGCCCCGCGCATCGCCGCCGGAGACCGGCGCGTCCGGCGGTGGCCCATAGCCGGGCAGGCGCGTTGTCCGCAGACAGCGGCGTTATGCGCGAACCTGCCTGGCCGGCGGTAAGGTCACCTGCGTGAAAGAGGCGGCACGCATGAACCCCGAACCCGACGGCGTTCGGGTTCTTTTCCAGCGGCTCGATCCAGGGCTCCCGCCGCCGGAGCGGGCTCACCCCGGCGATGCGGGCGCCGATCTGTACGCGGCCGCCGACGTGGAACTCGCGCCCGGGCAGCGAGCGGTCGTGCCAACCGGGATCGCCATCGCCTTGCCCAATGGCTACGCCGCGTTCGTCCACCCGCGTTCCGGCCTCGCGGCACGGCATGGCGTCACGATCGTGAATGCACCAGGAACCGTGGACGCCGGGTACCGTGGCGAGATCAGGGTCATCCTGATGAACACGGACGCCGTGAACCCGGTGCGGCTGCAGCGCGGGGACCGGATCGCCCAGCTCGTCGTCCAGCGCGTGGAGCGCCCGGTGTTCGACGAGGTCGAGCGGCTGCCGGGGTCGGCGAGAGGCGAGGGCGGGTTCGGTTCGACGGGAGGACACGCCGCAGCGGCCACGTCAGCCGGCTAGACCGTGTTCCCGCAAGAAGGTGTTTCCGCAAGACAGTGTTTCCGCAAGGAAGTTAGGAGCGTGCAGGTGTTCCGACGGCGCCGCCGTGGGGACGCGGAGCCCGGATATGACTCTGGCGCTGACCAGGAAGATCCGGAGCTGTATGGCGACCCAGACGAGCTCGATGAGCTCGGCGAGGACGAGGACGAGGATCCCGGCGAGGCGGCCAGCCGTTCCGGTGGCCAATCGGATTCCGGATCCGGGCCCTGGGACGGGGCCGAGAGCTACCCGGAGCATGACCGGATAGATTTCGGCAGCCTGCTCGTGCCGATGTACGACGGCATCGAGATCGAGGTCAAGGTCGCCGAAGGCGTGGGCGTTTGGATCACGGTCCGCCGCGGCGACAGCTCGATCGAGCTGATGGCCTTTGCCGCGCCAAAGACCAGCGGGCTGTGGGACGAGGTGCGCCAGGAGTTCGCGGACGAGGTGGCGAAGGCGGGCGGCGACAGCCAGCCGGCGCAGGGCCCGTTCGGTGCCGAGCTACGCGCGCGGCTGCATCCGGGCGGAGAGGGCCGTCGTGGGCAGCTGGAGCCGGTCCGCTTCCTGGGTGTCGACGGCCCGCGCTGGTTCCTGCGGGGCATGATCCGGGGTCCGGCGGCGGTCCGACCGGAGCTTGCTGCACCGTTTGAGGAACTGTTCGCCGATGTCGTCGTCGTGCGCGGCGAGCATCCGGCCCCTCCGGGGGACCTGCTGGAGATCCGGCTGCCGCAGGACGCGCAGCAGGCGCTCGAGGAAGAACTCGGCAAGGAGGAGGACCCGGCCTACCCGAACCCGTTCGAGCGCGGCCCGGAGATCACCGAGACCAGATAGCGGAACCTGCGGGGGGCTCGCCCCCTTACCGCATACCCCCCGAAACCCGCAGACCCTCAGCCACCGCCGGCGAGCAGGGCGCCCAGTTCCCCCTCAACGTCCTCGCTGGTCACGAACAGCAACTCGTCCCCTGCCTCCAGAGGGTCGTCGTTGTTGGGGACGATCACCCGGCCGTCCCGCAAGATGGCGACCAGCGCGGTATCGCTCGGCCACTCGATCGAGCCGATCCGCTGGCCAGCCAGCGGGGCGTCGGCGGGCATGGTCAGCTCGACCAGGCTCGCCTCGCTCTGCCGGAAGGTCATCAGCCGGACCAGGTCGCCGACGCTGACCGCTTCCTCGACCAGGGCCGAGAGCAGCCGGGGCGTTGACACGGCCACATCGACCCCCCACGACTCGTTGAAGAGCCATTCGTTGTTCGGGTGATTGATCCGCGCCACCACCCGCGGCACCCCGTACTCGGTCTTGGCGAGCAGCGACACCACGAGGTTGACCTTGTCGTCCCCGGTTGCGGCGATCACGACGTTGCAGCGTTCGAGCGAGGCGTCCTCCAGCGAGGAGATCTCGCACGCGTCGGCGAGCAGCCACTCAGCGTTCGGGACGTTGTAGACCTTGATCTTCCGCGGATCCTTGTCGATCAGCAGGACCTCGTGGCCGTTGCCGAGCAGCTCTATGGCGATGGAACGGCCGACCGAGCCCGCCCCGGCGATGGCGACTCGCATCAGTGGCTTCCCTTCCCCGGCGGGGCCGGCTTCGCGAACGCGGTGGCGATCCTGTCCAGGTCGTGCTCCTCGGCCATCACGTGCAGCACATCGCCCTCCTGGAGCACGGTGCCAGGGCCGGGGAGCAAGGCCTCACCGAGCCGCGAGATGAACGCGATCTTGGTCCGGCCCGCCTCCTCCAGCGCCGTAGCCTTCTCCCCGAGCCAGTGGTCGGAGTAGGCCACCTCGGCGAGCACGATCGCGCCGGTCGGGTCCTGCCACAGCGGCTGCGCACCCTCGGGCAGCATCTTGCGCAGCATCTGGTCGGCGGTCCACTGCACGGTGGCCACGGTCGGGATGCCGAGCCGCTGGTACACCTCGGCTCGCCGGGGGTCATAGATCCGGGCCACCACACGCCGGACCGCGAACGACTCCCTGGCCACCCGCGCCGCGATCACGTTCGAGTTGTCGCCGCTGCTGACCGCGGCGAACGAATCGGCCTCCTCGATCCCGGCCTCGATCAGGACATCGCGGTCAAAACCGACTCCAGTGATCTTTTTGCCCCGGAAACCGGCCGACAGCTTACGGAACGCATCGGGGTCCTGGTCGATGATCGCGACCGAGTGCCCCAGGTCCTCCAAAGTGTGAGCGATTCTCGAACCGACCCGCCCGCATCCCATGATCACGATGTGCACGGTGTTCCTTCCCGCGATAACGGTGCTCGATCACGGTATTACCTGGCACGCAGTGGTGCTAGCCCAGGCAATACCCCAGCATGCCGCCCACCGAGCAGCCGCGGGAGCATGGGTGCTGTGACCCTATCCGCGCCGGATCTGCCGCAAGTGGGCGACCTGCTCGAGCTGACCGTCGGCGAGGCTGCGCACGGCGGCTGGTGCGTGGCCAGGCCGGCCTCCGGACCGGTGATCTTCGTGCGGCACGCGCTGCCCGGTGAACGGGTCAGAGCGGTCATCACGCAGACCACATCCAGGCTGGCCAGGGCCGACGCAACGGAGATCCTGGACGCCTCGGCCGACCGGGTCCGGCCGCCGTGCCCGCACGCCCGGCCGGGCGGCTGCGGCGGGTGCGACTGGCAGCACGCCAGCCTGACGGCTCAGCGTTCGCTCAAGGCCGCCGTGGTCCGGCAGCAGCTGCGGCGGATCGCCGGCATCGACCGTGACGTCAGCGTCGAGCCGATGCCGGGTGACGAGACCGGCCTGGGCTGGCGGACCAGGGTCAAGTACGCCGTCGGACCTGCCGGGGTGGCGGGTCTGCGCAGGCACCGGTCGCACGATGTCATGGAGGTCGGCGACTGCCCGATCGCTCATCCGCTGGTCATCGGCGCTGAGGCGACCCGGCGAACCTGGCCGGGCGCGGCCTGGGTCGAGGTCGCCGCCGCACCGGGCTCCGGCCAGCGCGCGGTGATCACCGACCGGGATGTGTCAGGGGAGCCGGTCGACGCGGACTCCGTGATATTGGGTCGCAGAGTGGCCCGCGGCACCGGCTACCTGCGGCAGCGAGCCGCGGGACGGGACTGGCGGGTCAGCGCGAGCGGTTTCTGGCAGGTCCATCCGCAGGCGGCGAACACGCTCGCTGCCGCGGTGCTCGACGCGCTCGGCCCGCAGCCGGGGGAGACCGCGCTCGACCTGTACTGCGGGGCCGGGCTGTTCGCCGGGGTACTGGCCGGGGCCGTCGGCCCGTCCGGCGCGGTGATCGGCATCGAGTCCGACGCCGCCGCGGTGCGCGACGCCAGGCACAACCTCCGGGCGACGCCGTGGGCCCGGGTGCATCGCGGGGATGCGCCGGCAGTGCTGCGCCGCCAGGGGCTGTCCGGTGCCTCGCTGGTTGTGCTCGACCCGCCGAGAACCGGCGCCGCCCGGGCGGTCATCGACCTGCTGTCGCCCCGGACCGGCCGGGTTCGCCGGATTGCGTACGTGTCCTGCGATCCGGCGACCCTGGCCCGCGACCTCGCCCTGTTCGCCGCGTCCGGGTGGCGCCTCGACGCGCTGCGCGCCTTCGACGCGTTCCCGATGACGCACCACGTCGAGTGCCTGGCCACGCTGGCCCGGGACTGAGCGTTCCGTCACTCGGTCTTGAGCGTGGCCTCGACCTCGATCGTGAGCTGAATCTTCTCGCTGATCATGACGCCGCCGGTGGGCAGCGCCATGTTGAAGCTGATGCCGTAGTCGTTCCGGTTGATCTCGCCCGTGGCAGACAGGCCCAGGCGGGTCCCGCCGTACGGGTCCGGGCCGAACCCGTTGACCTCAACGGTGAGTTCGACCGGGCGAGTGACGCCCTTGATGGTCAGGTCGCCGGTCGCGACGTATTCGCCGCCCTCGCTGCGGATGCTGGTGGACTGGAAGGTCATCTGCGGGTAGTTGGCGACGTCGAGGAAGTTCTCGCTCTTGACGTCGCTGTTGCGCTGGTCGTTGCCGGTGTCGAACGAGGTCGTGTCGATGGTCGCGGTCGCCGACGACTGCAGCGGGTCCTCGGCGGTGACGATCTGGCCCTCGAACTTGCCGAAGTTCCCGCGGACCTTGCTGACCATGAGGTGCCTGGCCACGAATCCGACGTGCGAGTGGACTGGGTCGATGTCCCAGGT
>Ga0209169_10001579_pt1 | contig 13878 bp, 19 predicted proteins | sample HubBroMetageWRM4_FD_188346 | JGI IMG/M metagenome (GOLD analysis project Ga0209169, IMG submission 188346) | Warmed soil microbial communities from the Hubbard Brook experimental Forest, New Hampshire - Hubbard Brook CCASE Soil Metagenome WRM 4... | ecosystem: Environmental > Terrestrial > Soil... | reverse complement strand
CACTTCTTGCCGGTCAAGCGCAGTACCTCAACACTCCACAAAAGCGCGAAAGCGCCCGCCCCTCAGCATCGCCCGAGAAGAAGGCGATCGAGACCAGTGTGCTCGATTCGGTAATCCGTGACCTCGCATTTCACGTCGGTCCGATAGCAAGAGTCATCGTCAACCGCGCGGCCGCGATTTCGCCGCTGAGGTAATGGCGTAGCGTCGCATGCAGTTCGAGCGGGCTTGCCGAAGCCACTTCGTCCCAATGTCCGTCGAGGTAGGTTTCCATTGCGTCGCGCAGCGCCGCCTCTTCCCGGATTTGCAGCATCGTGCGGCCCTTCCAATTCGCGTACCACGCCGAAGCCGGAGCAGCGTGCTGCCTCATCCAGGCGAGGAGATCGCCGTTACGATCGAAGCCTTCGCAGTGCGAAAAGAGCATCGCGAGACCGGACGCGGTGCGCTCGCTGAGGTCCTTGAGAAAATCCTCGGGACTCTCGTCGAAGTCGCCAACGATCGCCAGATAGAGCGGATATTGCGGTTGTGGCAGGCCATAGGCCGACACGTCGCTCGTCGTGTCGTCACGCACGAGGCAGACTCGAGCGAAGTGCAGCTGTGGAAATTGAGCGAACGGGATGACGGCGTTGTTTGGGTCGGCGTGACCCGGCTGGGCGTTCATGGTTTCGAGCAGTGCGAGAAGCTCGCGTTCGGCTTGCGGCCGCACCGGCGCCAAGATGAAAAACGCCGACTGCGGGGTCACGCGCTCTCCGGAAACTCCAAGCTGAAGTTGATGAGCTTTTTCTTACTCCAGTAGACGACGCCGAGATAAAGATTCGGCGCAACCTCGCGTATCTCGTCGCGAATCCAATGGGCTAGCGTCGACGTTCTCGAATAATCGAGAACGATGCAATCTTTGCCGTCCATCCAGCTCGGTGCTACGTACACGTCGGCGATGATCGCATCGAAGGCGAACGGCGTAATGCGGTTCACCAGCCTGCCGTGGGCCGCATCGAACACCTTGCCGTGCCAGGCGAAGAAATTGATTAGCTGCGCGATATCCGCGCTATAGGTCGTCCCCGGCGCGATAATCGCGGTGCCATTCGCTTGACCGTTTGGTATCGGGCCCGGGGGGCTTGATGTGAAGAGTTCATCCAGTTGCTGTTGACTCAACGCCAAGAGCTGCTGACTGGTGATGGCGGAGTTCATCGTTGACCAGCTCCTTCGGCGGTGCACCGCCAAGAACGAACCGGTACCGGCGGCAACCGCTTAATTGGTCCGGTTACGCTTGCTAATACTAGCTTGGTTGCGGGAACCCTTCCCTGTTACAATTGCGGAATGTTCTTCTACGCGTCGAAAGGCGGAAAACATGGACCTTGCGGGCCTTAAGTCACTCTTCGGTCAGAACGTGCTGGCAGCAGCCGATGGCAAAGACTTTGTGGGCACGTTACACACCATTGCCGGCAGTCAGGACACCGTCTCACTCAAGCCGCTCGACGATGCAACGGCGAACAAATACATCTTTGCAATAAATGGCGTTACCGCCCTCAGTGTCAGCGCCATCACGTTTATTCAAAAGCTGACATAACGGGCGTAAGGGCTCCGATTGACAAACGCTGTGCGGAAACGCGCAGCGATACGGGCGATGTGATATACTCGAGCAACACTTTATAGAGGAGCTTTAATGCCAAGCCTGTTCGTGACCATCGGATCTGCAGCACTTGCTGTGGGATTGCTTGCACTGGCTTGGACGACGCAACGACGGCGCGGCTGCAATGTTGCGAGTGACTCGGAGGAAGACGCCGTGGTCGCAATGCTTCCTCCGATCTAAGCACCCGCTCGATAACTGTTTATGGAGTTATCGCGTAGACCGTTCCAGCTCCGTGCGTGCCGCCATTTGCCGTGGTCCCGTAGAGCGTGCCATTCACGTTGATCAAGTTCGAAGACGGGTAATAGCCATCCGAGCTGCTTCCGCCGAATGTGTGCAGAAGTTGCTCCTTGCCCCCTGTCGTAACGCTAAAGACCGTGCCGCAGCCGCCGCCGTTTGTGGAGAAGCAGCCTTTTACACCGCCCGCGAGGGTCGTGCCGTATAAGGTACCGTGCACGTTGATCAGGCTCGCGGAAGGGTACCAGCCATCGGCGCTGCCGGGGCTCCCGAAGCTGTACACAACGTTCACGGTACCGCTCGTGGTGATGCTGTAGACCGTTCCGCGCCCGTGCGCGCCACCGGAACTGAGCGTGCCATAGAGCAGGCCCTTCACGTCGATCAAGGCTGCAGCCGGGGCCTCGCCTTTATCCTCTTTATAAGTGAAGTGGTACAGCAGCTTCCCCGAGCCGCTCGGGCTGACGGTGTAAACGCTTCCCTGGCCATGTCCGCCGCCGTACTCTGTTGTGCCGTACAAGGTCCCGTTCACGTCAATCAAGGACGCAGCCGCGTAACTTCCCGTGGTGGGCCCAACGAGGCGAAACAGCACATTCTCCGAGCCACTCGGGCTCATGCTATATACGGTGCCGCAGCCTATTTTAGGGTGCCCGAGCCGGCATCCCCCGGGCGTGCCCCCTTCCGCCGTCGTACCGTAGAGCGTGCCGTTCACGTCTCTCAAGCCGGCAGCGGGCCAGGCGCCGTCGGGAGGACCGGTAAAGCCGTGCAGCACGATCTCGGCGCCGCTCGGCGTTATGCTGAATACAGTTCCGCAACCGACGCCGCTACGGCCATTACATTTTGTATCGCCGCCGTGGAAGGTCGTGCCGTAAAGCGTACCGTTCACGTCGATCAAGCCAGCCTTTGGGTTCGCCCCGTCAGAGCCGCCGGTGAACGCGTGCAGCACGGTTTCTTGGCCGGTTGGAGTTACGCTGAACACGGTTCCGCAGCCAAAGCTTTTATAACATCCCTCACCACCGCCCTGGACGGTCGTACCGTAGAACGTACCGTTCACGTTGATCAACCCGGCAAGAGGGCGCGCCCCGTCGGACGTGCCGGCAAAGTTGTACACTACCTTGTAGGACGACCCAGACGCATGGCGCTGCCTCATGCTGTAAGTTGGCGCGATCTCGCGGGTTTGCGGCATCGCGCCCGGCGCGCCGATTAGCGGCTGCGATCCGCAGCCGACAAGCAATGCGGCGGCCATGCCGATCGTAAACACATACCGCATGAGGTCCCAACGTCTCATGTACTCTGCTCCTCCTACCGTGAACACGACGGCGCTTCAGTGTCATTCGTCGCCACGTCACGCGATCCCGGGAGCAGCTTGTGCTGCGGCTTTAGCGACTCTTTCGTTTATGGGGTTAGCGCCGTCGGCTGAGCTTTAGGTCAGGCGATCGAACGAGAGTTCTTCGGGGTGGAATTTAGTCGTTTGCCGCGGTAATAGGTGGCAATGGATACGGTTGCTTGGCGGCGGCTCCTGTTAGGGTTGTGTGCCCTGGGATTCGTCCTGACCGCCAACGCCGTGTGGACTGGTGCGTACACGCTGGGCGTGGATCCGGGCGTTACCAGATCATACACCAGCCCACTGGTCGTGCCGAAGGTGACGGGCGAAGCCCCGTTTGTCATTCGGATCGATGCTCCGCCGGGAAGCCCGGCATATCGTCAAGGACTTCGAAGCGGCGATCTCCTCGATCTGCGTCTACTTACGCCCGGGGAACGTTATCGTTGGATAAGCTATTTTCGACTGGCGGGCCAGCGCGCAGATGTTCCGATCGAGCGCGATGGCAAACGTCTCGTCGTCAGCGTCGCTCCCGAGTCGCGCTCCCTCCTTGCTAGAGGCGGTGCTCTGAGCTTCGGCTGGGACGCGTGGCTAGCGATTTTTGGATTCATCTGGACGCTAACGTTCGCAGCCGTAATCGCTTGGAAGCGCTCAGCCAGCAAAGAGGCTCGCATACTCTCACTGCTGCTGAGCACGCTGGTACTCTCAAGCCTTTTCACACCGATTAACTTTGTTACGCCGTGGCCCGCGCTCGACGCAACGGCGGCTTTTCTCAGCGCCGCACTCTACGGCCTCACCACAGCGCTTTTGGCAACCTACGCGATGGCTTTCGCACCGTCTCCAAACCCCATGCGACGCATTCTCATGTGGCTCAGTTACGGTAGCGCGGCCTTAATGCCAATCTACGGTCTGGCATTCGTCGCCGGCGCGTGGACCGGCACCCTCGATCCGATGCAGGCGTGGTACGCAGGCAGTGCCGCACAACTCGCGATCGCCGTCCTACCGTTCGTCTTTCCGGTGCTTTGCGCGATCGCAACGATCGCGCAAACGCGCGGCACCAATCGAGCACGACTCGTCTGGGCGACGTCTGCGTTGGGCATACAATACCTTACCGCCGCCACCGTTGGCTTGGCGACGAGCTTCAATCTTCCGATCAGTTCGAATGTGGAGCTGTTGTTCTTCAACGTCACAGGTTTTATCACACCCGTCGTCTTGACGTACGTGGCACTGATACGGCGAGTCCTAGACATTGGATTTGCGCTCAACCGCGCGCTGGTTTTCTCGGCGGTCTCGTTCGTCTTTGTCGGCACGTTCCTCCTGGTCGAATGGGCCTTGGGCGCTTGGCTCAGCAGCGCCAGCCACACAACCAGTCTTCTCGTCGGAGCCGCGATCGCACTCGGGCTCGGATTATCGGTACGCGGTATCCATAAGCGCGTCGATCAAATTCTCGATACGCTTTTTTTCCGTAAACGCCACGAGGACGAGCATGCGATTCGAGCGTTCGGTCACGAAGCCGCCTATATCACCGACGCGGGCTTGTTGGTCGCCCGCACGAAGACACTCCTCGAAGAACACGCAGATGCGACCGGCGTCGCGGTGCTCTTAGACGACGGTAATGGGCATTACGGCGGAATGAATGAGAACGATCCCGCGATCGTTTCGCTCAAGGCGTGGCGAAAGAGCATCGATTTGCACACACTCAATACAAGCCTGGAAGGCGAGTTCGCCTATCCGATGGTGGCGCGTGGACATCTCGTCGGAGTAATCGTTCTCGGACCTAAACGCTCGGGAGATCCGTACGCTCCCGACGAGTCCGACGCGATTTTGCATCTGGCCCACGGAGTCGGTGGAGCACTTGATGTCCTTTCGGCAAACGGTCGCGGATCGCGCGATGCGTTACTCGGTGCGATCCAGACGATGTCAGGCGACTTAAGAGCGCTCGCGGCCGAAATTCACGCTGTGATCGACCGTCCCGTATAATACGCGTAGCCGCCGCCTTCAGCAGCGGACGTCAGGACTCGCGACTGGCGTCCTTCACTGGCGAGGATGATGGGTGTGGAGCCGTCTTTGCGCTGAAGCCTTAACGTTTCGCGGTTGCGAGCGTTTTTCGCTTGGTTCTCGGTATCTCCGCGCAAACCCGTCGTGCCGACAATCTTTCCTCTGGAGCCGGACACCTGCATTTGATAGATCGTCCCGCCCGCGTTGAGTGCCATATGCTTGCCATCCCACTGTAGCTTTTGCGGATAGCCGACGAACGGCATCGTGATGTCGCGAAACGCCTTGCCTCCCTTGGCAGTTCCGAAAAAACAGACGTAATGTATTCTGTCCTCGATCAGTCGCCAGGTTGAGCGGACCTTGCGCACCGTCGTTCCCGGCGATCAGTAGCGAGACACAAGCAAGGTAGAGCGGCAATCTGATTGATATCGTCAAAATCGTTGGTGAGCTATATTTATCTGTCCAGCCAGCAGGTTACAACGCTCGCCCCTTGCGTTCAAACCCGACGCAGCCTAACCTTGGTGTGGATCCAGGGCAAGGATAATCGCGCTAAGCGAGCCGAGCGGTAAACGGGATACACGCTTGTCTTCAGTGTCCGGGCGGTGGCACCGCAGTCAATAACATTACAGAAGGTGTGCACAGTCCCCGGGTTCCACGATGAGCGGAGCTTTGCTAACGCACTTGCTTGAGGCGGCGGGGGCGGCCACATCCATGACGAACCTTCCACGATATGGGAGAACTCCGTTACGCCGTTGTTTTGGAACCGTGTGCCGCGAGTGAAGGAGGCGGCTTTACGGTCACCGTGCCGGCGCTTCCGGAGATCGCAACTCAGGGCGAGGATCTTGAAGACGCGCTTGCCATGGCGCGCGATGCGATCGAACTGAGCCTGTCCGTGCGTCGCGATGAAGGCGACGAGATTCCGCCTTCCGACGCGGAGTATGCGCGCCTCGAGATCGTCGCAGTGTCCGTTCCCGCCGCATAGCGTCCAGTGCCGAAGCTACCACGGGTGACCGCTCGAGAGATCGTGCGGACGCTGAAGCGCGCTGGATTTACGTTGGTTCGTCAGACCGGGTCACACGCGTTCTTCCGGCACCCTGACGGTCGTTTTGTCAATATCCCGATGCATGCCGGAGTCCTTAAGATTCCGACACTTGCTGCGATCTTGAAGGCCGCGGGCCTTAGCAGCGCTGAGTTTCGCGACCTTCTCTAAGTGCCGCCGCGAAAGCTATAAGGCCGAAACAAGTAGTCCCAGCGGGATTCGAACTCGCTCTGAAGGGGAAGGTGCAGAGGAGTGCTTACGGGTGCCAACGCGCGAGAAAACCTTATATAGTAAGGCTTTCTCTGCATCTCTGAAGCGTGCGAAAACGTGAGGAGAATCGCGTAAGCGTAATAGCATTCGTCGGCAAAGTCGTGGTAGGGATCGCTGGTGCAGCCAACGCGCGCCGTAGTGCGCGCCGCGCATCGGTGGATAGCCTGGGAGTCACCCGCTGCGTTACAACAGCGGCAGCGGCCCCGCAATCGGCGTCGATCAGGTTCGCGGCCGGGCTGATTCCATCGGGGGCTGCGCCAAAGCTGTATACGACTTTGTAATTCGTGCTGGTTGTGCGCGCTACGAGCCCGGAGGCTTGCGGCACCGCATCCGGTGCATTAATCGGTGGCTGCGATCCGCCGCATCCTGCCAACATTATTGCCGTGCAAATGCCAAGCGACGCGTGACGAAAGGTCAAAATCCTCACTTGTCGCTCCCCTCCATCGAGCGGTGTTATTAGGGGGTCGGCGCGGGACTGAGTGCCGCTCCCGTGTCGCCGGCCGGGATGTTGGTCACGAATTTACCGCTAGGATAGTCGTACACGTCGACGCCTCCAAGGTAGGTATAGGAGTTTTCAGGGACATAGATCTTGTTTTCTGCTTTGTTGATGGCGGGGCGCACCGGGTTGGTGACTGAAATCGTCGAGGACGGCGACGTTTGCCCGAGCGGATAGCTGAGGATTTCGCCGCGATCAAATTCCGACACGATGAGTTTGTGGTCGTCGACGACCACGCCGGCCAGCCTGCCACCGAGTCCCGTTAGGCCGAGTTTCTTGCCCGAGCCCTTCGCGTTGGCGAACTCCACGACGGCCGGATTGCAGAGGGAGGAGGTGTAAGAGCAAAAGGAGTCGGGGTTCTCGCCATCGGCGTAGACGTTGTTCGACGAACTCACTGCGACGCCGCCCGCTTGGGTGAGGTTCGGGTTTGTTAGTCGCCTGTTGGATGACGTAGCGCCGGGCGGAAAAACGTCGACGCCCCCGGCTGCGTCGGAGACGTAGACGTACCCATTGTTTCCGACGGCAACGTCGGTGGGGGAATCGGGCTCATTCAACGTTAGCGATGGGCTCGTTTTCCCGGGCGGGTAGACGGTGACCTGGCTTGTGAGATGATTTGCGACGTAGAGGTTGCCCTTCGCGTCGACGGCGAGTCCATCAGGCCCGTCAATCCCGTCGGTTATTTGTCCCAGCAGCGTATACTTCGGCACCGAATAGACGTCGACGAGCTCTACTGTTCCGGACACGGCCACCGAGATGTACAGAAGCCTTTTCGTTTTTTGCCTGTTCGGCGACATCCAACCGCGCAGCGATGGCTGTTTATAGGACGCCGACGTTTGCGGCATCGCGCCGGGCAGTTGCGATCCGCTGCACCCTGCCAACATTGCTGCCGCGCACGTGAAAAGCGCACCGTGACGAAAACTCCAACTCCTCACTTGCCTGCTCCTTTCGGTGACGCCACCAGGTTCGACGGCACGGCCTGTGCCCCCCGCTGCCGCGTGCAATCCACCACCCCTGATCGCGACGCCGACTACACGCGCGACCTTTGTTTCGATTGCGATGGTAAACCCTGGGTTCCGAACACATTTGGTGGAACGTTTGCGCGGACGGTTCGACTGGCGGGATTGCCGCGCGTCCGGCTACACGACCTGCGCCACAGTTATGCAACCCTATCAATCGAGGGAGGTGTGGACCTCACGGTTGTGTCGTGGGCTCTTGGGCATTCGAGTATCCATACGACAGCGAACATTTACGCGCACCCCAGTCCGAAGATGATCAAAGGCGCTGCCGACATACTTGATCGTCACGTCCGAGAGGGCAAAGGCAAGGCGTAAATCGCTCGGCGTTCGCATGTTGTGCCGAGTGCTTTGAGAATTCGTGGTGGGGAAGGTGGGAGTCGAATCTCTTGAACCTCGTTTACACTCGTTGCGGTTCAGCTAACTGACCCAGATTTCGTGCGTAGCAACATAGAGAAGATTAGAGGTTCGCGGCGGTTCGTTCGGGGCGAGCTGAGTTCGTGTGTGACTAATTCGTGACTAGTCGAAAATGCACAAGGCATCGCAGGCCAGCTATCGCGTTTGAAGTGCGCGGATGAACCCAGAACGGCAGAGACTCTGTCACGCGGCTCCTGAGGCAGACAAAACGGGCGTATTGGCATTTTTTGAGGACGACTCCCGATCAACACTAACGCTCCCGCGCTTCGTAAGTTAGAGCGCTAGCCGTACCAGCGGGATTCGAAAACGCTTGGCGCCTTGATTGCCTAAATCCGTGGAAATCTGTTAAGACGTGGAAGCCTTTGCCTGTCGGTAGGTTTCCGCTTGAAAAGACATGCTGAAACATAGCGACACCCGACGACGTTTGCACCTGATGTTGCACCAGCACCACGCGCATGGACCATTCGGGCCGATTTTGGCTGAACTCCATGCGTTCGGGAACGGAACGAGCGAATCGTCGCGGGTTTCAGGCCGAAGTTCAGATCGCTCCGGTTCGCTGGCATCTCCGCCTTATGTCACTGAGGAGCCGCCGGATACCAGCCGGCCGGGCCTGCGGCTATTTACTCGAAGGAGCCTCGGAGATTGCTATTCCTGCCGAAGGGGTGCCCCGGACGGGCATCGCAAATAGCTTAGTAGGCTTCCCTCCGCCCGGATAGTCCCAAACTCCGATGTGAACACCCGCGCGTTGCACCACGGAGTTTCCTTGCACCCAGAATTGCCCCGGGCCACGTCCCCTCAAAAGATGCGTCGTACCCGAGATCTTTGCCTCGCTCCTAGAAATGGCAAGCTGATAGATAATGGGAGACCCCTTTCGGCTCACGCGTGAGCCTCCATATGCGAAGGCTTGCCCGTCCCATTGAATGATTTGAATTTGACCGCGAAAGCGAACATTCTTACCAAGACTGACTTCCGTGAGCGCACTTGACCCGTGTGGGAGTTCGTATAGGTGTGGTTTTTGTAGGCCCCAGTCGTCCGAAATGAGGAGATTGCTTGCGTTATCATATGTGCAGTAAAAGAACGTTGGCCCCAAACCGTCGCTATATGTTACTGGCGTCCCTTCCGCGTTTGGATACACTGCGATGTTTCCGTCAAAATCGGAGTAGGTAACGGCGAGGTTGCCTGTTGCGGGGTCCACGGCACATCCGTAAGGGGCGGGACCCGGTACGCTTAACGACGCTATTCGGCTGGTTCCGCCATGCGCATATTCGTCCACCTCTGACCGCCCAAAGTCTACGACCCAAACGTCGCCAGATTTGTCAACACAAAGTCCCCCCGAGCCACCAAATCCTGTTAGATCGCCAACCAACTTACCCGTCGTGTAAGAAAGAACGTAAACGTTGCTTATGCCACTTCCGTTACGGGCGGACAAATAGATCAAGGCTTCGCCTGAGGCTTCTGGGAGCATCCATGACTTGCCATGCACTGCGGTCGTAACCGCCTGCGGCACGACGCCCGTTGGGGCCACCCGTAACCCGGCGCATCCGGCCAACACGAAGCTGAGCGTAGTCATCAATACGCGTCGCATGCGTGCAAACTCCATACTGTGCCCCTCCTAAAACGCAACGATTCGACAGGTGGGCCTGTTCCCCGGTCTTGGCGACAGGATAGCCTCCTCAGGACCGAGTCGTTTCAATCCAGGATGTTTTTTCCTGAAAACTCGGCAATCGCCCACCTTGCCAAAGGTCTAGATTTTGCACATAGGGCGCTGCCGATAGGACTGGGTGCTCGCGCTGTCGCCGGCACGATTTTGGACTGACGAAAGGTCACCATGTGTGCTGGGACTGCGGCCGCAGACCCTATGGGGACCGCATTATCTTCATGCGGCCCGGGCCGCATACGAGTTTGCTTTTACTTTCCAAAGGATGCTAACGATGGCGGAGATAGTCGCGAAAGCGACTCCGCCGACAGCTATCAAATACCCGAATCGTGAAGAAACAAGGCGAGCGATCTTCGACTCTGTTAAGCTTAGAAGCCTTCCGCAATAATGAGTCGGGAGCCGGCTCTACTCCGCCAGGGTGGAGGCAATGTGACGGTGACCGCCTGTTCGTATAAACTCGACTGCAAAGCAGTAAGGCACACGCTATCAGCCTTTTTCCCGACCGCAATCTCTTTCCAGTTTGGAACTACCTCATCGAGTGTTACGTCAACCACACTCGTCTATCTGTAGCGATGCGCTGAATGTGAAGCCTACTTTGGCGACGCGTTCGATGCTGGACCGAGTGGCTTACAGGATCGGAAATTCTTGCGGCATCACGCGAAGCAAACCCAAGCGTGGTACAAATCCGAGCCGAAGATGTCAGCGTTAAAGCGATTGGCTCTCAGGTCGTTGCGGCATTACGCGAGGCTCGAGAGGAGCTGAGCGCCGGCGCCCGTAAGCGGCGACCGATTATCGCCCACGCCGCTTATGTCGACTCAAGCGGAGCCGCGGACTTAGTCTTCCATTCGGCGGCTCGGCGCCCGAATGTCGCCAATTTCGGTTTGCTGCGCCGCAGTTACGTCACCCAACTCCGGCCCGAGCTCTATCGGTGGGTTGTCCGGCAATGTTAGTCCGCTCGCCCGTTCTGTCTCTTCCGCGTCGTCAAGCAGTATCGCAACATTCCCGGTGTAGCCCTGCGGGTACGAACCGCGAACCGTCGCAGTCGCGCCCGAGCTCAGAATAACCTCGTCGCCCGGTTCGAGGTCGCGTTTTAGGCCAGAATCGTTTTCCATAGGCTCTTTCTACCCACCGGCCCGCGCGTCCACGCTAATAGTCAGTGTCCGGTAAGTCGTCCTTCGCGTGATGAAGTGTGCGGAAGTATTGGGGCCCCAGTGGCGCGCTAATATGGCGGAAGTGCGGGTGAACGCGGAAAAAATTAAAGCAATCGGAGAGATCGTCGGCGCGCTCGTCGGTTGTGCCCATCGAACGAAGTCCGAAATTCTCCTCGGTGAATTTTAGAATGCTGCCGAACTCGTGTTGAACGTGCGAGATGTATCCCAGCTTTGCGTACGGCGAGATCACGATCAACGGAACGCGGAAACCGAGCTCGTAAGAGTTATAGATCGGTGGCTGGACGTGATCGTACCAACCGCCCCAATCGTCCCAGACCACGAAGATTGCCGTCGAGTCCCAATACTGGGATTGACCAATCTCGTTCACGATGCTCGCAACCCACGACGGACCACTCCCGTTGGTCAAAAGCGCATGATCGGATGCCGCGGCGCTCGGCGTAATCCATGTCACGTTGGCGAGGTTGCCCGCGGCAATATCCGTCAGTACCTGAGCCGAAGGAGAGATGACGTTCCGGAAATCGGCGGTATGCCATAGCGGCTTAATGGCATCGACAGCGTTCCAGAGTCCCGCTCCCTGCCGTTCTTGGTAGTAACGCCAGCTCAGGCCGGCCGAATCGAGCTCTTGCATCAGCGCGGTGCGCTCGAAGCACGGGTATACCTTTTGGTTTTCGTTACCGCTGGGATCGATCACCGCGACCGTTGAGCGCGCCGGCGAGTCGCAGCCGCCTACCTTGGCGGATTTGGTGCTTGGGTTTTCCGACGCGCGCAGATCGGATCCGTCGCTGATCGCCGAGGTTCCGCTGATCAGATACTGATGGGCGGGAAAGCTTGGGCCTTGGTTCGTCTCGAACATCCGGTCAGCGAACGTGTACTGTTCCGCTAAGTCATAGTAAGGTTGCACTTGACTTTGCGGTACGTACGCGTAGGCGCGCACAGCGCGGTTCGGGCAGACGGACCCCTTCCTGCACTTGGATGGAGCGAGGTTGAAATCGTTCAAATTCCCGTTCGCATAGTCAATGGCCCACGCCGAATGGGTGTGGATGAGATCGTAGTCTGCGCTCAGCGACTCCGGCATGAGGGAGACGGTTTGCCGCGACGAGTTCAGTCCGGTTTGCGCCGTGTCGGCACCGGGTAGCGAGTTGAAAAGATTGTCGACCGTTCGGTTCTCTTGGATGATGATCACGACGTGCGTGATCGGCGTGCTCCCGCTCCCAAACCGAGGAGTGAAACGCCGCTGGGCGGGATCGGTTTGCCTAGGGAGCGCCGAGCCTGCCGCTGAGCCGGGAGCGCCATTGGATGTTTGCGGTCCCCCGCACGCGGCCAAAAAAGCGACGCTTGCCAGAAGACCCAGAAGCCGCGGATGAAGACGATAGATTTGCATTGATACTTGCTCCTTTTGTCGTAGGCAAACGCTCGTGCAGTTGCGCAAGGCCCCCGTACCGCACAGCGAACCGGGTCGGTTGCCCCTTACCGATAACGAAGCTTATGCTCGTTTCATCGCGCAGACGTTCATTACGCCTCCATCCGCGGCAGTGGGAAGGCCTGTGGATTAGCGCGAGGTCACAGCCGAAAGCAGCGTCGGGAACGGTTATGGTGGCGGATTACTTAGAAAGGTACTTTTTGAGAGCTGCGTCACCGCTGCTGCTTTGCCCTTATACGTTTCGATATCGCCATTCTGATCGATTGCATCGGCGAGCGCAAGCTTCACCATCCCCCTGGCGGTGTTCTTCCCGATCAACCCCGTCAGCGTGATGCCCTGATATTCGCCGAGGCTGAAGTGGCCGCCGATCGACGTTAGGCCGAACTTCTGGCACGCACCCTTGAAGATCCATTCATACTGCGGCGGGCTGCCCGCGCAGGTCTTTAGCGCGTGTAGCGACACGTTTGCATTGGCGGACGGCGATGATGGAAGGACGCCGCCGCATGGACATCGTTTGACCTCACTGGAGAATCGGAAAAGTTTTGAACAGTCGCTTTGAGCAAGTTGAGCCGACGTAAAGAATTGTTTTATGGGGTCAACGCGAAGATCGTTGCGCTCGGCGACGACATAGCCTGACCCACCGCCACGGGCGCGTCCCTTTGAGCGCCATTGAGCGCGCCGCATCATGGCGTTATCGCGTAGACCGTTCCGTACCCGTAAGCGCCCCCTTGCGCGCCACCGTATGCCGTCGTCCCATAGAGCGTGCCATTCACGTTGATCAAGTTCGACGCGGGGAAATAGCCATCGCCGTTGACGCTGAAGGAGTGGAGCACTTGCTCCGTGCCCCCTGGCGTGACGCTAAAGACCGTCCCGCAGCCATAGCTGTTGGGAGAGAAGCAGCCTCTCACACCGCCCGCGGTGGTCGTGCCGTATAGCGTACCGCGCACATTGATCAAACTCGCGGTGGGAGATGCGCCATCGGTGAAGCCGAAGCTGTACACCACCTTCACGGAACCGCTCGTGGTGATGCTGACGACCGTTCCCGGTCCTCCTCTGTCCTTCTTTTTTCCGCGCCCGCTGCCGGCACTAAGGGTGCCGTAGAGCAGCCCCTTCACGTCGATCAAGGCCGCAGCCGGCGCGAACCCGACATGAATGACCTGATGCCGGCCCCTCGTCATCAGGAACGGCGGCTTCTCAACCGTCTCGTGTCCAATGGTCAC
>Ga0209169_10001578_pt1 | contig 13883 bp, 10 predicted proteins | sample HubBroMetageWRM4_FD_188346 | JGI IMG/M metagenome (GOLD analysis project Ga0209169, IMG submission 188346) | Warmed soil microbial communities from the Hubbard Brook experimental Forest, New Hampshire - Hubbard Brook CCASE Soil Metagenome WRM 4... | ecosystem: Environmental > Terrestrial > Soil... | reverse complement strand
CCTCGTTTTTTCCTTGATTCACCCTTCGAGGACGAGCCAACTTCGGCACACAAAACAAAGTACTTGCATCCGATTATGGCGCACGAAAATCGCACACAGCAAAGTACCTACGTACTGGTAGCTAAAAAGACAGCATCGCCCCTGAAGTGGTGGTTGATGTGAGCGTAAAAAAGGAGCGTTGTCATCCTGAGGCGTCCGCAGGACGCCGAAGGATCTCAACCGATCCTTGCTACAAACCATCCCTTCAATCACGCCCCAAAATTGCGCCACCCCTCGCCCATCCGTTAAACTATCCAATTCAGCCTCACCCAAATCTCATGACAAACTCCTCCATCCGCGTCCGCTTCGCCCCATCGCCCACCGGTTACCTCCACGTCGGCGGCGCGCGCACCGCTCTCTTCAACTGGCTCTACGCCCGCCAGCAAGGCGGCGTCATGATCCTCCGCGTCGAAGACACCGACGCCGAGCGCAACAAGCCCGAACTCGTCCAGGGCATCATCGACGGACTTCAATGGCTCGGCCTCGACTGGGATGAGGGCCCCTTCTATCAGTCCCAGCGCCTCGCCCTCTACAAAGACGCCGCGCAAAAGTGCCTTGCCAACGGCAGCGCCTTCCTCTGCTACTGCGCCGCTGAAAAATATGCCGGCGGAGATCACGCCGCCGACGGCGCCACCACCGAAAAAGTTCGCCGTATCGTCCGCTGCTCCTGCCGCGACGGCAAACCCTCGAATCCCGGTGTAAAACCCGCGATCCGCTTTCGCGTCCCCGCCGGCAAGACCGTCTTCAGCGACGCCGTTTTCGGCGAGCGCGAGTTCGACAACGAAGAAATCGAGGACTTCGTCCTCCTCCGTTCCGGCAAAGACGGCGAAGAGTGGGGCATGCCCACCTACCAGATGAGCGTCGTCGTCGACGACATCGACATGCGCATCACCCACGTCATCCGCGGCGCCGATCACATCTCCAACACGCCGAAACAAGTCCTGCTCTATCGCGCCATGAAGGCCGAGCCGCCGATCTTCGCCCATCTCCCGTTGATTCTGGGCGCCGACAAATCGCGCCTCTCCAAACGCCACGGCGCCACCGACGTCAACATGTACCGCGTCGAAGGCTTCCTCCCTGAAGCGTTCCGCAATTTCCTCGCGCTTCTCGGCTGGGCTCCCGGCGGCGACGAAGAATTTCTCCGCACCAAAGAACTCATCGAAAAATTCAGCCTCTCCGGCGTCAGCCGCACCAACGGCGTCTTCGACCGCCCCAAGCTCGAGTGGTTCAACACCCAGTATTTGCAGAAATTGCCGATCGAGGATTTGCTGCCCTACGTCGAAGCCGAGCTAAAGCGCAGCGGCTTGTGGAAAGAGGAGTGGGCCGCAGGCCCAGGTCACGAGTGGTTTTCAAAAACGGTGGATTTGCTACGGCCGCGCATCCGATTCCTCCCCGACTTCTCGAGTTGGTCGCGCGCCTTCTTCAGCGACGACTTCCCCATCGAAGAAGCCGGCAAAACTAAATTCTGGAAAGACCCCAAAGTCCCAGAGTTGATGCGCAATCTAGCGGACGCATTAGAAAAACTCACCGAGTGGAATCACGACGCCTGCGACCACACTTCCCGCGCCGTCGCCGAAGCCGGAGGCGTAAAAGCCGGCCTCCTCATCAACGCCACCCGCGTCGCCATCGTCGGCCAGTCCGTCGCGCCGCCCCTCTTCGACACAATGGTCGCCCTCGGCCAGGACCGCGTAGTCCGCCGCCTCCGCGCCTCCTTCCCGTAATCCGGTTCGCTGATTCTCGCGCCGACTTGAGCGACCGCCGTCCACCTTTGTAGGGCGGGCTTGCCCCGCTCCGCGTGACCTTCAAGCACCCACGACCCGCCACCTCATGTAGGGGCGCAGCACGCTGCGCCCCATGTCCGCACGATCCCTGCGTCTTGCGCTCCTAGTAGCGCCAGCATCTTGCCCGCGCTTTTCTCACCGCCGACTCCCAAACCGTGGCGCTGCCTGGAAGTAATTGAAGCGAAGCCGCTTATTCACCCTTGCGAAAACAGCCCGGGGCATACCCAAAGCTTCCCAAAATGGAACACATCGATTCGACCGTCAGTTCTTTGACTCGCCCTTCGACGGCTTCGCGTTCGCATCCTTGCTTTTGTCCTTCGCGTCCTTGCCCTTGTCTCCGTTGTCGTCCGACGAATCGCCCTTGTCTTCGCCACCCAGCGACCTCTTGAACGTCTTGTGAAACGCCGATACGCCGAGCGTCGGCGAATCCCGCTTTCCCGTAATCGTAATCGGCAGAAGCGTCCCCGCGCCTTCCTTGCTGAAGAAAGGATCGACCGCCTTTAGGAAAAACGACTTCTTCCCGGTCACCGTCTGCGACAACTTCGCCTGCAACCGCAGGTGCCCGTTGAAATCGAGATTCCCCTCGCCGATGTCGTAGTTTCCGACGAGGTCAAGATTCGCCCCCGGCACGCTGAACGTCAGGCTGCGAAAATCGATAATCGCTTTCGCCAATTTAAAATCGCCCATCAGGTTGGCGACCGAGCTTCCCGCATCCTCCTGGCCAGGTTTCCCTTCGGCGTGCCGGCTCAACGACTCCAATTTGTCGCGCACCTTCGGATCAGACCAGTTCGCATTTTTGATCTCGACCTTGCCGTCCAGAATCATTTTTTGCAGCACTTTGAATTTTCCCGGCGGTATCGTCAGCTTCGCCTTGATTTGCGCCGGCCCCGTCATGAAGGGTTTATCTGAATTGATCGCCAACGCGAGGATGTCCTCAATACGCGCGTTCGGTGCATCGACGTTGAGTTGAATCAAGTGCCCCTGATTCGGTACGTGTGTGACGCTGCCTTCGCAATTGATCACCGATTTTCCGAGCGTCGCTTTCACTGGATGCAGATACGTGTCGCCGTCCGTTCCATCCACGGTCGCGGAGAAATCCGTGTGCAGCGGCACCGGATGTCCAACTGGATCGAGCGAAAAATTCGGCGTGTCCGTTTTTCCAGCAACCTCAATCTCGTTGAGCTTTCCTTTGAAATCGCCTGTGGAAGAAAGCGTGCCCGCGATCCCGGGAAACGGACCGAGATCGGCGTCTGTGAACTTGTAAGTCCCCGTCAGCGGCGTGTCACCGGGCTCGTCGGCACTCCACGGACCAAACGTCCCACGCGTTGCGATTTCACCTTGCGGCTTCGCGTTCGTCAGGTTGCCGTGAAAATCAAAAGGCTTGTTCGGACCGACCGATTTCAGCACCAAATCGTGAATATCAAAATCGAGCGGAGCCTTACCTTGCTTCTTCGGCATGATCACAAGGTCCGTGTCGTTGATCACGATTTCGTCGATCGTCACTTCCGGAAATTTCTTTTTTGGCTCGGGTGGTTTTTCCTTCTTCTCACCGCGCGGCGGGATCGTGATCGTCATGTTCTCGACGTAGATTCCCGAAATGTGATGCGGCGCGTTCAGCAGTCCGCGCCAACCGAGATTGAATGAGAACTTCGCGACGTGAAACATCGGCGGAAGATCGGCGCGGTTGTGCAGCCGGATCGACAATTCCTCGCCGGCAACACCCAGATCCGGCATCAGGCGAACGTGCAATTCTCCTAAATCGACGTCGCTCTTGAATTTCTCCTGTAGCGCCGCGACGACCCAGTCGCGCGTCCGATCGTCAATATTGCGCATCTTGAGCGATACAAAAATAATCACGCCGGCCAGCAAGCCGGCAAAGATGCCAAGAATGTAAGGCCACTTCCGTCGCGGCCGTGACTCAGAGCGTGAATCAGAATCAGACAAGATGTGCTCCCTGGACCTGGTTTCCCCCGTGAACGCTGAGCCGCGGAACGTCTTGAAGGTTATAACTTTGATGCATCAGCGAACAGTTTGGAGATGCGCTAGCGAGGCGCTTGGAACACGTCGGGGTGGGCAGGATGCGCGGCGCTCGCGCTGGCGGCAACGTTCACGGTCGCGTCGACGGGCAAAGTCACCGGCGGCAGGCATACCTCGTTGTTGCAAGCTTGATAGCGCAGCTTCAGCGGAATGTGCTGCGCTCCGGATGGAGCATCCGGCAGTGCCGTTGCCGCCATTTTCAGAACGATCGTCTTTTCGTAAACGTTCAGCGGCGTCTTGGAAAATGTAAATGTCCGAAGCTCGCCGTCGGGATACGTGACGTCGCCAATCTTGAATCCCGGCGCGCCATCCGTCTTCAAATCCGTCGCGATCAGGTACTCCGCCGATTTCTTCCGCGCATTTACGTGAAACCCATCGCGAATTTTCATCACAACGGCAATCTGAAATTCTTTGCCGCGCGCCACCGGATCGTACGACGCAAACGCAGTCGGTGCGACCACATCCTTCGGTGACGGCACCTGCGCCTCCGCTCGCGGAGACTTCACGCTGGTGGCGGCGAGCGCCAATGCCAACGCGCTCGCCGTGAGCGCAAAGAATCGTGCGCCCGGTTTCAGTGCGGCGAATCGCATGCCGAGCTTCCCGCGACAATTTTCACAATTGGCGCGATAAAAACTCAAACGGTCACCTGTTCGCCGAGCTGCTGCGAAATCACGCGGCTCATCACTCCCCGCAAATCCTCGCCCGTCTTCTCCAGCACAAACGAATTTCGCGCTTCCGACCAGCCCAGCTTGAAACTTGTCGACAGCGCTGAAATCCAGATCTCGCGCACCGGAGTATTCGGCGAAATCACAAACTTCGCCTCTTCCGGCTCCTCGAAAATCACTTCCAGCTTCCCGCTCTCGCCCTCCACGTCGAAGCCGTGCTCGTCGCCCAGCGTCAGCATCCGCTTCTTCAAATCCTCGAATGCCGCATCCGCTTTTTTTGTGAAATCTTTTTCGTCGATCATGCCCGGAGAATAACAGACTTTGAATTTAGAAGCGTGTCTCGACAGTGACCCGCCAAACAGTCCTTTCTTTTCTGTCGACTTTCAACTGTCGACTTTCGACTTCTTCAGAGCTGCGCCTGAATCGATTTCACGATGTCGTCGCGAGTTATGAGCCCCGTGATGTGTTTCACTTGCTTGCCGTCCCGGCTCAGCAGGATGCTCGTCGGATAGCCAAGCAGTCCGCCGAATTTGTCTCCCGCCGCATCGTTCCCGATCACAATCGGATAATTCATCGTCGATTTCCCGGCATCCGTATCGAACTTTTCCTTCTGCACAAACGGCGCGACCGCGCTGCGTCCTTCATCGTCCATCGCGATTCCCAGCACCGTAAATCCCTTCGGACCGTATTCCTGCTGCAGCTCGATCAATTCCGGGATTTCGATTTTGCATGGCTCGCACCACGTCGCCCAGAAATTCACCAGCACAACCTTGCCCTTCAGCGATTCGAGGCTCACGTCCTTGCCGTCGAGATCTTTCAACGTCAGATCCGGCTCGGGCTTCGCTTCGTCTTTCGATTCCGTTGTCGTCAGCGATGCCGCCGCTGTTTTCGGCAGCCGCGTCGCTTTGTCGGCGTAATGCGCGCCGATGACAATCACCGCCAGAATCGCAATCACGATGATCGCCGTCTTCATGAATCCGCCTGAACTCGGCGGTGGCCCGGAGGGTGGGTCGATGGAGTTCCTGTCCGGTGCAGAAGAGATCTCGGGAGAATCATCTCTTGTTTCAACGGGTGTCATGTCGTTTCATCCTTCATAAATCATTTTCGCAGAACGCTAGAATCCGTGCAGCATCCGAATGTCTTGCATCGGCCTCAGCCACCGCCGGCGCCGCTACCTCTTGGATGCGCCGCTAGTTCTTCGATGCACGACTACTTCGCTCCGGTTAGCGCATGTTCCAGCCACAAAACAAACGTGTTCAAGAAACTCAGCTTGGTCACCAGCCACGTTAGCCGGTTGAAGAAAACCAAAACGCCGACGAACAGAAGCAACGCGCCGCTGAAGAGTTCGACGGCGTGCAAATACTTTCGGAAGCTCTGATAGAACTTCAGAAACTGTCCGATCCCAAGCGCGGTCAGCAAAAAGGGAACCGCTAGGCCGGCTGAATACACGGCGAGCAGCAGCACGCCGCGCGCAATCGTGTCGCTGGCAGCGGCGAGCGCCAGCACCGCGGTAAGAATCGGACCGATGCAGGGAGTCCATCCGAACGCGAATGCGAAGCCCAGTAAAAACCCACTCCAGATGCCAGGCTGTTTGCCGCCGCTGCGCAGATGAACGTCGCGATTCAGCCAGCGCGTCATCGCCGGACCGAAGAATCCGATCACCGAGAGCGAAAAGAAGTGAACCGCTCGGAGCCCGGCGAACAGCGCCCCGCCGTGCACGAGCGCGATCACGCCCAGAAGCGCGAGCACAACTCCGAGAATGATTCCCACGCGGACGGTCAGTTTTATAAGAACGCCGAGCAAGTGCAGGCCGAAGAGCAGGATCAAAGCACCGGCGATCGGCGCGAGCGTCGTGCGATGCTGGCCGAGGAATCCGCCGACGGCGCTGGCCGACGCACCGAACGTGATGAACACAGCAGAGAATCCAAAAACGAAAGCGAGCGCGGAGGAGAATAAACCCGAGCGTGGCGCCTGACCCTGGCGCAATTGCTCCATGCCGATGCCGGAAAGCATCGAGATGTATCCGGGCACCAGCGGCAACACGCACGGAGACAAAAACGAAATCAGTCCCGCGAGAAACGCTCCAGCTAGAGAGACATCCGTCATTCCCGATTCGTCCTCAATTCAATTCAGCAACCAACGATCTAAACAACCCATCGCCCAGAAATTCGAGGCTGCGTATCCCGGCGCTTGGCGGAAATGGCCCGCAAGTCTACAAGGCTCGCTGGGCGCCAAGCAATTGACCGCAAACGCGGCGGTGAACCGCCGCACTCCACATCGGACCTCTCGGACGTATTGTCCCATATCCCGTGCTGCCTCTTAGCTGCCGACGGCGGCGCAGACAATTTGTTGACCGGCTACGACGGTGACTTATTCCGAAGCGCCAAACTATTGAACGCTTGGCGCAAGCGTTCCGTGACAAATACGAAAGCCAAAGGCCGACAGATGACGCTTTTGCATGGCGGGCGCGCTCTACGCCATCTGCGCAGATCCAGCTAAACGCCACATTATCAATATTTTGCAGGCCGTAAGATTGGCATGGACGGTGCATTCTCTCGAGTTGGCAGTGGCCCCGCCGACTGCCCCTAGGACCGACGATGCATTGGACGCCCAATCGAGTCACTTGCCTCCGCGTGGCGGTCGGATTCGCCGCTGTGTTTCTGTTCGGTCGCGGGCCGTGGCTCAACCTGAGCGCGGTGGCGCTGACGGTGGCGTGTATCGGACTGGACGCGCTCGACGGGCACATCGCGCGACGGAAAAATCTGGCGACCCCGGTGGGAGCGCAGATCGACATTCTGGGCGATCGCATGATCGAGAACGTGTACTTCACGTATTTCGCGGTGGTCGGAATGGTTTCGTGGTGGCTTCCGGTTTTCTTTTTCGCGCGCGGAGCGATGACGGATTTTTTGCGTGGGCTCGCGTCGCGATCGGGATTCTCGGGATGGGGCGCGAATGCCATGCTGCAAACGTGGTGGGGGCGGTCGATGGTCGGCTCGCGCTGGAGCCGCGGATTGTACGCGGCGATGAAGTGCATGTGTTTTTGCTATCTCGGCCTTGAGTTGGCGTTGACGCGCGGACCCGTGGCTCTGATCGGCGGGCTTACGCCCGAGATGCACACCGCGATTCGCAACGGAGCAATCGCGTTAACGTCGGCGACCGCGGCGTTTTGTTTTGTGCGCGCGATTCCGGTTCTGCTCGAGGGCTGGCAGTTCATAGCGGAAAGTGTCGCACCGGTGGCGACTGCGAAGATGGCGGTCGCAAAGGTTTCCGTGAGGAAGACGGCATGAAGTCCGTTGTATACATCGATAGCTCCAGCGCGTTTCGCATTCGCGAAACGGATGCGTCACGCGTTGCGGCGTTCTTCGATATCGACGGCACGCTACTGCCGCTGCCTTCGCTCGAACGGCGATTTATTGCGGAACTTCGTCAAGAAGGATTGATTCCGGCGCGGAATTATCTGCGGTGGCTTGCTGCGGCGATTCGGCTTGCGCCGCGCGGCGTTCAGCACTCGATTCATGGCAATAAGGCGCATTTGCGAAATGTCTCGGTACGCGCGCTTTCGTTTCGCCAGCTCACATTTTTCCCCGACGCGATACGACGGGTGGCGTGGCACGCGTCGCAAGGACACTCGGTGATTCTGGTTTCGGGCACGCTCGATTTTCTGGCGCGACAAGCGGCGCTGGCGTTGACGCTCCGGCTCGCGATGCGCGGAGTGACCGCGAAAATCGGAGTTTGCGCGACGCAGGCTGAACGCGTTGACGGCCGGTACACCGGCAAAATCATCGGCGCGGCAAATTTTGCGGAGGAAAAGGTAATTGCGATGCGCCGGGTCGCTCGCGAAATCGGTTTCGATCTCGCGCGCTGCTATGGCTACAGCGATTCAGCCCACGACCGCTGGATGCTGGGCGCGGTTGGCAAGCCGGCTGCAGTGAATCCTTCGCCGGAGTTGCGGCGGATTGCGATGCTTCGGCATTGGCCGATTTTCGATTGGTCCATCGGCGAAACGGTTGAAACAAAAGCGCCTAACGAATTCGATTCGACATTTTTTCACGGTATTCCATCGGAGAACGTGCAATGAAGCCCTCTTACGAAGTTGAATCGACGAGCCGCAAGTCGGCAGCGAACTGGCGGCCGCCGGCAGCGATGGCTGCAACCGCCGTCGCAGGGTCGCCGCCGCGTTCACTCGGCATTGGGCGCGCGGTTCGCAACGAATGGTTGGCACTGGGAGCGGCTTGCGGACCTTTTGAGTTGATGGCGCTCGGCTACTTTGCCGTGAGCAGCATTCTGATCGCGGCATTCGCGGAAAACCTTGCGCATCCGGTGCGGCTGCTCGCAACGCGGGCGTGCGTTGTGGCGCTGATTCTCTTACTGTGCCGCGGCGTGAATATTCTGATTCCCGACAACGCGAATCCGGCGACGTTCACGCAGAAGTTCTGGCATTTCTGGCGGCACTGGTATCCGCATCTTTTCTTTTTATTTTGTTTCGAAGAGCTTGCGCATCTCGTGCATCTTGTCGTGCCAACGTGGCAGGACGCGAAGCTGATCGCGTTTGATTTCTGGCTGACCGGAGTGCATCCGTCGATCTGGCTGGAGCAATTCACGACGCCGTTTCGCAACGATTTCATGCAGTTCACGTATTTTACTTACTTCACGTATTTGCTGATTTTGGGTGGGATTCTGTACTACCGGAAAGATTGGAAGGCTTACTGGTCGGTGATGACGTATTCGATGGTGGCCTATTCGATCGGGTACATGATCGCGATGATGTTTCCGATCGAGAGCCCGTGGTTTTCGATGGCGGGCATGTGGCACGGGGAATTGCGCGGCGGGCCGTTTACCGCGCTGATTGGATTCATCGAGCATTACGGGCGCGTACGCGGGGCGGCGTTTCCGTCGGAGCATGTGGCGGGGTCGTTCGCGGCGTTGTGGGGAGCGTGGCGGCATCGGAGATGGTTGTTCTGGACGTTGCTCCCGCTGGTCTTGTGCATGTGCGTGTCGACGATCTACGGGCGGTATCACTATATTGCGGATATTTTCGGTGGGATTACGACGGCGACGATCGGGTATTTCGTTGGGTCATGGATTATTCGGAAGAGTGAAGCGCGAACGCGGCGCGCGGAATCGCTCGAGTCAGTCCGCGCGGCGACCACTTGAAGAGATTGGTCCCCAACACCGCCACCAAACATGTAGGGGCGCAGCACGCTGCGCCCCATGTCCGCACGATCCCCGCGTCTTGAGCTCTTCGCTCTTTTGCTGGCTCTGTGCCCTCTGCAGTGAATCTCTTTCGCCTAAAAGATTTTTTCCTGCCGGCGGAGGTTTCCGAAGTTGCCGATGTTGGCGATGATGAAGGCGACTTTGAATTGGTTGTCGGTGCGAACCTGGCCAAGTTCGAGGCGGCGATACTCGAGGGCGAGGCCGCAGCAGCCGCCGTTGTAGCCGATTTGGACGAGTTGATTTTGCAGGGCGTGGTTGGTGATGTCGTAGCTCACACCTGTGGTGATGTTGAAACCCTTTTTTGTATCGCTGCCGTAACCGATCAAGGTGCGAATCTGATTTGACTTTGGTTGTAGGACCAGCGGATCAGCGTCAAGCCGGAAATCGGCGATCGTCGCGAAAAATTCTTTGTAGGGTTTAAACTTTGCCAGCGTGCCGATGGTAGTGAGCTGGCCTTTGTTGCCGCGCTGCGTGTCGTACTGGAGAATCTCTTCGAAATCGAACGGGCCTCCCGGTGTGATCTTGAAATCGCTGATCAGCGGCGACCAATTGCGCGGCGCGTCGGCGAAGGCGAACGGCGAAATGTCGTCGAGCGTTTGAAACACGTTGCGCGCGCCGGTGACGAGGGCGCCGCCGAACGTCGGATCGAAGAAGTGCTTCTGCACCAAACTCCAGGTGATCAATTCCTGCGGCTGATCGTCGCCATTTTTCACGAATAGGCGTTGCGTGACGCCGTACTCGAGCTCATTGGTGTCGGTGAGCGTCGAATCGGAATCGAAGCGAATCAACTGCGAGAAATTGTGGATGCCGGTGACGTAGTTGTAATCGAAGAACGGCTCGATGGTGTGCTTGTATTTTTTCGTTGAACCTGGCTTCTGGAAATAACGCTGGATGACGGGCAAACGAAAATCGAGGCCGAACTCGCCGTCGTTGCGCGTGATGGAAAACGGGCTGAGGACCGGCGTCGTCAGGATCGAGCCGGGCACGAGCGAATCGCCGTAATAAGAGGTACGAAAAGCGGCGGTTGCGGTGACGTCGAGCCACGGTCCGAAGTGAAAAGGCACAGTCATACGCGGCGCGAACTCCAGACGCGGCACGGCGGCGGGTGTGTCGATCACGCCGTCGTTGCGATGCAACGCGCCCACAAACGCGTCGAAACTGAAATAGACCGGGACATCGGCCCACGGAGCGCGATCGACGGAGCTGAAACGCGCTTCGGGTGCGTTGCGCAACGAAACGGTGGTCTGCACCGGATTGACGGTGAGGAAGCTGTTGTCGTTCAGCGCGGCGAGGTCGAAGCTGTAGCCGTCGAAATTGTGCGTGAGAAAGATCGAACTGCGGACTTCGGAATTGATGGCGTCACCGAAGTTGTCGGCGAACGCGAGACGGAAGGTGAGCGAGGAGAGTTCGTTCCAATCGGTGACGAAACGCCAGTTGTTTTTGAGATTGGAAATGACTTCGAGGCGTTGTTCGTGACCGCCCTGTGAGACGAGTTGGGTCGTTTGATCGGGCAGGCCTGGATTGATGACGGTGGGTACGCCGCGATCGATCACGCCGAAGTAGGTGTAGTCGATCGAAGTGTTTTCCCATGGCTTGGCGCGGAAATGGCCGCGTTCGGCGGAGCCGCGGCGGCTGAGAAGTTCTGCGCCGACCGTGGCGTCCATCCACGGATTGGGAGCCCAATAAAAAGCGTCGCCGAAGACGAAGCCTTTGCTGCTGCTGTTGCCGATGACCGGGAGAAGAAAGCCGGATTCGCGGACTTTTTCTCCGGCGGGAGCGGTGGCGTAGGGCAGCCAGATGAGCGGAACGCGGAGCAGGCGGAAGTTCGCGTTGACGAGCGCGGCGGTTTTGTCGACCTTGATGCGCGCGTGCTGCGCGAAAAATTGCCAGCGCGGATGCTCGGGATCGCAGACGGTGATCCATGCCGAAGTCAAGATGTAGAGGTCGGTGTTGTACTTCTCGACGTTTTTCGCCTCGAAGTAGAGCGGATTCTCGGTGATGAGGACGGTGGGATTAGGCTTGCGCTCGATGCGGACGAATCCGCGCACGTTGGTGAAGGTGCCGCGGCCGGTGCTGACGTTGTAGTGCGCTTCGTCGGCTTCGAGATGCTCATTTTCATAGTCGAAGATAATGTGGCCGCGCGCGTAGGCTTCGTTGGTCTGGTCGTTGTATTCGACGTGGTCGGCGCGGAGGCGTTGGTTGCCGTAGTGAATGTCGACGCCGTCGTCGGCGATGGTGACGTCGCCCTGGTGTTTCTGCGGACCGAGCGAGGACAGGTCGGCGACGCCGCCTTTGGGCGGCTTACGGATTTCTTGGGCGCGCGTCAAAGGAAGGCCGAAGAGGGCGAGGGCTGCGAATGCGACGAGAATCGCGGTCAGGAGAGACTGCGAGCGAGGCGCGGGGAAAATCCGGGCACTAGGATTGCGATTCACGCTGAACATTCGATCAGTAAAGGCAATCAGTAACGGCAATCAATAAAGTCGGTCGATAAAGGCAGTTGGATAGCCTAGCACGGTTCGCGGGATGTCTCAGGCGAGCGGAAAATTTGAAATTGTGTGCGCGGGGGACAATTGCCGCGTGAATGATGGCGGAGTACAATTTCGCGCCGCTCGGGGCAGGGCGGGTTCAGGTTTGATCGTGCGTGCGGTTTGGGTGTTGGTCGTCGATCCGTCGTGAAACACAAATTGGAGGGTGGGGAATGGCTTCGAAGCAGAAGAGCGCTAGTGTGCGTCTGTGGCTGGCGGTGATCGCGATGGTGCTCGCCGGATTGGGCGGCGGGACGAGCTTTGCCGCGACGCTGGCGCGCGGGACGGAAGATCCCACCTCGGCGGATTCCCAGGATAAGGACAAAAAGGACGAGAAGAAAGACGACAAAGACAAAAAGGACGACAAGGATAAAGACAAGAAGCTGCCACTCAAGCCGGATCGGAAGATCGAGTTCACGACGGATGAGGGGACGTGGCTGTCGCTCGATGTGTCGCCAGACGGCAAGACGATTGTATTCGAGCTGCTCGGCAACCTTTATACCCTGCCGATCGAGGGCGGCGACGCGAGATTGATTTCGGGAGGGATGGCGTTCGACAGCCAGCCGCGATTTTCGCCCGATGGGAAGTGGATCGCGTTTATTTCGGATCGCGATGGCAGCGAGAACATCTGGATGATTCATCCGGATGGGAGCGAGCCGAAGCAGGTGTCGAAGGATCCGAACAGCGTGATGGCGTCGCCGGCGTGGGCGCCGGACGGGCGATACGTTTACGTTTCGAAAGCGGGATTCGGGATCGCGGCGTATGAAGTGTGGATGTACCACGTCGATGGCGGGACCGGCGTGCAGATTACGAAGGCGAAGCCGACGCCGACCACTCCGCGGCGCGAGCGGCCGAATTCGATGGGCATCGTGGCGTCGCCGGATGGCAAGTACATCTACTACGCGCAGCGCAAGGGGCCGTTTTCTTACAACGCGATGTTTCCGCAATGGTCGATCATGCGGCGCGATCGGAAGACCGGCGATGAGGACACGCTGATCGAGCAGCTGGATAGCGCGTTTCGTCCGACACTTTCGCCGGATGGAACGAAGATTGTGTATGTGACGCGGTATGAGACGGAGAGCGAACTGCGTATTCGCGATTTGAATAGCGGCGAGGATCGGTGCGTGCGGTATCCGGTGACGCGCGACGATCAAGAATCGCTGTTTTCGCGCGACGTGTTTCCGGGATTCGCATTTTTGCCAGGCGGAAATGAAATTGTTTACAACCAGGACGGAAAGATTCGGCGGCTGAATATCGCGAGCGGCAAAGAGACGGTGATTCCGTTCACGGCGAAGGTGTCGAAGGACATCGGGCCGAAATTGGATTTCCCGCAGAAGGTGGAGCAGGGGCCGGTGAAGGCGCGGCTCATTCAGGCGCCGGTGGAATCGCCGGATGGGAAGCGGCTGGCGTTTTCGTCGATGACGCACATTTACACGCTGGATTTGCCCAGCGGGAAGCCCGCGCGTTTGACAGAGAGCAAGCTGCCGGAATTTCAGCCGGCGTGGTCGCCGGATGGGAAGACGATTGCGTTTGTGACGTGGTCGAACGAGGGCGGACAGTTGTGGAAGGTGGCATCGAGTGGCGGTGCGCCGACGCAGCTTTCCAAATCGATCGGAGTTTAC
>Ga0209169_10001577_pt1 | contig 13903 bp, 16 predicted proteins | sample HubBroMetageWRM4_FD_188346 | JGI IMG/M metagenome (GOLD analysis project Ga0209169, IMG submission 188346) | Warmed soil microbial communities from the Hubbard Brook experimental Forest, New Hampshire - Hubbard Brook CCASE Soil Metagenome WRM 4... | ecosystem: Environmental > Terrestrial > Soil... | reverse complement strand
AACGGACTTTGACGCCTCATCGATTTTTAGTCATACTTTTGACTATGACCGTGCTTCCGCTGGGCGACGTCAAGTCCCACCTGTCCGAGCTCGTCGGTCGCGTCCATGACCATCACGAGCGGGTGACCGTCACCGTCCATGGCAGGCCCTCGGCTGTCCTCATCGCCCCGGAAGACCTGGAAGCGCTGGAGGAAACTCTAGAGATTATGCGCGATGCCGCGACGATGAACCGGCTGGCCGAGTCCGACGCGGAGCTAGCCCGGGGCGAGTACGTTTCCGCAGAGGAACTCGCGGAAGCCATGAGACGGCGCCAGGCGCGGTGAGCGGAGACCCTGCAGATTCCTATGAGTTGCGGACAACGTCTACGGTCCGCCGCGCACTGAGCGAGACTCTCCCCGAGGCCGTTGCAGCGGCAGCGTACGAATTCATCACCGGCCCTCTGCTTACTGATCCCCACAGGATCGGTAAGAGGCTGCTCCCGCCTATGGACGACAGGTTTAGCGTCGGCCGCGGTACCTACCGGGTGATCTACCGGATTGACGATAAGGCCCGCGTGGTGACCGTAGTAGACGTCGCTCACCGCCGAGATGTCTATCGCACTTGATACGCTTTCGTAGATCGTGTTCGGGGGAGGTGCCAGCGATGGCAGGGCCGGGAGACGAGATGGCAGCGGGGGCTGGAGGCCGCGGTCATCTGCGGGTGTCGCACGCCGACCGCGAGCAGGTGATTGAGACCCTCAAGGTTGCGTTCGTACAGGGCATGCTGGACACGGACGAGTTCGACCTGCGGGTGGGCCAGACGTTCGCGTCGCGGACTCGCGCGGAGCTGGCTGCGATAACTGCCGACATCCCCACCGGGCTGGCCATGGCAAGGCCGCCCGCACCCGCGCGGGCACAGGTCGAGAAGCCTGTTGCGCGGCCCGGCCCGGTGATCGCAGCGGCAACCGCGGTGTATGCATTCGGATGGGTGTATGAAATCTTTCTGACCGCGCATGGGGCCGATAACCCCTCGACACCTCTGGTGATCTTCGGCGGCTTTTTCCTCTATTTGATCGTTCTGGCCATATGTGTGGGTCAAATGGTCGCCCTGCGGCGTGAGAGGCGCTCTGGCGGGCAGTCGCGCCGGCGGCCGGCGGCCGGCGCGGGCGGTCAGGCATCCCCGCGCCCGCTATCAGCCGACCCGGGTGGGCAGCTTCCGTCGGCCGGTCACGGCGATCAGCACACGGCCGAAGCAGCGCGAAGCCGTCGTCCTCGTCTGCCTTTGCCGGTCCACGGCCACGGCGCGGCAGGCGCTCTCGCGGCCGGGACGGCTCCGGCACGCTGCTGACTGCGGCTCGGAGCCCAGGTCTTGCCCAGTCCTCAATTAGAGGTCAGCCGGTGGCACCTTCATCCGGGTCTCGTGGTCGAGGTGAGCGCGGCTGCCACCCCGGAACGTCAGGGACGCCAGCCGTAAATGCAGGCCACAGCAGCAAGACGCTATCTGTGGGTCAGAAGGTCGTATTCGCCGAGCGCTCGATCAGGTGCTTGGTCCATGCGGTGTGCCGCTTGCGGAGTACCGGCGCGGTCAGGTCGGCGCGTCCAAGGTCGCGGTAGTTCTGGACCCACGACTCCACGATCTGATGTGACCGGGCCACGGCCCACAGATCGCACAGCAGCGGATCAGGTGAAGCCACCGTGCTCGCCGCCTGATAGGACTCACCGAACTCCTCGGCGATGCGTTCGCCGTAGAGCAGGTAGAGGTCGAGCCGGCACCAGCCCAGGTCGTAGCCGCGCGGGCCGAGGGCGGCACCGGACCAGTCCACGACGCCGGTGAGCGTCCCGTCCTGCCACACGGTGTTGCCGGACCAGAAGTCGTAGTGCGTCAGCACGATCCGCGCGTGGGCGAGCGCTTCCCAGCGGGCAGCAACCAGGCTGGCCGCGGGCCCGCTGAGGGCAGCCGGGGACCCTCCGGGCTGGTCGAACACGCTGGGGAAACCCGCAAGCCGGTGCCGGGCCGTCGCGTGGATGCGGGCGAGTGTTTCACCGAGCTGCCGGGCAAAGGCGGCCGGATCGCCGGGGGTGATATCGGCGGTACCAGGCAGCCGCGAGATCAAGATCCACGGCCCGTCCGGCGGCTGGTCACCCGGGTGGCCGGCCAGCAGCCGCGGGGCAAGGCCACCGAGTCCGTCCAGTGCAGCCAGCACCTGCATCTCGCGGCGGACCGCATCATCGCCGGGGCCGAACTCGCGCAGAATGAACTCCCGCTCCGGATCCGCCGTCTGGATCAGGTACGTACGGGCATGCGTGCCTCCGGCCAGGGCAAGCGTCCCCCGCACCGTCGCGGCCGGCCCGGCGAGAGCCACGGCCCGGTCAACGGCCGCCGAGGACGGTGGCAGATCGCGCATGACAGGGAGCCTAGGAGAGCCCGTCATAGTGCGAGAGCGTCGTCTGCAGGTCGGTCGCTGAAAGCCTCGACGTCGCGTCGGCAAGTCGTATGATGGGACACATCAGAGACCACGCTGGTCAGGCGCCGGAGATTGATGCGGAGGCCAGATGAGCCAGCAGGCAGCGGACCTGCCCAGGTTCGTCCAGATCATCGGGCGGCACCGGACCTTGGTCGGCATCATGGCCGTACTGGGTCTGCTCGCTGGCGTTGTCTTCGCCGCGCTCACCCCGTCGGCGTTCACGAGCAAGGCGCTCGTTCTGGTCGGGCAGCCGACCTGTCCCGTTGGGTCCATCTGCGGCGGGCCTGCGTTCTCGTCCGGCTACATCCAGTCCAGGTTGCAAAGCGCGTCTCCCGACGGAGTCCAGATAAAACCCGTGACGGGGAATGTCGTGTCGGTGGTCGCGTCCGCCGGGACCGTCGTTAAGGCAGAGGCCGCCCTCGACGGCTACCTCGGCATTGTCGGCATGTCTGCGCCGACTTCTATGAGCTACCAAGGCGAGCAGGTGCCAGTGCGGTTGCTTGAACCGCCGACGGCAGCGACCGGGACGGCGCCGGCGCCGCGGCTGCTCAGCGGCACGCTGCTCGGTGCTGCGTTCGGCGCGCTGCTCGGAATCATCGTGGCGCTGGCGGGTAGCCGGACGACCATTGACCCGCTGACCGCTCCGCAGGGATTCGGGGCCGGCGAAGAAGCGAAGGCAGTAGGCCGCGGAACCGGTTACGCGCCAACGGGGGTTTGGCTCCAGCAACTGGCCCGAGAACACGTCGAGCGGAAGACCGCCCTGGATGCCTCGCTGGGCAGGTCTCAAGCGGATCCACATGAGGACTATTAGCCGCGGTTACCGCGGGATGTCCACCGGTTGAGGGCCGCCGGCGCCACCGCGAGCAGGATCCAGAAGTACATCGCGGCGCTGGTGCTCCACCAGGAAAGCCCGATGGAAACGGTCATCACGGCCGGTACTATCGCCGCGCTTATCTGCGCTGCTCGGGCCTTGGCGTCCGAGACCAGGCCCTTGCGGTGCCCGATAAGGATTATCGCCTGGGTGGCCAGGCTGGCAATGAGCAGGTTGGCGGCGAAGATGTCAACCGCCACCCGAGCATTCCAGATCTCCCGCCGCTAACCGCTCACCTGTGCCGGGACTCGTCGCGAGGCCCGGCCCGCGGCGTATGTTTGGCGCAGTTGCACGCCGCAGGGCCATGGAGGGGATCGGATGACGCTGCTCGCCGATATCGAGCGCGAGAGACTACGGGCGCTGGCCGCGGCGGACACGGTCACGGCCGGACCGCTGCATGCCGACGACTACTGGCTCGTCACCCCGAACGGGTCGGAGATGACCAAGGACGACTACCTCGGCGCCATGGCGGCGGGGCGGCTGAGATACCAGGTGTTCGAGCCCGTTTCCGAGATGTCCGTACTGGGCGATGCGCCGGTGGCGGTCTTGCGGTACAAGGCCCGCATCAGCTTTGACGACGGACCAGGCATCGTCTGCTGGCACATCGACTGCTACCGGCTCCGCGATGAGACGTGGCAGGTGGTGTGGTCGCAGGCCACCGCGATCCTGCCGCGATGAAAGCAGTGAGGGCCATGAAAGCGATGGGGGCGATGAATCTGCCGCCGGGACCCGGTCTGAACAGGCGGAAGATAAGGTCGCGGAGCGAAAACGGAGACTGACTATGACCGATGACGCCGACCTGCAGCCGCTGGTGGCCGCGGACTTCCTGGCCCTCGCCGACCTGCTCGACTCGGCCACCGGGGAGCAGTGGGACACGCCGCCGCGCCGGTCGCCGGACGGCACGATCCGGATCATCCTTGACGACCTCACCCAGGGCGGCGTGCACAAGCACTTCGGCACCAGCGTCGAAGGGCGCAGCCTCCAGGCCACCGACCTGGACTGGTCATACGGATCGGGTCCCGCCCTGCGCGGCGCGGCCGGGGACCTGGCGGTCATGCTCTGCGGCCGGAAGCTGCCAGCCGGGCGGATCGAAGACGAGCAGCCCTAGTCCGGATCCGCCCGGGCCGGCCCCTGTTACGGCCTCAGCGCATCCGGAGGCAGACGCCCTCTTAAGCAGAGCGGGTGAACGGCAGCTGGATCTCGAACACCTGCTGATCGACGTCGGCGACATCGTCGATCTCGTGGATCCATACCTCGCGGCCCGGCGGGCGGCTGTGGTAGCCCTGCGCCTCGATCCACCGGGTCAGATCGTGGTACACGAAGGGGAAGATGCTGGCCGAATGGCCGTTGCGTACGGCGGTGGCCGCCTCGATCTCCGGCAGCACCATGTACTTCGCGGGCGGCGGTAGCCCGGCCGGCTGTTCCACCACCGGCAGGGCCAGGTGGACCGTGACGTCGCTGCCGTCATCGTTGTCGTAGAAGATCATCAATGGGCCCGCTTCCTTGACGCGCTCCGGGATCCCGAGCTGATCGAACTGCTCCCTCAACTGGTTGACGACGGGGACGATGTTCGCCGGGCCCCACCCGGGCGCGGGTGCGGCGAGCACCACCACGCCCATGGCCGGAATCGTCTTGGCGATGATGTCGTCTGCTGGCATGGCGCCCTCTCTGGAGATGTAGCGGAGCCGCGCTTCGACTCCGAGCAACTGGTTCTTATGCGCTTCGAGTTCGTGTTCCAGCTGAGCGCGCCGGAGCATGAGCATGCCCTGGAGCTCCTCCAGGGTGATCCCGCCCAGCAGCCGCCTGATCTGCGCGAGCGAGAGCCCGAGGTCCTTCATGGCGAGGATCCGGTTCAGTCGTCCCAGCTGACCGGCGCCGTAGCCGCGGTACCCGGTGTCCGGATCGACCTTCGCGGGCCGCAGCAGCCCGATCTCGTCGTAATGCCTGAGCGTGCGGATGGAGACCCCGCCGAGCCGGGCGAACTCACCGATGCTGAACATGACACGAGCTTGCACCCCTCACGCAACGTGAGAGTCAAGACCCCGGCCGACATATTACGAAATAAGGAGGTGCCGACTACTCGACCCGTCACCGCCTGGCCGAGTAGTTAGTGTGACGGCTAATCGCTCATCCCGGCGGCTATCTGCGGGGACCGCTGACGGGGTGTTCGGATAGGGCCCCGTTCCCGGCCGCAACGCACGGTAGGCAAACCAAATATGAATACCCGCAGGTTCATAGCGGCACCGCTGATCGCCGTCGTGCTCGCGATCCTGGTCGCCGGCTGCGCCAGCGCCGGCCGCGACGCCGCGGTCACCCCGGCGGCGGCCGCCCCGGAGGAGCCGGACATCACGGTGGCCGCCCTGCCCGCGGTCGACCTGGCCAGCCTGTACATCGCGCAGGACCAGGGGCTGTTCGCCAAGCAAGGGCTGCACGTGACGATCGAGAAGATAGCCAGCAGCCAGGCGATAATCACCGACCAGCTGAACGGCCAGGTGGACATCAGCGCCGGCAGCTACGTGCCGTACATCTCGGCGCAGGCCGCGGGCGCCAGGTTCCACATCCTCGCCGAGGCGTCCACGCTGGCACCGGGATCGCGGGCGCTCGTGGTCAGCGCGAACTCGCCCATCACCACGGTCGGCCAGCTCGTGGGCAGGAGGATCGGGCTCAACGGGACCAACAGCATCGGCACCCTGCTGGTCAGCGCGCTGCTCGCGCAGCACGGAGTCTCGCCGAAGAAGGTCCATTTCGTCACCGACCCGGCAGGTTTCCCCGCGATGCCGGGGGAACTAAATCACGGCGTCTGGTCGGCGGCGTTTCTCTCCGAGCCGTACGTCACCGTCGCGGCGGAGCGGTACGGCGAGCAGGTGCTTGCCGACCTTGACCAGGGTGACCTGATGAACTTCCCCATCGACGGTTATGTCGCCACGCAGGCCTGGGCGCAGCGGTACCCCAAGACCGCGGCGGCGTTCGTGCGGGCGATCGAGGAGGGACAACTGCTCGCAGAAACCGACGCGGCGGCGGTCCAGGCCGCCATGGGCAAGTACGACGACCTGCCGCCGATAGTGACCGCAGCCATCGTGCCGTCCCACTACCCGATCGGCCCGGTGAACCAGACCCGAATCCAGCGTGTCGCCACGGCCATGCTCCAGTTCGGCATGCTCAGCCGGGCAGACGCCGCCGAGGTTCAGCAGGGAACCCTGGTCGGATCGATGGTCGGCCCCGGCGGCTGACCTACTGCGTCGTCCCGACACGATCGAACGACTGTGCGATCGCGCTTCCTGGAAGTTGATCATGGTTACCGGTAGAGTCGGCTCGTGCGGATGCTCGGGGATGCCAGCCAGGCCCATGCGACCAGCGTTTCACCTGATAACGTCGTCAGTCTCGAACCAAGGTTCGAGACTGAAAACCCATGGGCGAAGCCGAGGTCCCGGGCGACAGGTCCGACCGAGACGACCGGTGCGACCGGTCCGATCGAGACGTACGAGACGTACGAGACGAACGAGACGAACGAGACGTACGAGACGAACGAGCTGACCTGCCTGGAGATCTGCGCCGGCGGCGGGGGCCAGTCGCTCGGCCTGGAACAGGCTGGCTTCGAGCATGTGGCTGCCCTCGAGATCGACCCGCACGCCTGCCAGACGCTGCGCGGGAATCGTCCCGCGTGGAATGTCGTCGAGCACGACATCCACGAGTTCGAGGGCACCGAATTCAAGGGTGTCGACCTGCTGGCAGGCGGCGTGCCCTGCCCGCCGTTCTCGATAGCCGGCAAGCAGCTCGGCGCCGACGACGAGCGCGACCTCTTCCCTCCGGCGCTCCGCCTGGTGCAGGAGTGCGCGCCGGCGGCCATCATGCTGGAAAACGTCCGCGGCCTGTCCACGGCCCGGTTCGCGGGCTACCGCGAGCAGGTCCTCGAGCGGCTGCACGGCCTGGACTACGAGACCGACTGGCAGGTACTCAACGCGTGCAACTTCGGCGTGCCGCAGCTGCGGCCGCGGTTCATCCTGGTGGCGATGCGTCCGGCGGCGTTCAGGTGCTTCGAGTGGCCGCACGCGGTCAAGACGCCGCCGACCGTGGGCGAGGCGCTGGTTGACTACATGGCGGCGGACGGCTGGCCGGGCGCGGCGGAGTGGGCGAGGAAGGCCGGCGGCATCGGCCCGACCCTGGTCGGCGGGTCGCGCAAGCACGGCGGCCCGGATCTCGGCCCGACCCGGGCCAGGAACGAATGGCTCAGGCTGCACGTCGACGGCAGGGGCCTGGCCGATGCGCCGCCCAGGCGGACCGATCCGGTGGACCACCTGCCGCGGCTGACCCTGCCGATGGCCGCCGCGCTGCAGGGCTTCCCGGCCAGCTGGCGTTTCTCCGGGCGCAAGACGGCCGCGTACCGCCAGATCGGCAACGCCTTCCCGCCGCCGGTGGCCAGGGCCGTCGGCGAGAACATCCGGGCCGCGCTGCTGATGGCGCGGCAGGCCGCCGAATCGGAGCGCCTGCTCCGCGCGGTCTAGGACCGCAGGCCAGGATGGAGCAACTCCCGCTGCCGTTCGGTGACAGCGGCGATGCCGAGCTCGACGCGGTGGAAACCGAACTCCACCTGCTCGACCCCACCGGCGAGCGGGTCGCCACGGTGCTCCGCGACACGCTCGACCAGATCTACGACGGCCAGCACACCGGGCGCTGGAACTATGACCAGCTGTACAAGACCGAGAAGACCCACGTGGGCACGCTGGTCGAGATCAACCTGCACCGGCAGTTCGGCTTCGCGGACGGCACCGTGACCGATTACCGGATCGCCGGCGTGGAGGTCGACTGCAAGTACTCGATGAGCTACGGCGGCTGGGAGCTACCGCCGGAGGCCGTGGGCCAGGTCTGCCTGCTCATCACCGCCGACGATCTGCGGAGCACCTGGGCGGCGGGCCTGATCCGGGTGCAGGACCCGTTCCTGCGGAAAGGCTCCAACCGCGACGCCAAGCGCCAGCTAACCAGACACAGCCGGGGACGGATCCGCGGCCTGTGGCCGCAGAACCGGCGGCTGGCGCCGAACCTGTTCCTGTACCTGAGGCCGGATGTCAGGGACCGGATCTTCACCGCCCGCGCGCAGAGCGGGGACCAGCACGGCCAGGCCAGGACCAACGAGCTCTTCCGCCTGGTGCAGCGGCGTATCATCAGGCGCGCCGAGCTCGCCACCGTCGCCCAGCAGGACGACTTCATGAAGCGGGCCCGCGGGAACCACGGCGCGCGTTCCCTGCTCCGGCCCGAGGGCATCCTGGTGCTCGGGCATCAGGACAACGATCCGCTCGTCGCGGCGGCGCTCGGCCTGCCGGTGCCGAAGAAGGGCGAGTTCATCTCGGCCTGGGTGGTGCCCGCCAGGGATGACCGCGACGATCCGGTGGCCGCGATCGACGGCGGGGAATGGGCGCTCGGCCGACTCGGAGACCCCGTCGTGGCCGCGCCGGTGGTGCCAAGGACGCCAACGGCCCCGGTACCGACGCCGGCCGCCACCACGCCGACCGCCACGACCATCCCCGCCGGGACACACGTTATGCCGAACCTATTTACCGGCATTACTGCTCCCCGTTCTCCTTAAGTATGAAGATTACTCGGAATATATTGCGCCTGGCTGGCGCCGGTACAATCTCATCTTTTACCATTTCATGAGGCTAACAAATAAAGCAGCAAGTCAACCCGGTGAAGAACGGAACAACAATGATCCGCTAATATCGCTCCAAATGGATATAAATACTCAGGAGATATCGATTATCCATGGGCGGTAGCCGACTTGTCTAATGACCGGCCCTGTGCTATCGTCCTGGGAACAACCGAAGTGTGCACGAAGCTAATGCTTCAGGAAAACCGAGATGCCGCCGGCTCCGAATTGTCCGATCGCTTGCGACCGTCCTGCGATGCGGAGAATATCCGCTCGATGAGGGCTACCTTTAGTCGCGCCTCGTGTAATTCGCACGGATTCTCCCCGCTGGCACTCGGCATCGCCGTTATCGTCGCCATGGCTGCGCTCATCGCTATCCAATCCCGTGCAAGCGCCGCGGCGTCGCCGGTAAGTCTCGGAACTGCCGGAAACTACGCGGTCCTGGCCGGGACCGCGGTTACCAACACGGGTCTAAGCCAGATCAACGGGAGCCTGGCCGTGAGCCCGGACGACGCGCTGACCGGGTTCCCTCCGGGCATAATCACCGGGGCACAGGACCTCGGCAATGCCGCCGCGGCACAAGCGCAAACCGACTTGACCGCCGCCTACGACGACGCCGCCGGGCAAACCCCGGCAACCAGCGTGTCAGGCGACCTGGGTGGCCAGACGCTTACCCCCGGCGTCTACAACGCCACCGCCGCGCTCGGGATCACCGGCACGCTCACCCTCGATGCCCAGGGCGATCCCGACGCCATCTTCATCTTCCAGCTGGGCGCCGGCCTCGCCACCGCATCGGCTAGCCAGGTCGTCCTCACCGACGGCGCGCAAGCGGCCAACGTCTTCTGGCAAGTCAGCACCACCGTGACGCTGGGCTCGGGCTCCACCTTCGCGGGCAACATCCTGGCCCTGACGTCGATCACGGCAGTAACGGGCGCTGTCATCCAGGGCCGGGCACTGGTCATAAACGGCGAAGTCATCCTCGACGACAACGCCATCGACGGAGACTCCCTGAGCCTGACCGCCCCGGCCACCCTGAGCTGGTCCGATACCCTGAACGGGCACAACCAGTCGGTGGTCGACACGGACACGTCGGACCAGACGTACACCGTCGTCGACACGACAGGGACCGATGCCGGATGGACCGTGACCGTCGAGGCGACCCCGTTCACCGGCAGCGCCACCGGGGCCGTTCTGCCCGACGCCACGGTCTTCGAGACCAACGGGGACCCGTCCAGCGAATCCGGCACCACCGTCCCCGGCGCGCAGTGCGCCGCCGGCTCAGACTGCACGCTGCCCACGCCCAGCGGGAGCATCGCCTACCCCGTGCAGATCACCGTCGCCGCCAGCGGTACGGGCGAGCCGGTCGCGATCTATGATGCCAAGGCCGGCACCGGCATGGGAGCGATCGTCATCGCCGACGTGGGCTGGTGGCTCAACATCCCGGCGAACGCCAGGCTCGACACCTACACCTCCACGATCACCCTGGCCGTCGACAGCGGGCCAGCGTAACCTGCACGGCAGGCCCAATCGCGAAGGGATCATCGATGGCAGACCACGTGTACTCAGTCAGCGAGATCGTCGGCTCCTCCACCGTCGGCATCGACGATGCCATCAAGGTGGCCATCGGCCGGGCCTCGCGGACCCTGCACAACCTCGACTGGTTCGAGGTCACCGACATGCGGGGGCACATCGAGGACGGCGAGATCCAGCACTTCCAGGTCACCCTGAAGGTCGGCTTCCGGCTGGACGACCACACCGCCTGACCGACCGGCCCGCCTGACCGACCAGCCCGCCTGACGGTCGTGGTTACCTGGCGTGGTCCTGGGGCCGCGCGTGGCGTCCCGGCGACAGGGCGTGCGCGGTCTCCGTCGGACGGTCCTCCCGCGACCCGATGGCACGGGGCAGCTGGGTGATGACGCCGTCGCCGTCGGCGGACCGGCCCCGCCGACCGCCCCCGTGCACCGGCCCGGCCTCGTTGAGCGCCTTCTTGACCGGGATCTTGGCCAGGTAGCCCGCGCCCAGGGCGACGCACTGTACCCGGTACCAGAACCGCTCGGCGCTCGTCATCTCCGCCAGGCCCGCCTCGGCGAGCGCCTTCTTGACCGGCACCTTGGCGAGGTACATCATGCCGAACCCGATGCAGCCGACCAGGTACCAGAACGACTCTGCCGCGCTGAGCCGCGCGGTGCGCAGGACGGTAGTCATGTCGCTCCCCCTCCTACCGCCGGGGACACCGTCCCCTGCTGCTGATAGGACGCGCCGCACCGCCAACCGGTTGTCAGGATTGGGGGACTTTCGACATCGGTGCGAGGTAATGACCAGGATCGACCTCGCGCCGGGCCGGATCGGCCGCGGGCAGGCTGAGGGTGACGCGCAGCCCCTGCGGGTAGTTGAGCGCGGCCACGGCGCTGCCCTCGTGGGCGGCGGCGACCTCGGTGACGATGGCGAGCCCGAGCCCGGACCCGGGCTGCCGCGTCCCCGCCCGGTAGAACCGGTCGAAGATCCGCGGCAGCCGGTCGGCGGGGACGCCCGGACCGTCGTCGCTCACCTCGACGACCACGCTGCCCTCGCCGCAGCAGGCGGTGACGGTGGCGACCGTGCCCTCCGGCGTGTGCGTGCGCACGTTGGCGAGCAGGTTGTCGACGGCGCGGCCGAGCAGTTCCTCGTCGCCGACGGCGACCAGGCCCGGGTCGATCCGGGCCCGCCACGTCCGGCCAGGATCGGCGATCTGCATCCGCTCCACGCAGGCCCGCACCAGCGCGGTGAGGTCGACCGGGTCGCGCTGCCTGTCGGGGTGCTGGTCGAGCCTGGCCAGCCGGAGCATGTCATCGACAAGCCGGCTCATCCGCTGGGCCTCCAGGCTGATCCGCCGCATCGCCTCGTCGACGTCGGTCCGCTTGCTGAGCGCGCCCTGCTGGTAGAGCTCGGCGTTGGCACGCAGCGAGGCAAGCGGGGTGCGTAGCTCGTGGCTGGCGTCGGCGAAGAACCGCCGCATCAGCTCCTGGCTGGCCTCGCGTTCGGCGACCGAGGCCCCGATCCTGGCCAGCATCCCGTTCAGCGCCATGCCGAGCCTGCCCACCTCGCTGCCCGCGTCGGCGGGGCTGACCCGGTCGGTGAGGTCGCCGGCGGTGATCCGGTCGGCCTGGCCGGCCATCGCCTCGACGGGCCGCAGGCCCTGCCGCATGACCAGGCCGACGCCGAGGAAGATGAACGCGAAGGCGGCCGCGGAGCCGGTGGCGATGATGAGCTGGAGCCGGCCCATGGTCGCGTTCACGCCCTTGAGGTTGGCCGCGACGACCAGCGTGCCCGCGTCGGCGGGCACCGAGATCGTCCCCACCCGGAACTGGCTGACCCCGACGAAGCTGATCACGGCGCCCTTGGCCTTGCCGCGGGCGGTCACGGCGCCCGCGGCGGCCACGTTCCTCGGGATCAAGGGCCTGGGGCCCGGGCCTCGCTGCAGGTTCACCACCTTCCCCGAGAAGGGCACGAACGAGATGTCGTACGCGCCGGCGACCACCGGCATCTGCACCTGCCAGTCCACCTGCTTCGACTCGTGCAGCAGCGTGGTGAGCCGCTGCTGGGTCTGGGCGAGCACCGACTGCAGGGTCGCGTCGGTCTGGGTCAGCAGGTACTTGCGCAGCGCGGTGACCGCGGCGATGTCGAACATGGCGAGCCCGACCAGCGTGATCGTCAGCACGGCGACAAGCACCTGAACCCGGAGCTTGCCGCGGCCAGGCGCGTTGATGACCCTACTCATCGGGCTCACCCGCCCCACCCTCTCCGGGCCGCGGCAACCGGAGGCTGTAGCCGATCGCGCGCTGGGTGTGGATCACGTCCGGCCCGTGCCTGGCCAGCTTGCGCCGCAGGTAGGCGATGTAGGTCGACACCACGTTGGTCGACCCGCGGAAGTCGTAGTCCCACACGTGATCGAGCAGCTGCGTCCTGGTCAGCACCCGCCCCGGATTGAGCATCAGGTAGCGCAGCAGCCGGAACTCCGTCGGTGACAGCTCGATAAGATGCCCTCCCCGGCGCACCTCGTAGGTCTCCTGGTCCAGTTCCACGTCCGTGAACGTGAGCACGGTCCCGGTCGCGCTCGGCCGGGTCCGGCGCAGCACGGTGCGGATCCGGGCGGCGAGTTCCTCAAGCCCGAACGGCTTGGTCATGTAGTCGTCGCCGCCTATGGTCAGCCCGGTCACCTTGTCGGCCTGGGTGTCCCTGGCGGTCAGGAAGATCACCGGGACCTGGCGGCCGTCCCTGCGCAGCCGGCGCACCAGGTCGAACCCGTCCCCGTCGGGCAGCATCACGTCGAGCACGACCAGGTCGAACGGGTGGTCGCGGGCCAGCCGCAGCGCGTCCGCCGCGGTCTCCGCGGTGGTCACCTCGAAGCCGAGGAACCGCAGCGAGGCCGCGACCGCGTCGCGCAGGAACGGCTCGTCGTCGACCACCAGCAGCCCGCCGCGGTCGCCGGACGGGTCCGCCGCCGGATCGCCCATGTCTTGCTCCTAATGCTTGTGCCGCCATCCGACCATCTCATCGCCAACAACGAGCGTGAGTCGCGTGTGAGTTTCATGTGAGCGCCGGCTCACGCCCGGGCACACACGGAATTCACACGCAATCGGGGCGGCACTCAAACACCCGCCAATTAGCTTTGCGCTCCAGGCCGCCCGCGGCCGATAAGGCACACCATAACCCCGCGAAAGGATTCCCATGAAACGCATGGCAGCGCTCGCCGCGCTGCTGCTTGCCCTGCTCGCCATCCCGGCGGCGGCGATGGCAAGCAGCGGCAGCGGCGGCGGCAGCGTCAGCAGCGGGCCGGGCTACGGCCCGCCCCGCGCCGTACAGGCCGCCTGCCCGTTCCCCGCCCGCCTGCTCAAGGGCCGCCACAAGGTCCAGGTCGTGATCAAGGGCAGGACCGTCCGGGTCAACGGCAAGATCCCGCCCAAGATCC
>Ga0209169_10001575_pt1 | contig 13908 bp, 11 predicted proteins | sample HubBroMetageWRM4_FD_188346 | JGI IMG/M metagenome (GOLD analysis project Ga0209169, IMG submission 188346) | Warmed soil microbial communities from the Hubbard Brook experimental Forest, New Hampshire - Hubbard Brook CCASE Soil Metagenome WRM 4... | ecosystem: Environmental > Terrestrial > Soil... | reverse complement strand
CATCCACAAACGTGCTCTTGCCGGAACCGCTCACGCCCGTGACGCACGTGAGCGTGCCCAAGGGGATGCGGACATCGATATTCTGCAGATTGTTTTCCTTCGCGCCAAGGACCTCGTTTCGCTTCCTAACTCGGAAGCGCTCCTGCGGGCTTTGCTCCGGCTTTACGCACTAGCCCAGTCGAGATGAAATATGCCCTCGAGAGGAACGAATATTCGGCACAATCGCGCCGTATCGTTGCCCAGTGCGGCAGTTCGTCGCGTATCGGCGGCATCGCCTACGGCTGCCTGCCACGCCCATCGATTGATAACCGGAAATGCAAGCACGGCGAGGATAACGGCGGAACCACCAATTGCGACTCGCCGCGTCTCAGAATGCGAGCGCGTCAATAGGATCACGACACACATTAGCGCCAAGCCGCCAAGAGTGGCAATGATTAGTTCCGTGAGGTTCTCCCAAAAGACGGTATACGAATAGACGAACGCAACGTAGGAGGAGACCGTGTCGAGCGCGTTTTTGATATGGAAGCTCTCATAGTAGTAGTACTTGTACATGAAACCGGCAAAATAAAGGTATACTGCTGCGAGAACGACGACGTCGCGAGCCATCGATAGCGCGCTTGCTACAACTTGCATTCCATCGCGGTTATCCTTTTCACCGTTATGGCTCACAAACGTGCCTCTCGCCCATCAACAGCGCGGCGTGTCAGTCTGGTTCGGATACGCTTGCGCATTCGGTAACGCATTCTGTGTGCCGGGCACGACCGCTTGATTCGCCGCTCCAATTCGAGGCGCGATTGCGAGCCCGATGTCGTCGGCTTTCACGAAGCCGCGATAGCCATAGGCAATCCCGCTGCACCGAATAAAGCCGCCGTGGTCTATGAGCATGAATGTGGCAACGGCTCCGCCGCTGTAGTATTGGCGCGTGCCCAAAAACGTCTGTGTTTTCGTCAATTGGGAACCGCCCGCTTCCAAGGCGTGAACGGAAATCAGATAGACGTCCGGCAGAATCTCGGATGTCGCTTTATCGGCAAGATAGTGCATCAGGAGATCGACGTAAAGAAGTTGTTGGAGCGGCGTCGGCCCTGAAGGCCCAGCAGCAGGACTGCCAGCCGGATTTACGTTAACCGTTTGAGTAATTTGATTTGGCGCTCCCGGAGTAGGTTTAGCCGGCCCAGGCTTCGCGCTACCGGGTTTCGCGCCCGTCGAGGCCGCCGGCTCGCCCAGAATCGAGCTCGACGGCGCCGCAGGGCCGCCGATCAGTGCGCTTACGAATTTGTCCGAGGCGGCTGAAGCAGCGTCGATTAGCTTCAGCGTTTTCGCCAGATCGGCATCCTTCTTACACTGCGGTTTCTTCGGGTTATTCTGCGCGGAAAATGCTTCCTCTTGAAGGTGCGAACGGTTGAGCTCCAGAGTCCGAACACCTTGGTAGAGAAAGGACTGATTTCGATCTGAGTCAATTACAGACGTCTTCGAATCTTTAGCCGGTGGAACGCTGCTCCAGTTCGGCGGAGCTACGCCAGGTACGAAAACCCGAAGAGGTTTCCCTGAGTGATTGAGGTTTTGAGCGACCATACTGACGAGTGTCGGGTCGGTAAAGTTTCCCATCTGCCCGGTGACGGACTCCGTCGATGAAGTAAGGCTAGCGATCGTGGAGACCATCGTTTGAATATTGCCCGGTGTCGAAAAGAGGCTCAGCACTGGGCTGATGAAGCTGCCGCTATTGACCTGTGCGGGAGTAATCTGCGATGTGGTGGGTTTGCATCCGAGTCCGTACAGAACAGTCCGCAGCTCGTTCATGCGATCGTTGAGCACGCCTATCTGGGAAAGCACGATGCGAAGCTGAAGGAGCGCGACGACGTCTGGCGGCGTTGCAACAATGACCCGAGATCCGCTCGGCAGATTGTTGGCGACCGCAGCGGCTATCCCGCCGGCATCGGATTGCAAGCCTTGATAGGCGAGGATCGTTGTCTCGATCGTACCGCCGGCGCCGGCTGCGCCTCCGCCTGTGCTTGCGCCCGACGGGGCGGAGCTGTTCGATGGCGATGGCGACGACGGAGACTGTTGCGCGAGCGCCGGTAGGACGAGGCTGAAGGCTGCGAACGTAGCGAGCATGGCGCTTGCGATAGCGAGGCGAACGATTCGGGTCATAACTCCTCCACTCGAACGATGTTATTTACGGTCCGGTCAGTAGGGTAGCGTCGGACCCGACGCCGCCCGAATCGGAAAGCTGAGGGTTGTCGCCGGCGGTATCTGCGGCTTTGGCAGCGGCGAAGATGTCGGTGAATTTTCGCTTGCCGTTCTTCATGCTTTCAGCGACACGCAATAAGAACTCGTCGTATTGATCGCCATTAGATGGATGCGTAACGCCGGCCGGATCCGTCCCGGTCAGGATCACGCGAGGCCGGCCAGCCAGGCCGGCGATGAAACCGCCCGAATTGCACTGGCCAAAAATGTAGGCCTGACGTTGACATGCGATGCGGCTGCAGATCTGCGCGAAGCTCGCGGCACTGAACTTCGTTTCTCCCCAACACCACAGATACGAACCGGTGCTATCGGCCCCGCCGTGATTGGACGCCACGAAAACAAATCGGTCGGTCGCAGTGGCGGCGTTGGCGATCGACTGCAGCGTCGTCGTCAACGACGGGGAAGTACCGCCCGTCACGTTAGGAAAGGCTATGTTGGTGAATTGAAAAGACGCTGAGCCGTCAGAATGTAAGACTTTAAGCGAGTCGACGTCAACACCATCCATCGTAGAAAGAACGTCGCCGAATAGCTGCAAGTCGTTGGCATAGCGTGGATGGTTGTTGTCCGAATTCATGCATCCGGCGAAAAGTACGACAAAGAGTCTCGACATCGTTAATTCGCCGAATCTGCGGGGCGATTGTACTGCAAGCGTGAGTAGGCCTGGCCCTTTAGTGACGGTGGGACCGTCGCATCGACGGCGGAGACGCTGCCGTCATCAGCCACGAATACATAGGAACACCAGTGCTCCCAGTTCGCTCGCGGTTGATGGTCGACGAAAAACGCGTACCGCGCAGGCGCGGGCGCATGGACCGGGCCTTCAACCGACATCACCGGGGACTCGACAGTCGGAGTATTGTTCAACCGGTACAGAATCGGATCGTCCGCAGGCGGCCCGCCTTCAGCAATCGCGCGCGTTTGCAAATGTTGATCGAGCCATTTGCGCGCGATACTTTCCGACTGGTCGGCCGGCAGCGGCGCACCTGCGGGCGTGACCGGGGTTGACGCGGTAGTAACCTCAACCGGCGCAGCTGCATACGTGAATGGCAGCGTGTTCCCCGTTGAGTTCGTGCCGTCGGCGCCCGTCAGCAGAACGCCGACCAAAACGGTGTCGCCTGGCTCAAAAGGTTCGTTGTCTTGTGAGTCAATCGCTGGCACGATCACCTTAATTGCCGTGTCGGTCCATGCCGGCGAAACGCTGCTCAAGACGGCAGCAACGCGCCCGAAATAGACGGAGCCGGCGTCCGTCCCGAATCCCGAACCGTTGATCGTGATTGTGTCTCCGGTGAATGTCTGCGGCTTCGAAAGACTGCGCAAGACCACGGTGGCGCTCTGAACAATCTTCGTTCCAAGGTAGGCACCTTGGCCGATTCCCATGAGGGCCATCAGCGCGGGGTCGATGTCGGGCAACCCGCAGGGAGGAGCGCCGCCGACGCCAGGGTTGTACGCGGCCACGCGGGCGATCGCTATGTAGAGATACGATCCCGCTGCGATGAACGTCCAGGTGAGCATTTGGATCTTGCTGAGGTCGGGTTGATTCCCGCCGTCGCCGCACACCAAATCGCTCCAACTCCACGGATTATCAGAGCTCTTCGCGATTCGTCCCGAGTAGACGTAAGAAGTGGTTACGCCTTTAGCCGTCGCGAGCGTGATGACGCTAAAACCCATCGCGAGAAGCACGTTCGCCGGAATCGCGGGATTGGTCGTTCCGGTACACATCATGCTTGTATGAGTCGCACCAGCAACAAAGATCGCGACCCAGACGAATATGACGACACCGGTCCAGACGAAGAACTGAAACTTCGAACTGCTAAGGCGCCCATCTTCACCGCGGATGGCGCCCACCACGCCGCCCGATTTCGGGCCGGCCATCTGGCAAACGACGGCGTAGAGAATTACGCCGACGAGGCCGATTAGGTAAGGAAGGTAATTCACCGGCCTAATCCCCTGCTCAGGGTAGCTAGCCTCACTCGCTTCATTAGCTATCAGCGCTCAATGTAGGGCAGCGCATGGACGAAATCTCCTCTAACCTCCCAAGCCCATGCTTGGTTAGCTCGCCTCTTCGGCTCTTTGGCTAGCTACCCCTCCCTTGCAGTTTCATAAAATCTGCGAACCCGGTCGGGCAGCTCTAAATCGATAAGCGGACTCGAGAATGACGACGAGCACGGTTCTAACGAGCAAAGTCTTAAGAACTCCAGTGCTGCACAGCTTCGCTCGATGGCAATCCCAGCTCAGCGCAAAGCCAAGCAGCGGCTTGCGCTCGCGTCATCGCCTTGGCCGGCCATGGGAGCTGGCGACCCGCATGGCTGTTGACAGCATCGCGTTCGCTCTGCGTAAGCGTATCCGTCGGCCGAAAGTGCAGGCTGCCCGGATCGCTAAGATAGCCGCGCACGCCAAGTAAGTTGGCCGCCGCAAACGTCTTAGGGTCGCGCGTATAATCTAGATCGTCCCACCAGTAGATCGGCACCCCCTGTTCGAGAAGACGAAGTTGGAGTGCCGCAACGCGCGATGCGTTCGCATGGGCTTGTCCCGGTAACACGCCTTGACCGACGCAATAAGCGGCGAGTACACCGGCGGCCTCCCCGATCGCCCACTCGCCCGGATGCACGCGGTACGCGCCGCTCGTTAAGTGCGTGCCGCCGATGTTCTTGCAAGCGGTAATCAAATTTGTCGCGTCCGTCGGTATCAAGCTTCCCAGGGGAATCTGGAACGGTCGCACGCCCGGCACGTTCACCCATGGGGTTCCCGCTGGTCCGTAGCATTGATGAATATCGATCCCGTACATGCAAATCCCACACGAGTCCGAAAAATTTACTGGAGCTCGTTTAGCCGCCGAGCCAGGATCAGCGAGCGCGATATGCTGTTCCAGGAGGCGCACGATCGGTTTAGCGATTCGGCGAGATTCGCGAATGTATGCCTGCGACGCCGTGCCGTCTGCTCTTCCGAAGATGTCTTCGCGGACCATTAGATTTGCGTATCCCTGGCCGTTCCCGTCATCGCGCGGCGCAGCGGTTTGAAGCCAGTACAGGTAAGCGATTGACACGGCTCGAGCCTCTTCGACGATTTGCTCGTCCCTGGCCGCATCGCCGGTCGGAATGACCGCTGCTTGATAATCGTTGCAGCCGACGTTAATTACGGTCCTATCGCAAGTGTAATTCGGGTCAGCAAAATTTTGATGGTCGAGGTACTGACGATAATCGAAGATCGTTTCCCAACCCGGGTGCTGTGAACTTGCCGACGAGAAGACGCCCCCGATCATGCCGTTGCGCGCACAGCAGACGCCGAAAGCTTGAGAGGCGATGAGTTCGGGATTGTAGTTTGCCGGCTTTGGAATCACGTGCTGCTCGCCATCGGGGCGATGTTCGACGGCTATCGAAACCGTAATGGGCTGGATGTGCCCAGAGTTAGCTTCGCTTTCGGCATGGGGCTCTTCGGTGTCGCCTTTCGATTCGGCTCCGATGAACCAGCTCACGCCGCACAACGGTAGCAGATCTCCTAAATCGGTTGCATCGACGAAGATCTTGCCGGAAATGGTGCTGCCGTCGGAAAGCTCGAGCGATTGGATAGCACCATCGCTGCGGTTTGCCTTCTGCACAGCTTTGCCAAGCAGGAGCGTGACGTTTGACTGGACATCCTTGAGGAGCTGTTGCAGCACCGTCTCCGTGACGTTACAGTCGGCGGAGAAGGGATGGCCTGGACTGGCGAATCCGGGATTGAAATCCGCGGCCGCACCGCGCGGCCCAACCCGCGCGTATGTGCGATACCAACCTCGGATGTCGTCTTTGAGCACTCGGTACGACTTCGTACTGCCGAAAGTGCTGGGCGAGATGACCTCTCCGTGTTCGTCCCAGCGTGTTAAACCTTGCGCGGTGGCTTGGCCGCCCACGTTGACGGAGCGATCTATCAGCGCAACGCGTTTTCCGTAACGCGCCGCTGACAACGCGGCAGATACGCCTCCAAAGCTAGCCCCGACAATAACGATGTCGTAGTCTGACGCCACTTCTATCTCCCGCAGGAACGGCGGCGTATGAGGCAAGGCCTCATAGCGATCGATGCCAGCCGCTTGTGTCCGCGGAGTTATTTTCATCTGCAAGGGCAGCGGTCACAGGTAGAACTCCAAGACAACTTGCAAGGAATAATGTGAATACTGCGTTCTTAAGCATCGGCACGGCAGCTCTCCCTCGGAATCGAAGTTTTATATTTTCAGGCCAGTTGCGGTTTTAGAGTTTATTTAGCGAAACTGGCATCGCGTTACGGCCTCAGTTGACTTCGGCAGATCCAATCAAACAAAATGTAACAAAAGAAGCGAGGGCTTAGATACGATTGAAACCTATAGCCTACGGCCACGTAAGCTTACCGACAGTGACGGCGTCCGCGGTACTATCGACCGTGCGGGAGTACCCGACCTTAACATCAACCTCAGTTCCTGAGCTAACGTCGGCCGGCCGATCGGGTAGTGTGACGTTAAGATAACCGTTGGCGTCGGGAGCTGGAGCCGGGACGGAAGCGGCTCCGAAAATCACTGCGACGGCATTGGTCAGCCCAGAGCCTTGGATTACGATCTGCCCCGTCGCGATGTTGCTCACATCGATCGCGTAAGGCTTCGGCCACGTAAACTTGCCGATGGTGGCGACGTTCGTAGGACTGTTGACAGCGTATTCGACCGTGACATCAACCTCAGTGCCCGGGCTCACGTTAGCGGGCCGATCGGGAAGTGTGACGTTAAGGTAGCCGCTAGGGTCAGGCGCCGAAGCAGGAGTGGAAGCGGTTCCGAACATCACTGCGGCAGCGTTGGTCAGGCCACAACCTCTGATTAGGACCTGGCCCTTCCAGATATTACTCGCATCGATCGTGTAGTAGTAGAACGTGGCGACAATCCGGTTAGGCGGAGTTACTCCGGGAAAGACCACCGCCACATCGGCCTTGTCCGTCCCCTCTGGTGCTGGAGGCGTCGTGACATGTAGCAGACCATCGTTGACGAGCTCGAAGTTGGTTCCGGCTACCGCACCAAAGTTCACAGCGCTGGCGCCTGTAAATCCATTGCCCGCAATCGTGACCCTCGTATTGCCGGCGTGAGGACCAAACGAGGGGTCAAGTTTGGTTTCAGTGGCGGCAGGTTGAGTTTGCGATTGGAACTTTTCTAATGTGCTCAGCGCTTGGGACCTGCCAGCCCCAGCGGCCTGGACTCCGAAGAAGGCCGCAATCAGCGTCCCGATCACCCCCGTCACCGCGGTAATAATCGCTATGACATCAGATGTTTGCACCACCGGCGGCCGGAAAATGTTCACGGTCACAATGACCACACCCAGCGTAAGAAGTAGGCTCGCGATAATCAGCCAGAATCCGTAGACGATGCGAGTCGCCTCTAGGTCTTTGTCGGTTGTAGCAACCTGCCTCGTGCCGCGGCGCGCGACGAAGAACACGACGCCGAGAACGAGGAGCGCAACTGCCCCGGTTATCCAAATTGTTTCTGACAATCCCTCCGCTTCGCTCGCAGTAAGCATCGCGGCTGAGGGCGTCGGTGAAGCGCTTGGCGCCGGCGAAGAGGTAGGCGGCGCGGTTGCCGTTTTTGGCGCGACGGTACGCGTCACTGATCCAGTCGATGCGGCGGAAGATCGTATGCTCGAAGACGAGGCGGCGCTTGCGACTAGCGTCACCGTGAAGAACAGCGTTACGCAGGTTAAAGCCGTCGTCGCTAAACGGCATGCTGCATAGCTGGCCTTTGCCATAAGGCACCTCCAAAGCTTCACTGCCCTCTCATAGAAGAGTAGTGAGTTACGACGACCGCGGCCGAGCCTTGAAAACCACGGGTCCCTTCACCCAGCTCCAAAGCAGGCACCCGGATGCCAAATAAAGATTAGCAGGTGGCCTGCGTTACGACAAGCCCCTGCCAGCTAAAGGCCTCGAAAACATCCCGGATAAATTCATGGCACTGTCTTCGTTAATCCGTGAACGGAAATCAACAAAAACGAAGGCAACGGCGCCGTAGACTCGAGTCATGCCGGGCGGAGGAATTCTCATCGTCGACACCACCCGGGTCAGCTCGACTCGTGCCAACCTCGCTGCTGACCGCCAGTTATCTGCTGCTGAATAAAGCCCGCGTCGCAAGGAGCTCGTCGCGATCTCACAGCCAGGGCAACGTCCCTGCAGATCGTAACGATTCTACGATGCCGTGGCACCCGCGGAGAAATCCTTCACCACCGAGTTGACCCGCTGTTGCATTTGACGCGACTCAGTTGCGAATCGACCCGCAAAGATCGCCTTCTTTGATGACAGATTGAGCTTCAGCCGTCACAGGTTATTTACTAATAAGTGACGGCGACAATCGCGCGGTCGCGTTTACGGCAGCCCGGTTTTGAAAGGTTACGCAGGCCTCCTGATGTCAGCCCGGACCCACGCCGTCGTGCCGTTCGCAGAGGTTCCGGGGTCTAGGCTAGCGAACGCTTGGAAGCCTGAGGAGATCGAGATGAACGCCTCTGAAGAAGCTCCGCCAACAGCCGAGAGCACAAGCGTCCAAACGCCTTCGCTCCTCGCGTCGGCGCGGGACATCACGTTCGTTCTCGCGATCATAGCATTCTTTGTCGGATTCGAATATCGCTACTACTATTATGACCACGATCTCCACGTACCGTCATCAGTCTTTCCATTTGTCGACAACAAGATCTTGGCCGGTTCGTATTCGGTCTTCATCGACCACGCCGGCTCAATCCTAAAGGTTATATGCGTTATTCTTCTCGTGACGATAGCGCTCGATGTCGCGAAAATTCCACGACGCGCTTGGGCCTACAAGTATCAGCGCATCGCCCTTTTCTCAATCGTGCTCGCATCGTTTCCCATCTTGAACATCTGGGCGCAGCAAACGGCTAGTAAGGTGGCGTTTGCATTTACACATCCCCCGGCTCCTCAAGCGCCATTGATCCTCACGTTTCAAAAGGGCAAGTGGAATCACGCGTTGATGACTGCAATCAGCGAACGCTGCGTGGCGTTTATCACGGAGTCTAGCGACACAATCTACGCACTCGTGAGGCAGAAGGTTGACCCCATTAGATACGTCGTCGCGATTCCTGTCAGCGCTGTGGACCATTGGATAGTTCCCTTAGACTACTCGAAAGGGTATCATGCGAAACGCTGCATTCCTTAGCTGTGCTCTCTTTGCCGTCGCCTTAAGCGCGCTGTTAACGACTTCCACGCAGTCGAAAGCCGGCCCTCACGCGCTCGTGGCGCAGAACATCCTCGTGATAGATACGCCAGTTCCGATTGATACTGGACCGCCCCCACCACCGCCACCCCCACCTCCTCCTCCCGTGCCAACACCGGTGCCAACACCGGAGCCCACGCCTACGGCACAGCCGACTTCTACGCCAACAGAAGCGCCGGCTCCGCAGCAAACAGCGGCAGAACCCGGTAACTTGCTTTTATAGCTGTCGCATCGCGTGCGCAAGCTCGCCCAGTGAGTCGGTCGGATCGTGCAAGCTCACGATGCGTCGATCTTTGTCGATAAAAAATATCGTGCTGCTGTGCGCTTCGTCGTAGCCATAGCCACCGTGCCGAGAGGGAAGCTTTTGAGCATATACGTGGTACGAGTGCTCGACCGACTCAATCTGCGATGCCGTTCCGGTGAGGCCGACGAACTGGGGTCCAAACTTCGCTAGCCACGCGTGAAGCTCGCCAGGCGTATCGCGTTGGGGATCTACCGTGATAAAAGCGATTTGCGTGCTGCCCCCGGAAGACTCGATGTCTTTCAGTGCCTTCGAGAGCTTGACGAGCGTCAGCGGGCAGGTATCCTCGCAGTGGGTATAGCCGAAGAGGATCACCGTCCCACCGGGTTGATCCCGTAACGCCCAAGTCTGGCCGCGATCGTCCAACAACTCGAGCGAGGGTGCACGATTTCCGTGAGCGCACGCGGATAGGAGCACGACAACTCCAGCAAAGGCCACCGCGCCAATCAGCAGCCGCAATCGGTCGAGGAAACGCACCGTGCTAGCCGCCGATGAAGCTCATCTCCACCTTCGCTCCATTAGCAGTCTCGTTCGTGCGAATCTCGGAGTAGCGGTCGTCGCGACGCTGCCAGACGGCGGCGACGGCATTGCGGATATCTTCGTCGCTCTTACTCGCTCGTAGCAGTGCTTTGAGGTCGAACCCTCTGCTCGCGAACAGGCACGTGTACATCACGCCGTCACTGGAGAGCCGCGCACGCGTGCACGAGCTGCAGAACGCCTCGGTCACACTCGAAATAACCCCGAACTCGCCCGAACCGTCCTTGTACCGCCAGCGCTTGGCGACCTCACCGTAGTAATTGGCATCCGCCGGCTCGCACGGAAACACCTCATTAATCCGTCGCACCACCTCAGCGCTCGGAACGACGTCTTCCATCTTCCAGCCGTTGGTCGTGCCGACGTCCATGAACTCGATGAAACGGACGATGTTCCCGGACCCTCTGAAATAGCGTGCCATATCGACGAGGTGGCCGTCGTTAACGCCGCGCCTAACGACCATGTTGATCTTGACCGGAACCAAGCCCACGCCGGCCGCCGTGTCAATAGCTTCGAGCACCTTCGCAACCGGGAAATCGATGCCGTTCATCGCTTTGACCGTCGCATCGTCGAGGGAGTCGAGACTCACGGTGATGCGCGTCAAACCGGCGGTTTTGAGCGCCCTTGCCTTCGCCTCGAGCGCCGAACCGTTCGTCGTCAGCGTTAGCATCGTGTCGGGCAATGCGTCGGTGAGCATTGCGACCAGCTTCTCGATATCCTTGCGCACCAGCGGCTCGCCGCCGGTAAGGCGGACCTTTCGGACGCCGTGCCCGTGGAAAATCTTTGCCACGCGGACGATTTCCTCGAACGTTAGGAGTTCCGCGGACGGCAAAAACCGATAGTCAGTTCCGAAGACCGTCTTGGGCATGCAGTACGTGCAGCGAAAGTTGCAGCGATCGGTCACCGAGATCCGAAGGTCGCGCAGAGCGCGGCCGCGCGTGTCCACGAAACCCGTGGCGTTAGCCCCCGCCGACCGGCGGCAGCAGCGCGATCTCGTCGCCGTCCGCGAGCTTTTCTTCGAGCAGCGCCACAACCCGGCCGTTGCGAGCGATCCGCGTCGTCGATGCAAAAGGACCGACCCCGGGGTTGCGCGCGCACAGCTCGTTCCACAGGTCCGCGACGGTCGTACCGCGGTGCACGCGCAACTCGATCTCGCTGCCCAACAGTTCGCGCAGTCGCGCGAACGAGCGAATCCGAACGAGAATCTCGGTTGCGATTTGCGTCAACGCCACTTCCCCATGTCGACAAGAGGCTTTGGCACAACCCGATCGATTGCCTTTGGGATGCCGGCGTCTAAGAACGGCGAGCAAGCGCCGAGACGAGCGCCGCTCCCTGTTCGTGTCGCATCACCTCGCCTACTGATGTAGTGCAGCTGGACTACTGGGCGAGGAGATCCGTTTTCCTGGCCAGCGTTTTGAAGCGGAACTGAGCGGTCAGCAGATACATCGCGTTGTACGCGTCTCGGAGTCCCCGTTGCGATCCCCCTTGCTTCGCCGCGGCGATCGCAGCTTCCATGACTTGAATGGCACGTTCACGTTGCTGGAGTCCAACCAATGCCTCAGCCTGGACGCGCAGGGACGTTCCTACCAGGCGATTGCGCCCAAGACGAACGAAGGCGGTTTCCGCCGTTTCGGCTGCGGCTAGTGAGCTCGCGAAATCTGCGGCGCGGAGAGCTAACTCGCTCTCGAGAAGTAACGCGCTGGCCTGTATCCAGGGATCGAGCGTGGCCTGTCGAGCATCATTGAGAGATGCAGCAGCGTCGTCGTGCCTCCCAGTCTCGAGGCTTGCCCCGGCCAACTCAAGGAAAAATCCTCCGAGCGCTTCGCCAACGCAGACGTGACGTGCGGTGGCGCTTAGTGGCTTCAGGAACCGCAGAGCTTCGGCCGGTCGGCCCCGCCTTCGACTACAGGCGGCGATCGTGCTTGCTAAGCTGATGCCGTCGCGGACGAACCCCGTTTTCATCGCCCGCACGTAGCATCGGGTGAGCTCGTCGTGACCCGCCTGCACGTCTCCGTCGAAAACTGCGATAATCGCTTTCCAGGCGCCGGCGTCGTTGCCCAAATTCGTATCGAGCAGCCCGAGACGCATTCCGTTCTGCAAGGCGCGCCGATTAAAACTCCTGGCCTTCTGAATGTCGCCTGCGCCGATGGCCAGTTCCGTGAGAAAGTTCTGCACGTCGACGAGCGACCGCGAGATCCCCACATCGTTGCTGATGTCGATCCAGGAAGACAGCAATAGTGAAGCGTGGTCCGCTAGCGCGACGGCCGTCTTAGCGTCGCCGGAGGTCGCCACAAGTCGCGCCGCCACGGCATCGATTTGCGCTCTTCGAACTTCCGTTTCGCGAGAGGTCGCTGCGATCTCTTGCGCGTTTCGCAGACGATGGCGGGCGAGACTCAAGCGTCCCGCGCGCGTGTACATTTCGGCGAGTTGCAGCTCGATGCGCACGCGGTCGGCATTATCTTGCGTCAGAGTGACCAGATGTTCGAGGACGTTTGCCGCTTCGGCTCGACTACCAGCCTGTTCTAGGAAACTACACATCTCTAACTGAGCGTCGAAAGCACCACTCGCATCGGTTACGAGTGCGAGTTCACGCGTTCGTGGCTTATAGTTTGACAAGATCGAAAGCACCGAGTTGTGCTCTCGAATGACCTGCCGAATCGACAGATTCAGTTCCCTTGCCACCTGGTCGCAGCTCTCGCCGTTAAGGTCACGACGATTAACGATGTCGCGCTGGCGTGGCGTGGCCGCGTCGAGAGCATCACTGAGGGCCGTCGCAAACGTCGCGATCAAATCGGGATCGGAGAGGTCTTGTAACCTATGCCGATCGACACCAAGAAACTCGCAAATCAAAGGACTGCGGCGAAGAGCCGATGGATGGGTCGCATGTCGAACCAGCGTGCGATATTTGCGCAGTGCGGCGCCGCTGCTTGACGCTTGCGAAGTTGTCACTTCAGATGACATTTCTCCCGCATGGATCGGGGCTCGACGGCAGAACCGGTTTCTACGAGTGATGCGCTGACGCTCGTGCAGCATTCGTTGGTTCGAAAGTCGTTTCCTCGCATCGTACTTCCCATCATCAGTCTCAAACTACTATCGGAGGTGTTCTGTCATGCGAACTAAATCGCCATTGTTTCTCCTCCCATTGGTTGCCGTAACGATCGCCGCACTGAGCGGTTGCGCCGGTAGCGGTGCTGCCGGCAGCTCGATGCCAAGTGCAGTTTCAGCGCAGTCACCAATCGGTTTCCCAGATCTTCAGGGAGGCGCGAAAGCCGGCGTCATTTATTTGGGAAACGGGTCTTCCATCGACGTCTTTAAAATCGGCCGGTATAACAAGCCGGAACGCACGATCACGGACTGCCTTAGCGGAGTTACCGGAGAGGCAGTCGACGGCAGCGGCAATTTATACGAAGCCAACGCCGGGGGTGGCTCTTGCGGCGAGAGAGTTGAGGTCTTCGCACCCGGCGCGAGCACGCCGTTTCGCTCGTACGGCCAGGGAGGTTACTATGGGCCAATCTATGACGCCCTGGGCATCGCGGTCTCGAAAAAGGGAGCCTTATACGTAGCCGACGGCTGCTGTAGTTATGGTACCGGGTACAATCTACAGGGAGTCGTCGTCTACCCGCCAGGTGGGACG
>Ga0209169_10001571_pt1 | contig 13921 bp, 12 predicted proteins | sample HubBroMetageWRM4_FD_188346 | JGI IMG/M metagenome (GOLD analysis project Ga0209169, IMG submission 188346) | Warmed soil microbial communities from the Hubbard Brook experimental Forest, New Hampshire - Hubbard Brook CCASE Soil Metagenome WRM 4... | ecosystem: Environmental > Terrestrial > Soil... | reverse complement strand
CGGCGCAGGAACGCCTGCTGGACCTCCAGCATCTCCGATACTTGCCCGACGGTGAACAGCGGCCTGTTCGCGTCGTCTAGTGGCAATGACGGCACGATCAGCTACCTCCTACCGGTGAAAGGGCCCGCGCGGCAAGGCCGTGCGGGCCCGTTCGCTGGCTACCGCTCTATTACTACCGCAGGATCAGGCGGACACCGCAGCCCGCTCCGGCGTGCTGATCTCGATCTTGCGCGCCTGCGCCCGCTCGGCCAGCGGGACCTTCACGGTCAGGACGCCGCCGTCGTAGGAGGCGGCGATCTTCTCGGCGTCGACGCTGTCGGACAGCCGGATGCGCCGGGTGAAGGAGCCCATGACGCGCTCGCGGACGAAGAGCTTCTCGTCCTCGGCGTACTCCTCGGACCGGCGCGCGCCGACCGTGAGGACACCACGGTCCACGGTGACGTCGATGCTGTCGGTGTCGATACCCGGCAGGTCAAAGCGAAGCTCGATCTCGTCCTGGCGGCGGATGGCGTCCATCCGGACCGGGGCGAGACGGCTGTCGTTCCCGAACGTGCGGTGGAACTCGGCGAACGGGTCGAATGAAGTAAGCAGCATGCTGGTGTCACCTTCCTGTGCACGGCCCAGGCCGGGCGGCCCAGGTTGCTAGCTAGCTCTCTAGATAGAGCAAACCTCTAGTTGAGATTGTATGTTTTCTGCGACTCAAGTCAAGGCAAGCTTCAGCCGTCCGGGACAGGTATCGCCATATACGCAGGGAACGGGGTTGCTCGTGGCTGGCCCGGCCGTGCCGAAGGATGACCGAGCATGGCAAAAGCGCTATTACACTCGTGCGGGTGCATTGAAGTCCCAGCCTGCCAAGATGTGGCAGGATAGGAATAACGTGCAGTCTCACGTGATCCGTGCCACGTAAGATAAGTGGTTACGCTGCCGCCCACTTGAGCTGGGCCGCTGCAAATGGGACGGTCATTTAGCTCCGGGCGGATGTGGAAGTGGACTCTTTGCTGGTAACGGCTGAGCCGTCCCAACGGTCAGCGACTCGGCCGCTGATTGCCAGGCTGCCGTGGCGTGAGGCCCTCATAATCCTCGGCTACGTGCTTGCCGCGATCGTGCTGACCTGGAACCTGTGGCAGCACCCGGCCCGGATGGCCCCCACCGCCGTCAATGGCAACGTCAACATGGACGTGTACCTCAGCAGCTGGTTCATGCGCTACGTGGCCACCGCCATCTCGCACGGCCACCTGCCAGCCCTGGTGACCACGGCCCTGAACGCGCCGCAGGGCGTCAACGCGATGTGGAACACCTCGCTGCTGGCGCCGGGCGTCCTGCTGACGCCGGTGACGCTGCTAGCCGGTCCGGTAGCAAGCCTGACGCTGCTGCTCACGCTCGGCTTCGCCGGCTCGGCCACGAGCATGTTCTTCGTGCTGCGCCGCTGGGACGCGAGCAGGACCGCGGCGGCGATCGGCGGCGCGTTCTTCGGCTTCATGCCCGGTCTTGTCGTCGCCGCTCAAGATCACTATCACCTGCAGTTCGCGGTCTTCGCCCCGCTCATTGTCGACGCGGTGCTCAGCATCATCACTGGCCGGAGCCGGCCGGTCCGTACTGGCCTGTGGCTCGGGTTGCTGCTGACGCTGCAGCTGTTCACGGCCGAGGAAATGCTGGTCGACATCATCATCGCGGGCGCAGTCCTCGTGGTCGTCCTGGTGCTGTGCCGGCCCAGGGCCATTGCGGGCCGGCTCGGGGCCTCGGCGGCGGGCCTTGGCACCGCGCTCGGGCTGACCTTGCTGCTCAGCGCCCGCGCGCTGTGGGTCCAGTTCCACGGCCCGCTGGCCGAGCACGGCAGCCCCTGGAACGTCTTCAAGTACGGGAACCCGGCGTCCTCCTTCGTGACCGCCCCCAACGCGATGCTCTGGCACGGCAACTTCGTGCAGTATCTGCTGAACACCGGCCAGCGGCCGATCGAGGTATTCGACTACCTGGGCTGGCCGCTGCAGATCGCGCTGATCGTCATCCCCTTCGTGTTCTGGCGAGACCTGCGGATCCGGGTCGTCGGGCTGTCGTGCCTGATAGTCGAATGGCTCACCATGGGCGGGCGCTCGGCCTGGCTGCCCTGGCACTACCTGCGGGATCTGCCGATCCTGAACCAGGTAATCGTGACCCGGCTGTCCATCCTGACGGACGGGCTCGTCGCCGTGGTGCTGGCCCTGGTCCTCGACAAGGCAATTGCGGCCATCCGCGAGCGCCAGCGCGCGGACTGGCGCAAGCCTGCACTGGCTGCCGCCACGGCGGTCGCCCTGGTCGCGATCGCGGTGCCGCTCATTCCGCGGCCGGTCCCGGCGCAGCCGGTGCTCGCTCCCCCGGCTGGCTGGACCACGGTGATCAGCAGGCTGCACGTTCCGGCCGGCGGCGCGGTCCTGGTTCTCCCGCTGGACGAAGGTTATGAGATGGAATGGCAGGCCGTCTCGAACGAGCCAATCTCCATCACGACCGGCTATTGCATCGCCCCGGATCCGGCCGGCAAGGCGACCAAGTGCGGTAACCGTCCTATGCAGACCGGCCAGGAGCGCACTGTCTCGCTGCGGACGAACTGGCTGGCCAACCAGATCGGGGCGAAGGCCCCTTCGGTCTTCACCATGGAAGCCGCCATCAAGCAGTGGCATCCGGCCGCCGTCGTCATCGTGAAGGACCCCAGCCCGGACCTCGCCGCCTACATGCTCAAGTTCTTCGGGCCGCCGACCGCCAGCGTCGACGGCGTCCTCGGCTGGCGGACCAACGTGCAGTTCTACAAGCACCTGGGCGGCCGGATCAAGGCACTGCACCAGGCCGAGAAGCTGGCCGCAGCCGCTAGCACGACCAAGCCGCACGCGAGCTGACCGGGCTGCACCGCCGGACGGTCAGGCCAGGCGCTCGATGATCGTGGCGTTCGGCTGGCCGCCGCCCTCGCATACGGTCTGCAGGCCATAGCGGCTGCGAACCGCGCCCACGGTATAGGCATCGTGCACCACTGCCTCCGGCGACTCAGCGGCGTGCCACCCGGCCTTCCGTGCCGCCGAGGGCGGAGAACAAGGACGCGTCAGCATGACGTTTACCGTCATATGGAGGCTGCCGCGCCGTTTGGCAGCTGCCCATAGATCATCCCGGCTAGCGATTACTGCCCGTGACCAGTAGTCATCCGGCTACGATCCGTGAATGCGCCTCGCTGGGGGAAGGCGCATCACCCATGGTCAAGCCGCCGCGCGAGCGGGCACGGTCACGCATTGCGGTCGGCGCCCGGACGGGGGGAAGCCGCAGTATGACGAAGAACACCGACGACAGCGCCGGCCTGGTCAGCATCGGGCAGCTGGCCAAGGCGGCCGGCGTGAGCAGCCGCACGATCAGGTACTACGAGGAACTCGGCATCCTGCCCGAGCCACGCCGCTCACCCGGCGGGACCCGCAAGTACCCGAAGGAGTACGGCGGCTACATCGCGGCCGCGCTGGCCCTGAAAGATCTCGGCTTCCGGCTGGAGGAAGTCAAGCCCCTGGCCCGGCTGGCGGCCGGACGCTCGGTCAGCCCCGGTCAGCGCGACGCGGCCGCCCAGCTGGTAGAGGACAAGATCGAGGCGCTGGCGCGGCAGGTGACAGTGCTGCGGCGGCTGCATGACTCGGTCCGCGAGCCCGACGGCGACCTGGCGGTCTCGGCCGTGCTCGGCTCCGCTGTGCTCGCGCCGACTGTCCCTGGCCGCGCGGACGTTACGGTCGCTGGCCGCGCGGATGTTGCGGTCGCTGGCCGTGCCGACCTTGCGGTCCCTGCTGTCCAAGCCTGACCCGGTGGCGGACAGCGCGACGCGGAAGGCAGGACCGCAGCCAGCCGAGCGCCTGCCCGTGCAGCGCCCCTTAAGGGTGAACCCGCTGGCGGCCGACTATGCCGTCCTCCTGCTGCTCTGCCTCCTCGTGCTCGTCCTGCATAACGTGCGGTACCTGCTCAGCCAGCCGTACTGGAACGACGAGGCCTGGGTGGCGGTGACGACGCGCTTCCCGCTCTCCAGGCTCCCGCAGCTGACATCCAGCACGCCGATCGGCTGGTCGCTGCTGCTCCGGCTGGCCACGATCGGCCGCAGCCAGAGCGGCCGGCTGCTGCCGCTGGCCTTCGCCGGGATTGCCGTCATCCCCGGCTACTGGCTGGCCCGGCGGCTGGACTGGCAGGACCGCGGTACCTCGATAGCGGCCGCCGTACTGGCTGCCGCGAGCGTGCTGCTGGTACCGGCCATGCTCGTCCGCGACGATCTCAAGCAGTACACCGCCGATGCCTGCATGACTCTGGTCATCCTGGCCACGACAGCCCGGCTGGAACGGCGGTGGTCGCCGCGCGGCCTCGCGCTGCTCGCGGTCGCCATCGGCGCCGGAATGCTGGTCAGCGACGCGGCCGCATTCGCCGGGGCCGCGGCGCTGGCCGCGGTCGGCCTGACGCAGCTGGCGCGCAGGAACTGGCGGCGGCTGGCCGAGGCGGCCATCGCCGCCGCCGGCACGACCGCCGTCGGCGCGGCCATCTACGAAAGCTTCGACGCCCGCGCCGTCGTGCCTGGCCTCACCGCCTACTGGCAGAACTACTACCTGCCGGTCCACGGCGGCCCGGCCGGAATGCTCAGGTTCGTGACCGGCCAGTTCGATCTGATCCGCGGCTACTTCGGGCTGGGACCCTGGTGGCTGGCCATCCCGCTGGTGCTGGCGGGCCTGGCCACGATCGCCCGGTTTGGGCGGCCTGCGACCGCGCTGACGGCGGCCGCGTTATGGCCGGAGATGCTGGCCCTGTCCGCGCTCCGGAAATATCCCTTCCTTGACCTGCGGACCTCGACCTTCCTGATCACCAGCACGGCGGTCGTAGCGGCGATCGGAGTGGCCGGCCTGTGCGCGGCGCTGCGTGCGCGGCTGGGAGCGGTACTGCGCGCGCGGCAGCGCGACGGTAGCCGTCTGGCCACAGTGGCGGCCGCTCTGGTCGCGGCGACCGCGCTGGCCGGATTCGGCCTGGCGGCCCGCCCGTACGTGCGCAGCCAGCTCATCCCGTGGGAGCCGATCCGCCAGCAGGCGCAGTACGTGGCGCGGCACGCTGGGCCGCGGGATCCGATCGTGGTGAGCGCGAACAGCAACTGGGGCTTCGCCTACTACTGGCCTGGCGGGCGGCCGGGCAGCCGGCCCGATCCGGCGAACCTGCAGGGCTATCAGGCGATCTTCCCGGCCCAGCCGCGCATTGTGGTGGCGGCCCAGCGCGACGCAGCCGGGATCAGGGCCGCGATCGCTAGTGCCCTGCGGCTGGCACCCCATGGACAGTGCAGCCGCATCTGGCTGGTCAGGACCCATGTCAATGCGGCTGAGCTGGCCGCCTGGCGCACTGTCCTGGCTCAGCTGCGGCTAGCCCCGGCTTCAGGAGGCTACGGAGTGGCCTACATTCAGCTGGGACCTGCTGGCTGCCGCTAGTCGATCGAGATGCGGGTGCCAAGCTCGGCGCCCTCGCAGATCCGCCGCATCACGCCGATGGCGCCGACATCGAAGACGTGCATGGTCAGTGCCTGCTCGTTGGCCAGCACGAACGCGCTGGTATCCATGACCTTGACGCCTATCGCCAGCGCCTTCTCGTAAGTCAGCTCCGAGAACCTGACCGCATCCGGGTTGGCTCTCGGGTCGCTGTCGTAGACGCCGTCGACTCCGCGCTTGGCGACCAGCAGCGCGTCGGCGTCCAGCTCGAGCGCGCGCTGGACCGCGGGGTAGTCGGTCGTGACGTACGGCTGCCCGATGCCGCCGGCCAGCAGGACGATCGCGCCCTGCTCGAGATGGCGGACGGCCCGCAGCCGGATGAAGGGCTCGGCCACGCTCTGCATGGGCATCGCCGTCATGACCCGCACGTCCAGATCGGTCCGCGCCGTCAGCGCGCCCCGCAGCATCAGCGCGTTCATGACGGTGCCGAGCATGCCGATGTTGTCGGCCTCGGCCCGGCTGATGCCCCAGCCCTCGGCCATCCGGCCGCGGAAGTAGTTGCCGCCCCCGACTACTACCGCGACCTGCACGCCAAGATCGCGTACGGAGAGCACCTCGTTGGCGACCATGGCCAGGGCGTCAGGATCGACGCCGGTGCTGGCCGCTCCGGCGAGGGCCTCGCCACTCAGCTTGACGACAACCCGGCGGTAGCGCGGCACAGTCACGGCATCCCCTTCCGGCTGCCCCCATGACAACCGCGGCCACGCTATCGCATAGCGGCGGCCGCGCTGGGCGCCAGAACATCCGCGCACAGCCGGATGGACGGGAACGGGGTAGCCGCGCGGGACTCGGGCCCGCTCGCCAGCCAGCTAGGCTGGACCGCAGATAGCTCCGACCCGACGCCGACAAGGAGCATGCCATCATGACCCTCTTCCAGCGTGCCCATGACATCGTCGCGGCCAAGGCAAACAAGGCGCTCGACGCCGCCGAGAAGCCGGACGAAATGCTGGATCTGTCCTACGAGCAGATGCTCGACCAGATCACAAAGGTCCGCCGGGCGCTCGTGGACATCGCCGCCTCCCGCAAGCAGATCGAGCTGCAGGAGCAGCAGCTGCAGCACACGCTCGATCACCTGAACGACCAGGCCAAGGCGGCACTGTCGCAGGGCAACGAGAGCCTGGCCAGGGAGGCGCTGTCACGCAAGGCGGCCGCGCAGCAGCAGATCGACGGCATGGAGCCGCAGCGCCAGCAGCTCACCGAGCAGGAGCAGAAGCTCGAGCAGACCCTCAGCGCCCTGCAGCAGCGAGTCAACAACTTCCGCTCCCAGAAGGAAGTGCTCAAGGCCCAGTACACGGCGGCGCAGGCGATGACGTCGGTGAACGAGAGCGCCACCGGCATCTCGGGCACGTTCGGCGACGCCGGAGCCGAGCTGCAGCGTGCCCAGGACAAGATCTCCACCATGCAGGCCAGGGCTGGTGCCATGGACGAGCTGCTCCAGTCCGGCGTCCTGGAGGACGTCGGCGGCAGCACCGACGACATCCAGAAGGAACTGGACGAGGCCGGCCAGGCCGCCGAGGTGGACAAGGAACTGGCGGCGCTCAAGGCGCAGATCGGCAGCTCCACGCCGCCGCCCCAGCTACCCGCAGGCAGCTGACCGGTCAGCACGCGCGGGTTATAGCGTCGCTTGCTCGCAGCCGGTCCAGGTTGAATCTGGTCCCTGCATGCCCGGCAGGGACTTCGGCGCACACGGCGGCGCGGAGGCTGGCGGCCTGGCCGGCCGGCAGGTCCGGCAGGCTGGCCAGCAGGGCCGGGATGGCATCCGGGCCGAGACCGGCGGCCTGGCGCACGTCCAGCTGCTGCCCGTGCTCGGCCCGGTGCAGGCCGGTGCTGGCCACGATTGCGGCCGGGTTGGCGGCACCCCAGGCCGCGACGAGCACCAGTGCGGAGATCAGCATCGCGGCCGGGAACCAGCGGCTCAGCAGGCCGTGCGCCAGTACGCTCGCGGCGAGCAGGAGGAAGACCACTCCGATCCAGGCGGCGACGACCAGGCAGGCCAGGCGCAGCATGGTCAGGCCGAACACCGCCTCATAGAGGGCGAGCCGGCGGATGGCCACGACGACGACGCCGAGGGTGAGGGTGATCGTCAGCAGGGACAGCGCGATCAGCAGGCGATGGCAGGCCACGGAACAGCCGCGCACGCCGAGCAGCACCACCAGGGTGATAGCCGCGCACCAGAGCAGGTTGAAGAACCCGTCCCTGGCGTACTGCGCGTAGGTAAGACCGTGGGTGACCAGGATGCGGTGCCCGGCCCCGGACAGCGCGACGAACTGGGCGCCGACGAATGCGCCATACAGGCAGCACAGGCCGCCGAGCACGACACTCGCTTCGAGTGTTCCCAGCATCGGACTGGACCGCAGGCCGGGCACCGCCTGCGCCGCGCTGGCGGTTCGTGCCAGTCCGGCCACCAGCCAGGCGCCCATCGCGATAAACACCGCGTGCTGGAGTATCGCCGGCAGGTCGAACCAGGAGCGGAAGATCGGATCGGCGCTGGCCAGCAGGAGCCCGACGATGAGAAGCACCGGGCCGCCCAGCAGGATCCCGCGGCCGGTGGCGAGCGCCTTATGCCAGGCCAGCGTCCCGCCGCCATGCGGATTCCGCGGCCGGAGAATCCCCGGCGCCGCGGCCACTTGCCCGGCCGCCAGGCCAAGCCTGGTGAGCAGGGCAGGGAACGTCGCCCGGAGCCGGCCCCGGTCGGCTCCGAGCGACGCGCCCAGGGTCAGGAGCAGGCCAGCGGCCGCGGCGACCGGGATGACCACCCACGGGCTGGACCTGACCGTCTCCAGGAGCCCGAGTACGGGTGCGGCGCCGATGACGAGCCTGGCCGTCGGGCCCTGGACCCGGCCGCCGAGCAGGAGAGCCGCGGCCGCGATGGCTATGAAGGCGGTGGCCGCAGCGCTGGCCAGGCCGCTGCGCAGGGCAACGTCGAGACCGATCCCGCCCGCGATCATCCCGGCTGCCAGGCGGCCATCCGGGCCGGTCCGCAGCATGAGATACGGCTTGCGGACGTACGGGATAACGACTCGCGGCCAGGGATCCGCAGTAGACGGCGGTGCCGATGGAGTAACTGTAGGTGTCTTATTGCTAACACTAGGTAGCTGCGGTGGACTCGCCGGAACTGGAGGTGTCTGCATCATTACTTCCTCTGCGGGTGCCGGGCTCGGTCGCCCGGCTCGTCAGCTGGGGAGATCGACTATGAATCGGCTTCCCGCCGGGAGCCTGGCCTCAGCCCGGATGCTCCCGTGGTGAAGTTCGACGATGGACCGCGCGATCGCCAGCCCGAGTCCGGCGCCGCCGTCTCCGGATGCTCGGGCCGCGTCGGCCCGGTAGAACCGGTCGAAGATCCGGTCGAGATCGCCGGCTGGTACGCCGTTCCCCTCGTCACAGACCTCGATCTGCACGCCGCCAGGCGACGGCGCGCCGCGCACCTGCACTGCGGCGCCCGCCGGGCTGTGCCGGACAGCGTTGGTCAGCAAGTTGGTCAGCACTTCATGAATCCGGTCCGGGTCGGCCAGCCCGGCCAGGTCGTCCGGTGCCTCGGCGAGGATGCGCACGTCGGGCCGGACCGGGCGGATCTCGTTGGCGGCGTCCTCGATGACCTCTCGGACCCTGACTGGCTGGCGGTCGATCCTGATCGCGCCCGACTCGAACTGGGATAGCTCAAGCAGCTGATCGACGAGCCTGCTCAGCCGCTCAGTGCCCTTCAGCATCGCGGTGACCGCATCCTGGTCGAATTGCTCGACGCCGTCGGCCAGATTCTCCAGTCGCGCTCGCACCGCGGCGATAGGCGTCCGCAGCTCATGGCTGATGTTGGCGACCAGCTCGCGCCGCTGCTGCTCGGCCCGGCCGAGCTCGGCCGCCATGGTATTGAAGGACCTGGCCAGGCTGCCGACCTCGTCGCGGGCGGTCGCGGTAACCCGCTGGCTGTAGTCGCCGCCGGCCATCGCTCTGGTGGCCGCCACCATCTGCCGCAGCGGCAGCACAATGCCGTGCGCCAGCAGCTGAATGACCACCAGCGAGACGATCAGCCCGCCGACGAACGCGAAGCGCGACTGGACGCCCTCGTACAGAGAGATGGTGATGGCGCCGACGGTGGCGGCGACGGAGCCGACGACGACTATCCCCAGCTTCACCTTGATCGACCGCACCCGGTCCAGGGGCCTGGGCCCCAGTCGTGTCCTGGTCACCACGCATCGTCCCCGTCCGCGCCGGCATAGCCGAGGCCATGGACGGTCCTGACGACGTCTGCTCCGGCCTTCCGCCGGATAGAGCGGACGTGCGAGTCGACCGTCCGCGGTCCGGCGCCGTCCCGGTAGCCCCAGACCTCGGCCAGAAGCTCATCTCGCGACCTGACCACGCCCGGCGCGGTCAGCAGGTACGCCAGCAGGTCAAATTCGGTGACCGTCAGCGCGATGACCTCGCCGTCCCGCCGGGCCCGGCGCCTGGGCAGGTCGATTTCGACCGGGCCGGCCCGCAGGATGTTTCCGGGCTCGGTCGCTGACCGGTCGGCCCGGCGCAGCAGGGCCCGGACCCGGGCGGTGAGCTCACGCATGCTGAACGGCTTGCACAAGTAGTCGTCCGCGCCGACCTCGAGCCCGACGACGAGATCTGTCTCCGAGCCGCGCGCCGTCAGCATGATCACCGGGACCGGCCGGTCGCGCTGGATGCGCCGGCAGACCTCGAGACCATCGAATCCGGGCAGCATCAGATCCAGGACCACCGCCTCGGGCTGAACCGTCGCGACGGTCTGAACCGCGGACGGTCCGTCCGCTGCCACGGTCACGCTGTGGCCGTCGCTACGCAGCCGCGCGGCTATCGCATCCGCTAGCTCTGCCTCGTCCTCCACCACCACGATCTTTGCCACGCTTAGAACCTATTGGACCGAATATGAAGATTTCGACCAGCAGGCCGTGCAGATCCTGTGCAGCTGTCCATCGCTGATCGGGATGAGCTCGCTGATCGTGCCGTCGGCGGCTCGTTCGGGACACCGAGCCAGTCGTGACACCGCAGCGGACATCCGCGCGGAGCTACCATGGGCCCCATGGGTTTTCCTTGACTCTGACCAGCTGAGGTAGCGGCTCGCGGGCCGCCCCCCTCGTCGTCGGCACGCCGTCACGACGAGGAGGGATGACCCATGGGAGTTGTTGTTCGCAGATCCAGGTCCGCCGCCGCGGGCCTGCTGGCCGCGCTCGCAGTGGAGTTCGCTGACGAGCTGGTCGATGGCACCAAGAGTGCCGCGATGCCGCTCATCAAGCACGACCTGGCCCTGACGTACCTGCAGGTCGGCCTGCTGGCCGCGGTGCCGCTGATTCTCGGCAGCCTCATTGAGCTGCCGGTCGGCGTACTGAGCGGCAGCGGGCGCCGACGACGCCGGTTCGTACTCACCGGCGGCCTGGTGTTCATCGTCGCGGTGCTCGGTGCCGGGCTGGCCGGCTCGTTCCCGGTGCTGCTGGCAGCGCTGGTGGTCTTCTTCCCGGCGTCAGGCGCATTCGTCAGCCTGACCCAGTCGGCGCTGATGGACGCCGATCCGGCCCGGCGCGGGCCGCTCATGGCCCGCTGGACCCTGGCTGGATCCGCTGGCTCGGTCGCGGGCCCGCTGCTGGTGGCCGCGGTCCTGGCGGCGGGCGGGAGCTGGCGGCTGGCCTTCGTCCTCGTCGCTATCGCCGGCGCGGTGAGCTGGCTCGCCATTGCGGCGACCGGTGCGGCCGGCCCGGCCGGCCAGCCTGCGGACGCCGATCCGGACGACGACTCTGCTGACTGGCCGGGCCTGCGCGCCGCGATCCGGATCAGCGCGCGAGCGGGATCGCTGCGGTGGCTTGTGCTCCTGGAGGTCGCGGACCTGCTGCTGGACGTGTTTACCGCGTTCCTGGCCTTGTACCTGGTCTCTGCGATGCACGCCTCGCCCTCGATCGCAGCGCTGGGCGTGGCCATCCGGCTGGGGGCCGGCCTGGCCGGGTACGCCATGCTGACGCCGATGCTCGACCGGATCGATGGCCGGCGCCTGCTGCGCGCGAGCGTGCTGGCCGCCGGTCTGCTCGTGCCCGCCTTCCTGCTGGTGCCCGGCATCGCGGCCAAGCTCGCGCTGCTGGCGGCGCTGAGCATTGCTACCGCGCCGTGGTACCCGGTGCTGATGGCAGAGCTGTACGCCAGCCTGCCAGGGCGCAGCGGCCTGGCGGTCTCGCTGAGCAGCGCGGCCGGACTGGCGGGCGCGGCCGGCCCGCTGGCCGTGGGCCTGCTGGCTCAGCACCTGGGGCTCAGCTGGGCGATGGCCGTGTTGTGCGTGGTGCCGCTGGTGATGCTGGCCGTACCTGCGAGTGCGCGGCGCGACGGCCGGGGGCCTGGCTCAGCTAAACTCCGGTGCCGTGACTAGCTGGGGACCTGACGTCAGAGTTCGCTTCGCGCCGTCGCCGACCGGGATGTTCCACGTTGGCGGTGCGCGGTCGGTGCTGTTCAACTGGGCGATAGCGCTGCAGACCGGCGGCGCGCTCGTGCTGCGGATCGAGGACACCGACGCGGCGCGCAACCGGCCGGAGTGGACCGAGGGCATCATCTCGGCGCTGGCATGGCTGGGCATCGACGGCAGTCAGTACGAGGGCCCCTTCTACCAGTCAGAGAATCTCGGCAGGCACTCCGAGGCGGCTCAGGAGCTCTACGCGGCCGGCCGCGCCTATTACTGCGACTGCACCCGCGACGACGTGGTCGCTCGCACCGGCGACAAGCACCATGGCTATGACGGATACTGCCGCGATCGCGGGCTCGGGCCGGGCGAAGGCCGGGCGCTGCGCTTCCGCGCGCCTGATGAGGGCGCGACCGTCGTGGACGACCTGGTGCGCGGCAAGACCGTGTTCGAGAACTCCACGATCGAGGATTTCGTGCTCGCGCGCAGCGACGGCTCGATCCTGTTCCTGCTGGCCAACGTGGTCGACGACATGGTGCAGCGGATCACGCATGTCATCCGCAGTGAGGAGCACCTGCCCAACACGCCCAAGCAGCAGCTGCTGTGGGAGGCACTCGGGCACGAGCCGCCCGCCTGGGGGCACGTGCCGGTGGTCGTCAACGAGAAGCGGCAGAAGCTGTCGAAGCGACGGGACAGGGTCGCGCTCGAGGATTTCCGCGACGAGGGCTACCTGGCCGAGGCGATGCGCAACTACCTGATGCTGCTCGGCTGGGCGCCCAAGGGCGACCGGGAGATCGTGCCCTGGGACGAGATGGTCGCTGAGTTCCGCCTCTCGGACGTGAATCTGTCCCCGGCCTTCTTTGACGTCAGGAAGCTGCGGGCGATCAACGGGGACTACATCAGGGCGCTGCCGGTATCCGGCTTCATCACCGCGTGCCAGCCCTGGCTCGCTCCTGACCGGGCGCCCTGGCCGGCTGACCGGTTCGACCCGGTGATCTTCGCCGAGCTCGCGCCGCTGGCCCAGACCAGAGTGGCGCTGCTGCCGGAGGTCACCGCGATGGTGGACTTCGCCTTCCTGCCCGAGCCGGTCCACGACGATGCGGCCTGGGCCAAGGGCATGAAGGGGCCGGCCGCCGAGCTGCTGGCCGCGGCCGCGGAGGGTTACCGCGACGTGCCGTGGCAGGCGGAGGACCTGCGGGTCCGGCTGGAGCAGATCGGCGAGTCGTTCGACCTTTCGCTCGGCAAGGCGCAGGCGCCGATCCGGGTTGCCGTCACGGGCCGGACCGTCGGCCTGCCGCTATTCGAGTCGCTGCAGGTACTCGGCCGGGAGGAAACCCTCCGCCGGATCGAGGCCGCGCGCGCCCGGCTGGCAGAACAGCAGGCCGGCTCGTCCTGACCGCCGGCCGGCTGCCGCGACCTGGCTGGCTGTTCGCGGCCGCGGGGCTCGCGGGCGCGGGCATCGCGGCGATCCTCCGGCCGGCCGCCGCGGGCCAGGCCGCCGCGCAGGACTGGTCGCCTTTCGTGCTCGTGGCCGGCCTGCTGCTGATCGGGCTGGTGGCCGATGACGACGGCCTGTTCGCGGCGGCGGGCCGCCGGCTGGCAGCGGTGGCGAGCCACGACCTGGTGCTGTTCGCCGGGATGGTGGTCCTGGTCGGAGTGGTCACGGCAACCCTGAACCTGGACACCTCGGTGGCCTTCCTCACCCCGGTGCTCGTGTACGCGGCCCGCAGCCGCGGCAGCGGTGAGGCCGCACTGCTCTACGGCTGCCTGCTGTTGTCGAACGCCGGCTCGCTGCTGCTGCCCGGGTCCAACCTGACCAACCTGATCGTGCTGGGTCATCTGCGCCTGACTGGCGGTCAGTTCGCAGCCCGGATGTGGCTGCCGTGGCTGGGTGCGCTGCTGGTGACCGCCGCGGTCGTAGCCGGATGTGAGCTCCGGCCTGGTCGCGCAGCCGGGACTGCCCGTGCGGCCGGTAACGCGAGCGGGCAACGAACCGCCCGGGCGTGGGCGGCCGCCCGTGTGC
>Ga0209169_10001569_pt1 | contig 13930 bp, 9 predicted proteins | sample HubBroMetageWRM4_FD_188346 | JGI IMG/M metagenome (GOLD analysis project Ga0209169, IMG submission 188346) | Warmed soil microbial communities from the Hubbard Brook experimental Forest, New Hampshire - Hubbard Brook CCASE Soil Metagenome WRM 4... | ecosystem: Environmental > Terrestrial > Soil... | reverse complement strand
CACCGAGTTGACCAAGATCGCAAGGACCTTGGAGCTGCCCGGTGCCAGCGGACTGCGCAAGCAGGATCTCATCTTCAAAATTCTGCAGGCACAGAGCGAAAAAGAAGGACATATCTTCGCCGAGGGCGTGCTGGAGATTCTGCCTGACGGCTACGGCTTTCTGCGATCGCCGGATTACAACTACCTGCCGGGTCCGGATGACATCTATGTCTCGCCGTCGCAGATCCGCAAATTTGATTTGAAGACTGGCGACACGATAAGCGGACAGGTGCGGCCTCCGCATGAGGGCGAGAAATATTTCGCTTTGGTGAAGATTGAGGCGGTTAATTTTGAGTCCCCCGACGAAGCGCGTAACAAGATTCTGTTCGACAATTTGACGCCGCTGTATCCACAGGAGCGGTTGAAGCTGGAAACGACGCGGGAAAATGCCAGCGCGCGGGTGATGGACTTGCTGGCGCCGCTCGGCAAGGGACAGCGCGGGTTGATCGTTTCGCCTCCGCGGGCCGGCAAGACGATGTTGCTGCAGAATGTGGCGAACTCGATTACGACCAATCATCCAGAAGTGGTGCTGATGGTGCTGCTGATCGATGAGCGTCCGGAAGAAGTTACAGACATGCAGCGTTCAGTCAAGGGTGAAGTTATTTCCTCGACCTTCGACGAGCCAGCAGCCCGCCACGTGCAAGTGGCAGAAATGGTGATCGAGAAAGCCAAACGGCTGATTGAGCACAAACGCGACGTGGTGATACTGCTGGACTCCATCACGCGTCTGGCGCGTGCCTACAACACCATTGTTCCGCCCAGCGGGAAAGTCCTCTCGGGCGGCGTCGATTCGAACGCGTTGCAGCGTCCGAAGCGCTTCTTCGGATCAGCGCGTAACATCGAAGAAGGTGGATCGCTGACCATCATCGCCACGGCCTTGATCGATACCGGTTCGCGCATGGATGACGTGATCTTCGAAGAATTCAAGGGCACCGGCAACTCGGAAATCATCCTGGAACGCAAACTCGTCGACAAACGTGTGTTCCCGGCCATCGATATCCAGCGCTCCGGCACGCGAAAAGAAGAACTGCTGATTCCGAAAGAAGATCTGACCCGTATCTGGGTCCTGCGCAAAGTGCTGAACCCACTGTCGCCGGTCGAAGCCATGGAGTTGCTGATCGATAAGCTCAGCAAAACCAAGTCGAACGGCGAGTTCCTGGCCAATATGAGTTCGCTGTAAGGCTTCCTATCGAGACCACGTAGGGGCAGGCGTCCTCACCTGCCCCTTTTCTCTTTTGTTCAGCTTTTCTCTGCGATCTCAGCGCACCTTCTTTGGCATTCTCTGCGTTAGCGTTTGCTCTTGTAATGTACCAAAGTACCATGGTACATTCTTTGAGTGAATGACGCCAACCTTATCATCGAACGCGTGCAAACCGGTGTCCGCATGGAGAAACGCCTGCTGAAGGTGCTCAAGGCGTTCGCCGAATACAAAGACATGACTTTAGGTGATCTTCTGGAGGGGATTGTCCTGCACGCATTCGACGGCAAAGCACCGTTCAGCCCTGAATCCCTCCACCGCATCGCCGACCTCAAGAAGTTTTACGGTCTGACACTCAACGCCAGCGCCAGTCATCGCCTGCAAGAGACGAATGCGAAGAGAAAAGTCGACAGTCCAGCCCGCGCAAAGAGGAAAAAGTGATGACGCAGGACGCCAACAAACTCGCCCGAACCGGCCTGCAATGGTCGCTCGGCTTGGTCTTAATCTACGAGTGTTCGCGTCTGGTTTTCACTGCAGGCGCGAGGCACTCTTTCGAGACGACTCACTTGCCGCAGTGGTTCCGCGTGGCCATCGGTGCGGTCGAACTCCTGGGCGGGATTATGTTTCTGATTCCGCCCACTGTGCTTGCCGGTGGCCGACTTCTACTCGCCACTTTCGGAGTCGCGGCAACCGTTCACATCCTGCACGGCCAGCCCGACGTCGGATATCTCGTGATTTACGCGATGGCGGTGCTGACGGTGATGACCGGCCGCTAGCGCGGTTGAAAGCACGTTCGTAGCAACTATCCCGCCTTCGTCCCGCCTTGGTCCATCACGTACACCCTGCCGGGCAGCGCAGCCTGAATCTTATTCTTCTCAAAACTTTCTTTGATCCGCCGCCGCAATTCGCGGCCCACGGCAAACTGCTGGTTAGGCTTGGTCTTTAAGAGCATCAGATACTCCGCCTCGCCATTGCCCACACGGTCAATGCCAGGCACCTGTACCTCACTGACAATCTTGTCCGCAAAGGCGGGATCATGTCGAATCTCTTCCCCGATCTGCTCCAGCAATTTGATGATCCGGTCGCTGGGTTCGCCGTAGGCCACGACGACCCGCATGGCTACTTGCGACCAGTCACGCGTCAGATTGGAGACGATGGTGATCTGGCTGTTAGGAACGACGTGGATCGTGCCATCGTCATCCCGCAGCGTGGTGCGGCGCAGGCTCATATCTTCGACTGTCCCTTTCACACCTGCAATGCTGACTTTGTCACCGATGTCGTACTGGTTGTCGAGCAATATGAAGAACCCGTTGATGAAGTCGTGCACCAGCGTCTGCGCGCCGAAGCCGATGGCCAGACCCGCGACCCCGGCGCTGGCCAGCAGTGGCCCCAGGTTCAGTCCAAATAAGGGAAGCACTTCCAGGGCGGCCACAAAAAGAATAACGAACACGCCCACACTGGTAATCACGCTGGCCACGGTGCGCACCTGCTGGGCGCGAAACCCCGGAGGCAGCCTGCGAATTTGCAGCGCGGCGAACTTCCCCGCAAGGCTGCGCAGAATCCAAATCAGCAGGCAGCAGGCCAGCGTCACCAGAAGAATTTTCGGAACGTCGTGACGAAAGAAAGTTCGCGCATCTTCGCCCCAGCCACGTATCAGTTCGGGCAAATTTCCTTGCGTTGGCATCGGTATGTTCGTCCCAGCGCGTGATTATAGCAACTTGGGGAGGCGCAACCCGAACGCCTATAATCCGAGTATTCCAGACCCGCGAGGTTGATTGTGCGATCGATTGTTGTTCTGTCTCTTCTGCTGTTGATGCTCGAGTTGCCGACGTGGTCGTTCTCGCAGGACCCCACCCAGACTCCGCACCTTCACAATCCCAGCGCTGCCCCCGATGACCCGGATCGCCAAGCGATGGACAAAGAGATGCTCAAGAAGGCCAATCAGGAGCGCCAGGCCCAACTTCGACGCGACACTGAACGGCTCTACCAGCTGTCCACGCAACTCAAGCAGTATGTGGACAAATCCGGTGAAAATACACTTTCTCTGGATGTCATCAAGAAGGCCGAGGAGATCGAGAAGCTGGCCCACAGTGTGAAGGAAAAGATGAAGGGCTACTGAGGCGAGGCTGCGCTCCGCCAGGCGCTATCCAGCGGTTCACGACCCCGATTAAACCGTACCACTCCGGAATTTCCACACAGCATACCCACGCAACCGGGCTTTTGTTACAATTGCAACTCGATATCAATAGCGTTATGCCTCTGCCCCAAACCGAAGCTCCGGGAAGGTTGCAAGCCGAACTGATGTCGCGCGGTCTGCGCATGACTCACCAGCGCCGCACCATTCTTAGCGTGGTCGAGACCGCCAAACAACACCTTGATGCCAGCCAGATCCTGCGCCGCGCGCGCAAGCTCGATCCTCAGGTGGACCGGGTGACGGTGTATCGCACCCTGAAACTGCTCAAGCGGCATGGCCTGGTGGATGAACTTGACCTCATGCACATGCAGGGAGAGAAGCATTTCTATGAGCGGCGTCCCCAGCGCGATCATATCCATATGGCGTGCCTGCGCTGCGGCAAGATCACGGAATTCGAGAGCGACCTTTTTGACCGCTTGAAAGGCCAGATTCAGCGCGACTGTCAATTCCACATCGTGGTGAGCCGGCTTGAGGTCGGCGGGTATTGCGCGCAGTGCCGGTCCGCAAGTCAACAATGAGCTGTCTACTATTGCATTTGGTTGCAACAATCCTGACACATTAAATTTCCGTGAATGCATTGACCGCATGAGTCAAGGCAGCTACGATTACACTTGCCAACATAAATGCAAACCAGTTGCAACTAGAAAATTGGGGAAATCCAGAAACGGTTTCCGGGTTGCAAATCCTTAAGACCAGGTGAATGTGTCGGGATGGGGAAGAATTTACGAAATCAAGCCGCGCGGTGCGTCGGCTTTGGGATGTCGTTGCTCGTTGTCTCGGGCATCCTCTGGGCCAGTGTCGGCGGCAGTATTTCGGGGACCATCAAGGATTCCAGCGGAGCGGTGATCAACGGTGCAGTGGTCACCGTGACCAACGGTGACACGGGTTCAAAGCAGTCGATGAAATCCAGTACCAGCGGAGCTTACAATTTTACCATCCTGCCGGTTGGCCACTACCGCCTCGAAGTAAACCATCCAGGATTCAGTCCCTATCGGCGTATCGGTATTCTCGTTGATGTGAACAGCGCGCTGGTCGTCGATGCCGTGCTGCAAGTGGGTGAGACCGCCGACACCGTGACGGTGAGTGACAGCGCCGTCCATGTGGACACCACCAGCACGCAAATGGGGGAACTGATTACCGCCGCCACCATGACGGCAGTGCCGTTGAATGGCCGCAGCTATACCGATCTGCTCGCCCTCCAGCCCGGCGTTGCTCCCGTTTCTTCTATTTCATCGGCGACGGTGCAGGATGTCGGCGCCAGCGCTTTCGCTCCGTCCGGCGACTTGAATCCCGGCACTGTCTCTATCAACGGCCAGAGGGAATTCGCCAACGGCTTCATGGTCAATGGCAGCGATGTTGAAGAAGACGTCAATATGGGAACGGCCATTATCCCCAATCTCGATTCGATCGCCGAGTTTCGCATCCTGACCAATAACTTCGACGCCGAATATGGCGAGTACAGCGGAGGCCAGATCAATGTCGTAACCCGGTCCGGAACCAATCAATTTCACGGCGATGTTTTTGAGTTTCTGCGAAACACCGACCTGGATGCTCGCAATTACTTTTCGCCGGCTCGCGGTACCTATATTCAAAACCAGTTCGGAGCAACCCTCGGCGGCCCGGTAATGCGAAACAGAATTTTCTTCTTCGCCGACTATCAGGGCACACGCCAGATCCAGGGCGTGAGCACCGGATTGATCCCTGTGCCTTCTGTGCAGGACCGCTCCGGCAATCTGTCCGATGTCGCAAGTTCCTTTGTGACCGTTGACCAGAACGGAAACTCCACTCCGACTATGGTGAGCGGGTCCTATTGGGCCAGCCAGCTTTCACAAAGGCTGGGCTACGGGGTTACCGCGGGTGAACCGTATTATGTTCCCGGATGCACCAGTTCGGCGCAATGCGTTCTCCCCAATGCCGTGATTCCACGGAGTGCATGGTCCGCGCCCGCTCAACACTTGCTGCAATTCATCCCCATCCCGAATGCAGGGAACAATAGTTTTTCCACTTCCGCGGTGAACGAGACGCTGAATGACGACAAGGGAGCGTTTCGTCTCGATGCCAGCACCCGCTGGGGCCTGATGTCCGCCTACTACTTCATTGACAACTTTACCCAGAACAACCCATATCCAACGGCGCAGGGGGGAGCGAATGTGCCCGGCTTCAATGCCCTGAATTTGGGTCGTGCCCAGTTGATCAGTCTCGGGGATACGAAAATTCTGGGGACCACCGCGGTCAACGAGTTTCACTTCAGTTTCATGCGCGATGCCACGGATTTGGGCCAGCCGCAAGGCGGTTTAGGCGTCAGCCTCGCATCCCAGGGCTTTACCGTGGGGCCGAATACCCCCGGAATCGTTCCGTTATCGCCGAAAACCGAGGGGGTTGAGAGCGTCGCGTTCAACAGCTTCACCATCGGAACCAATCCCAATCAGCTCAAGCAGATCAACAACACCTACCAGTGGCTGGATAATTTTTCCAAGGTGGTCAGGAATCACACCATTAAGTTCGGCGGCGAGTTTCACTTCGACCAGGTAAATACCTTTCCCATTGCGCAATTCAACGGCAACTTCCTGTTCTTTGGAAGCGAGACTGGCGTCGACTTCGCTGATTTTCTGCTCGGCATCCCCAGCCAATACAATCAAAGTCAATTGCAGCCCTTCTACGGGCGGAACAAATATCTTGGACTCTACGCGCAGGATAGTTGGCGACTGCTGCCCAATCTCACCTTGAACTATGGTCTAAGATGGGACCGCATTGAGCCATGGTATGAAAAGTACAATCAGCTCGCAGTGCTCGATCCGGGTAAGCAGTCGATCGTGTTTCCTGGCGCGCCCGCCGGCATTCTGTTTCCCACTGACCCCGGAGTTTCCCGCACTCTCGCGCCTCCCGGTAACCTCGATTTCGCTCCGCGCATCGGCATCTCTTACTCTCCCAACCCCGCCGGACGTGGTCTTCTCAGCAAAATTGTCGGAGGCCCGGGGAGGACCAGCGTGAGAGCTGGCTTCGGCATGTTCTACACTGCGATTGAAGCCTTGAGCATCGGCGTGCTCAGCGCGAATGCTCCCTATGGGACCACTTACACCAGTCCCGCCCCGCCGCTGTTTGCCACTCCCTTCATTACCGCGGGCACAGGGCAGGACCTAGGCCAGAATTTTCCCGTGCAACTAGCGCCTCTGAACTCTTCCGCCAGTCACCCCGACCCCAACGTGAACTGGTCGCAATATGTCCCCATTACCGGCCTTCCCGCCTATCCCACCACCAATCGCATTCCTTACACTGAGGAATACATGTTGTCGGTGGAGCGCCAGTTTGGAAACAGTACTCTGCTCAGCGCAAGTTATGTGGGAAGCCAAGCCCATCGCTTGCTGGTACTCGAGGAAGCCAACGCCGGTGATCCTGCGCTCTGCCTTAGCCTGAGCCAGCCCAGTCAGGTGTTGCCGGGAACGGCGACTTGTGGCCCGTTCGGCGAAAGTAACACCTACGTCACCGCAGCCGGCCAGGTGGTCAATGGAACTCGTGGCCCCTTAGGCTCGAATTTCGGAAGCGATACCAACCAGGCGACCATCGGTAATTCCAACTACAACGCCCTGGAGGTTAGCCTTCGCCACACCAGCGGACGTTTGCAAATGTTCGCCGGCTACACCTACAGCAAATCCCTCGATCAATCGTCGAATCTGGGAGAACAGGTCAACCCCGTGAACCCCGCGCTCAGCAAGGCGCTGTCTTCGTTCGACCTGACACACAACTTTGTCCTCAGCTACAACTATCAACTTCCGTTCGACCGTCTTTTCCGCGCCAGCAACCGATGGACGCAGGGCTGGGCGCTTTCCGGCATCACCCACTTCAGCAGCGGTTTCCCCGTGACCATGTACAACTATGGGGACAACTCTTTACTGGGTGCTGAACCCAACGGCATCAATAACTATGGCGTCGACGAGCCCCAGTACACGCCAGGTCCTCTGAACTTGAACCACAATCCGCGGCAAGACGATCATGTCTATTTCAACACCGCGTTGTTCAGCCTTCAGCCTTTGGGGCAACCGGGAAACGCCAAGCGCCGTTTCTTCTACGGCCCGGGAATCGACAACTATGACATGGCCCTGTTGAAGAATCTGCCGCTAACCGAATCGAAGTCGTTGGAATTTCGCGTGGAGGCGTTCAACATCTTCAATCATGCCCAGTTCTATGGACCCACGTCCGTCGATGGGAATATCAACAGCTCCTCTTTCGGACAAGTGGTGAGCGCGGCAGCTCCTCGGCTCATGCAAGTAGCGCTGAAATTCAATTTCTAAAGAACGGCATCGCCGGACATCGGAAAATAAAATCGCAGAGCCATGGAGTTGTTTGTTCCTATAGCCGCGAAGCGGCGTAAGAATAAAGCCCACGGCGTAAGCCGTGGGCAATTCCGAGAATGAACAAGCTGCGGAGCAGCGAAAGAGCGGCTTGTAACAGATTCTAGTGTGACGCTTTTTCCGTGCCGATCCGCATCCCATAGAACGAGCGGTACACAAAGAAGAACGATACCAGGAAGAAGCCCACAGCCAATCCGTGAGTGAGAGTATCGCCCGCATCGGTCGTGAGCTTTACCGCCAACTCCACCGCCAGCAAGCCGAACAGCGTGGTGAACTTGATGACTGGATTCAAAGCCACCGAAGAAGTGTCCTTGAATGGATCGCCCACCGTGTCTCCCACGACGGTGGCATCGTGCAGCGGAGTGCCCTTCTGCTTCAGCACCACTTCCACAATCTTCTTGGCATTGTCCCAGGCAGCGCCGGCGTTGGCCATGAAGATGGCCTGATACAGACCGAATATCGCAATCGAAATCAGGTAGCCGATGAAGAAAAACGGCTCCACGAACGCGAAGCAGAGCGTACCGAAAAAGACCGCCAGAAAGATGTTGAGCATGCCTTTCTGCGCGTACTTGGTGCAGATCTCGACCACTTTCTTGCTGTCGGCAACCGACGCTTTTTCTACGCCTTCCAGCTTGATGTTGGCCTTGATGAATTCTACCGCCCTGTAAGCCCCGGTGGTCACGGCCTGTGTTGACGCGCCCGTAAACCAGTAAATCATCGCTCCTCCCGTAATCAGGCCGAGGAAGAACGGCGCGTGCAGTAAAGAGAGCTTGTTTACATTCTCGCTCAGCCCGTTGGTAAGGGCCATGATGATGGAAAAAATCATCGTGGTCGCTCCGACTACCGCCGTGCCGATCAGCACCGGCTTGGCCGTTGCCTTGAAGGTGTTGCCAGCGCCGTCGTTTGCTTCCAGCAAGTCTTTGGCGCGCTCGAAGTTCACGTCCATATTGAAGTCTTTCTTGAGTTCCGCTTTCACGTTCGGCACCTGCTCAATCAGCGAAAGTTCATACACCGACTGCGCGTTGTCGGTGACCGGGCCGTAGGAGTCGACCGCAATCGTGACCGGCCCCATACCCAGGAAGCCGAAAGCCACCAGGCCGAAGGCAAAGACCGCGGGCGCCGCCATCAAAGCCCCAACTCCCTCCAGGCTGAAATAGTAGGAGATCGACATTAGCGCAACCATGGCCAGACCCAAATAGTAAGCTGAGAAATTGCCGGCCACGAATCCCGACAGAATGCCCAGCGACGCACCACCCTCTTTGGCCGAAGTCACAACCTCGTTCACATGCCGCGATTCCACCGAGGTAAATACTTTCACCAACTCCGGGATCACCGCTCCCGCCAGCGTTCCACAAGAAATGATCGAGGCCAGCTTCCACCACAGCGTGCCGTCGCCATTGAGGTCCGGCACAATGATTGAAGAAATGAAGTACGTCAGCGCAATCGATACCACCGAGGTGATCCACACCAGCGAGGTCAGCGGATGCTCGAAATTCATCTCCTTCGCATTGGCGTATTTTGCCTTGGCGATGGCGCCGTTGATGAAATACGCTGCCGCGCTCGACACCAACATGGCGATGCGCATCACAAAAATCCACACCAGCAGTTGCACCTGCACCGTCGGCGACTTCACTGCCAGCAAGATGAAAGTAATCAGCGCCACTCCGGTGACGCCGTAAGTTTCAAATCCATCCGCCGACGGGCCGACTGAATCGCCCGCATTGTCGCCCGTGCAATCCGCAATCACACCAGGGTTGCGCGCGTCGTCTTCCTTGATCTTGAAGACGATCTTCATCAGGTCTGATCCAATGTCGGCGATCTTGGTAAAGATTCCGCCCGCGATTCGCAGCGCCGCCGCACCCAGCGACTCGCCGATGGCGAAGCCGATAAAGCACGGCCCCGCGTAATCTCCCGGCACGAACAGCAAGATGAAGAGCATGATCAGCAGTTCCACGCTGATCAGCATCATGCCAATACTCATGCCGGCTTGCAGAGGAATGTTGTAAATGGGATACGGCTTGCCGCCCAGGCCCGCAAAGGCCGTGCGCGAATTCGCAAATGTGTTCACGCGAATGCCAAACCAGGCCACGCCATAGCTGCCCGCGATTCCCACCACGCTGAACGCCAGAATGATCGCCACGCGTGCTGCCTCAAACTTCAGCAACACGCCGAAGTAGAGCAGGATGATGACCGCAATAAAGACCCAGAGCAGCATCAGGAATTTTCCCTGCGTCACCAGATACGTCTTGCAGGTCTCATAGATCAGCTCGGAAATCTCGCGCATTGCGCGATGCACCGGCAGGTTCTTGAGCCGGGTGTAGATGACCAGGCCGAACCCCAGGCCGAAGATGCAGAATACGATGCCGATCAGCAGCAACTTGTGACCATCGATCGCATTGTTCAAAAAGCTGACCGAAGAAAGATCAGGAAGCTTGAGGTTGGCCTCGCCGCCCACTTCTCCGGAAGGTTGAGCGAACGCGACCGTGGCCAGAGTCATGACCGCGACGACAGAGGCCAAGGTCTTGGCCACGGTCCCGGCAAAACGGTACCCTTGGGACGCAGCTTGAGCGAGCCCGATGCGCATACAATTCCTCCACAAATCAATATTTAAGGATGACTGAACGGTCTTGTCCGGCGCATTGGCCGGTTCCGAACACGCTTCCACCACAAGACTTAACAGGAATGCTGAGCTTGGCCGCGTCGGATATTCTTGTGCCGTGCATAACCATATCAGCACAAGTGTCTGCGGCAAAAGTCGGCGGGCAGGGAACACACTTCCCCCAAGCTGACCTGGCTGCAAGACTTGTCTTTATAACATGTTAGACAGAGATAATCAACCGTTGACGAGAGCTTGCCACTTAAGCGCATGTGGAACTCGACTCTGGAAAGTCGCGTACCAAAAATTGGAGTCTTCAAGCCAGCTTCCAGTTGCGCCGCTGGTCCGTCAAAGTAGGATGATCGTGAAACTGAAACTCCTCGCACTGTCAATCGTCGCCTCCCTAGCCATATCGTTCGCCACGGCCCAGTCCGTCACGCGCCTCGACGGCAGCCGCATTTCCCCCGCCGAAATCGACGCCACTGTCACCCGCTTAACGAAGGCAGCAGAAGTCCCTGGAGCGGCCATCGCCGTCTTCAACGACGGCAAAATCGCTTACCTGAAGGCCTACGGCTTCCGCGACACAGAGAAAAATCTGCCCCTGACCGTGGACTCGGTCATGACCGCGGCGTCTTTCAGCAAAGTCGGCCTCACGTATCTGTCGATGCAGTTGGCCGAGCAAGGGAAGTTGGATCTCGACAAGCCGGTCTACCAGTATTTCCCCAAGCCGCTGCCGGAATATTCCAGCTACCGAGATCTCGCTGCTGATCCGCGCTACAAGAAAATCACAGCGAGAATGCTGCTCAGCCATACCACCGGGTTCCCCAATTTCCGCTGGATCAATAACGACAAAAAGCTCAACATCAATTTCGAGCCGGGCACACGGTTCGCATACTCCGGCGAAGGCATCGAACTGCTCCAATTCACGGTCGAAACCATCACCGGCAAGCCCTTGCAAGAACTCATGCAGACGTACGTTTTCGGGCCTCTGAATATGAACCGGACCAGCATGGTTTGGGAAGGCCGTTTCGAAAGCGACTACGCTAACGGCTACGACGAATATGGCCGATCCATCGGCCCCGAGCGCCGCTCCACAGCCGATGCCGCCGGCTCCATGCAGACCACTCCCCGCGATTTCGCCCAATTCATGCTCGCCGTGATCAATGGCGAAGGCCTGAAACCGAAGACTCGTGAACTCATGCTCAGCCCGCAAATCCAGATTCTCGTCAAGCACGAGTTTCCAACCATGGAGAACGCTGCCACCGACGAAAACAAAGCTATCCGCCTGAGCTACGGCCTGGGATGGGGCCTCTACTGGACTCCCTACGGCAAAGCCTTTTTCAAAGAAGGTCACGACGTAGGCTGGCGCAACTACACCGTCGTCTTCGATCAGTCGAAGACGGGGCTGCTGATCATGACCAACAGCGCCAACGGCGAAGGCATGTTCAAAGAGTTGATCGAAACGCTGCTCAAGAACCCATACACGCCCATCGAGTGGGAAGGCTACACGCCTTACGACAAGCTCCCAGCTCGTCCGCCGCTGAAAGTGCACAAGCAGATTACGGTCGACCCCAAATTGCTCGATCGCTACGTTGGCCGCTACGGAACTCCGCCTGACCTGATCCTGGTGATTCGGCGAGAGGGCGATCGTCTTTCCGTGCAGGAGAACGACGAACCCAAAGAGGAGCTTTTCGGCGAAACCGACCGCGATTTCTTCGCCAAGGTCAATGACGACGCCTACACGTTCGAACTCGATGCCCAGGGCCGGGTGACTTCCATGACTCTCCACGCCGATGGCAAAGACATCCCGCTCAAGCGAATCGATTAGCTGATTACCAGCGTTCCGCTTTGCCGATCGCGGCGGTTTTCAGCATGCGCCCTCGGTGATATGATGAAGACGACAACTTGAAAGGGCACGCCTCTCCGGCATGCCTTGCGACACTCCTCAGTAGCTCAATGGCAGAGCATCCGGCTGTTAACCGGAGGGTTGTAGGTTCGAGTCCTACCTGAGGAGCCATTTCTTTTTCTACCCCGTCAATGGTTTACGCGGCTTGCGCCGTCCTGATTTCGACAATTTTCCGTAGCCCCTGTAGCCCATTCAACGAAAAGCCAAGGCCAACACGCTCACACCACTCTCGCCGCCATGCCTCGTCAGATTGCAAGCCGCTGGCATAAAGGTCGGTTATGGTACGTCGTGCATGGCCAAGCCACAGGCCAATTAAATCCTCCGGCGTGCGCGCACGGCGCAGCGTTTCAGTGCGGAAACGCCTAAAGGCGTGAAAGCCAGTACTCACGCCTGCGTCGTGCAAGGCCCGTAGGAGATTGCGTTGGGCCAGTGGCCGGTTGCTTTTTCGTGTGCCGAACAGATAACCGGAGGGGATACCGGCCACGTACTCGCGCATCAGCGCGGCCAGTGGCTCCGGAATATCAATCACGCGAACAGCAGCAGGCGTTTTCGGTTCCTGTTCCTTGCCGTGCCAGATTGAACGCTGTACAGAAAGTATCCGGCAATCTTGCAAAAAGTCAGTTGCTTTCAGCGCCAAGGCCTCGCCGATTCGCAAGCCGGTACCGGCCAGCAAAGCAAAGAGTGGTTTATACCTTGGCAGGACATTCGCAAGAATAGTGACAACCTGGGCTTCCGTTACCGTTGGCCGTGGCTGTTTATTTTTATCCACTATCGGCATTCCTACGAACTCGTGATTCCACTTGCGTGGGTAAAGTTGGTCGCCCTCGGAATTCACCGCCGAAGCAACAACCAGCTTCACTACTAGCGTGTAGCTCACGATTGTTTTTGCAGCAAGTCCTCCCGCCGCCATTGTGTCGATTAACAGCTTCAACGCCGCGTTGGAAACTTCGGCCACAGGCGTGTCGCCTATGGTTGGAAAAATCCACTTGTCCAGCGCGTGCTGCCAGCCGTGTATAGTGGCGGGCTTTACCGGCCGTCGCCGCCGCGTTGGCAAAGATTGAATCCATATCTCGGCCTGTTCACGGAAAGTGAAAGTCGGGGTTCCGCTTGCCACGAAATACGCGGACTTGTTGATACCTGATTGCTCAATAAATTCGCGTAGCTTGCGTCGTGCGATTGTGCGCGTTGGGCAAAGGCCAAGCGATAGCACACGCCGCGTTCTGGTTTGGCATCCCGGAATATCAACATAGAACCTTCCGAATGCGTTGACTTTCGGATTCCACAGCTTTGGGAATCCGCGTTGAAATACTCCTCCACATTGACCTGTTCGACGACTCAAGCACGGGCCTCTTTTTCTGTGCCGAATCGGCGTTGCGTTCAAGAGAGTAGTGGAAGGCGCTATGGTTTGCAACTCGGTGGGCGGCATGAATTTCCACCCACGTGTGACAGAAAGTTTTTCGTGAGAGTGCCTACCCCTTTAAGATTCAGGCTCGAAAGGGTAGCGGTCTTTGGGAAGGGGCAAGGGTGTTTCAGAAGTGGTGATTGCTTCTGTGTCCTCTGGCTGCGGATACAATTCGTCGCCGATTTTATCAACCGCGCGGATGAGCTGCTTTACGAAAATCTTATTAACTCCGCCATGCCGGAACGC
>Ga0209169_10001565_pt1 | contig 13964 bp, 12 predicted proteins | sample HubBroMetageWRM4_FD_188346 | JGI IMG/M metagenome (GOLD analysis project Ga0209169, IMG submission 188346) | Warmed soil microbial communities from the Hubbard Brook experimental Forest, New Hampshire - Hubbard Brook CCASE Soil Metagenome WRM 4... | ecosystem: Environmental > Terrestrial > Soil... | reverse complement strand
GCCGATTGACACTTCCCTGTCACCAAAGCTGACGCGACCCGATGTGCGCAAGGCGATGAAGAAGGTTGCGGACTGGTCGTTGGTAAACATGCAGCCGAACTTTACGCAGGACTGGACGTATGCGCCGCTGTATACGGGACTGCTGGATGCATCGAAGACGCTGAGCGACAAGCGATATCACGATGCCGTGCTGGCCGCTGCGGAGAAGTTCAACTGGCAGTTGCTGTCAGGACGTTATGACCACGCCGACGATGAGGCGATTGGGCAGGCGTACGAAGAATTGTATGAGGAGAACAAGGATCCGATGCGCATAGCCGCGGTGCGCGACAACTTCGTGCTAGTGATGGCGCGCAAGGACGATAAGAACAAGGATCTGTGGTGGTGGTGCGACGCGCTGTATATGGCACCTCCGTCGCTGGCGAAGCTGGCGCAGCTAACGGGCGATCACCACTATCTCGACTTCATGAATCATGAGTGGGGATTAACGCAGGGACACCTGTACGACTACGACGAGCACCTGTTCTTCCGAGATGCGACTTTCTTTCATAAGACGGAGAAGAATGGGAAGCCGCTGTTCTGGAGCCGCGGCAATGGATGGGTTCTTGCGGGATTGGCGCGCGTGCTGACCGTGATGCCGAAGAATGATCCGGCGCGCGCGGGTTACGAGGCAACGTTCAAGTACATGGCGAATCGAATTGCCGATCTGCAACCGGCGGATGGACTGTGGCGCATGGGGCTGCTGGACCCAGATGCGTATCCACTGGGTGAGGTTTCGGGCACAGCGTTTTTCACATATGCGATGGCGTGGGGCGTGAACAATCACCTACTACCGGAAGAGAAGTTCCGGCCGGTGATTGAGAAGGCCTGGGGCGGTATGCTGCAGCATGTGTACGCGGATGGGCGGCTGGGAGCAATTCAGCCGGTCGGCGCGGCGCCGGGAGATCTGCAGCCAGGATCGACGTGGGCCTATGGCGTGGGCGGATTTCTGCAGGCCGGAGCGGAGATTGATCGCGGATTTGGGCACGCGAAGGGCAAGTAAATTGCGTTGGCAGATGTGAATGAGATGAGGAGAGCGTTAGCGCCCCTCCATCTTTGTTACTAGTAGGGAGAGGTGGGTTGGTGATCGTAGGCGCCGCCGAACTTGTTGGTGTGCGTTGCGTTGGTGGCGATGGGCACGGTGACGTTACCGAGGTCGTTCATGCCGGTGGAGACTTTGATCTCGCGCGAGAGGCCTTGCAGGGAGGGTTGGAGCGCGCCTTCGACCCAGAGTCGCATCACATAGTTGCCAGCGGGGATGCCGCGAATGATAAGGGTATTGTTGGAGTCGGCGATGGCGTAGAGCGGCGTGGAGAGGCTGATGACTACGGCGCTCATCTCAGGATGGATGTTGCAGAAAATGTAGGACACGCCGGGACGCGAGAAGGTAACAGATTTGGTTGACCCGGCTTCGTAGAGGCCGAGATCGAAGCGCTTGCCGTCGAAGAGCGAGAAGACGTTGTGGAAGAACGGGTCGGCGTTGGGGAACTGCACGACACTGCTGACAGGGACGACCTGAAGATGCGGCATGAACATGCGGTCTTTCTGCAGCAACGTGTAGTGGCCCTGAGGCGTGAACGGAAGAACGGGAGTGTCGCCAAGCGGCTCAAGCCAAACCACAGCATCGACGCGGCGATGCGTGGATGGTGTGGGCTGGATGCGAAGATGCAGCTCGGCGCGATTCTGTGCGCAGAGAGCTGCGGGAAGCAGGACGAGTGCTGTGGCGAGCCAGCGGCTGAGCCGTAGAGTTCTCATCAGAACTTGTATCCCGCAGATAATCCGATGATGTTTGAGGATGAAGAGGCCCCCCGGATCGGGTCGCTCTCAAGATGGCGATACTCGAGAGAAAACAGCAAATAGGCGCTTGGACTGTAAATAACATTACCGGTCCAAGTGCGGTTGCGGGCGAGTCGCTGGTACACGGTGCCAGAGGGCATAGCGTATCGATGGAGGTCGTTTGCGAAGACGTTGTCCATACCGAAGGCGGTGTTGAATTCGAGGCGTTCGCTCCACTTCTCCTTGAGTTGCACCCAGCCGCCGACGTCGTTAAGCGGGCGGAAGTAGTACATCTCCTGGCTGGTCACGTAGAAGTATCCATAGTCTTTGTAGCCCCCAGCGCCGAGTCCACCAAGTCCGAGTCCGCGGTAAAAGCTTCCGGAGAATTGGAGGCGCGCGGGCAAATGGAAGCGTGTGTCGAGGGTACCGGCCCACGCGTCAAAGCGATTGCCTGATGGAAGAACGTGTGGAGAGAAGTATCCACCGACGCCGAAGTGATCGCGATCGTCGCGATTTGAGCCGAGAAGCGCAATGCGAGCCTCGAGACCCGGCCAACGGCTCTGCTCCGCGCCGGAGGGCGGCGTCGCGGCGTAGCTATCGAGACCTGCGAGGGAGATCGGTGGATCTCCAACATCGATCATCGCGGCTTGCAGTTGGAGGGAATGCGAGTCTGCGAAGGGTATGTTGTGTGTAAGCGTGAGTTGCGGGTTCCAGGCCCAAAGATTTCCAGACCACGCGAGCGCAGGAACCGCGACGGCAGTAAGCGAAGTCGGGGAGTCGGGGCTGATGAGGGGGCGATCGTAGGAGAAGCCAGCCTCTGTGTTCTCCCACTGCAACCCGGCGTGTGCGGTCTTCAGACGAAGGAAGCTGTCGCTCGAGGAATAAGTGCCAACCGGAGCGGTAGTGTTGGGAGCGATTACGTTGCCATAGAAGTCAACAAGGAGGTCGGCGTGGCTGCGTGCGCCAAAGAGGTGCGGGCCGGTCGCGTCGATGCCGAGCATCGTCTGACGAACGGATGCTCCGGTGCTGCCGGAGCCGGGCACAGCTGCGGTAGGCGTCGCAGCGACGTCCACCGCGCTTGTGTTGACGAACCCGTTGAAGAGCAAGAGGCCTGTGATCTTCACGGGGTACTTCGACTCCGACTCGACCTTGATCTGGTTGAGCGTCGCGATCTGAGTCTCCTGCATCGCCTGGCGTTCGCGAATGTTCTCAAGGTCGGCGGATTGCGTCTGCGGCTGGTCCGCGGCGACAGGGACGGGGTTCGCTGGGTCAGTGGATGCAGTTGTTCCCTGTTGTTGCGCCATCTGTTGCTGAAGCGCAGCGATTTGCGTTCGCATCTCATCCAACTGCTGTTGCGATTGCTTGAGCTGTGCCTGGGTGCGTTCCATTGCAGCCGTCAACTGCTGGATCTGGGCGGGAATGCTGGGCTGCGCGGTTTGCGCAGAGAGCCTGAGCGCGGGCGCTCCAAGAAGCCCCGTGAGGATCAGGACTGGCTGCCAGAGTAGATGAGACTTTCCAACAAGACTCACGTTGCAGTTATGACCAAACGTTTTCATGGGCGATGACCTGATCGCGGTGGTTGAGTTCGGAGCCGACGGTGGCGATGGGTTGTGAGAGATCGCGCGCCACCTTCATTTGGAAGATTGTCTCTCCCGGACGGCTGCTGACCAGGACCACATCTCCACCGTGCTCATTTGCGATGCATTGCGCAAGAGTGAGCCCCAGACCGGTTCCCTTTTGTTTACCTTCGCTGACGAACGGCTCGAACATGCTATTGCGAATGCCTTCCGGCACGCCAGAGCCGCTGTCCTTGACGGTAACAACACTGTACTGCTCCTGCGTCTCGAGCGTAACAGTGACGACCGGTTCGGCGCCGCCAGTACGCGCGGCCTGGCATGCGTTGAGTAACAGATTGAAGAGGGCGCGTTCGATCTGCTTCCCATCAACAAGAGCTGCGGCTTCGGCGGGGTCGCCGAAAGATGTCACGATGCGAACCCCCTCGGCGTCAGGATGCGCGCGGAAGAGCGCGACGGTCCGCTCAAGCAAAAGCGCCATCGACTCAGAGGATCTCCTTGTATTTGCACCCGTACGGCTGAGAATCAGGAGGGACTCGATCATGTCCGTGGTGCCGAGGACAGCGGCGCGGATGTCTCCGAAGATTTCAATGCGTTCGGCTTCAGAGAGACGGCCGGAGGCCAGGAACTCAGCGTTCGCATAGACGGCGGCGAGATAGTGGCGCAGGTCGTGAGAGACGGAGCTTGCCATTCTGCCAATGGTTGCGAGCCGTTCGGACTCGAGGAGCGCGCGATGGGCCTCCTGAATCTCGTCGCGCATGCCGGCGAATGCATCGCTGAGTTGGCGGACCTCACGAGGGCCGTGACCGGGAACGCGATAGTGACTGTCTCCCATGCCAAAGGCTCGGACGCTTTCAGAGAGCTCTTCGAGCGGGCGAGTAAGTAGGCGCGCGAGAGCGATCATCAGCAAGGTGCCGGAGATGAGCGCAAGAAGGCCGGTGCTGAGCACCATGCGGTCCATGCGTTTCATCCAGCGCTCAGCCGGATCGAATGACTTCAACACAACAAGCTGCAGTGGGGAAGTGGAGACGGAGCTGAGATCCTCAGTCGCGGCCAGATATCGCTGCGATCCGAGCTCGACCTGCAGGGGGCGCAGTGTCGTTGCAGAGAGCAGGCGCGGGTTGGACAGGGCGGCCTGGTTCGATGGAGCGAGAGTGCTGGTGACGACATTGCCCGCGCTAAGGAAGGCGGCTTCTACGCCAGTGGGTGCGCTAATCTGACGAACAGTGCGCTCAATTGAGATGCCACTGACGACATAACCCAGCAGAGTTCCGTTTTCTGCGCTGCCAAAGTAGAGCGGTAGCAGGGAACATTGGTAGAGCGAACCGCCATTGATGAGATAGTGCTTCGCGGGAGAGGAGAGCAACGATTGCAGCGCACGGTTAAGCGAGGGACCGGAGGAGTTGTTTTTTGTATAGGCGGCGACCACCCTCCCCGAGCCATCAGCGAGTGCGAATAGGTCGGTGCCGCTGAGTTGCCAGAACTGGATGGCGCCATCCTGAATGGTGAGGTCGTCGCCGCTGGTCATCAGGGCCTTGAGCGTGGGTAGATCGGAGAGAAGGGCGTTCTCGCGATCGAGCGCGCGGAGGCGCTCCGTCTGAAGGCTCTGGAAGGTGATGACCGAACGACTAAGGTCCTGGGTGAGGTCAGTCGTAACCTGGGCGCTGAGACGCTGTCGAATTAGCACGAGAAAGAGTGCTGTGATGATGACCGTTACAGCGGCCATCGCCACGACCAGTAGAACGTGTGTCCGCACGCCCTCTTTGCGGTAAGCGGAAGCTAAACGCGAGAAAGTCTGGGTTTCTGAGAGTTCGGTCTGGGAGTCATGGGACAAATTTGTACCCCGCGCCGTAGATCGTAAGCAGATGCTGCGGATTGGCAGAATCCGTCTCCAGCTTCTGGCGCAACTTTAGAATCTGATTGTCGACGGTGCGCGTCGTTGGGTATGCATTGTAACCCCAGACTTCATTGAGCAGTACTTCGCGTGTCAACACGCGATCGACGTTCTGCGTAAAGAACTTGAGCAGCTTGAACTCATGCGCGGTGAGGACAACCGGAACACCGGCACGACGTGCGGTCATGCTGCGAAAGTCAATCTCGCAGTCGCCGAAACGAAACGTGTTGGAGACGGAGGGTTTGCGCTGACGGCGAATGGCCGCCTGAACGCGTGCTGTAAGCTCCCGTGGGCTGAATGGCTTCGTGACGTAGTCATCTGCGCCGAGTTCGAGGAGAAGAACCTTATCAACGACCTCGCTGATGGCGCTGAGAACAATGATGGGTGTCTCGCTGGAGAGGTTTTTGAAGGTCTGACAGAGTTCGCGACCGGAGATGCGAGGGAGAATGAGGTCGAGCACGACAGCGGTCGGATGCTCCGAACGGAACAGATCGAGACCGGTCTGGCCATCACCTGCAATCACAACGGCATAGTGCTCATCCGAAAAGATTCTGCGAAGCACCTTCTGCATTCGCGGGTCATCTTCAATAACCAGAATTGTGCCCAGATTCACCGCAGAGGCTGGTTGCGCCTGGCGATCGACATCGGTCAGATCGGTGCCCGTCATAATGGTCCGGACCTCCCCGATTAACATTCTGTTCGACTCGGCGGAGAAGAGCCAGCACAAAGTTAAGAAATGACAATCGAGTGACAATTCCGCTCGAGCGTATCAACTGCAATTACAAAGAGATCCACGCCTATTAGGTGAGCGGTTTTGATGAGCAAACCCGTCCGCTTCGCAGGCTTGCGCAACTGCCTGTGAAAGCTGAAGTAGATGCCGACCATCATGATGATCATGATCGCGACAGCGCGACACGACAAGAACTATTGCGAGAATTCGTTGTAAGCACGCCGAGCCTCGTGGATGAGAGTTACGGCACATGCGCGGAGATACTGAGCTATTTGCAGGACGTAGTCCCTCTCTCCGAGAGGAAGATCTCAATGTGCGGGCATGAGCGATGCGGAGACTGCTATCACGCAGGCTCGCCAGATGTAGCGACAGAGAAGTCCAAACGCAACGTTGGTAAAGCCGTCGCTGTGAAGGACTCAGACATGACAAGTTCTTTACATCAAGGTGACACATGCAACAGCGGTTTCTAATGGAATGCTCCTGAAGAGACTTCCCAGATCACCTGATAGAGGTTTCTAAGTACGAGGGCTCGGAACTCAACATGCCCTTTCGCAAATCGGAGGAATGATTCCATGTCCGCTCCAGCGGAGATTAATGAGCAAATGGAACGTCGCTCGTTCCTTGGCCTCCTCTTGGGCACCGTCAGCGGCATAGTCGGAGCGGCAATGGCCATTCCCCTGGTCCGCTTCGCGACCTTTCCTCTGCGCAACCGCTCAGGGCAAGCATCATGGTCCGATGTAGGGAAGGTCGATGAATTTCAATCGCTGAATGCGCCGGTCCCGCGCTCGATCGACATTCAAACTGTTGAAGGCTGGCGCAGTTCTGTGATGCAGAACAGTGTCTACGTCGTGCCGAACGGCAGTGGCAACCTGAAGGTGCTCTCTTCCGTATGCCCGCACCTGGGCTGCGCCATCCGCTGGGTCGATGACAAGGACAGATTCATCTGTCCTTGTCATGGCGGCACGTTTACCAAATCTGGCGAGCGTGTTTCCGGTCCGCCGCTGCGCGCTATGGATGAACTCGAAAGCAAGGTGGAGAACGGCATTCTCAGAGTCCGTTTTCAATACTTCCGCCAACTGGATGCCAACAAGGAACCGATTAGCTGAGATTAGAGAGAGCATAGTGGACACCAAGCATTTGCCAGAAAAGGATTCAACGACCCCCACCGGATGGAAAGAATGGCTGAACAGCCGCACTGGCTGCTATTCCCTCTTGCGTGGGGCGCTCGACGAGCCTATCCCTGGAGGGGCGCGCTGGGCTTATATCTTCGGCTCAGGATTGCTCTATCTCTTCCTCTCTCAGGTGATCACCGGAGTCTTCCTCGCTCTCTATTACGTGCCATCTTCCGACCACGCGCATACCACCGTGGCTTATATATCAAAGGTAGTCAGTTCAGGATTGTTCCTTCGCAGCCTCCACGCTTATGGCGCGACTGCCATCGTCATCCTACTGTTTCTGCATATCTCGCAGACGCTACTTTATGGCTCGTATAAAGGGCGGCGCGAGATGCTTTGGCTCTCGGGTTGTTTTCTACTCGCGCTGATGCTGGGTATGGCCTTCACTGGCTATCTGCTGCCCTGGGACAAGCAAGCGTACTTTGCCTCTGCGGTGGGAACCAACATCATCACGGAAATCCCGGTGATTGGTTCGCCATTGCAGGAGCTGCTGCGCGGCGGCTCGCAGATGGGAACGCTCACCATCTCGCGCTTCTTCGTCCTCCATGTCTTTGTCTTACCCGGCCTGCTGATCGCTTTCATCGGCGCGCATCTGTTTTTGTTTCGCAAAGCGGGCCCGGCGGGACCTATCAATGAAGATCCCATTCAACCAACGCTTCCAGTCCAAAAGTTCTATCCGCGCCAGTTAGCAATGGACATGGTGGCAGCCCTGCTGATCATCGTTGCGCTGGGGCTGGCGGCTCACTTTTTTCCTTTTCGTCTTGGTCCGGAAGCAGTTGCCTCCGATACCAGTTACATCCCGCGGCCCGAGTGGTATTACGTGCCTATTTTTGAGTGGCTCAAGGTACTCGGCGGCAAATGGTCCTTGCTTGGCGGCATTATCCTGCCCGGCATCCTCGCGGCGATTTTTGCGGCAATTCCATTTATCGATCGTGGACGCGAGCGCCGGCCCTGGCGGCGACCTGTTGTAGTTGGAGGGTTCGTCATCTTCGCCGCCTGCTATGCAGGTCTTGGAGTGATCAGTTATCACGGGGATGCAACGGACCCGATCGTCGCAGCGCAATTGGCACGTCAGAGACAAGCTGAAATCGACTTCATGCGCCAGCCGTTTGAGCCTGAGTCGTCCAACCCGTCTTCGGCAAAGGGAGCGGGCGTGGCCGCGGATCCGCTCATAGCCAAAGGCGCCGCGATCTTTGCAGCAGGACCATGCAGCAGCTGTCATGGAGTCAAAGGCGAAGGCACAGCAGCTGCACCACAGCTCATCGGTATAGGCCAGAAATTCAACCCTGACAGCCTAGCTTATTTGCTCCATCACCCAACGGCAGACATGACCGACGGAGGTATGCCTAAGGTTGATCTCAGTGAGACTGATACCAAAGCTCTGGTGGCCTATTTGCGCAGCCTGAAGTAGCAGCTTGTCGCGCGACAAGCTGCGGTATCCTTCTCTGCGATTGTTGATTCCATACTCGAATTCGCCGTGCCGGGCAATCTAGAACAAGTTAGCCTGCGAGTACGAGGATGTAGGTAACCGGTTAGGAACGATGCACGTTTAGTTGACCACGTGCATCGTCAGAGTCATCCCGCCGTGGCCGGGACCGCAGAAGACAGAACATTTGCCGACAAAGTCGCCCGTCTTGTCCGGAGTGAATGGCAACTCGGCTGTTCCACCTTTGTCGATTTTCACATTCAAATTGAGGTCGCGGAAGCGCAGCCCGTGCGCGACGTCTGCGCTCTTGATCACCAGGACGACCGGTTGCCCCTTCTTCACAGTGATTTCAGACGGCTGGAACTCAAACTGTTTGGCTGTAACTTCGATTCGGCGCGGCGATTCCTGCGCGCGGACATTCGATTTATAGGGCACAATGGCCGCACCAATCATAAGCATCGGCACCCACATGTACTTCATCTTCATGAGTTCTCTCCCGGAGCACACGACTCCACAGCGGCGGATTCTCAGTCGACCGACCTACACGCTTAGACGCGTTCACGCCATGTTCAAGGTATCCAGTTCACGCTGGCCGTTTGTCACTTGTGAGTTTGCGAATTGTCACGAGTTTGTCGTTGATGATGTCGCTTCCGGCGCGCATGCGCTCTGACGTTCACGGCTCCGTATCTTGAGAAACTGACACATGATCCGCCAAAGAAATTTTGGATTATTGAGAAGGTAGCGTTTCCAGAGGCGCCTAGGGTCCTGAAGCAGGCGGTGCAACCACTGGAGTCCCGCGCGCTTGATCCACACAGGAGCTTCGTCAATTCGGCCAGTGTGGAAGTCAAAGGCGGCGCCGACACCAATAAGCAGAAGGACACCGAGCTGGTCCACATATTCGGCCATGAAGCACTCCTGTTTCGGCGTGCTCAGTCCTATCCACATGATGTCCGGCTTTGCCTTCCTCACATCATCCAGAAGATCAGCTTCCTCCTCAGGTGTAAGGCTCCTAAAAGGTGGAGTGTAGGTTCCGACGACCTGCAGGCCCGGGAAACGCTCCTGCAATGCGGCCTTCAATTCTTGCGCAACACCTGGCTGGCCTCCATACAGGTAGTGACGATAGCCCTTGCTTACAGAGTTCCGGCATAGGTTCGCCATGAAGTCCGGTCCATAGACACGATCCATCTGCCGGAATCCCTGCAGCCAACCAACCCAGGACATCGGCATTCCATCGGGAGCATTGATGAGCGCGTCGTTCAGAACGCAGCGAAGCTCCACGTTCGACTGTGCTTCCATCACGCCGTGGACGCCGGTCATGCAAATATACGCACTCTTTCCGGTTGTAATCCATTGATCCGCCAAGTCGAGAGCGCGGTCCATATTGATAGCTGAGAGATTGACCCCAAGAACATCGGTATGTGGGTGCCGGCAGATTCCTTCCGAGGTCGATTCACTGCCACTCACACGCCACCCCGCATTGCATAGAGCACCGTGTGAAGAAGTATCGCCGCGTCCAAATAGCAACTCCGGTTGCGGATGTAGAAGTGGTCGTAGTGTGTGTTCTGATGTATCGGCGACGTGCGGTCCGTGCTTAGCTGCCAGAGGCCCGTGATGCCTGGGGTGGCTTGCAGTCTTGGACGATGCTGCCGAATATGGCGTTCTACGAGGAAGGGCATCTCGGGCCGCGGGCCGACGAGAGACATCTGTCCAAGGAGCACGTTGAGTAGTTGCGCTGTCTCATCCAGCCCCGTACGGCGAAGCACGCGACCAACTCTGGTGATGCGTGGATCAGTTGGCTCGGTGGGTGAAGCTTCATACATCGGTGAACTCACCTGCATGGAGCGAAACTTGAAGATATTGAAGAGTTCCCCGTTGCGGCCCACGCGCTTCTGCACGAAGAGAACTGGACCTCGAGAGTCGAGCTTGATGCACACGGCAATCAGCAGAAATATCGGGGAGCCCAGAATGATGAGGGTCAGCGCAACTGTAACGTCCATGGCGCGCTTGAGCAAATCTGAGTGCCATGCGGAGACAGCGCGCATCTCCGTGACCAGATGAAGACCATCAATCTCGATCTGCTCAAGGGGATCATCGCTCTCCAATGCCGTAGAGAGAACCGCAACGCGGGTCCCACACTCTCGAGCTATGTCTGTTGTCGTTGCGATTTCCTCTTGTGATAGATTAGGCGCTGCGAAAATCAGCAGATTGCCTCCAAAAGGCTTCAATTTCGCGGATGTCAGCGGGCCGCTGCTTGCTGGAACCGTTTTGCAGAACCCATCCTTCGAGCGAAACATGCGATCGGCAGCCTTCACAGTGTCGTCATGAATCATCGCCACCGGGTGAAGCCCGCACGAAGGCGAGCGAAGCATTGCGGATGCAATTTGATTTGCAGTCTCTGAATGGCCGTAGATGACGACGGGTTCCGCACCGTAACCAGCCACATGAACGCGACGAAGCGATCAGTGATCATCCCCCTCATGAACCTCATCAGGGAGGCCATGGCGAACAGGGACAGAATATATGCCACCACGCCAACGTGACTTCCGAGCAATAGATTCAGACAGAGGAACGCCAGTTGCGACAAAACCGCCGAACGAAGAATAGCTTCGGTCTCGCGGATCTGAATCAGGTTGCAGATGGAGGATTCCTGGAGCCGCGCATGAGAGAACGCAGCGACGATTCCGACGACAATGCTCACTATCGCTTGTTGCCTGAACGAGACTGCAGTTCCAGATGCGAACCTGTACACCAGGAAGGTGGAAATCGCAGCCGCCACGACATCTGCCATCGGCCGTCCAACGGCCGCCAAGCTGCGAACGAGCCCGGCGTAGACGGCTCTGCGATTGTTCGCACGAGATTCAAGTGCATCCGCGTAGAGGCTGGGAACGCAGGAGTCGGACGCGGCCACGCTTATACCTCCCGCAGTGCGGAGCTGTCCCGCAGTTCGTTTTGATCAGATTCGGATGCGGCCTTAGCGAGAGACTTTTCAAGAACCAGGCGATATAGATTCATGTACTCTACGCCGAGGGCCTCAGCTGATAGGTGGGGTAACGCGATAGCCGGCGGTTTTGGCTGTTTGAGACTTGCCGTGATGGATTCTGCGAGGGCCACCTCTTCATCTCGGCCGAGCGCAAAGTACTTGCAGTGCTCTCCACCGACTTCCCGAAGGGCCGGTATGTTCGAACAGATCACTCGGCAGCCCGCTAGCAGCCCTTCTGCAACAGGCAGGCCGAATCCCTCGGTCGTGGAGGGCACCGCCAGGGCATCACAGCGCTCATAGCACCATTGCAGTTCTGAGTCCGACAGGCCGTCGCGAAAGAAGACGCGTCTGTTCAGCGACCTCTGCGCAACGATCTCGTGAATGTTCGGAGTCTCGGGACCCGTGATTCCGACGATGACGAGGTTGGTCGCAGCGTGAATTGCCCCTCGACTCAGCAGTGCGCCAAACGCGCGGACGAGCAAAGGAATGTTTTTGTTCCGGCGGTGCTGTGCAACGCAGAGGAGGAACGGCTTACCATTCAGTTCGGACAGCGGGGACCTCGCCACTCTGGGCGAAACGGGCTCGACGCAGTTGTAGATGCGGACCGCTTTTTGCCACACACGCTCGGGTGCGAATCGCTTGAGCCGCTGCACTGTCGCGTCCGACACACAGGCGATGGCGTCTGCGCTGCGCAGACACTGACGCAGAGCCAGCCGGTTAAATATGACGTGCGGAAAGCGGAAGTTAGCGGGTATCTCGTAGGGATAAAGATCATGGAGCGTGAGAACGACAGGGCAGCGCAGTGCACTCGCATCGATCGGCACGGGATAAGTGAGGTGGATAAGGTCCGGCTGGAGGTAGTTGGCCAGTTTTGGTAGGTCACGATAGTGCCATAAATTTCGGCTGATCGAGCCGGGCTGCAGTTCTGCCACCTGTATCTTGAGCCGACCATCGTGCCCGAGGCCCGCATTACTCGCCATCTCGCGTTGCCACGGCGCGATGACAAGATGAACTGTGGAGATATCCGGATGCGCCAAAAGACAACGCACAAGATTGAATGCGTGGCGCTGGACGCCGGAAATCTTCGAGGAGAAGGAGACCGCCGTAACTAGAACCTTCATGGCTGCCCCTCCTGCAGTTCACCCGCTGGATAGGCTGCCGTCGACCGAGCTGGCCTGGAAAGCCATAGCCATCGCAACAAGGGGATGTAAACCAGTAGTGCAGTTGCGCCATAGAAGACTCGCGCGAGGACAACGCCTTCGATTCCGTGGTGGCGAAGCAGATAGACCAAGAGAACGAGCGCACAAATTCTTCCGCCAATATTCAGGAGCGCCACCGTACGAAACTGACCGAGAGCCTGCATCGCGTAAGTGCCGGTGACTCCAAGCCCCATGAAGACCGTACCAAGCACAATACCTGGGAGGATCGACAATGATTGTTCAGTGATTGCACTTCCGGACCAAACACGGATTACCGAGCCACCAAAGGTAAGCAGCGCGATGGACGGCACAGCAACAACAACCAGATTGCAGGCCAAAGACTTTAACAAGAGACGTTGAAGTGCCGTGCTGGAGGCGTTGGAAGCCTTGCGAGAGATCAATGGAAACAAAAAGTGGAGACCTGAGGCCGATAGACCAAAGATCGGTGCCGCAAACTGGACGCACAACGCATAGGGAGCGAGCGCGGCAGTCCCAAAGGAGACAGCGAGCAGGATTCGATCCAACTGGCCGAAGATGACACCGCATGTGGACTGGAACCACACAAATACGCCGGGCCGCAGCAGCAGGCGAAGCTCCTCGCGGTCGAAAGCAGGTCGCAGCGATATCGACCCGAAATGCTTGGGGAGTCCGCGGAATTGCAGAACGACTCCGAGTGCAAGCGCGACTCCGGTCGCGGCCAGAATCGCAGGTACGCGAAAACCCAATGTTGCAAGTACCGCGGCGGATGCAAGGGTAAGAAGTCTCGATGCGACGCTGATTTGGACGCTGCCGCGGTACTCCTCGAATGCGCGATGCGTGATGACACCAGCACTTTCGAGGGCGCGAAAAAGAATCCACGCACCGCTCATCCGAAGCGAATACACGCACTCTTTCACCGAGGAGAGGTGGTAAGCCGCCATGTGGCTCGCCGCGAACGGAGCCGCGAACCATACGAGGACGGCGAGCAACGTACCCAAAGTGAGATTTATCGTGAGCAGCGTGCGGACCGTGCCCGCCGCGGTCCCAATCTTTTCTTTCCCACGAAGCCGCGCAATTCGTTGCATCGCAGCGTCACAGAATCCAGACGCCAGTATTCCCCCGGCGCTGATGACAGAGGCACACATGATCCAGAGGCCATACTCGGACGCCCCCAATTTGCGAAGGACGATGGGCG
>Ga0209169_10001564_pt1 | contig 13979 bp, 10 predicted proteins | sample HubBroMetageWRM4_FD_188346 | JGI IMG/M metagenome (GOLD analysis project Ga0209169, IMG submission 188346) | Warmed soil microbial communities from the Hubbard Brook experimental Forest, New Hampshire - Hubbard Brook CCASE Soil Metagenome WRM 4... | ecosystem: Environmental > Terrestrial > Soil... | reverse complement strand
CTTCCACGACCAGCGTGGGGTCTTGAGTCAGGGCGGGCGATGCGGGAGGAGCCACGTCGAACTCATCTTCGATTTCGCCCACCAACTGCTCCAGAATGTCTTCTACGGTAATGACGCCGGCGGTGGAACCGAACTCGTCCACTACCACCGCCAGATGACGTTTGCGGTCCTTGAATTCCTCGAGCAATTCGGTGAGGACTTTGGTTTCGGGAACGACCAGGACGTCGCGCATGATCTGGCTGACTTTCATGTTGGAGATGCGCGCGGAGATGGGCTGGGCGGGGCTGGCAGTGAGGCGCAGCCGGGTCCAGCGCATGAGGTCTTTGGAGTAGAGCACGCCGATGAGGTGCTCGGGGCCACTTTGGCGATCGTAGATGGGGACACGGGAATGCTGCTCCTCGACCATGCGCGACAAAGCCTCGTCGAGCGTGAGGTCGGCAGGCAGAGAAAAAATGTCGGGACGAGGGACCATCACCTCGCGGACGGTGATGCTCTCGAGTTCCAGGGCGCGATGGATCATCTCTTCCTGCGAAGGCGGGATTTGGCCGAACTGGCGGCTGGCGGTGACGATGAGTTTGAGTTCGTCCGGTGAATGGATCGGCCCCTGGCGAAGTTTGCGCGAACCGAAGATGCGCAGAACGAAGCCCGCAGCCTTGCTCATGGAATAGATGAATGGGCGGGTGAGGGTGAGGAAAACCTCCATGGGGGCAGCCACTGCAAGAGCGACCTGCTCCCCACGTTCTAATGCCAGGGACTTGGGGACTAGCTCGCCGAGGATGACGTGCAGGCAGGTGATCAGGCTGAAGGCGATAACCAGGGCGATGCCGTGGGCGTAAACGGCGGCATGGGGAACCTCTTTAATAAAGCGGAGGCCCTCAACGATGCGGGCGACGATAGGTTCGCCGATCCAGCCCAGGGTCAGACTGACGATGGTGATGCCGAGTTGGACCCCGTTAACTACTTCGTCAAGGTTGCGGTGCAGCTTTTGGACAATGCGGGCACCCACGCGGCGAGATTCTATAAGTTGCTGGATACGAGTCTCGCGGACGCTGACCAGGGCGAATTCGGCGGCGGCGAAGAATGCGTTGGCTGCAATCAGCAGCAGGATCAGGAACACCTGCAGCAGCACGTAAGCAAGCATAGATTCGGTAATTCTAACATTCCAAAGGAGGTATTGCATTTCTGCGGAAGCAGATTGGCTGTAGAATGGAAATTAGCCCTGGAGATTTTGGCGAGACTGTGAGTTCTGAATCCATCTGGTTTATTTCCCGGAGTCGCGGACAGATTCCCTGCTTCCATTTCTCATCTTGAGCGGTCTAACGGTGTGAGCGAAACGCCAAAAACCCGGTTGGTGTCATCCAACAAATTGGAACAAACCCGGGGCTGGAGCCGTAGTAACCAGCAGCGAGCGGCTATCTAACGCAGGAGGCGGATGTGAACGGCAACGGTAACAGCAACAAGAAGAAGCGCCGCAAACGAATCATCATCGGCAGCAGCGTGGTAGGAGTGGTTCTGCTGTTCGTGGGCGGACTGGCGGCATTTAGCCGGGGCGGCACCAAGATTGATCCCTCCAAGCTGGCAAAAGTAGAAAAGGGTGACTTGGCCAAAAGTGTAGTGGCTACCGGCAAGGTGACACCCATCATCCAAGTCGAGGTCAAGTCGAAGGCCAGCGGCATCGTGAAGAATTTGTTGGTGGACTACGGCGACACGGTGAAGAAGGGTCAGTTGCTGGCGCAGCTCGATAAGGTAGAGATTGAGGCGCAGGTAGATCAGTCGCGCGCGGCGCTGCTGGCAGCTGATGCGAACCTCTCTAGTTCGGAAGCGGACTACGAGCGCGCCAAAGTGGATGCCGAAGGGCCGGACGTGCCGCTGCTGAAGCGGCAATATGACCGTAACACAGAAATGGCCAGAGACGGCGTAGTTTCCGCACAGGCGCTGGATGATGCCGACAGAAACTACAAGATGGCGTTAAACAAGCAGAACGTAGCCAAGGCACAAATGGCAGTTCTGAAGGCAAAAATCGCGCAATCGCAAGCCGAAAAGACGCGCGACCAGGCGAATCTCAAGCAGTTAGAAGAACAGCTCAGCTACACCGACATCATTTCCCCACTGGATGGGATTGTGCTTTCTCGCGACGTTCAGCTGGGCGATGCCGTCAGTTCGATCCTGGTGTTGGGTTCAGGCGCCACGCTGGTGATGACGCTCGGCGATACCAGCGAAGTCTATGTCAAAGGCAAAGTGGACGAGAGCGATATTGGAAAGGTGTATCTGGGACAGCCGGCGCGCATCAAGGTGGAGTCTTTCAAGGACAAGACTTTCTACGGGAAGGTGACCAAAATATCGCCGATGGGGGTGGAGAAGGACAACGTGACCACGTTTGAGGTCCGTGTATCCATCAACAACCCGGGCGGCGAGTTGAAGGCCGAGATGACGGCGAACGCTGAGATCATTCTGGAAGAGCACAAGAATGTGTTGCAGATTCCGGAAGGCGCCATCTTGTACGACAAAGACAAGAAAGCCTCGGTCGAAGTGCCGGATCCGAAAGCCAAAGAAGGCAAGCGGAAGCTTGCGGTCAATATTGGCATTTCCAACGGGGCCAAGACTGAATTGCTCAGCGGCTTGAAGGAAGGCGATCAAGTAGTGTTGCAGTAAGCGTCCTTATGGACAAGACTGGATAGTGCGAGGGCACGGATGGGAATCCGTGCCCTTGGTTTTTGGTGACAGTCGCTGGTCGTTGGTCCTTGGTCGTTGACCGCAAAAATCTTCAACCACAAAGGACACAAAGGCCCACAGAGGAAGGCCTTACCACTGGGGGCACGAGAACACAGAGGAGATTTGTTACTCACGATCGATTGTCTGGTGCGTCTATTGCTGGGTGCGTCCCAGGAGGCTCGATATGAATCACTCAATTCTTCGCTTTCTTACGGCGGCGTTGACTTTCGCGGTAGCGGCGTCGGCAATTGCCGTCGCTTCGGTGCAAGGATCGTTTGAACGTACCTACCAGGTCAGCGGGGGAGTGGACTTGCAGGTGCTGACGCGGTCCGGAGACATTACCGTGCATAGCGGGCCCGCGGGTTCGGTCATGGTGCGGGGCAAGATACACGTGGGCGACCGGTGGTTTACGGGAGGACGGCAGTCGGAAGTCAGCGAAATCGAGAAGAACCCTCCCATTCAACAGAGCGGGAACAGCATTCATATCGATTACCTCAATGCCCACGACATCTCGGTGGATTACGAGATTACGGCGCCCGCGCAGACTACGGTAACCACGCGCAGCGGCTCCGGAGACCAGCGTATGGTCGGACTGCACAGCAACTTGAAACTCGAGAGCGGGTCGGGCGACATGAAATTGGAGGACATTAGCGGCGAAATCCAGCTGCACACCGGCTCGGGGGATGTTGAGGCGCGGGAGATTTCCGGACAGTTCACGGCCGAGGCCGGAAGCGGCGACATTCGCGTTGATGAAAAAGGCAAGGGCGACGTGCGGGTACACACCGGCTCGGGCAACATCGAACTGCGCGGGGTGAACGGTATGTTGGACGCACATTCGGGAAGTGGCGATGTGACCATTCAGGGTGAAAACAGCGGGAGATGGGAAATCAGAACCAGCTCCGGCAACGTTGATTTGGAACTGCCGTCGGGGACAGGCTTTGACCTGGATGCATCGGCGGGATCGGGGAGCGTGACCGTGGATCGTCCGGTGACGATGACGGTGCAGGGCGATCTGCGGCGGGCTCAACATGAGATTCGCGGGAAAGTTTCGGGTGGCGGGCCGGAGCTGCTGGTGCATACCGGCTCAGGAGACGTCAGGATTCATTGAGAGATTGTTTGATGACGCAGAATCCTCTCGGCTACGGCCGGCTCGAAATGACAGCTATTGGGAAAGGACGACGATGAAAAGAAAACGTGGTTCTCTGATTCTAGGCGCTGGCTTAGGGGTTTTGCTGGTCTGCCTACAATCTTTACCCGCCGCAGCCTCGGCGGAAGGATCATTTCAGCGGACGTTGACGGTGACAGGCCCGGCCAATGTTGACCTCAGCACGGGGTCCGGTAGTGTGCACGTGCGCACTGGCGGCTCCGGTCAAGTAGAGATCAGTGCACACATCAAAGTGACGAACTGGTTTGGCGGCGATGGCGAGCGGAAGGTACAGGAGATCGAGAAAAATCCTCCCATTCAGCAGAGTGGGAATGACATCCGCATTGGCCACAGCGACGATTCGGAGTTGTTTCATAACGTTTCAATCAGCTATGAACTAGTGGTACCGGCGGAGACGCAGTTGCGTTCGCATACCGGCTCGGGCAGTCAGACGATTGAGGGTCTGCAGCGGGAGATTGAGATCGAAACCGGGTCGGGCGGGCTGAAGATCTCCGACATCGGGAACACGGTGCGCGCGCAAACTGGTTCGGGTGATGTGGAGATTGACCGGGTAAGGGGAAATGTGAGGGCCAGGACGGGAAGCGGATCGATCCGCGCCGGCGATATTGGCGGAGGATTTGAAGGCAATACCGGTAGCGGTCACATTATCCTGGAGCAGACCGCTCCCGGAGCGGTGCGGGCAGAGACCGGCTCCGGGGGCATGGAACTGCGCGGAGTAAAAGGCGCGCTCCGAGCCACGGCGGGTAGCGGCACAATTTCGGCAGAGGGCGATCCAACGGAATCGTGGACGGTGCACAGCGGGTCGGGCACCATCCATTTGAAGCTGGCATCGGCGGCAGGGTTTGATTTGGACGCGCACACCAGTTCGGGATCGATCTCGGTCAGCCAGCCGGTCACGGTGCAAGGCGAGATGGGAAAAAGAGAACTGCGCGGCAAAGTGAACGGCGGCGGGGTCACGGTGGAAGTGGAGACGGGGTCGGGAAATATTGAAATTCAGTAGGGCCGTCGTTCGTCATTGGCCGTTGGTTTAGGGCGTGCCTGAGGGCGCGCCCTTTCCAATCTCGGGGAATCCCTTTTAGTCGGATTACCTACGTGTCTTGACGGCGCGTTCTCTGCGGGTTACTTTCGCCACATGGGAGAGTTCTGTCTCCCGCTGTGAGGCAAGCTTGGCGAACCGGCCGATCGTTACCCTGACCACAGATTTTGGAATCAACGACCACTTTGTGGGCACCATGAAGGGCGTGATCCTCAATATTGCGCCGCAGGCGCAGATTGTAGACATCTGTCATGCGGTGCAGGCCTTTGACGTCCTTGATGGAGCGCTGGCCATTGCGCAAGCGTATTCCTACTTCCCTTTGGGGACGATTCATGTGGTAGTCGTGGATCCCGGGGTCGGCACGGCGCGGCGGCCGATTCTGGTTTCGAACGAGAAGCATTTTTTCGTGGCCCCTGACAACGGTGTGCTGTCGCTGGTGTATGCCCGCGAAGAAAGAATTCGGGTGCGGCACATCACCGGAGAACACTACTTTATGCAGCCGGTGAGCAACACCTTTCATGCCCGCGACGTGTTCGCGCCGGTGGCAGGATGGCTGGCCAAAGGCGTGGATTCGGGAAAGTTTGGCGATGAAATCACCGATTACGCGCGCTTCAACGCGCCCAAGCCCAAAGCCGCCGATGGCCGAACGTTGCGAGGAGTGGTACTGAAAGTCGACCGCTTCGGCAACCTGGTCACCAACTTCACGCCGCAGGATGTTCCCATGCTGTTCCAAGCGACACCGCCGGCGTTCAAGATTGTGATTGGCAAGACCGAGATTACGGAAATGCGCTCCAACTACGCCGAGGGTATGCCCAACGAAGTGTTTGGCATTCTGGGCAGCATGGGATATCTGGAGATCGCCGCCAACCGGGCGGCAGCGGCACAGTTAACCGGGGCCGGCAAAGGCAGCGAAGTCAACATTGTGGTTGAAGGCGCGGCGGCGGCGGCTCAATAGCGCAGGGTTACAGTCAGTTAGTCCTTCCTTCAAGGATTCTTAGGCCAGGGGTGGACGTAGCGTTCCATCTCTCCAGTCCACTTCAGAAAGCGCCAAAGGTTGCGGCGCTCCCGCCAGGTAAATTCCCAGAATTCCAGCAGACCGATCTGGTGCATCTTCACACCGGTATAGGTCTCGATTCTCCACAAAAGATACGGGCTGCGCCACGGAGTCAGGTGGTGCCCACGAGTGGCGTTCCACAGGAAGCGAAGCATGTAACGCATGACAACATGATAACAAGCCCAAAGCGTTCACCACAGAGACACGGAGGCACAGAGAAAACCAACCGCAGGGAAGAGCACAAAACATTCACTGCCGAGAACGCCGAGTGCGCCGAGGAAAACCTCAGGGCTTGATCACCGAGGACACCGAGGTGCACGGAGAAAAGCAGGGCTAGTGCGCGAATTGGGTTGGTGTCTTAGAATCTGAATTACATGGCTGATGACAATTCTCATCGCAACGCTGAAGAGCATTACTATGCCGCGCTGGATCTGGTGGCGGAAGGGCAGCCGGAGCGGGCGTTGGCGGAGTATGAGAAATCTCTGGCAGCGGACCCGGCATTTTCCGAGGCCATGCATGGAATGGCCAAGGTGCTCGGGGATTTGAATAGGCTGGATGATGCGATTACGGTAGCCAAGCGGCTGGCGGAACTGGAGCCAGAGGATGTACTGGCGCATACCAGTCTGTCGGTGCTGTATCAGAAAAAAGGGATGATTCCGGAAGCGGAGGCGGAGGGCAACAAGGCGAGAGTTTTGGGGTGGAAGCAGCAGTTGAAGAAAAGCTAGCTGTCAGATCTCAGCTATCAGCTTTCAGCAAACCCAGAGGCCGGCTGGCCTTGGCTGATAGCTGATAGCTAAAGCTCGTATTTCTTCATCAGATGGCGGAAGGAACGGTAGGAAATCTTCAGCAGGTCGGCGGCGCGGGTCTGAACCCCATTTGATTGCGCCAGCGCGGACTTCAGCAGTGAAACCTCGATGTCGGCCACGTATTTTTCCATGTCCATGCCGTCAGGCAGCACCGAGCCGCTGGAGATGGCGCCTTGAACACCGGCTCCGGCGGCGGCAGCGCGGGCTTTGGCCCTCTCGACAGGAATCTCAACGTGCAATTCCTCTCCGGTCTCGAGGGCGACGGCACGCTCAATGGTGTTTTCCAACTGGCGAACATTGCCCGGCCACTCGTAGGCAGACAGGGCTTCCAGCGAAGAATGGCCGACACGGAGAATACTTTTGCCCGCCGCCGGGGCATACTTTTTTAGGAAGTGGTTGACCAGGAGTGCAATGTCCTCGCGACGCTCGCGCAGCGGCGGCACGGAGACGGGAATGACGTTCAGCCGGTAGTAGAGGTCCTCGCGGAAGGCGTTCTCGGCGACCAGTTTGTCCAGATCACGGTTGGTGGCAGCGATGACACGCACGTCAATGGGGATTTCGCTGGTGCCGCCCACCGGGCGCACGCTGCGTTCCTGCAACACGCGCAAGAGTTTGACCTGCATGGTAAGTGACATCTCGCTGATCTCGTCGAGGAAAATGGTGCCCGGATCGGCGACCTCGAACAAGCCGCGTTTGTTCTGGTTGGCGCCGGTGAAGGCTCCTTTCACGTAGCCGAACAGTTCACTTTCAAGCAGTGTCTCCGGGAAAGCGCCGCAGTTGATGGAGACGAAGGGTTCGGCAGCGCGCGGAGAGCACACGTGCACCGCGCGAGCCACGAGTTCCTTGCCAGTGCCGCTCTCGCCATAAATTAGAACCGTGCTCTGGGTGGAAGCCACGGTGCGGATGGTTTGCTTCAGCTTCTCCATGGCGGGGCTGACACCGACGATATTGTCGAGTGAGTTGCGGGTGGCGGCATCGCGTTTGAACGCGAAATTCTGGCGGCTGAGCGCCATTTTTTCGAGCGCGCGGTTGATGGCGAGCTTGATCTCATCCACCAGGCCGGGAGACTTGCGAATGTAGTCGGTGGCTCCGCCCGCTTTGACCGCCTCGACGGCAGCTTCGTAGTCGTCGACCGCGGTGATGAGAATGACGGCGGAGTCAGGCGAGACCTGATGGGCGTGGCGAAGCACTTCGATGCCGTCGGTGCGCGGCATTTTGATGTCGGTAATGACGACGTCGTAGAGGGCGCCATCCAATTTTCTCTTTGCCACTTCGCCGGAATTGACGGTCTCGACTTTGTGGCCGTCGCGGCGCAGGGCGATTTCCAGCATTTCGCAGATGGAACGTTCGTCATCGCAAACCAGGATGTTACCCACGCCCACCTCCTCCGGCCGCAACAGCGGCCAGTTCCGGAGAAGCAGTATGCGAGCTCGTATTCTGCGAAAGGGATGACGTGGCTTCCGCCAGACGGCGCAATTTAAGGACAAACACGCTGCCCTGGCCGACCTTGGAACGCGCCCACACTTTGCCTTCATGCGCCTGGACGATCTGATAGACAATGGCCAGGCCGAGGCCGGTGCCGCCTTCGAACTGGGACTGGAACGGCTCGAAGATTTTTTCAATCAACTGCGGGCTCATGCCCGGTCCGGTATCGGCGAAGTTGACTTGCCAGTCGTCTGCGGAGGATTCGACGGAGACGGCGAGGGTTCCGTGGTCGCGCATGGCGCGCACAGCGTTTTCGCAAAAGTTCCAGAACACCTGCTTGATCTTGTCACCGTCGGCGAGTGTCCAGGCTTCGGCCAACTGATACTTTCGTTCGACACGAATGGCATTGTTCTGGGCGGACAGGCGGTGTTCCAACAGCGTCAACGTGTCCTCGAGCAGCGGGAGCAGGTCCACTTTCTTGAACTGATATTGTTTGCCGCGGGAATATCCGAGAAAGTCGGTAATGATGTGGTTGAGGCGCTCGGATTCGCGGGTCACGATCCGCAGCAATTGACGGTGTTCGTCGCTCAGGTGGGGGATACTCGACAGCAGGCCGACCGAACCAGCGATGGACGTCAGAGGATTACGGATTTCATGCGCGATGGCTGCGGCCAGGCGTCCCACCGCGGCCAGGCGGTCCTGCATGCGGACTTCACGTTCCAGGCGGCGGACTTCGGTGAGATCGTCGAAGGTGTAGACGTATCCCAGCGTGCCTTTTTCCGGGATGGCCAGCGTGGACACCTGGACCCGCAAAGTCTTGCGGTAACCGTTGGGGGCAACCAGGCGGACTTCGGCGTGGGCACGTTCCGATTCGGCGTGGGGAAGCGGGTCGAGAAAAAGCTGATTGACCGACTGGCCCAACAAGCCGTCTTCGCCAGACTCCAGCAGTTTTTGGGCCGCCGTATTCACCAGGGTGATATGGCCATCCAGTCCAGTGGTGATCAATCCACCAGTGATGGATTGAATGATGTTTTCGTGGAGGGCTTGCAGGTCTTCCAGCGCGCCGCTGGTGTGTTTGAGTTTGAAGTCGACTTGGCGGAGCTTGGCGGCCAGATGTGCGGCAAGGTAAGCAACCGCCAGATACCCGAACAGGTTGACTAGGATGATGGCTTGCAGGGACTTCAAGTCCGGGTGAGTGGTGGAGTAGGAAGGGACAACTTCGAAGTAGGTCAGCTCAAGAACGGTCCCATAGAAAATGAAGGCCAGCGCTGCCGTCAGGAACGCCCAGGTCCGGGGCAACAAAATGCACGCCACGATGATGACCAGCGGATAAAGAAAATTGAATGAGCTGTCGATGCCGCCGGTGGCGTAAACCACCAAGCCGACCAGGGTGACGTCGGTGAGTACCTGAAGCAGCGATTGGATACGGTATTCCTGCCAGAAGGCCAGTAGCAGGATGTAGAAAATCGCGATGGCATACCACAGCAGGATGACATTGACGAACAGGCGCAGGGGAAACGAACTGGGGGTGAGCTGGGCGATGGCCAGTTCAATACCAAGCAGACAAGTCAGGACCAGGATTCGGACTTTGACCAGCCACGCCAGCCATTGCCGCTGATCGAACATGGATTGCATTTGCGTCCCTTAACCGGGAATCAGCCGCCGGAGGCCGGCAGCAGCAGGGTCCGGTGGTTCTCCGGTTTCCGCGACCCTGCCCGCCTCTCCGTCAACATGGTTATCCCGCCAATTTGGCGATCATTGAGAACAGCGGCATGTACAGTGAAATGACGATACCGCCGATCATGATGCCGAGCAGGCCGATGATGATGGGTTCCAGCATGGCCAGCATGTCTTTGGTCGCAGCATCGACTTCGTCTTCATAGAAGTCGGCAATTTTTTGCAGCATGGAATCCATGGCGCCGGTGGCTTCACCCACGCCGATCATCTGGGTCACCATGTTGGGAAACACGCCGCATTCGCGCAAGGGATCCACGATGGTGCGGCCCTCTTCGATGGCCTTGCGCACCTTCATCAGGGCTTCCTCCAGCACCTTATTGCCGGAGGTGCGGGCGGTGATGCTTAAACCTTCGAGAATGGGCACGCCGGAAGTGATCAGGGTGCCGAGGGTGCGGGTGAAACGGGCCACGGCGATCTTACGCAACAGCAGGCCGAGGACGGGCAGCTTCAACAAGCACCAATCCATGTAATAGGCGACGCGCTCGTGCTTACGCATCTCCTTCACGCCGAAAAACATGCCCCCGATGCCCAGGATAAAGAACCACCAGAACTGGCCAACGAAACCGCTGAGGCCAATTACGATGCGCGTGGGCAGAGGTAAGCCGACGCCTAAACCGGCGAACAAGTTGGCAAAGATCGGCACCACCCATTTGAGCAGCGCGCCGACGATGAGAAAGGCCAGAGACACGACCGAGACCGGGTAGATGAGGGCGGACTTCACCGCTGCGCGCAGCTTGACGGCCTTCTCGACGTAGAGCGCCAGGCGCTGCAAGATGATGTCAAGAATACCGCCGGTTTCACCGGCTTCGATCATGTTGGTGGTGAGATCATCGAAGACCTTGGGGAACTGGCGCATGGCGTTGGCCAGAGTGGCGCCACCTTCCACCGTGGTGCGCACCCCCGTCAGGGTCTTCTGAAACGCCGGGTTCTCCTGATTGGCGGCCAGAATCTCCAGACATTGCACCAGCGGCAAGCCGGCATCGATCATCACCGAAAATTGCCGGAAGAAGATGGCAATGTCCTTGACCTTGACTTTGCCGGAGCCGAAAGTCGGCATGGAAAACTCTTTGCCTTTTTCGCGGATGGCGCCGGGCGTGATGCGTTCACGCCGCAACTGCGTGGCCAAGGTCTGCTTGTTAGGAGCCACTCGTTCGCCGCTGATCTTTTCCCCAGTGTCGCTTTTTCCCGAAAATGTAAAAACTGGCATGGTTTAACCTCGCTCGATTACTTTATGTTTTGTGCCCGGCGCCTCGACTGCTGGCACTCCGGATTCCCTTGCAACCTGATCTTTTGTGCTTCCACTTCTTTCGCTCTTTGCCTGCTACTCCCAGCTAACGCTTGCTGGGTGCGGCCGCTTTCGCCATGGTCGCGGCCGGTTGATTACGGCCCAGCAAGCCCGCTCCACGGTTGATCATCTCGGTCAATTCGTCCTGATTGCTGGAACGGCTCATGGCCATCTCCATGGAGATCTGTTTCTGGAAATAGGCCGTAGCCAGCGCTTGGTTAAAGGTCTGCATTCCGAACTTGTCCTGGCCGGATTGCATGGAGGAGTAAATCTGATGGATTTTGTCTTCCCGGATGAGGTTCCGCACGGCGGCGTTCGGCACCAGAATCTCCATGCACATGGCGCGGCCTTTGCCATCCGCCCTGGGCAAGAGGCTCTGGCACATGATGCCTTCCAGCACCAACGACAATTGCGCTCGAATCTGGGGTTGCTGGTGGGCGGGAAACACATCGATGATTCGGTTGATGGTGGAAGACGCCGAATTGGTGTGCAGAGTGCCGAATGTCAAGTGGCCGGTTTCGGCGATACGCAGCGCGGACTCAATGGTTTCGAGATCGCGCATTTCGCCGATCAGCACCACGTCCGGGTCTTCGCGAAGGGCGGCGCGCAATGCGTCGGCGAAACTCTTGGTGTCAGCGTGCAGTTCGCGCTGGTTGACCACGCAGTTCTTGTTCATGTGGACGAATTCGATGGGGTCTTCGATGGTCAGGATGTGGTCGTGGCGCTCGGTGTTGATCTTGTCGATCATGGCAGCGAGAGTGGTGGATTTGCCCGACCCGGTTGGCCCGGTGACCAGAACCAGGCCGCGCGGCTTGTCACACATCTTGCTGACGACGGCGGGCAATCCCAGTTGGTTAAAGGACTTGATCTCAAAGGGAATTAGACGGAAAACGGCGGAGGTGGCGCCGCGCTGATTGAAGACGTTGGCGCGGAAACGAGCCAGACCTTTCAACCCGAAAGAGAAGTCGAGTTCGAGATTTTCTTCGAAGCGGTGCTTCTGAGAATCGGTCATGACGCTGTAGGCGAGCTGCTTGGTTTCTGCGGGCGTCATCTGTGGCAGATCCAGAGGCACCAGGTGTCCGTGGACACGGATTTGGGGCGGCGAATTGGTGGTGAGGTGAAGATCACTACCGCTCATTTCCAGCATTCTTTTCAACAGATCGCTTAACGAGAGCGCCATTTTGCTTTCCCTTCGTATTCAGACTCTAGTGAATCGTTTCACGGGCCACTTCTTCGAGCGTGGTCATGCCCGCCGCAACCTTTATGAGCCCACTGCGGCGTAATGTGATCATGCCGCGCTCGATTGCCTTTTTCTTGAGTTCGACGGCGGACGCGCCGACCAGAACCAGTTCTCTGATTTCGTCGTCCACTTCCATGACTTCATATAAACCGCAGCGGCCTTTGTATCCGGTGTTATTGCAAACGCCGCAACCCTTGCCCTTTTGGATCTTGACGGTATCGACTTCTTCGGGTGTATAGCCCTCTTCGAGCAGGGTCTGGCGGGGGACGTCCACGGTCTCGGCACACTCTTTGCAAATGCGGCGCACCAGGCGCTGCGCGCAGATGAGGTGGACGGAGGTCGCTACCAGGAAAGGCTCAATGCCCATGTTCATGAGACGGGTGATGGTTTCGGGGGCGCCATTGGTATGCAGCGTGGAGAGAACCAAGTGTCCGGTTAGGGCAGCCTTGATGGCGATTTCAGCGGTTTCAAAGTCTCGAATCTCGCCCACCAGAATAATGTTGGGGTCCTGACGCAGAAAGGCGCGCAGTGACGCCGCGAAGTTCAGACCAATCTGCTCCTTCATCTGCACCTGGTTGACACCAGCCAACTGAAACTCGACCGGGTCTTCGGCGGTCATGATGTTGGTATCGGGTTTGTTGAGGGTGGAGATCGACGAGTAAAGTGTGTTGGTTTTGCCGGATCCGGTGGGTCCGGTGACCAGCACCATACCGTAGGGTTTGAGAATGGCTTTTTCGAACTTGACCAGAGATTCGGGCTCGAACCCGAGTTTGGTCATGTCGAGACGCAAGTTCTCTTTGTCGAGCAGGCGGAGCACGATTTTTTCGCCCCACAGCGTGGGCAGAGTGCTGACGCGGAAATCGAGCTGTTTCTTGCGTCCGCCAATATTCATTTTCAGCATGATGCGTCCGTCTTGCGGCAGGCGCTTTTCGCTGATGTCAAGCTTCGACATGATCTTCATGCGGGACGTGATCGCATCTTTCAACTTCAGAGGCGGGGTCATGATGCTTTGCAGCACGCCATCAATACGGAAACGGACGCGAAACTCTTTTTCGTAAGGCTCAAGGTGGACGTCGCTGGCGCCGCGCTTTACCGCATCGGTCAGGATGAGATTGACCAGTTTGACGATGGGGGCCTCATCGGCGGCCCGCTCCAGATCGGCCAGACCTAATTCTTGCTGGTCGGCTTGCAGTTCGACGTCGGCTTCGTCCATGTCCGTCATCGACTGCATGACTTGCTCGAGGTCTTCTTCCTTGGTGGTGCCGTAGGCTTTATCGATGCCCTCGAGAATCGAACCTTCTGAGGCTACGACCGGCTCAATGTTGAAGCCGGTCATGAACTTGATATCGTCCATGGCGAAAACGTTGGTGGGATCGACCATGGCGATGGTGAGCGAAGCGCCAACACGGCTCAACGGCAGAATCTGGTAGCGTTTGGCGGTTTCGTAGGGAATGAGCTTGACGACCGAGGGATCAATTTCGAAGTAGGAAAGATTGATGGCGGGAACGCCGTACTGACG
>Ga0209169_10001563_pt1 | contig 13981 bp, 12 predicted proteins | sample HubBroMetageWRM4_FD_188346 | JGI IMG/M metagenome (GOLD analysis project Ga0209169, IMG submission 188346) | Warmed soil microbial communities from the Hubbard Brook experimental Forest, New Hampshire - Hubbard Brook CCASE Soil Metagenome WRM 4... | ecosystem: Environmental > Terrestrial > Soil... | reverse complement strand
AACTGACGCAAGCTTGTCGAGATCAATGCACCGAGCTCTATACCTACACCTATTCCACCAGCGTTCGCGCGGCGATGCTCGCGGCCGGCTTCTACGTTGCCAAGGGGCGCGCCACCGGTCCCAAGGGTGAGACCACCATCGGTCTGTCGGCGCGCGCCGCGGCGTCCGCCCACGGCCGCGAGCTGTTGGGACCGGAATGGCTGGCCAAATGGGGACGCAGCGACGCGCAAGTGCCCTTTGGCAGCACGGCGCAGGACGATGCCTGGCGCGATGCGGTTCTCGCGCATCCCCAATTCAGGGCCTAGCGTCGACCGCCCTGGATAAGCGTCAGGTTGTTGATCACGCGTCGATCGCCCGCCGCCTTGCCGGCGATACGCAGGGCATCGCGCAGGTCCCAATCGCTGAACACCAATCCGTGCAAATGCACGACGCCGTCATCGACCGAGACTTCGACGTGACCGTCGAAGAAATACGGGTCGTCATGGAGCGCGAGCTGCACGCGATCCCGCAGCTCGGCATCCTGGACTGAATTAATACTGGGCGCGGTTACGGCTGCGGCAGTGCCGCAGAACGCAATTCCCAGGCAGGCGCAAACGATCGCAGCGTGGTTACGGAATGGAATCGGCACGGCGGGCTCCATTGAGTCTCAACCCTAAATCTCTAGTGTTGAATCTCTGGTGCTGAAACGGCTCTCCAACACTTAGATGCTGCAGTTGCGTGTCGGTTCCTCTCAGCAGCGACTGTTTTCTTGGCGCGTGAGAATCGTCCGACGCCGCCTCAAAATCTTTTATAAAAACCGACCGACAGCCCGCGCGGCAAAATCTGCACCGACAGCGGGGTGGTGCGCGTGGTCGCCCAGTAACCCACCGCCGAACCCAATACCCATCCGGCAATGACGTCGGTTTGCCAGTGCTCCTGGCTCTTCAACCGTGCCAGCGCGTCGTAGGCGGGCAGCACCTCCAATGCCCATACCCAAGGATAGTCGCGCGCGTAATTCGCAATAAACGGCGTGACGAAGCTCGCCTGCAGGGTCACCTCGCCGCTGGGAAAGCTGTCGCAGCAGCGACCTTTGAACCATTGATTCGGATTATTTCCCTGGTCGGGCCGCGCCCGGCTGAAGCTGAATTTGAGCCCCTCGGCCGCTATCGAGGAAATAGCCGTTGCATCGATCGTTTGCCACAGCGTGTGGCCCAGTTCATCGTCATTCCCCAGCCACAGACTGCCGCCAATCTCAGTCGCGATCACGCCATACTCGAGCCCGAGTTGATATTTTCGCGCCCAGATGCCGCGCTGATCCAGATCGAGCTCGTGATCGATTCCTAAAAAGCCGTCGCCCGCCCGCGCATGAATCGGGGCGAGAAACAGCGGCAGCAATGCCCAGCAGAGCAACCGGCGGATGATCGCGCCGCCGCGCGCGGCCGGGCTTGAGAATTTTGCAGGGGGCATACTTTGTAGTACAAAGTTACCCGTAAACGCGAGTTCACGGCAAGCGATATTTCGCTGCGCGTACTTTGCATCACAAAGTACGCGGCAATATTCGGCTCACGTCAAGCCATTTATTGGTTTAAGGTCAGTCGCTGATCGCCATCGCGACGGGGATCGATCCCGTGGCGAACGGCGAGCCGCTCTGCGCAGAGAGTGCGCCGGATTTGGGATCGAGCAGGTATGCGGATACGGTGTTGTCGTTTGAGTTGGCCGCATAGGCAAATAGACTGGTGGGATCGACCACGATCGCGGTGGGCTGCATACCCGCCGCGAATGGCGATCCCGCTATGGGCGTGAGTGTGCCGGCCGCGCCGCCGATCTTGAATCCCGAAATCGTATTCGCGCCTTGGTTGGCGACATACACGGTGTTTCCGACCGGATCGACCGCGATCGAAATGGGCGTGATCCCCGTGGCGTAGGGTGAGCCGCTGATGGTGCCCGGCGGGGCGCTGGCGCTGGGCGGCAGCCCATTGACGCCGGTCAGCGTGTTCGCCGCGGAATTCGCGACGTACAGATTGTTGCCGGTCGGATCCATCGCCAACGCTTTCGGGCTCGCGCCGCAGGGGAAGGGCGAATTGGCTGCGGAAGCCAGCGTGCCGCTGCCGGAGGTAATTGAAAAGGCGGAAAAGGTGCCGTCCAGTTGATTGGCAACATAGAGAAGCTCGCCCAAGGGATCCACGGTCACCGCGAAGGGCAATCGACCGGTCGCGGTGAGCGATCCGCTCACGGCCGTGAGCACGCCGGTCCCGGCCGTAATGGTGTACACCGAAACGGTGCCGCTGTTGCCGCCCCCCGATACGTACACATAGGAACTCGATGGATCGATGGCCACCGACGTCGGACTGGACCCGGTACCGATCGGCGCGCCGGCAGCGGTCAGAGCGCCGGTGGTGCGATTGATCGTGTAGGCGGAGATATTCGCGCTCAGTTGATTGACCACGTAAGCATAGGAGCCGGTGGGATCCACCGCGATGGCGATCGGATTGCCGCCCGCCATGAACGGCGAGCCGGCGATCGGAGTCAAGGTGCCGGCGGCGGGGTCGATGGTGTAGCCGGAGACGTCGCCCGAGCCGCGATTGGCAACATACAAAAAGCGCGGTGGATTCGTGGTGCAGGTCACCGCGATGTTGGTCACGTCGCTGGTGCCGCTCATCCCCATGCCATTCGCCACCACGCAGGTCTGCGACGGGGTCGTAGGTTGGGTCTTGACGGTAATGTTGTAGGCCGAATTCGGAGCCAGCGTGCCGAATGTCTGACTGCCATTCGCATCGGGCCCGTTGAGCGGCGTGCTGAGAACGGTCGAGCCATTCTGCAGGGCCAGCCTAAAGCCAACCAAGCCGCTGAGATTCCCGGTCAAATTGACGTTCGCGGGCCCGCACTTGGAACAGCCCGGTGTCGTACCATTGCAACTGGCCAATGATGCCGCAATGAGGCAAAAGCCAAGGGCACTGCGCAAGCTCATATCGTTCTCCCTCTTTAGAGGACTGTTGCGGCCCAAAGTAACATGAAAGCATTCGCGCCGAATTCACGATTTTGCGCTCGAACTGCCGCAGTTTGCGCTCGAATCGCGGCGCGCTGTCATGACGAGCATCACGAAAACGGCCACGCGTCACGGCGCACACCCGATATTCGCCATCATTTGCGCTCCGTAGTTTCGCCAGTACTGATCGGCAAGTGCCTTCGCCTTATCCGAAATACTGTTCGACGTCAGTGCACTGGTGGCCGATGTCATCCACTGTACCGTCAAACCGCCATAGGAGCAGCCCTGCTGCGACAGCATGGCACCCGCCAGATTCCAAGCCGTCACCTCGTCAGGATCCATTAGATCCGCCTGCAATTGCGGGCCGATCTGCATGATCGCGTCGAAACTGCCGCGTTGCGCCGCTTCGCGTGCGTGAGCGACTGCCGAGGGAATATCCGCTGCAATTCCCGGGCAACCCTTAAATTCACAAACAGCGAGAGTACTCTCCGCATTCGGCAGACTGTCCGCCGCCACTTTGAGTAGATTTGCCGCATTGTCATCAGAGGCCAGACCGGCTGGAAGATGCGCCGTTCCATTCATCAGACCTTGCGCCAGAAATGCCTGCGCATCCGGATAGCCGGCGTCCGCGGCGTCCATCAGCTTCTGCTCTTTGAGTTCGGAACCCCGGCCGCTGCCGTAGCGCGACAGCAGCCAAAGACTCGCTCCATTCCCCTGTTTGGCGGAACTTGACACCCATGTGTCTATTTCATTTTTGTCGATTGCCTGTTGGCACGCGGTGGCCATCTGCTGGTCGTAGCCATTCTTTTCTTGGAGCGCAGTTCTCATCCATTCGTCGTCCTGCAGCGGCAGCGCCTGTGCGTCCATCAATTGCTGCGCTTGAGATGGACCGCCCCCGCCGTTGACGCCCGAGAATCCACAGATGGAGTACGCCATGTACTCCAAGATGTTGGCCGCTGACGGATCACCGCGTCGCGCTTGTTGTTTGAGTTCTTCAATCACGGCCGGCGCGTCGCCGTCCGTAAGCCGATCGACCAGCTTCTCGCTGGCGCCGAATTTCTTCAATAACGATAGCCTTGCGCGCCGAAGATGCCGCGCAACCACCTTCGCCGACGGACGTGTCCATGGATCGGGCGCCACCACGAGCTTTGCCGGAGCGCTCGCCGGCGAATCTTCCGCCCTCTTCTCGCGCACGGCTGTGAGAGGTTTGCCGGCCTGCACTGACGGATGGCCGTGCTTGGCCGAGGCCACCCAAACAGCGACGCTGACCACCAACAGCATGATCCCCGCGAGTCCAAGCCTTCGATTGCTCGTTGTCATTGATCAAATAAAAGCAAAACCGTAACTGAATACTCCGCACTTCGAGCGCGATGCGGGTCGAAAGTTCATGGTCTCTGCTCCCGGGCGATCTGAGCGGCGCGCACTGAATATCGCTCCGCTTTTTTCCGCTCGCCGCTCAAGACACACGTCAATTTCAATCCGATGCGGAACTTTCCGATGCCTCCGGGTTCCCACTCCTTCAAGGGAGTAACCACTCATGTTCAGAATATAAATGAACTGAAGCGCGGCAGTGGAAAGGCGTCGCCAATGGTTGTTGAGCCTTTTGATCGTGCTCGGGGCGCACCTCGCGCTGGTTTGGCCTCTTCTGTCCTCCCATCTGCTCTCAGTGAAAACCAGATCCGGAAGTCTCCAACTAGTATGGATTCCGCCGCCGACCTTGAAGACTGCCCCGCAACGCGGAACAACGACCCAGAGCCCCAGCACTGGCGCCCCGCGGCACCGGAATGATCGCATCCCCGCATTGCCCTCGATTGCCGCACCATCCGACGAAGAAAACAACGCCATCCACCCGACACCGGATTGGAACGCGGAACTTAAGCAAGCTGCAAAAAACGCCCTCGTCAATGAATTAGACAAGAGGAAGCACGACACCGATTTCGGTCACGTATTTTCGACCCAACCCAAAATGCCTGAGCAGTTTGCCTGGGACTACGCCGCAACCCATCGGGTCGAAGCGCTTCCGCAGGGCGGCGTGCTGATCCACATCAACGATAACTGCGTGCTTCTTATATTTCCGCTGCCGTTGATCGGCTGTGGAATCGGCAAGCGGCCCGCAAATGGGGATCTCTTCAACCACATGCGCGAAAAGTGAGCATCACCGGAGCGACATTCGAGTGCGAACCTGTGGAAACGCCTGGCCCGAGGTTTCAACGTTGGGTCCAAGATCTCTCAGCGTCAACCGGCGGGCCGATACCACGTTTCTCTAAGGCATGACGAAAAAGATTCTGCTGTTTGTCATATTAACGACCTGTGCCGCCACTGCCTTTGCGCAGAGCTTTCCCCTGTGGGAGCACATCCTGAAGCACTACAGCGGGAAGACCGACGATACCCCCGTCCCGACTATGAAGATGGGGCACATGCAAATGTCACTGAAAGGCGAGCCCGCGCCTGGCGACGAAGCACGCAGCCACGAAATCCTGAATGCTGCGGCCGGCGTGCTCCTGAAGTACCGCGATGTGAAAACCGCAGTGCGTGACGGATATAAGCCGTTTCTCCCGTCCGGCAAAGTCGGCGAGGAAATTCATTACACCAATTACCGCTATCGGCGCAGGGAGCAGCAATTCGACTACGATCGGCCAACATCGATTCTTTACCAGCGCACCACAGACGGATTGAAAGCGGTCGGCGTGATGTACACCGCTCCCGCCGACGCCACGCCCGAGCAATTGAATGCGATCGCTCCCTTAAGCATCGCCACCTGGCATCGACATGTGGATTTCTGCGGCGGCCCCAAGACCTTGCCGCTTGCAGAGCAGTTCGGACCGAACGCCCGCTTTGGCACGCAAGGCAGTATCCACACCGAAGAAGAATGCGCCGCGGCCCAAGGGTTGTGGATTCCCGTGGTCTTCAATTGGATGACTCATGTCTATCCGAACGAGCAGCAACAGTGGGGCGGCATGCATATGGACATGGAAGCTGGAGATCCGGACGCTGCCCCGTAGCGAGCACGGAGCTCGGACTCAAAATTCCTTGCGCCAACGCTAGTCCCGCTGCAAATACAAACCCAAAATGAACGCAGCGACATAGCCGGCGGCGGGCATCAACAGTGCAGCGGTACCAACGGCCGCGGTCGCGCAGCGACGGCTCCAATCAAGAGGCATGCGACGCGCTGCCCCTTCATACAGCTGCGAGCTTCCCCTCGAGTGCCGCTATGCGTTCTTCGCTAACCTTGCTCATCAGTCCCTTCCTTGACGCTCAACGCCTGCGCCCGACCGTTGGCATAGAATAATGGCCCCCGATCGATTACGCCCGCGCAGTTTTTAGACATTGGAGCCATTTCCATGCAACGCCGCTACGTGACCGTTGATGTCTTCACCGATCGTCTCTTCGGTGGCAACCCGCTGGCCGTCGTTCTGGATGCGCAGGGCCTCAAAAAGCCACAAATGCAGGCGATTGCCACCGAGTTCAACTATGCCGAAACCACCTTTGTGTTGCCGCCGCGGGCTCCCGAGCATAGCGCGCACGTCCGCATTTTCACGCCGCGAACCGAAGTACCCTTCGCCGGACACCCCAACGTTGGCACGGCCGTCGTCTTTGCCCGCGAACGCGAACGCGAACGCGAAGGGCAGGGCGGGCCACCGCTCGATCGCCTCATCTTCGAGGAAGCCGCGGGGCTCATTCCCATCCGACTCATTCGACAAGCGAACGCCGTGGTGGGCGCCGAGTTCGCCGCACCGGAATCCTTAGCCCTGGGATCGAAGATCAGTGCCGGCGACATCGCTGAGTGCCTGTCCCTCACTCCGGCCGACATCAACCTTACCAATCACCCACCCCAGGTTCTCTCGGTCGGACTGCCTTTCCTGGTGGCCGAGATCACAACCCGAGATGCACTGCGACGCGCCAAACCCAATGCATTGACCCATGAACGAGTTCTGCAGCCGCATGGCACCGACGCCATCTATTGCTACAGCCGCGGCGCCACGCCGCAGCAACTCCACGCCCGTATGTTTTCGCCGCTCGACGGCATCATCGAGGATCCCGCCACCGGCAGCGCCGCCGCCGCGACCATCTCCCTGCTGGCGGCACTGCGACCCGAACGCGATGCCGAGATGTCCTGGCGCATCGAACAAGGCGTGGAGATGGGGCGACCCAGCCTGCTCAAAGGCCGCACGGAAAAACGCGATGGCACCGTCACCGCTGTCCACATCGGTGGTTTCGCCGTACAAGTCATGTCCGGACTCATCAACACGCCGGACCTGTGAAAGTTAATTCCGGATCAAAACAATCTCGATCGGATTCGGCCTTCCCACCGCCACATCCGAAGGCCGGGACCAGCGATTCGTGAATTGATTGATGACGCAAGTCGTCTCATAGTGAATCTGCAGGGTGTAGTCGTTCGCCCACTCAAAGGACAGATGATCGCAGCCCACTGCGCTGAACACCGATTTGTCGAGACTGAGTGGAATCCCCTGATCGTTGACATAGATGTTCTCGTGAACAGCCCCACCGGTCAGCGACTCCATCAAAACTGCCACCAACTTTTGATCGGGCGACACAATTCGACACAGCTCCTTTTGCTCCGCCGAACAGCCGGCGACCAGACAAGCCAGAAGCAGGGCGAGAGGTTTCATATACATTGGCGAGGTCGCCTGGTCAGGCAACAAAGTGCCAACCCCCAGCACCGGGAGCAAGACCTTGCGGATTGATGACGCTTCCAGCACGGCCTCGGGTTATTCCGAGATTCCCAGCTGGCGCAGAATAAACGCGTACTCGAGCGCCGTGTCATGGAACCGTTCAAATCGTCCCGACTTGCCGCCGTGGCCGCCGGCCATGTTGACGCTGAACACCAGCGGCTCATGATCGGTCTTGGTTGCACGCAGCCGCGCCACCCACTTGGTCGGCTCGAAATACTGAACTTGTGAATCCCACAGACTCGTCAGAACCAACATCGCCGGATAATGCTGCGCGCTCACGTTGTCATACGGCGAATACGACAACATGTAGTCGTAGTATTTCTTCTCTTTCGGATTTCCCCACTGGTCGAATTCATTGCTGGTCAATGGAATGCTCTCGTCCAGCATGGTGGTAACCACATCCACAAAGGGAACCGCCGCAATGATGCCCCGGTAATCCTGCGGCGCCATGTTGGAAACGGCACCGACCAGCAATCCCCCGGCGCTGCCGCCCGAGGCGAAAGTCTTGTCCTTGGCCACATATTTGAGTGCAACCAGACGCTCCGTGACATCGATGAAGTCCGTGAATGTGTTTTTCTTGTGCAACAGCCTGCCGTCTTCGAACCACGCCCGACCGAGTTCCTGACCGCCACGCACGTGGGCAATCGCGACCACAAATCCCCGATCCAGGAGACTGATCCAGTTGGAGCGAAACACGGGATCGGTCGAGAACCCGTAGGATCCATACCCATACTGGTACAGCGACGCTGTTGCGTCGAGCGGCGTGTTTTTTCGCATCACCAGCGACACCGGAATCTTTTTGCCGTCCCGCGCCGGCACCCAGAGGAATTCCGTGCGGTAGTTCGTTGCGTTAAATCCCCCCAGCACCGGCTCGGTCTTTTTGAGATTCTTCTTGTCGGACCTCATATTGTAGTCATAGGTCGTGCGCGGGGTCTTCAACGAGCTGAACACATACCGTACGGTCGAACTATCGAGTCCCGGGGTGTGCACCAGCGATGCCGCATAGCTCGGCTCCTCGGAACCGATCAGGATGTCTTTACCGGGTGCCCAAGTCCTGACCCGCATCTTCAAGAGGCCGCCCGAGCGTTGATTGATGGCGAGGTACTGTTTGGAGACTTCAAAGTCCGCGATGAAGGTGTCGTCCGTCGCCGGAATCACGTCCACCCAAGTCCCTTTATCTGCACTCGTCGCAATGGGTGCACTCATGATGCGAAAATTCGGCGCGTGCCAATTGGTGCGAATGATGAAATTCGATCCTAAGTGATCGACGTGGTACTCAAGGTCCGCCTCGCGCGGCAGTACCGGCTCGAACCGTAATTGAGGGTCTGCTGCGTCCGCGTATCGCATCTCGGTCTGCTGGGTGCTCCTTAAGTCAATAAAAAGGAATTTCTCGGAGCGACTTTTGCGCACGCTCATGTAGTAGCTGTGATCCTGCTCCTCATAAACGAGTGGGTCAGGCTGTGTCGCACCCAAGGGATGTTTACGCACCCGCACCGATAGCAGCGTCACCGGATCCTTCTCGACATAGACCACGGTGCGATTGTCGGCCGCCCAAACGAATTCCGGCTGCACATTCTCGACCCGGTCGCTCAAGGTCTCCCCGGTCTTGAGATTCTTGATGTGCAGTGTGTACTGCCGCCGCCCGATATCGTCCTCCGTGTAGCCCAGGAGCGTTCCGTCGGGACTGACCTCGCTGTCCCCGATCTGAAAGAAACTGTGACCCTGCGCCATGGCATTGCCGTCGAGCAGCACCTCCTCAGGCGCAGTCATTGCCCCTTTGCGTCGCGCGTACACCGCATAATCGAGACCCGGCACGAAACGCGAATAGTAAAAGTAGCCTTTGTCCAACACCGGCACGGACGCATCGTCCGGCTTTTGGCGTGCGACCAATTCGTCATAGAGCTTTTGCGTCAACTGGGCACTCGGCGCCATATACGCATCCCGGTACGCGTTTTCCGCCTCCAAATAGCTCAAGACGTCCTTAGATTTGCGCGTGTCATCTCGCAGCCAGTAATAGTCGTCGCGTCGGTTGCCATTGGGCGAAACCACATCAAACGGACGCCGCTCCGCGACCGGCGGTGCGGGACCCGCCGTCGGTGCCGCAAACGCTGACGCGCCCACTGCGCTTAAGCCCGTAACCACCCACATCGCAATCGAAGGCTTATTCATGAATCCATCCCTTAAATAGTTAAGAGGGGATGATAGCCTTCTCATCATTGCCCGTCTCCGAGCACCTCCTCCAAGTGCAGCGCTTCCGCGCGACGATTGGAAAAGAAACTCACGGCTGCTAGTTCGGAAGGTAAGCCGAGAACAGTCCGCCCACCACCCAAGGAACCCGTCGCCTGGGAATGCGCGAGCGGAAGACTGCATCAGTTTGGCCGCTTCGAGATGAGGTCGAAGATCACGCGACGAAAGGCCTCTATGTCCGGTGGTTTACTCAGCAGTCGATCCACGTGCAATGGAAGTTCGCCGGCTGCGCTGATGCTCTGGCCCCAGCCGGTCACGAGCACGATTGGCGTAAGGGGTGACACGGCCTTGATCCCTGCCGCGACCTTGCGCCCGTCCACGTGGGGCATCCCTAAGTCCGCCAGAACGAGGTCGAAGGGTTCGCCGCGACGATTTGCGGCGATAAACGTATCAATACCCGCTTGGCCGCTGTCCGCCACAGTCACCTGGTGGCCGTCCGCTTCGAGGAGTCTTCGAAACGACTTTGAGACGCGCGGCTCGTCGTCTACGACGAGAATCCGTTGGCTCAACGCCCGGGGAGCCGGTCCAGCGTTCTGAGAGGCCGATGCGGAGGCCACGGCGGCCGGGAAAATGAGGCTCACAGTGGTGCCTCGGTGCGGCTCGCTTTGTATTTCAATCTCAGCCCGATGCCGCTGCACCATGCCGTACACCATCGCAAGTCCCAGCCCCGTGCCTTGCTCGCCCTTAGTGGTATAGAACGGCTGGAGACATTTGCGCTTGGTCTCTTCCGTCATTCCCACGCCGGTGTCGCAGACCTCTACGCGCACCGGAAGCGGCCGCGCTTGCGAATGCGGTCCTGATACCTCATGTGCTTCGGATGGGCCCGCTTCGACGCAAGGCTGCGTCAGAGTGTACGAACGTAGCGTGAGTACCCCACCCTCGGGCATGGCATCCACAGCATTCAGAACAAGATTCACCAGTGCGTCACGAATTTCGCTTTCCACCCCGAGAATCCGCGGCAGGTCCGCCTCGAAGCTCATCTCAATGTTGACGACGAAGCCCCGCTCCAGCGGCATGTCATGCCACCGGGCGCTTGTCAGATCTACAACCTGCTCGAGAATGCCATTGAGCTGGACAGGGGTCGGCAACAATTGCGGCGCGCGCACGCGGTAGAAGTCCGTCATACGCCCCACCAAATGCATCACGTCCTCGACAGAGCGATGGATGTCCGCCAGGCATTCCTGTGTCTCGTCGTTCAAACTGGCGTTTTGTTCCAGGAGCAGCCGTGAGTTAAGAGCCGCGGGAGATAGCGCATTGTTGATGTCGTGCGCAATGCCGCTGGCCATTTGGCCGAGAGCAAGTAGACGCTCCTGTTGCACCGCCGCGAGTTGCGTCTGCCGTAGAAGGCGGTTTGCAGCCTCGAGTTCTCGGGTGCGCTCGGCCACGCGTTCTTCCAGCTGCTCGTTCAACCGCCGTATCGCCAATTCCGCGCGCGTCCGCTCAGCGATTTCTCGTTCCAGTTCCGTGTTTGCGCCTCGCAAGGCCGATGGACTCGGCAGTTGCAAGGCATGTGGAATGAGTTTCGCTAGAAGAATCGCGGTGGGTACAGACGCCAACGCAGTAACTGCTTTGACGCTGCCTGACAGCCAGTAAGTTGGATTCCAAATCACCCACACCTCCATCAAGTGTGTCCCGCCGCAGGCCACAATGAAGATTGCGAAGGCAATGAACATCCAATGAAATTGCAGATCTTTGCGCTTGTAAACGAAATAAGCGAGCGCGAACGATATCGCAAAATAAGCCAGTGTGATCAAGGTGTCGGAGACGATGTGGAGCCCAAGCACTCCGGGCTGCCACAGATAGCACATCCCGTGAGGCATGAAGTTGTCTTCCGATAGCAGCCGACGAATAGAGTCGAACATTGCGCCATCCTTTCGCTGAAGCGGCTGATTTCCGGCGCGATATACCAGAGCCGCCGCATCAGACGATTATGCTTATTCCTTTCCCGACGCGACAAAGCAGCGGCGAGTGTGTCAATCGGGATTGTCGTCGCTCGACTGCCCCTTAAACAAGGCTCCACGCAAATTAGTATCTTGCGGACCTCAAAATCTGGCGCAAAACCATCCTGGAGACTCAATGAGCCTGGGAAGCCGAAATGACCACCAAATGCGTCGCCTGGGACAATTTTTTGTGTAAATTGCGTGGATGGTTGACGAATTAGCTGTTGGGGTGCCGTGCGAAACCTAGACTTCACGTCCTGGCCGGCGCTGCTCTCGACGCTGCTGGGCTTGAGCGTGATTACCCTCATCGGCGTCGGCATCCGGCTGCTCGCGATGCAAACGATTCAACAGCGCCGCGAGCGAGAAAATCGCCAGATCAACGAGCGTCTGCGTACGCTAATTGCTGCCTATAAGACCTTAGGCGGATCCTTCACCGGCGATCTGGCCGTCGATCCTGCGCACTTGAAGGATCTGAAACGCGACGCCGATGACATGACGGCTGAATCGAAGGGATCCGCGGATAGAGCAACTCGCTCCGATCGTTCCCGTCGCATTCGCGACGCCGTCGAAGCGGCGCTGTCAGACATTATTCTCCTCGGCACCGAGGACCAGGTCCGGTTGGCAGCCGCGGCCGCCGCTGAACTCGCCGCCGGGCGCCGTGTTGAAACGGCTGCGCTCGTGATCTCTCTGCGCAATTTTATTCGCCAGGTTCTGGATCTTGAGCCGGTGCCGGCAGAACTTGTGATTCCCAAACAGGGACCCTCGCGCGCGATCTCCGCAAAAGCCGGCAAAGAGGGCGACAAGAACAGCGCGAAGCAGGGCGGCAGGGGTTTAGGGGGTGGAACAGGTGGCGCAGGCCTGGGCGGAAGTGGATCCGGCCATGACGATGAGGACACTCAGCATCACAACTAGCTGTTTTTTGTCTGCCCTCGATTTCAGAGAAGTACGATTATTGGGTTGCGTAAATTGTCAGACATTGCTTAGTCCCTGTGACCAGGCCTCCCGCTCGAGCTGCACGACAGCGGACCAGGGTGCGCGACCAGGCTTTCGAGGGTTAGGCTCAGGAAAAAGCGCGAACAACTTCAAAGCCCACGGCAAACGTCGAAACCGCGCCGCGGCACGCATCACCGATTGCACCTGCGTCGCGCGCCAACCCAAATTTTCAAAGAAAGCGACGCCATTCGCCGGCCCGAATTTCATTGGTGCGTTCGCTAACTGGGGGCCCATACTTTTTGTCATCATCTTCAATAGTGCCGGTGAGGCGAGGTCCAGCATCCATTTACGAATACCTGCCTGGGCGGCAAGATCCTTCGCCAGTGAGTGCACTTGTGCCTCGTCAAGGTACACCAACAGGCCCTCGGTGATCACGAGCACATCCCTCGAGGACCCCACCGTATCTTTCAGCATCGCAACGCGGGCCCCGGAATCGGCCAAGTTAACTTTGATCCTTCGCAATTGACAGCGCGATTGAGCATCTTTCAGCAGCTGCGCTTTTTCTTCAGTAAGAGCCGGCAAGTCCGCTTCGATCCAACGCAATGAAGGGGGAACGTCCAGCCGATAGGGACGCGTATCGAAGCCGGCGGCCAGATTCACGACACAATCACAGCCTTGAGCGATCGTCGCCACTATCGCATCGTCCATGAGCTTGGTTCGAGCGATCAACGGCCAACCGCTGCGCGCTTGCCGAGGCATGAGGTCCGCGATCGCCCGTCCGCGCTCGCCGGCCAGCAACTGCGCATAGGGGTCGTGGAATAGGGCGTCGGACCGCGCTGATTCCCGCGCGCGATACACGGCAACCCACCGAGCGGTATCGGAAACATTGGAAATTGGTGTTGCGCTCATAGGTACCCTTTCATTCGTGATGCTGATATCAGGGCTCAGTTATCTCGTAGCCCCGGGCGCGAAATATTGCCAGCCAGCCGTCGGGCTTCAGGAGTTCCTCCATGGACAGTACGGCCACCGTGCTCACGTTGGCCGCGATGGCCTTCTCGGCGGCCGCAAGCCACGCTGACTGAAGCTGCGCGTTGAGCTTCGTATACTCCTCCTGAAAGCTTGGTACCACCAGCACTGCGCTGGCACAAGTTTTCACAGCATCCGATCGCAACAGGCCGCGCAGCTTCTCGATGTCGCCGGTG
>Ga0209169_10001561_pt1 | contig 13984 bp, 9 predicted proteins | sample HubBroMetageWRM4_FD_188346 | JGI IMG/M metagenome (GOLD analysis project Ga0209169, IMG submission 188346) | Warmed soil microbial communities from the Hubbard Brook experimental Forest, New Hampshire - Hubbard Brook CCASE Soil Metagenome WRM 4... | ecosystem: Environmental > Terrestrial > Soil... | reverse complement strand
CCATTCGGCGAAGGGCAATCGGCTTCCTTTTGCGCGGCATGCGGCAAGGTGCAACCTGCGGCTCAGGTCGACTATTTCGCTTTCTTCGGATTGCCGCGCAAATTAAATCTTGACGTCAAGCCGCTGGAAAGGAATTTCTACGAACTGAGCCGTAAGCTGCATCCCGATTTGAGCGCCCGTGCGTCCGCGCAAGAGCAGGAATGGAGTTTGCAGCAGAGTTCGCTGCTGAACGACGCCTACCGCACGCTGAAAGATCCAATCAAGCGCACGGAATACTTGCTGCACCTCGAGGGCGTGGAGCTGGAAGAGCAGTCCAAGAGCGCGACGGAGCAGGCGCGAGCCTCGGGCGAAATCAAGAAACAGATTGTCCCGCCCGACCTACTCGAGGAAGTTTTCGAGCTCAACATGCAACTGGAAGAGTTGCGCATGCAGAAGAAGATGGGCGAAGACGATCCGGCGCTGATCGAAGAAGTTGGCAACCAGAAGCTGGCGTTTGAAACGAAGAACGAAGCGCTGCTGGAAGAGTTGCAAGCCCAGTGGAAGGCCTTGGACAAATTAATCGATGAGGGCGCGGAAGCGAATCCCTCCGAACGCTCGCAGTCGATCACGAAGATGGTGGATGTTTTGAACCGGCGCAATTACATTCGCAATTTATTGCGGGATGTGACTGCGGTGATGGAAAGCTAACGGCATGGCAACGGATTACATCGTCGGTATCGATCTAGGCACCACGAATTCCCTGGTGGCGTTCATGCAGGGGGAGACGCCTGTCGTGATTCCCGGAGAAGACGGATTGAATCTTGTGCCTTCGGTCGTTGCGCTGGATGCCGCGAATCATCCGATCATCGGAAACTCCGCGCGCAACTTTCTGATTGAAACTCCCGAACGCGCCGTCTATTCGATCAAGCGGCTGATGGGACGCGGGATCGAAGATATTCAGGAAGAGCTGAAATTTTTCCCGTTTCGCATTGCCGAAGACCTGCAACCCGGCGAAGTGCTGCGAATTAAGTTAGGCGATAAAACGTCTACACCGCCGGAAATTTCCGCGCTGATTCTGCGCCAGCTTAAGCGCAATGCCGAACGCTATTTTGGCGCGGCGGTGACGAAAGCGGTCATCACCGTCCCCGCCTATTTCAACGACGCCCAGCGGCAGGCAACGAAAGATGCAGGACGCATCGCCGGACTCGAAGTGCTGCGTCTGGTCAACGAGCCGACGGCTGCATCGCTCGCGTATGGTCTCGATAAAAAGCAGAACGGGATCGTCGCCGTCTACGATCTCGGCGGCGGAACTTTTGATGTTTCGATCCTCAAGCTGCACGATGGAATTTTCGAAGTCATCGCGACGAACGGTGACACGCACCTCGGCGGCGATGACATTGACAATCTCCTGATTACGATCGCACTCGACGATATCCGCGGCGACCTCGGCGTCGACCTGCGCAAAAATGCCGAAGCCGTGCAGGCGATTCGCCAAGCGGTGATCGACGCGAAGATCGCGCTGTCGTCGCAGAATTCGGTGAAGCTCGACATCGAACTTCCGGGCGGAAAGCGCTACCAGCGCGAAATTACGCGCGAGCAGTACGAGCAATTGATTCAGCCGATCCTCGACCGCACGGTAGGCCCATGCAAACAGGCGCTGAAAGATGCCGGCCTGAAGCCGGAGCAGATCGACGAAGTTGTTCTGGTCGGCGGCTCGACGCGCATCCCGAAAGTGCGGGCGCTGGTGAAAGAGTTGTTCCAACGCGAGCCCCACACCGGTCTCAATCCCGATGAAGTGGTCGCACTTGGCGCAGCCGTGCAGGCCAACATCTTGGGCGGAGGCAGTGAAGCTACGCAGAACATGCTGCTGCTCGATGTGACTCCGCTGTCGCTCGGAATCGAAGTTGCGGGCGGAGTGACGGACAAGATCATTCTCCGCAATTCGACGATTCCCGCGTCGGCCACGCAGTTCTACACCACGCAGATTGACGGCCAGGCCAATGTCGCCATCCATGTGTTGCAGGGCGAGCGCGAACTGGCAAAAGATTGCCGCTCGCTGGCTCGCTTCGATCTCAAAGGCATTCCTCCCATGGCCGCCGGTATTCCCCGGGTTGAGGTGAAATTTCTCATCGATGCCAACGGCATTCTGAGTGTCAGCGCCCGCGAGCAGCGCAGCGGCAAGGAAGCCGAGATTCAGGTGCAGCCCAGCTATGGCCTCACCGACGAGCAGGTCGAGAGCATGATTCTCGATTCGTTCGACAACGCGGAAGAAGACTTCCGTCGGCGGCAGGTGATTGAAGCGCGCAACGAAGCGGAGACGATCATTGCGGCGCTGGAAAAAGGCCGGATGAGTCCGGCGTGGGGCGTGCTCACGAGCGAAGAGAAAAAGCAGATCGCGAAGATGGAAAAGAGCCTGAACGCGGTGAAGGCCGAAGACGATTATCAGGCGATCCGCAAAGCCATTGACGCACTGAATCAGGGCACGACGCGGCTGGCGGAGTTGATGATGGACACGGCGGTTTCATCCGCGCTGAAAGGCAAGAATATGAATGAGACCGATTTAGGCGAGGGGCCGACAGCGCCGCATCCGGTGGCGAAAGCAGAGTTTGAGTAAGGAGATTTATGCCAGAAGAAAAAACACAAGGAGCCGGTACGATGACGGAAGACGCGCCCGGCGAAAATACGATTAGCGAAAATACGGTTCAGGTCACATTCCTGCCGGAAGGCAAGACGGTGACCTTCGAGCACGGCAAATTGCCCTACGAAGATCACGGCAAAGAGGAATCCATCCTCGACGTCGCGCTGAATAATCGCATTACGCTCGACCACGCCTGCGGCGGCAACAATGCCTGCACCACCTGCCACATCTGGGTGAAAGAAGGCGCCGAGAATCTTTCCGAAATGGATGACGACGAGGCCGACCGGTTGGACATGGCGGCCGATCTCCAGCTAAACTCGCGTCTCGGTTGCCAGGCGCAGATTGTGAAGCCGGGTAAGGTCGTGGTGGAGATCCCGGCCTGGAACCGGAATTACGTGTCGGAAGAACATCACTAAAAGGCGGCTGAACTTTATGCCAAAACAACTGACCTGGGAAGACGCCGAAGACATTGGCATCCTTCTTTCCGAGACTCACCCCGAACTCGATCCGCTAACCGTGCGCTTCACCGACCTGCACCGGTACATAACCGAGTTGCCGGATTTCAAGGGCGATCCCAAGGCCTCGAACGAAGGCAAGCTGGAAGCGATCCAGATGGCCTGGCATGAGGAAGTTCAGGACCGCACGCAGGGGTAAGGACAATTACGTTCTTACAATTCCATGACAATTCCCAACCCGGCGACCGTCTATTCTGAGCGCACAGGGGCTGAACTCAGCCCTTCTCTCTCTACGGTCCAATGAATAAGGGCACGGTGTGAACCGTGCCCATTTTTTTAAGATATCCAGCTTGTGCGCCTACCTGACTGAAACCTCCGCTGGCTCCAACACGTGGGCCTCGCGCAGGAATTTGGCCGCTTCTTCCGGCGATGTCGGATTGATATAGAACCCGGCGCCCCATTCAAATCCTGCCGGCTTGGTCAGCTTGGGCATGAACTCGATATGCCAGTGATAGTGATCATTGGTTGGGTCCTGCACGGGCGAGCTGTGAATGGCGAGATTGTATGGAGGGTTGTCGAGGACGCGGTCGGCCCGGCTGAGAAGATCTTTGAGCGAGCGCGCCAGATTTTCGAACATGTGCGACGACGAATTCTCGAACGCCGACTCGTGCTGCTTGGGCAGAATCCAGGTCTCGAAGGGAAAGCGCGGCGCATAAGGCGCGAGGGTCACGAAGTCTTCATTCTCGGCGACCACCCGCGTTCCGCTGTCCATCTCCTGCCGGATGATGTCGCAAAAAACACAGCGCTCCTTATACAGAAAATACTGCTTGGCCCCTTCCAACTCCTGCGTGACGTTGATGGGAAGAATGGGCAGCGCGATCAACTGCGAATGGGCGTGTTCCAGAGACGCACCGGCCGCCTCGCCATGGTTCTTGAAAATCAGAATGTATTTGAAGCGGCGGTCTTTCTTGAGATCGAGAATGCGGTCGCGAAAGGTCCACAGAATATCTTCAACGCGCTTGGGAGGAAGACTCGAAAGGCTGGCATTATGGTCAGGGGTTTCGATGATCACCTCATGGGCACCGATTCCGTTCATGCGGTCGAACATGCCTTCCGCCTGGCGGTTGAGATTGCCCTCGATGCCCAGCGCCGGGAACTTGTTGGGTACCACGCGCACCGTCCATCCCGGGGTATCGTGCTGCGGCGCGGGGCCGCCGTTAGGATTGGGACGATAGGCCTGAATTTCCGGCGGCGTCTTGCTCTCATTGCCATAGCAGAAGGGGCAGAATCCGCCCTTGATTTTCATGTTCTCGCGTAGAAAATCGGTTGGGCGTTTCGCGCGATCGGTGGAAATAATGACCCAGCGGCCAACAATCGGATCTTTTCTCAGCTCCGGCACTTACAAAATCCTTTCCGAGGGATTGCGCAAACTTCATATTCTAGGCGCCCGGATTGTTCCGCCGGTTCTTCAGGCGGAACGTTCCCATCTGGAATGTTGTGAGCCAGATAGCGAGGCATTACGGAATACTTCAATCTGCGGGCGGACCCCAACGCGGTCATAGTATACGCTTACTATGTCGAACCGCCACTGGCTCGATGGTGGGGCGTGACGCAGATATTCGCGGACAACTTCCGCGATTTCGCGCCGCTTGTGCCAATCCACCGCCGCTTCCGGAGGCTTTACGTCCGCCGTGGTTCGGGTCTTCACCTCGATAAAGCAGAGCAAGTCGCCATCCCAGGCGATCAGATCGATCTCCCCATGCGAGCGCGGGGAGCGAAAATTCCTCGCAACGATCTTGTAACCCAGCTTTCGCAGGAAAAAGTAAGCGTCTTCTTCGCCGCGTGTGCCGGTGCGCTGGTGCCGCGGGCGGACGTCGGGGGGCAGAAATCGTCCTGCCAGGCGATCGAGCACACCGACCATCGCCCGGGTAACACGCCACGGAAGCATAGGGCTGATCCTCTTTCAATTATCAGAGGATTCGTGGTCGGGTAGCTAGGCAATCTTCGTCTCGTCGAGCAGGATTTTGAGGATTTGGCCCGATTTAGGAAAGTCGGACGCCTGAAGGCTGAGATCAAGAGGTAGGAAGCCGAGCAAAAAAACAAGCCTACGGACTGGCGCCGAAGGCTTGAGTCGCTATCCTCCCCCCAAAGAAGGTAGCAACAAAACTTAAACTTTTCCCAGGGCGGCCAATCCCCAAACCAGCCTGCCCCTTAACCTCAAAGTCTTATACTTGCGGAGCGCACCCTCTCGCACGCTCCGCAAGTGCCTCACGGTGCTTTATGACCGTGAAAGTCTAAAATTTTTGGCGTTCCCCGCCCTTGGCTCGCTCTTCGCGGCGAGTCCAAGGCAGGGTTGATTCCAGGGGAGGATACTGCCGGGCTACAGGGCCTACTCTCTACCACGCTTCACGCATCGTCAATTCACGCCTCCTGCAAACGTAGTTCACGCAGCAAGTCCTTATTTAGCAATGCTCTGCACGCGCTTCTCACCCGGCATAGTCGGAAGAAGGTGGTGGGCGAAACCGCCAAAAGTGGTAGTCGGATGGCACGAAACGGCGATTTTGCAATGTCTCTTCGCTTGCTAGACTCGCGAAGAGACGAGAGGTACATGCAGCAATCAGCATTACAACCGGGCAAGCTAGTCCGCTTCGGGGTCTTCGAAGCCGACGTGGACGCGGGAGAACTCCGCAAGAACGGAGTTCGGGTCAAGATCCAGGACCTGCCCTTCCGCGCCCTGAAATGCCTGCTCGACCGTCCGCAGGAGGTCATCACCCGGGATGAGTTCCGGCAGGTGCTTTGGCCCGAGGACGTGTTCGTCGACTTTGACCACGGCATCAGCAGCGCGATCAACCGCCTGCGTGACGCCTTGGGAGACTCGGCCGACAATCCCGTCTTTATCGAGACCGTAGAACGCCGCGGCTACCGCTGGATTGCCCCAACTCGCATCCCCGCTCCCGCCGTGTCAGCGCTGGGGCCGGTGCTGGTAAAGCCAGTGCTGGGGAAACAGGACGAAACTCCGGCGCGGCCATCGGGCGGCTGGCGCTGGTCGTTGCTTTTTCCTGGGGCGGCTGTCCTTCTGTTGCTCTGGGTAGTCTGGCCCAGCCACCACCACGTGGCCACAGCCGGAAGCGTGCAACCTCCGGCCAATATCCCAAATACGACGCCGCATCATTCGCCCGACGCAGAAGCCGAACAGTTTTACCTGCGCGGACGGTTCTACTGGCAGGAGCGCACCCCCGACGGTCTGAATAAAGCCGTCGATGCTTTTACGCAGTCGATTGTCCGCGATCCAAATTTTGCGCCTGGATATGTTGGCTTGGCCGATTGTTACAACCTGCTGCGCGAATACACGGCGATGCCGGCAAGCGAGGCCTATCCCAGGGCGCTGGCTGCGGCGCGCAAGGCGGTTGAACTCGACGACCAATCTTCAGAGGCGCATGCGGCCCTCGCTTTTGCCACGTTTTACGGAACCTGGGACGGCGCGAAGGCCGAGACCGAGTTCCACCGCGCGCTTGAACTCAATCCCAATAACGCGGCAGCCCATCATTGGTACGCAACCTTCCTTTCGACGACCGGCCGTAACAGCGAAGCGCTGGCGGAAATCCAACGGGCGCAGACTCTTGAGCCGACATCGAAGGCCATTCTGGCCGACAAAGGCATACTCCTGCTGGCGCTCGGGCATCACGACGAGGGTCTGGCTCTGCTGAAACAATTGGCAACAAGCGAGCCGACATTCATCTCTCCGCACCGCTATTTGAAGGGCGCCTATTTTGCCGCCGGGAATTATGCCGATTTCTTCGAGGAATGGAAGAAAGAAGCCACGTTGATGCAGGACAAGGCTTCGCTTCGCCTGCTGCAGAGCAGCGAGAAGGCGTACACCAGCGGCGGCTACCACGGCATGATGCAGGAGATTGAGATTCAGCAGAAGCGACTTTACGACCGCGGATCGTTATCTCCGTATCCGCTGGCGGTTACAAATTCTCTGCTGGGAAATAAGCAGGAAGCCTTGCGCTACCTGAAGATCGCCTATGACCAGCACGACGACGATGTGATCATCATTCAAAGCGAAGCAGCGTTCAACAACCTGCACGACGAGCCGGCCTATAAAGAGCTGGTGGCAAAATTCGCATTCCCGGCGCACTAAGAAAATAAGAAGGCAAAGAAATGCCCCAGATCTCGTAACGAGAACTGGGGCGTTTTTTTCGAATCTATTGGGTGAGTTACTTGCCGACCGCGTTGATGCACTCTTCCAAAACGTCGATGGCCACATCGGCTTCTTCCTTCGACACGACCAGCGGAGGACACAGACGAACCGTGCTCGGTCCGCAACCGAGGAAGAGAACACCCTTTTCGAAGGCCATCTCCACGATGCGGTCGCGTTCAGCGGCGCCGTATTCCTTGGTGACTTTGTCCTTCACGATATCGACGCCGATCATCAGCCCGCGCCCGCGAACGTCGCCAACCAGCTTCAGCTTCGAAGGCCACTCCGCCATGCGCTTCATCATGTGAGCGCCCACTTCCGCGGAATTCTTGAGTAGATTCTCTTTCTCGATGACATCGAGCGTGGCCAGCGCGGCCGCGATGCAGACCGGATTGCCGCCGAAGGTCGACGCATGCGATCCCGGAACCCAGTCCATGATTTCGGCGCGCGTCATCGTCACGCCGAGAGGCATGCCGGACGCAATTCCCTTGGCCATGCAAACCATGTCGGGCTCGACGCCGGTGTGCTCGACCGCGAACCATTTTCCCGTGCGCGCGATACCGCTCTGGACTTCGTCGACCACCAGCATGATGCCGTGACGGTCGCAGATGCGGCGGAGTTCCTGCATGAAGATCTTCGGCGCGACCACGTATCCGCCTTCGCCCTGAACAGGTTCAACAAAGATCGCAGCGACTTCTTCGGGAGCCAGAATCGTCTTGAACAATTTCTCTTCGATAAAGCGCGCACAGCTCAGTGCAAACTCGTCAGGACTCTGCGTGCTTCCACTGCGATAAATATCGGGATAGCGAATGTGCGTCACTCCCGGAACCAGCGGTGCGAAACGCCGCTTCTGCTGCGGCTTCGAAGCAGTCAATGACAGAGCACCCATGGTGCGGCCGTGGAACGCGCCAAAGAACGCGATCACCTGCTGCCGCTTGGTGTGGTAGCGGGCCAGCTTCAGCGCGCATTCCACGGCTTCCGCGCCGGAGTTGCCGTAGTAAATGCGGTGTGGGCCGGGCATGGGCGCGATCTTCGAGAGGCGCGCCGCCAGTTCGACCATGCTCTCGTAATAAAAATCCGTGCCCGACATGTGGATCAGTTCGCCCGCCTGCTTCTGAATGGCGGCGACCACCTCGGGATGGCAGTGGCCGGTGGAAGTCACGGCAATGCCGGCGGAGAAATCGAAAAACTCGTTGCCGTCTACATCGGTCACGACGATGCCGCGTCCGCTCTTGGCGACCAGCGGATACGAGCGGGTGTAGGACGGCGAAATATATTTCTGATCGCCCTCGAGCACGCGCTTGGCGTTGGGCCCGGGCAGGGCAGTCTTGATCTTTGGTCCAACCTTGCTGGTCGTCTTCACTTCGTGAGTCATGGTTCCGGTAGTCATGAAATCCTCCGAGGCACTCGTCAGTAGTCGAGGGCCGGCTGTGGGGGCCGTGCAGCGTCAGCCCACGCGGCCCCGGTAAGAGCACACGCACACTGAAGCGAATCAGAAGAGGATGAAAAAATTAATCGCTACCGAAAAGACTGGGACGCAGCCGCGAAGGCAGATTGGCGCGATAGCGGCGCGGAGAGAATGTCTCCTCGCACACCAGCCAATCCCATCGGCGCTCGGGCCGATGCAGGCAAACACGCGAATTGGAGTTTTTGCGCAGCATCGCGTACGGAAGACATTACTGATTCATTATAGCCGGAAGGGTCAAGGCGCCGTAACCCCCTTCAGTAACCAAGGGAGGGATAGTGGGTTCTTCGGCGGATCGCACTCACAATTTGGTCAATGAGTGGAAACGCCTGATTGCAACAGTTAATCATTCCTCACTACCTGACGTGCCTTTTTGTCATACACTTGCGATTGGGAAAGCCAGTTTTTCGATGGACGCAAGACGAACCTCATCAATCGGCATCAAAGTCGCTCTGACCGTTTGCGTGCTTGCGACTTTTTACTGCTTCGGGGGAGTGCTGCAAGCCGCGTGGTTGTCGGCAACGCCGACCTTTCCCCGAATAAGGGCAATTAAGGACCTAGAGATTTGGGGCGCCGGGACGCTGCTTTCGTTGGCACTTGCCGGATGGTGTGCGGTATCTCTTCGAAGGACGAAGCACAACTAAGCAATTTCTTACGTAACATCGCCATTCCACGCATTGACCCAGAATTACTGCAATTTCGCGTACTCCGACTTAGCTTCTTTCAGGATGAGGATGTTCGGGTCGAGATCTTTCCAGAGACTGAGCAAATCATCGTCGGCGGCGAGAGCGCGGACGCGGGTGGCGTCGGCTTCGGCTCCGATTCTTTGACTTCCGCTCCCCCGCGCCCTAACATGGCTTGACCCAGGGGCGGCCACTCCTTTGCTCGATCAGACCATATCTCACTACCGAATTGTCGAGAAGCTCGGCGGCGGTGGCATGGGCGTGGTCTACAAAGCCGAAGACACGCGCCTCGGACGCTTCGTCGCCCTCAAATTTCTCCCTGACGATCTCGCGCAGGACCGCTCGGCTCTAGAGCGCTTCCGCCGCGAAGCCAAGGCCGCCTCTGCCCTGAACCATCCCAACATCTGCACGATTTACGACATCGGCGAAGAAGGCGGACGCACCTTCCTCGTCATGGAGTTCCTCGACGGGATGACGCTGAAGCATTCGATCGGCAATCGCGCCATGGAGCTGGAGACGATTCTGTCCTTGGCGATTGAAATCGCCGATGCGCTCGATGCCGCGCACGCCGGCGGAATCGTTCACCGCGACATCAAGCCGGCGAACATTTTCGTCACCAAGCGCGGGCACGCCAAGATTCTCGACTTCGGTCTGGCCAAAGTGAAAGCGGCTCCGAGTGGTTCGGCTCAGGTAGCGGATGTCACTGCCCCGACCTCCGTGGTGGTCGACGAGCACCTGACCAGCCCCGGATCGACGCTGGGCACGGTTGCCTATATGTCGCCGGAGCAAGCGAAGGGAAAAGAGCTCGACGCGCGCACCGATTTGTTTTCGTTCGGCGTGGTGCTCTATGAAATGGCCACCGGCACGCTGCCCTTCCGCGGCGAAACTTCGGCGCTGATTTTTGACGCCATTCTCAATCGCGCTCCGGTTGCGCCGGTGCGGCTGAATGCCGACCTTCCGGCGAAGTTCGAAGACATTATCAATAAATCGCTGGAGAAGGATCGCAACCTGCGCTACCAGAGCGCGGCAGACATGCGCGCCGACCTGCAACGGCTAAAGCGCGATACCGATAGCGGACGTGCAGTCGCGCATAGTTCCAGCTCGGTGCCGGTGGTCCATGAGCCAGCATCGCAAGCCGTGCCGCCAGCGCCATCAGCGCAAATGTCGGCGCATCAGAGTGCCGCAGCGATCTCTGCGTCTTCGCACGCTCCCGCCAGTTCGTCGGCGATCAGCGCGATAACTCCGCCGAAAAAATCACGCTCGCTCTTCATACTTGCCACGGCCGCTTTGCTGATCGTCGTTCTTGTGATCGCCGGCGTGTTCTTTTTCCGCTCGCGCTCCTCCACCAGGATCACTGAAAAAGACAGCGTCCTGCTCGCCGATTTCGTCAACACTACGGGCGACGCCGTTTTCGATGGCACTCTCAAACAGGCGCTGGCCGTGCAACTGGAGCAGTCTCCGTACCTGAACATCGTTCCTGAATCCAAAATCCGCGAGGCTCTTCGCCTTATGGGCCGGCCCGGAGATGAGCGCATCACCAACGACGTTGCCCGTGAGATCTGCCAGCGCCAGGGAATCAAGGCCATGTTGACCGGCACCATCGCGAGCCTCGGCGACCACTACGTGGTCACGCTCGCCGCGCTGAATGGCAGCACTGGTGATTCGCTGGCCCGTGAACAGGTAGAAGTCGATAGGAAAGAGCAGGTGCTGAAGGCGCTCGATAAAGCCGCCTCCCAGCTCCGGCAGAAAATGGGCGAATCTCTGGCCTCGGTGCAGCAGTTCGCCAAGCCGCTCGATCAGGCGACCACCTCATCGCTCGAGGCGCTGCAGGCCTTCAGCCTGGGCAACGATGAGCACCAGAAAATGCAAGAGGACGCAGCGATCCCGAATCTGAAAAAGGCTGTGGAACTCGATCCGAATTTCGCCATGGCCTGGGCGACGCTCGGGGTCATCTCCAACAATATGGGTCACGCTGCGGAGGGAGTGCAGGCCATCCGCAAAGCTTATGACCTGCGCGATCGCGCCAGCGAGCGGGAAAAGCTCTACATTCAGGCCCACTACTACACCGAAGTCACAATCGATCCAGAAAAGGCTTTGCAGGTTTACGCCGAGTGGCGCCAGACCTATCCGCGCGACACCGTCCCCTACGTGAATGGCGCGTTAGCCTACTCAGAAATGGGGCAGCCGGAACAAGCGCTCGACCTCGCCAGCCAGGCCCACCGCATCAGCCCACGCGATCCCTACGCCTACGACAATATGGCCGCGGCCTATGAGGCCCTCAACCGCTTCGACGAAGCCAAAACCATCGCCGAGCAGGCCGAGACCGAAAAAGCGGACGGCATCGCCGTTCACTTCGTCCTTACCGATCTGGCCTATATGCGCGGCGACCGCGCCGCCTACGAGCGCGAACTGAATCTGGCAAAAGGCACTTCCAATGAGCCTTTCTTGCTCCTCTTCAATGCTGCATGGCAGGGCGCCGAAGGCAAAGTCCGCGCCTCGCGTGAACTCTGGCTGCGGGCGAACCAGGTAAGCATGAACATGGGAGCAAAAGATCTGGCCGCCGATTTCTTGGCGCTCGAAGGCTACACCGACGCCTTGTATGGCTATCCCGATGAGGCCCGCCAGAAAGTGGCGCAGGTGCAGGCGCTTTCCAGTGATCCCGACGCCCGCGCCCAGTCGGCGGGGGTTTTGGCGATGATTGGGGATGTTCAAAAATCGGCGGCTCTCATTGCCGGCGTTGAACATGAGTTTCCCGAGAACCACTTCCTTCAGTCGGTTTCCATCCCCGAAACCAAGGCGGCTTTACAGTACGAGAAGAACCAACTATCCGAGGCGATCGCCACCCTGGAAACGGCGCGTCCCCAGGAATTTGGTACCGGGCCGCGCGGCGGAGGAGTTGCTTCGATTTATCTGCGCGGCATCATCTACCTTAAAATGCGCGATGGCGCGAAAGCTGCCGCCGAATTTCAACGCCTTCTCGATCATCGCGGCTCCGCCGGCTTTACACCGGAATATCCCTTGGCCCGTCTCAACCTCGGCCGCGCTTTTGTGCTGCAAGGGGACACGGCAAAAGCGAAGACGGCCTATCAGGATTTCTTCGCAGCCTGGAAAGATGCCGACCCCGATGTTCCAATTCTCAAGACAGCCAAGTCGGAGTACGAAAAGCTGAAGTAGTAGTAGCAATCGCTGCGCTGCCTGAACTGCCGCCTCAATTCGTGTTATCGCCTGATAGCGCCAACCATAACCTCGGCTCTGGTTTCCTCCCCTTTATACTGACTGGATCATGCCCAGCGAGTCTCCGACACTGACCCGCCGCAGTTTCCTCAGCGTTGTTGCCGCAGGAATTGCTTCAAGTCCGATATGGGCGAACGCCACTCCGGCGCGGGTTTCCGATTCCCAGTTGCTCAGCGATATTGAGCGTCGCACTTTTTACTTTTACTGGGAGTGTGTGAACCATAGCAACGGCCTGATGGCAGATCGTTGGTCGACGCCGGCCGCTTGCAGCATCACGGGGACAGGCTTCGCTTTAATTGCGTGGCCCATTGGAGTTGAGCGCGGTTGGATCACACGCAATCAGGCACGAGACATCACGCTGCGGACGCTGCGGTTCTTTGAGCAATTACCGCAGGGCGAACAACGGTCTGGCACCGCGGGCTATCGTGGCTTCTATTACCACCTTATCGATATGGAGACCGGACTACGGTTGCCAGATTGGGAGCTTTCAACCATTGATACCTGCTGGCTGCAAATGGGCATGGCATTTGCGCAAGGCTGGTTCGACCGGGAGGATGAGAAGGAAAAGGAGATCCGTGCACTCGCGCAGCGTCTGCTGGATCGCACCGAATGGGATTGGATGCAGGCCAATAGCAAGGGCGGCAAAGCCATCTCGATGGGCTGGCACCCGGAGAGCGGCTTTATTGAGCGAAATTGGGATGGCTATAACGAGGGCATGGCGCTTTATTTTCTCGCGCTCGGCTCGCGGTCTCACCCGGCTAAGGGGGGCGCCTTCGAGGCATGGACTGCGCCCTTCCCAAAATATTGGCGCGGAGAAGGTGCGAAGAGCTACCTCTCCTTTGGGCCGGCTTTTGTGCATCAATATGGGGCCGTATGGATTGACTATCGGGGCATCTATGATGCGACCACGCGCGCGGCCGGGTTTGACTATTTCGAGAATTCCCGCCGCGCCACCTATGCGCAGCGCAACTATGCCATTGCCAACCCCATGGGTTGGGATGGTTATTCCAGGGACATCTGGGGCCTCAGCGCCTGCGATGGGCCAGGCGATGTAGTCATAAATTTCAAAGGCAAGCCGACGCAGTTTGAGGGCTATGCGGCCTATGGGCCGAAGGGCATGCCCGACGAGGACGACCATGGCACCCTTGCCCCCACTGCCGCAGTAGCCTCGACTCCCTTCGCGCCCGAGATTTGCATCCCTGCGGCCCGGGCCTTACGCAATTTCCAAGGCGGGCGGCTTTACGGCAAGTACGGTTTTTTCGACGCGTTCAACCCCAGCTTCCGTGATACGCATGTCAGCCTCAGGTCAGGCAGCGTTGATGGGCGCTT